>JACCDN010616505.1_pt1 | contig 31085 bp, 37 predicted proteins | sample 7441691 | NCBI WGS metagenome assembly JACCDN01 (sample SAMN15323439, study PRJNA562643) | freshwater metagenome | isolation source: river surface water | place: USA:Blue River Watershed | collected 2017-08-16 | reverse complement strand
TATTTGCCTCTGGCTATCGCCAAGGTTCTTTTTTTGATGAACCGGGGCTTGCATGTGCATTGTCAAAACCCTAATATTCTAGTCCGATCAGAGTCATGTAAGGTTAGTGTATCATCGCATGGTTGGTATTATATCACATGTTATCGCTCAATAATAACACCTATGGCTGAAACGTTGATACCGCAGCCGTCCCCGTCAAAGAGTTTCTACTGCCGGCTTGCAGGCTCGCCAGCACCTATCGGCGTGGCTTCCGCGTCTGCTGCGTTGGCGTCTGTACAGGATCCGTTTTACGATCATGCGCTTGGGATAATCTATGAGAATCGTTTATCAAAGCTAAAAAAATGCTGCAAACAGCGTCTTTGCCTTTGAATATATTACCCGCAGATTTCTTAATATTTTGCTGATTGTCTTTTAACTGATGTGAAAATTGGTTTTCTAAGACTGCCATATCCTGCCGGATGATATTTTCTAAACGGCTTTTAGTATTGAGCCAGCGTGTCCACCGAAACTCAGATTGAAGTTCTTGTTTTAATGCACTTAATGCTGCATAAAATAATTTAGCTTCTTCCAAGCCAGGTTCTTTATTGCGTTGTTTGCAACAATCATGCAATGTCTTACGCAGTTGTTCAATGAAATCGGCTTGCCCTAATCTTTTGGCGTTATAACTAAAAATTTTTTGTGCCCAGTTTGCAGTTTCCTCAGCCTTATCCGCATATTGTTTTTGATATTTTTTGTTTAAAATTGTAGTAAAGCTAGCATGAAAAGCACCTCGTGCATGCTGATGTGTTTGCTGTGCTTCTGCTCTGACTTGGCTAGGGCGATGATCTAAAGGGGTGCTTAGTGCTTGATGATGAGATGAATGGTGTTCGCTCTTTTCTTGTATTATTGCTTGAATAAATTCCTGATGTTTTTTGTGATCAGGATTAGAAGCGCTACACACATCCTTATAGTCTTGTATGATTTTACGACACTGCTTATACGTCTTCGTTTCATTAGCTTTGTATAGCTCTACATAGTTATCCATTCTTTGAGATTTTGATGGCTCTTTTAGAAAGCTGTAAAAAAATGCGATCTTGTTTTCTTTTGTCTTTACTGGAGCGTTTTGTATGTGGCCTTTGAGCACAAGCAGTTGATTGGCTAATTCGGTTAATTTTTGCTCATTCATCTTTAAAGCTCCATGTAAAGCGGATTTTGGCGAATGGCAAACTAAGGAATAGCACGAAGACTGGCGGAGGTTGGCATTCTTCAAAATAACCACCTCCAAACTGGGTGGGGAATGTCAACTTCACCGACCAGGATTCTAGCAGATTTCGATAATAATGCTACTAATTGTCACCATCCGTGGTGATAAGAAATGCCGTTATTATCGATTTACGATGTTTTCGATAATAAGACGATTATTCAAAATAAGCTTGCCATGTCCTAAAAATAACGAAATATGACACTTTTAGGACATGCTAGACGCATTCATGTCCTTTAGGTTTCATTATTCGTAACCCAAAGGACATATTGATCATAATCGCTAAACTACAGTTGGTTACACACTCTTTTAGAGTCATCATGTCCTTATAATTACACTATTTGTAACTTTGGGGACATACTTAATCATAAATCGGCAAATCGCAGTTGTTACTCGCATGTTTTTAAGTTTATCATGTGGCTATAATTACGCTATGAGTAATTATACATACATGCTGACACAAAAAATCAAATATTTTGCTTGCGCTCTCCTAAAAATAGACGTATCATGTTCTTATAATTACACTATTTGTAATTTTGGAAGCATGGTAATCATATGAACCTACAATCTCACATGAAACAGCTCAGGAAATATGGGAAACGAGCCTTCACTATCGAAGAGATTTTGGAGGAATTCAAGGTATCTCGCAATTATGCCAGAGTGGCTTTATATCGCCTTATTCAAAGTGGTGACCTTGTATCACCCGCTAAAGCTTTTTATGTCATTGTGCCTCCTGAATATCAAACATACGGTTGTATACCCGCAGAACAACTTATTCCCATACTCATGAAGCATCTAAATACCGATTATTATGTTGCCCTGTTATCAGCGGGGTTATTTCATGGAGCAACCCATCAAAAACCCGCTAGATTCCAGGTCATGTTGAATAAAAGGATGAGCGGTAATTTAGTTTTTGGTGATGTTGAAATAGAGTTTATTTACAAAAAGTCACTCTCTGGACTTCCAACTCAAGATTTTGTTGTTGATACTGGCTATCTTAAAGTTGCATCACCTGAACTCACTGCAATCGACTTGCTCAATTACCCCTCTCATGCGGGTGGACTTAACCACATAGCAACCGTTTTTTCTGAGCTAGCCGAAGCTATAGATCCGGGTAAACTGATAGAGCTTTCCGAAAAGCTCAATGCCAGATACCAACTACAACGTATTGGTTATATTTTAGAGAAAATTGATGTCATGGATGAAGATAAAAAAACTGAAATCATCGAAACTTTAGAAGTTTTTTTAAAGGGAAAGATGAAATATTACATACCCATTGCTTCTGAAATAGAAAAAATGGGTTACCCGAGATCCAAGAGATGGAAAATAATAGAAAATACTGAAATTGAGAGCGATTTATGATCCCAAATATTTTTATACAAAATTGGTCTAATCATGTTAAATGGCAAACACCAGACCAAATTGAACAAGATCTCATTATAAGCAGAGCGTTAGTAGATTTATATAACGATCCACTCATCAAAGACGCCTTAGTTTTCCGTGGTGGTACGGCACTCAACAAATTATTTATTAACCCTCCGTCTAGGTATAGTGAAGATATCGATTTCGTGCAGAAAAATGCCGATCCAATCGGCCAAACAATTAATGCGATTCGTGAGGTGCTCAAACCATGGTTAGGGGATCCTAAATGGAAAATTACTCAAAGAAGCGCAAAGCTGATTTACAAATATGAATCCATAAACAAGTCTGCCTCAAAACTAAAAATCGAAATCAATACTACCGAACATTTTCAAGTGCTTCCCTTAAAAAAGGTTCCTTTCTCTATGGATTCAGATTGGTTTAAGGGAACAGCAGATATTATTACTTACGAAATGGATGAATTGATGGCGACCAAATTACGTGCGTTGTATCAACGTCGTAAAGGACGAGATTTATTTGATATATGGTATGTGACAACCAATGAATTGATTAACCTAAATCGAGTTTTTGATATTTTTGCAAAGTATTGCGCTTATAACGATGTGCAAATCTCGCGAGAAGAATTTATAAAAAATCTTGAGCAGAAAAAAGATAATCGTGATTTTCATGTAGATATGAGCCTGCTATTGCCATCGAAGTTGCATTGGAATTTTGAAGAAGCTTATCAATTCGTTGTAGATAACGTTATTAGCAGGCTGCCATAAATGCATATGGCTGGGTCTCAACAAGCCTCGCATGCTTGAGCAATGAAAAGCTAAAGCGGATTTTGGCGAATGGCAAACTAAGGAATAGCACGAAGACTGGCGGAGAGGGTGGGATTCGAACCCACGGTACCCCATAAGAGTACAACGATTTTCGAGACCGCCCCGTTCAACCGCTCCGGCACCTCTCCAAATATTTTCACTCGGGGATCTGGTAGTCCTCGCTAAAAGATTCTGTTTTGGCAGGCTCTGGGACTTTAAGCACAGGACATTCTTCTACATGCTTCACATAATCACCTGAGCGATCCCGAAACCAACCCTCTTGAGCCTTATCTTTTTTACTACAAGCGCACAGTGTACCTAATAAAAGGCTACTGAGGAATACTAAGCCTAAACGAAACATTAGGAAACGGAACATGGTAAAACTCCTGCAAACTGCATAGCCTCTATCATCGGTTGATGATAGCATGTTGAAAGGGTGGTTAAGGGCAAACGAACCCGATTTTGGATCAAACCCTGCTTGTATAAAGCCCATTTCACAGGAATGGGATTGGATTCAAAGCACATAGCCTTATGTAAGGGCATTAAACGGGTATTTAATGCGCCCGCCTCTGCGGCTTGCCCCAATAGAGCAGCCTTCACCATGTGTTGCATGGCTTCAGGCGCCACATTGGCTGTAATCGAAATCACCCCTCGCCCACCCTGCATGATAAAAGCCAAGGCACTGGCATCATCCCCCGAATACAAAAGAAATGGCCTACCACAACGTGCTAAGATTTCACGTTGTTTAACCAGATCCGCCGTAGCATCTTTAAGCCCAATAATAGCGGGGACCCAGGATAAACGTTCTAAAGTATCGACAGAGAAATCAACCCCTGTACGAGATGGCACGGTATACAAAATAATCGGCATCGTCGGTACAGCCTCTGCAACGGCCTTATAATGCTGATACAAACCCTCTTGGGTTGGCCTATTATAATAGGGGGTTACAATAAGCGCTGCATCTGCACCCAAAGCTAAAGCCTTTTGGGTTCTTTCGATGGTTTCTTCGGTAGAGGCAGCCCCTGTACCTGCAATCACGGGAATACGTTTAGCAACCTGTATCATCACGGCTGCGAGGATACGATGACGTTCCTCATCACTCAGGGTAATAGCTTCGGCTGTACTGCCATTGATAACCAAAGCCTGGGTCTGTGCTTGCAAATGATAATCCACCAGAGATCCTAGGCTTGCATAATCCACGGCCCCTGTCGGGGTCATGGGTGTTACAAGTGCAACAATACTGCCATCTACCATAGGGGGATCCGCCTTAAGTCCTATTTCATCCTAGCCAAAGGCAGCAGTATACTGTAGAGCCTGCTATAAAAAACACTACAAAAAGTATTTTAGTTTGATAAACTAGTAAAAAGAGTGGGAGATGCGTGTATGGTATCGGTTTACAATTACCTCATTGTATCTGTGCTGGGGACAAACCGTGCAGGTATTTTGAGTGAATTATCACGGTCTTATGCCCAGTATGGCTGCAATCTTTTACATGCCAAAATCAACGTATTAGGCCAAGATGTAGCGGCTTTCTTTTTCCTTGCGGGAAATTGGGGTGCGATTGCAAAACTCGAAGCAGCCCTGCCAGCGCTTGAACAACGCCTGTCTCTCACTATCCAAAGCCGTAGAACCCAGGAACTTCCTTCTACCCATCCTTTAATGACTTACACGGTACAAGTGATAGCCGTCGATCGCAGTGGATTATTGAATGAGTTACTTGACTTATTTCAAAAAGAGGCGGCTCTTATTGAAGAGGCCTCGGCCCATACTTATCCTAATAGCACAGGCACGACCATGCTTAATATACAACTTAAAATTCATCTGCCTACTACGGTACATTTAGCCACACTACGAGATGCTTTTATGAATTATTGTGATAATCATAATTTTGAGGGCTTTTTAGATCCTGCGAGGAATTAATCACCCTTTTCAAAGCCCTCTCCCCTATGGGGAGAGATACAAGGGTCCTGCTTCGCTGCGGGCGCAGGTCGCAAGAATGAATGTGCGATACAGGCAAGACTAAACGATTGATTTAATCTTCAGTTCTTTAAGCTGCTCTGCACTCACCGAGGAAGGCGCACTGGTGAGAGGGCAAGTGGCTGTTTGGCTTTTGGGAAAAGCTATCACTTCTCGAATCGAAGAAGAACCTGTCATGAGCATGATCAAACGATCGATCCCAATGGCTAAACCACCATGCGGTGGAGAACCGGATTGCAAGGCCTCTAGAAGAAAACCAAATTGCTGCGTGGCTTCTTCTTGTGTAATCCCTAAAAGCTTAAAGACAGCCGCTTGCATTTCAGAACGATGAATACGGATAGAACCCCCACCCAATTCAATACCATTGAGCACAATATCATAAGCGCGTGCCTTACAAGCGCCAGGATGGGCAATCATGGCTTGTAGATCCGAGATTTTTGGTGCTGTAAAAGGATGATGAACGGCTTGCCAACGTGATTGCTTAGCATCGTATTCAAACATAGGGAAATCTACCACCCATAAGGGTTTCCAGATGCCTTCTAACAGTTCTAGATCGACGGCTATTTGATGCCTTAAAGCCGATAAAGCATCGTTTACGACACTGCGTTTATCTGCCCCAAAAAATAATAGATCACCCGTCTTGGCATGCGTACGTTCTAAGATCGCTTGTACCACTGCTTCTGGTAAAAATTTTAGAATAGGCGATTGTAAACCTTCCATCCCTAAAGCACGATCGTTAACCTTGATATAGGCCAAACCTTTAGCCCCATAACGCCCTACAAATTCCGTATAAGTATCAATGGTTTTGCGCGTTAAACGAGTGCCTCCCTGAGGCACACACAATACTGCCACGCGGCTATCAGCATCATTAGCGGGCGTACTAAATACTTGGAAATCCACTGACTTTAGAAGATCGGCCACTTCGATTAAACGCAAAGGATTACGCAAATCAGGTCTATCCACACCAAAACATTCTATAGCCTCGTCATAAGACATGCGTGGAAAAGGATCGGGTAATGAAACATCTAATAATTCTGAAAATAATTTTCGAATCAAGCTTTCTACCAGATCCATAATCTGGGATTCATCCATAAAAGAGGTTTCTAAATCTAACTGCGTAAATTCGGGCTGCCTATCAGAACGCAAACCCTCATCTCTAAAACAGCGGGCGATTTGATAATAACGATCGATGCCTGCCACCATCAGCAATTGCTTAAACAATTGAGGTGATTGAGGTAAGGCAAAAAAACTACCGGGATGGGTACGACTGGGTACCAAATAATCTCGTGCGCCCTCCGGTGTAGACTTGGTTAAAATGGGGGTTTCGATATCTAAAAAACCTGCTTCATCCAAAAAACGTCGCATCAACCCGACGGCTTTGCTTCTAAATGCTAAGCGCCCAAAAGCCTCTGGACGACGCAAATCCACATAGCGGTATTGCAGCCTTAATTCTTCTGAAATACTTTGGTGATCATCGGGGTAAAAAGACAGGGCTTGTGCGGGGTTAAGCACTTCAACTGCGTCTGCATAAATCTCTAAGGTACCCGTTGAACAGTGGGCATTTTCCGTACCCAATGGCCGTAAACGTAATATCCCAGCCACACACAGCACATATTCTTTACGTAGGCTTTCGGCCAAGGCAAAAAGTTCCGGCGTTTGGACTTGCGGTGAAAAAACCACTTGCATAAAGCCACTGCGATCACGTAGTTCTAAAAAAATGAGTCCACCCAGATCGCGGCGGTAATGTACCCATCCGCAAAGTCGAACGGTTTTTCCAAGTTCGCTTTCTTTTAACTCTCCACAATAATGTGTGCGCATAAAACAATCTCGCTCTTAAGTATTATTCCGTGGTAGATGATTTATCAACCACCGTTTTGCTTTCGGTGGCTTTAATCGCTGTTTTTACAGCAGGCTTTGCATCCTGTGAAGCGCCCTCGGCCGCAGCCGATGGTGTCGCAGTGTTTGAAGTATTGGATGCTACGGCGGGTGTGCCCACTAGATTTTTCTGTTTATCGGCTGCTGTTTTAAAATCAGTCTCATACCAACCGCCTCCTTTTAAACGAAAGCCAGAAGCAGAGAGTAGACGTTTGAGACTGTCGTGCTGACACTGTTCACAGTGCAACAAAGGTGGATCGTTAATCCCTTGTAAAGCTTCCTTCTGATGATGACAGTGTTCACAACAATATTCGTAAATAGGCATCTTAAGATCCCGTCGCGATGATTATTTTTTAAGCTCTTCCCAAATCTCACGCATTTCTGCTTCAACAGCACGCTGTTCAGCATGCTGAGGGGATAAGGGAACATCCTGGTGCACATTTGGATGAGATGGCAACGATGGCTGAGTTTTTTTAGGCGTCATTTCAAAACCCTGTGCCAAAACTTCATTACGACAATTAATCTGACCTTCCTGCCATCCACGCGCATAAAGAGCATCTTTCTCAAAACGTGGCCTATCCTGACGATAACTAAAACGCTTATCACCGGCCAAACGACGACCCACCGCACAACCATCGACATAACCATCTGCATAGGCTGTCGGATCGCCGCGACCCACCATAAACAAATGTTTATTACCTAAATAACGATTGGCGCTGAGCCCGGTACAGGCAGATAACAGCAGGCAGGCCATAGCAAGCATTGGTAACTTAGCTTTCATAAAAACTCACGGTTTAAAAACGGATTGCCAGGATGTGCAAATAGTAGCATTTTCTAAGCATGACTACAAACAAGGGTTTTTCAATCATTGAACTATGTACTTGCTTAGCCTTGGTAGGGATCGTGGTGGGCATGGCCTTACCTACTTTTTATCATGTATTGATGCGTATTGAGCGCCGTATGATTATGGAAAGGATCCATGCTGCAATTGCCTTAGCCAAACAACAATCTTTTGCACGCAACACAACCCTTACACTGTGCGGCAGTTATGATCGACGAACCTGTCATCCCTACCAAGACTGGAGTCGGGGCTTTATTCTGATCGCAACCCCCTCGAATCAAAGCCCGCTGCCTATCCCCACCTTGATACGTGTTTTTGCAGGCACACGTTATGGTACGCTGGTTTTTTCGCAATTTTCTACACATTTACAGATAAAGCCTGATGGGCGCAATGAAAGCAATGGCACTTTTATCTATTGTCCCTTGGATGCTAATCGCCTAGAAGCTGAAGCCTTGGTCATTAGTAAGGCTTCGCGTCTCTATGCCCTGAGCCATAGGAATATACACGGAGTTCTCTTAAAACATGTTGGCACCCCTCAAGAAACACCGATTCAGTGCCGATAGGATCAGCATGAAAAATACTCAACAAACACAGGGTTTCTCACTCATCGAGTTGCTTATTACCATTGCGATTGCAGGTGTTTTAGCCAGCATTGCCATCCCTAATTACAGCACGCTCATGGCCAATAGTCGTGCTTCAACCTATGCCAATCAATTGGTGTCTGATCTACGCTATGCCAGAAGTTTAGCAATAATGGAAAATAACACTGTCACCATTTGTCAACCAACGGCGCTGGGTGCTACCACCTGCGATAACACAACAAGCACCTGGCAAAAGGGTTGGTCTGTGGTGTCTGCCACAACAAACACTGTTAAACGCAATTTTCAATTTAATTCAACGCTAACCGCTGTCACCAATCAGGGGATTAGTATTTCGGGGGGGACACAAAATTATCTTATCTTCAATGGCAATGGCATGACCTCACCTGTGTCTGCAAGCACTTATACCTTTTATATTAAACCCACAGGCTGTACCCGTGGCTATGCCATTACGATTCCACCCGAGGGACAAATGACCAAGAGCATTGTCACATGTCCTTAAAAAGGAGCCCACCCCTAAAAACGCACTATACTCACACTATGTGCAAGCAAAAGATCGGAAAACAACAAGCTTTCTCGCTCATCGAACTGATGATTGTCGTGGCGATTACCGCCACACTTTCTGCGGTAGCGATACCTAGCTACTCAACCTATGTTAAAAAATCTAGACGATCTGAAGCTATTAATGCCCTGCTAGCCACCCAAAGAGCCTACGAGCTATCCTACGCGCAAAACAACAGCTATGTAACCTTAGCACCCGCTTTGCCCAGCGATACAATCTATTATAACTATACCGTTTCTAGTACAGCGACCACTTACACCCTAACCGCAACAGCCCCTGCTGCCTCTCCCCAGTTTTCTGATAAACAAGGATCTATCGCTTGTAAGAAATTAAACATTGATAATCTTAACAATCGAAGTCCCCAAGAATGCTGGAACGCTTTATGAAAGCGCAGGGTTTTTCGCTGATTGAGCTGATGATAACCATCTCCGTGATTGGTGTGCTCTCCACGCTCAGTGTTGGAAGTTATAGAGCCAATATCTTAAAGACCAACCGCGCAGAAGCGCGTACGCAGATGGTAATGATACAGTCGGTCTACGAGAGCTATTATAGTCAAAACAATCAATATCCTACGGCTAATACACTGCCGCCATTAACATCCATACCCCGTACTGCCAACTACAGCTATAGCACTGTCTTAAATACCACCGCTATGATCGTAACAGGTTATACCATTACAGCAACCGCCACCGGTAATCAAGCCAATGATACGGGGTGCACCTCACTCACACTCAATAACCTTGGTAATCTATTACCTGCTAGTTGCTAGTCTTCTTAAAACACAAGGAAATCCATAGGATCATTCCCAGTGAAATAGCAGCATCAGCCACATTAAATGCGGGCCAAGACCACTGTTGATAGTAAAGCAAAATAAAATCAATCACATGCCCATAGCATAGACGATCTATCAGATTGCCGAGAGCGCCACCTAAAACCAAAGACAACGCTAAGGCCTCTTGTTTTTCATGAGGCTTTAAACGACCCAACCAATGATAAATGGCAAGACTCATGCCCACAGCCAACGCACTAAAAAACCAACGTTGCCACCCCGAGGCCCCTGCTAAAAAACTAAAAGCTGCACCCGGATTATGACTTAAAACCAAATCAAACCCTTTGAACACGGTGACATGTTCAGTGCTCAAATAAAGCGTACTCCAGTACTTCGTGATCTGATCAATGATGATCACACATAGTGCCAGGATCACACCATAAGGTCTTAACATAATTACCTCCACCCTAACCCTCCCCCGCATCCGAGGGCGGGGATTTGAATTCTGTATCATTACGCATACAAACGTTGCTCCCCGTTGCCTGCAATATTTTCTACACAGCGCCCACAAATACCCGGATATTCTGAATGTTTGTTAACATCTTCACGTCGATGCCAACAACGTTCACACTTAGAATGAGAACTGGCTTCTACTTTGATCCATAAACCTTTGAGACTCGTTTCTAGTGCATCCTCAGGACGTGATGAAGCGGAGTAAAGCTTGGCCTCTGAAGTAATAAAGACAAAACGTAATTCATCACCCAATTTTTCAAGCACAGAAACGAAGGTTTCCTCACTGTCACCTGCCTTCTGTTTCTCGTCTACATAAAGCGTTACCATGGCCTCTAGGCCTGATCCAATCGTATCTGCTTTTCGAGCTTCTTCTAAACATTTATTCACCGCATTACGTACCTCTAAGATCTGTTGCCAAGCAATATCACTGTGATCGATTGAAAAAGCTTTCAATCCCTCATACCAATGGGCTAAAAAAACCGAAGATTCCTGGCGATTCGGTAAAAAACCCCAAATTTCCTCGGCTGTAAAACTTAAAATGGGAGCCATCCATCGCACCAAAGCCTCTATGATATGAACCATCGCTGTTTGTGCGGAGCGTCTGGCAGCACCCTCTTTTTTACAGGTATATTGACGATCTTTAATCACATCCAAATAAAAACCACCTAATTCCACGCTGCAAAAATGGTGTATTTTCTGATACACATGATGAAATTGGTACGATTCAAAAGCCTCCACTATTTCTTTTTGAAGCGTCCCTGTACGCTGAACAATCCAATGATCTAAAGATAAACACTCTTTAGGCTCTAGCAGATCTTTTGTTACATCAAAATCATTTAAATTCGACAATAAAAACCGTGCGGTATTGCGAATACGTCTATAAATATCGCTGGTTTGTCGCAGCATCTCATCCGAAATGGCCATCTCGGCCCGATAATCCGTCGAGCACACCCATAGCCTTAAAATATCCGCCCCTAACGATTGTGTGACGGCTTCGGGAGACACCACATTACCTAAGGATTTGGACATTTTTCGTCCTTCTGCATCTACCACAAAACCATGGGTTAAGACTGCTTTATAGGGTGCTGCACCATTCATCGCCACAGCACTCAGCAAGGCTGTCTGAAACCAACCGCGATGTTGATCGGATCCTTCTAAATACAAATCGGCCGGATAGTCTAGTGAGGGCTCTTGGCGTAACACACATTCATGCGAGACCCCTGAGTCAAACCATACCTCTAATAAATCAGTACAAGGTACATAGTCTGCACGTTCAGCATCCGATAATAAATCAGCACAGCCTTCTGGCCATACGTCGGTACCCTGTTGTTCGATGCGAGCTGCAACTTTTTCCATCAATGCCAGTGTTTGTGGATGAATAGCCTCTGTTTCTCGATGCACCCATAAGGCCAAAGGCACGCCCCAAGTGCGTTGTCTGGAAATACACCAATCGGGTCTATCCTGAATCATCCCTTGAATACGGGCCTGGCCCCACTCTGGGATCCATTTTACCGTGTTAATAGCAGCCAAAGCATGGGTGCGCAAATGGGCTTGATCCATGCTAATAAACCACTGACCCGTGGCTCTAAAAATGAGGGGTGTATGATGACGCCAACAATGCGGATAACTATGTTCTAGGCTTGCCTTATGCAGCAACAGGCCACGTTCTTCTAATAGCTCAATCACACGATCATTGGCTTTAAAGACAAATTGACCACCCAACAAGGGTGTTTCTTTTGTAAAACAACCACGCGCATCCACCAAGCTTTGTACGGTCATACCCTGTGCGATGCAAACATGATAATCGTCCAAGCCATGCGCAGGCGCTGTGTGTACACAACCGGTACCCGTATCTAAAGTAACATGTTCACCTAATAAGAGTGGAACGTGTTTGTCATACAATGGATGTTTTAAAGAAAGCTGAAGGCCTGCTAAGGCTGCACCGGAACATTCCCACACAATCTCATCATCATGCCATTGTAAGCGCGTAGCCACTGCAGGGATTAAATGCTTAGCAACTAAATAATACTGTGGATGATTCGGTACAGATACCACCGCATAATCATAAGCGGGGTGAATCGTAACTGCTTCATTGGCCGGTAGCGTCCAAGGGGTCGTGGTCCAAATGATAAGCCATAGGGCTTTATGGTGATCAGGCAGTTGTGCAATGGCGCCGGGTGCTAGGGTAAAAGCCACATCAATCGCCATCGATTTTTTATTTTCATACTCCACTTCAGCTTCTGCCAAGGCTGATCCACAATCCACACACCAATGCACGGGTTTATAACCCCGATGCAAATGACCTTTTTCAATGACCTTCGCCATCGATCGCAAGGTATTGGCTTCGTACTGATAATCCATCGTGGTATAAGGCTTGTCCCAACGTCCTAAAATCCCTAAACGTATAAAAGCCTGTTTTTGGATTTGAATTTGCTCGGTGGCATAGGCTCTGCAGGCAGCTTTAAAGGCTTTTTTATCACTGTTAGGGCCGGGCTTACCTTGTTTTTTTTCGACCTGTAATTCAATGGGTAATCCATGACAATCCCAGCCTGGCACATAGGGCGCATAGAATCCACTTAAGCGCTTGGATTTCAGTACAAAATCTTTTAAAATTTTATTCACCGCATGACCAATATGGATGGGACCATTGGCATAGGGCGGACCATCGGCTAATACAAAGCGCGGATCATCCGCGATATGGGTATCGAGCTGCTGCGCTAAACCATTCTCTTCCCATTGTTTAAGGATCGTGGGTTCACGGCCAGCCAAATTGGCTTTCATGGGAAAGTCGGTATGGGGCAAATTTAAAGTTTGTTTATAATCGGTTGTCATATTTTTATATTTCCACCTTTAATAATAAATGCCTTGGCCTTAAACCTAAGAGCCATAAAACCCCTCCATAGGTACCTATGCCTCCCAAGACCAGCATCGCCAGTTTTTGGATCTGCCAAAAGGCTTTGGATTCAAACCACAGATCCTGAGAAGGGTTATAGTGTACAATAAACAATCCCATAGTCCCTAATGCACATAAAACACGGGCTGAAAACAATAACCATCCCGATTGGGGTTGATACAAACGATGTTTATAAGACAAAATACCCAAGAAAGCTGCATTGAATAAAGCTGCGAGCGAAGTCGCTAAGGCAAGACCTATATGTTGCAAAGGCCCAATCAATAGGGCACTTAAAACCGCATTGACCAACACCGTAAGCATGGCAATACGCACCGGTGTTTTAATAGCCTGTTTGGCATAATAGACTGAATTAAAAATTTTCAGCAGCATAAAACCTATAATCCCCGGGGCATAAGCGATTAAGGCTGATTGGCTATTGAGCACATCGCTATCTGTAAAACGTCCGGATTGAAATAATGTTGTGAGCAAAGGCCCTGATAACAGCGCTAAACCCAATGCCGAAGGTAGCGCAATAAGCAACACCCAGCGTAATCCGAAATCAACCATCTCCGAAAAAGCCTGCAGCTCTGCTTTGGCATGATGCGCGGATAAACGCGGTAATACCACCGTTGCTAATGCAACCCCGAAGCCCCCCAAAGGAAATTCCATCAGGCGCTCTGCATAATACAACCAGGATACACTGCCACTCGGTAAAAACGATGCAAAAATAGAACTGAGCATTAGATTGAATTGATTGACGGACACGCCGAGTAAAGCCGGTGTCATAAGCCATAGTAAACGCCGAACACCCGGATCTTTCCAATCAATACGAGGCTTTGGCAAACGTCCAATAGCCCTTAGAAAGGGGAACTGAAAAAGAAGCTGTATGATACCGCCGGCTAAAAAACCCCAAGCCAAAGCACCCACAGGATGCGCTAAAAAAGGCGCCACGAAAATAGCTGAAACAATCATCGCAATATTTAAAAAAACGGGCGTGAAAGCAGGCACTGCAAAATAGCCAAAGCTATTCAGAATACCACCCGAAAAAGCAGTTAAGGAAATAAAAAACAAATAGGGAAAGGTTATTTTTAATAAATCGGACGCTAATAAAAATCGTCCATCCGCGGTGGACTCTGCAAAACCGGGTGCAAAAAGTCTGATCAAAAACGGCGATAACAGCATACCCGCGATACAAACGCCTATCAAAACGATGCTTAAACAACCCGATACACGATTCAGTAATTGTTGTAAATCAGTTTCAGAATTTTTTGCTTTATACTCAGACAATAAAGGCACAAAGGCTTGGGCAAAGGCGCCTTCTGCAAATAAGCGACGCATAAAATTCGGGATTTTGGAGGCTACAATAAAAGCATCATAACCCGATCCTGCCCCAAAATAGTGCGCTGCGACCATATCGCGGATAAAGCCTAGAACCCGCGACACAAAAGTCATACAACTAACGACCGCGGTAGATTTTAAGAGTTGCTTACTCATATAGGGGTAGGATGTTAGCAGAGCTAAGCTACTTGTGCATTAGCTATCCCTACTTTATAAAAATGATACCTAGGGTTCACATGATTACTGCCAAAACGGTAATACAGGGTTTTATACTCTCCAAATAGGCCTTTAAACCTAAAAGCAGTCTTTTTTTACTGCCATGGCGGCATATATGTTGTTTTTTATCGATCCATTAGGGTGTTTTTCTAAAAATTATGCTATATTTACCGCTTTAATGGTAATTTTTAGCTGATAGGTGCTTAAACCCATGATCCAAGACACCTTTTTTGAAGATCTGGCCAGCCTTGTGAAGGAACATCGTAAACAAAGTGGTTTAACAAGGATTGAGCTTGCAGAACTGGCGGGGGTTGGCAAAACGGTTGTCTATGATCTAGAACATGCTAAACAAACGGTTCGACTCGATACACTGGTCAAAATTCTAAAGGTACTGAATATCACTTTGGCATTCAAAGGTCCCTTCGCACAAACAGCTAGAGAACCCAACCCATGAGAAAAGCAAAAGTTTTTTTTGATAAGACTGTTATCGCTGGGATCTTAAGCGAAAGCCCTAAAGAAAAAAGTTATGTTTTTGAATATGATAAGGATTATCAAGGTCCACCTGTTTCTTTAAGCATGCCGCCAAGTCAAAAAACCTATACTTTCGATGCATTTCCACCTTTTTTTGAAGGCGTATTGCCAGAGGGACCACAGCTTGAAGCCTTATTGCGTTTAGCAAAATTAGACAGGAATGATTATTTTGGCCAATTGCTTACCGTAGGCAAAGACTTAGTCGGAGCTTTTAGCATAGAAGAAGATCTGCCATGATTAAGACTCAGATTCAAAAAACAAAGATTTGTCCCATCACTTATCTGCCTATTACACCGCATGAAAAGTATTCTATACAAGGCCTTAGATGTTTATCACCACGATTGCACACCCTAAAAGAACTACCTTACAGCACAGAACAGCAGATCAGTGAAACACGACAACGCGCAGATAAGCTATCCATACAAGGCGTTCAGCCTAAACTAAGCGCTAAATTAAATACAAAAAATGAAAGTTTTGAACTGGCTGACGTGGGTGGGACCTACATCTTAAAACCACAAAATACCCTTTATGAAGAACTGCCTGAGAATGAAGATCTAAGCATGCGCTTGGCTGAAGGCTTGATTGAGGTTCCTTTACATGGTCTACTCTATTGCGTCGATGGTCGTTTTAGCTACTTTATTAAACGCTTTGACAGGGTCGGACACGGCCATAAAATACCCACGGAAGATTTTACACAACTCGCTGGTTTAAACAGAGATACAAAATACCAGTATTCTATGGAAAAAATCATTCCTATCATTGAAAAATATTGCACCTTTCCTGCGATTGAAAAATCAAAACTATTTACCAGGGTTCTCTTCAATTATCTTATCGGAAACGAAGATATGCATCTTAAAAATTTTTCTTTAATAACGCGCAATACAATCATTCAGCTGGCACCTGCTTATGATTTTATTAATACAACCATCGCGATTGGCAACCCAAAAGAACAAATAGCACTCCCTCTCAATGGTAAAAAAAATAATCTTACACGAAAAGATATTGTTGATTATTATGGCATGCAAAAATTGGATCTGAATCCCGTTGTTATTACAAAAATTCTCAACCAATTCAAAAAAGCTATACCACGATGGCGTGCCTTGATTGATATTAGCTTTTTATCAGACACTGCTAAAAAAAAATACCATACCGTCCTGAATGCACGTCTTGGAACGCTAGCACTGTAAAGTGGCATAGAAAACAGAAGGGTCCAGTGCGTATTGCCCGTCTTGACAAAAAAGCCTCTTTTCAGTCATGATGCGCCCTTCTGGGCGATCGTTGGGGATCGCTTGTATTTATTCGGAGTACTAACATTGGCTAATAGCCCACAAGCAAAAAAGCGTGCTCGTCAAAATGAGAAGCACCGTCAGCAAAATACGGGTCAACGCTCCACGATGCGTACCTATCTGAAACGTGTAACCAAGGCTCTTGCCGAATCCAAGGCCGAACTGGCACAGGCTGGCTATAAGGCGATGGTCTCTCAGGTCGATAAACTGGTCTCTAAGGGTTTAATCCATAAAAATAAGGCTGCCCGACATAAAAGCCGAGTGAATGCCCATATCAAGGCCGCACTCGCAACGACAAAGGCCTAAGAATATCCAAACCTTCGCCCCTCCCCCATGAAAGGAGGGGCTCATCCCTTACATTCATCCCTTTCTCTTATAAATTATTTGGTTGGTTTACTTAGACTATTGCTTAGCACTAGAAATATCAGCTGAACACCTACCTTTTTTCAAAAAATAGCCTACACTAAAACTGAAGTCGTCGATTGACCTCTCATCAACAAAAGGTTTAAAGCCAGGAGCTAAAAACGTGAAGACTCATCTTAAAACAACCCTGAACACTTTTTTGTCTTTATTACTGCTTCTTAGCTTTTCAAGCGCTACGCTGTCTGAACCCAGCACACGAAAAGTCAATCACAAAAATATTAACTATTTATTTGTTCAATCAGCACCTAAACTGCAGCTGGAACAAGATAAAGAAAAGCCTAATAGCTATAGAATCATTTTAAAAGATGTCAATCCTAATGTGACCTATTTTACAGAGCGTCCCTATCGAAAAACCTATACCATGCCAACCGTAGAATTTATACAACTGTGGGAAAAGAAAAATAAAAATAGCTTTCTGTATAATCCACCCAATGCGGCGGTTGTTGCCACACAAAAAAACTTTTTTTCAAAAGACACATTACTGAATGTGGTAATGGAACTAACCGCTCCCTATTATGATGAACAAGCTAAAACCTTAAGCTATACCGCAAAGCTCTTAGAAGGCAATATGTCACCCCATACCCATTCGGTGACCTTTGAGCAGGCTTTTTTGTTTATTGATGATGTTTGCTTAAGTTGCTGGTTTCCTTAAAAGCTCAAGCGCTAAAATGGCTTGCTACGCAGAGACAATAAATGCGTAGTAGGTGGTGGTGCTTTATCGTTAGCTGAAAGAAGTAGCACAGCATCCGTCGCATGATAATCAGAAGGTCCAGGAAGATTCATCTTTATCGTTAGAGCGGCAGCATCATTAGTCGAGCCATAATGTTGCGATTGCCATAACAATGGCGCCCCCACTTCCCCCTCCTCAGCGCTCACCACCGATTGCAGCTCATCATCTTGTTGCTCGATAACCTCATACCCACATTTTTCCATTGTCTGTTTTATGATTGCTCTATAAGCCGGATCTAGCATAGCTTCTTCCAAAGTCTGAGGTGGAGATTCAGTCCTTTTACTTGGATCAATCTGGAGTCTCTGAAACAAAATTTGTTTCGCTTCTGGATCATTCAAAATAGAATCAAGGAACTTATTCAGTTGTATGGGATCTCGCAATGCTTCAAAAGCGTTTTTTTCAACTGGAAACACATGGCTTTTTCTTGAAGGAAGATCTAGTGTTTCCTCTCGGGCTTTAAAGTATGATCTAAGGTAGTAAGCACTAAAAATAACACCTGCTAAGAATAAGAACGGTAAGACTGACAGTTTAAGCATGAGTGGCCATGAATGTGATTGTTCTGGATAATAGTCGTGAGAGACTTCAAAAGAAGATACTTCTTTTAAATAAACCATCAGATTAGCAATCATTAAACACATCATCATGGCATCTATTTTTTGTCTATGTCGATGCTGAAAAATCTCCCCGCCCAAAACGATAAGCGTTGCAGGAGCAGCCACCCCCTCATACAATAGCGGTCTAGGCATCGAATGAATATTGAGCATCAATGATGCTTGGATAATACGACTATAAAAAAGCACTTTACTTAAAAGATCGGTTCCAACAACTAACATTCTTTGTTTCTTGCTGGCTGAAAGCCAAAAATATTTCCGCGTTGGAGAGATACTATTCCAAGCAATATACAATGCGCTTAAAATAGCAGGCGCCGTGAAAAAATTTTTCCAAAAAGTGTCCTCAGAGACCATACAACGGCCTTCTGAATCTAAATGCTTTGCGTTACGACAATAAATCTCAATGAGATCTCCAAGAAAAAATGGAAATACAGCTCCAACACCTTCCATGGCTGCCATAACGTTTCTTTTAAAAGGGTCATTCCTAATCTCGTCGTTAGGATATTTTATAGAACTTGCCCCTATTCCCCAACCTAAGATCGCTAATGAAACCGCAGGAATACTTAGATAGGGTAAAGCCCGCATTCTAAGAGATGGCCAAAGTTTAAGAAATTGATCTAAAAAAGCATGGGTGCCTATGCCGAAAAACTGAGAAAAAATAGCTGGATTAGAAACAAGAAATCGTGCAACAATTTCAGACTGACTTTTTTTCTCAGTATAGATGGGTGCCAAAGTTTTTGGCTGCTCTTCTTGTTGCTGTGCTTCCATACCATTCCTCCTTGTTTCTATCTCAAGAACAATTTAAATCTTAACATCAACTAAATTCAGATGTAAAGCCAAACAAAAACGCTTGGATTATGCACTTAATGTTCTAATAGATTTCTTGATATCTTCTTGTAAAAATTTCTCGACTAATAATTGATCTTCTAATAATTCCATTGCCACTTTTTCTTCCCGATTCACATTAAAGCCATCGAGATTAGGTTTTTTTTCAGAATTTAATATCTCTTTTCTACAAAGAACTCCATCTTCATTATAATAACACGCACTAAAATAAAGGCTTATAGGGCCTTTTCTGGACATTAGAGCGGGAGGTTTTTTGTACCAAAAATTTATTTCCTCATCTTCATTCTGATCATTGGTTGTTTCATGATGATCTTTTTGTCGTTCACGAAAATTTAAAAAAATGTGTATTGGAAATTGCCTTTGGTGAAAACCCACTTTCCCCAAGTTTTTTTTCATAGAATCGGTATCGTCCGGCTTTAATTCCCTAAAAGCGTTACAAGCTCTAATAAACCTTATAAGAATATTTTTAGAACTTATATCATTGTCTTTAACCCAATGAGACTTTAATAGCGCATCAGCTTGTAATTGAATTTTAGACTTTGGAATATATGCGAATAAAACCTCAAGGGTAGGTACAGGACTAAGCGCCCATAAGCTATATTGCAACAAACTTATTTTGTGAGGCGTTCTTGCAGGATGATCTTTAAAATCTTTTTCCATCAAAAGCCAACGAGGGTCTTGCAATTTCCATAGAATTTGGTCTAATTCTTTTGCTTTATTTCTAATGAGGCATTCTGCTAAAATAGCATGAATCCACGCTCTAAAAAAATCAATTAAAACTGTCACTTTAGGACGCTTAGTAGGATCTTTATCCCAACAAGCTTGTATAAGTTCTTTTAGTTTTAAAACTTTGTTTCCAGCTTCTAGGGTTCTCACCTCGACCAATCCATGTTCGGAATACATTTTATCAATGGTTGGACGTAATTGTTCTGAGGCAATTTTTCTTAACAAAAGAAAATCATTCCCAGAAAAATCCTGATCATGATACGGGGATTCACCAGTATATAGTTCAGCTAATGTAACCCCAAGACTATATATATCCGTTTTAATACTGGGCCGCATATAAACGTAAGATGGCTCTTTACAATAAAGACTTTCATAAAATTCAGGAGCCATCCACAAAGATGTACCATTGTGATCGTTCAAGACTCTTTCAAAATATGAATGTGAGTACCCTTGTTCTTTTAAAAAATGCATCACTGGACTGTCCAAAGAGATAACACAAGAACGAGGATCCCCTATAAAAAACTGGCTTACTATCTCTCGTAAATTTTCCGGACAATCTATCGCCATCAAAAAACTTTGTTCTTTTTTTTCAGAAAAAGTAGCGTTCGAGCCATCGTTTTCTGAAACAAGACTGGTTGTTTTAAATACAAACTGAAAACGATACTCTGATATTTCAACCATCGCAGGCATATATTTATCAGTGTAGCTTGATCTTTTTAAATGATCATAGTCGTCTTTACGATACAAAAAAAATGTTTCGCCCGCCACAATAGAGCAACCGAAATCCGTTAATTTAACAAGGCCATCATCATCGACTAAAATATTGGAGGGTTTTAAATCGACATGGACTATGTTATTGCTATGCAAGGTATAAAGCGCTTCACAGATTCTTAGCGAGGTGTTGATTCTGTCAAAATTTGTAAAACCTTTTATTATTTCTGAAGATAAACATCCTTTTTTAGCATATTCCATCACAATCCAAAAACGGTTTTTTTTATATGATTCATCATCATCGGGATTACCTTGCGTATAATCATAACAATAACCATAGCAACTAACGATATTGGGATCGACCGCATAGTAGGGATCTAAAAGTTTTTTTGAATCGGGTGTTACACGACAGACAAAATGATCTAACATTTCAACTTCATTCAAAAAATGACTAATCGATAATTCTGGAGACAAGCCCTGAAAAAATATTTTCTTAACAACCACTTCAACCGATACAATCGTTACGACTGGATTAAGATATTTTTCTTCTACTACTTTCCGATCATTTTCGTGATATCCAAGCTCTTCTAATTCTAGTGGTATTTCTAAACGATATAAGTAAATACCCCCAGAAGCACCCGACACACTTAAAAGATTGTCCAGCGAAGACTCTTCAATCGGTGTTAAATGCTCAATAGAAATGGGCGTTAAATCTGAGCACGATAATCGAGAGAGTTTAAATTTTGAAACATAATTCTTAATAAATGCATCAAGGTTTTGTTCTATATCACTCGGAAAAAGGTTTGGAGCGTTCCTAAACACCGCTTCGATCTCCTTATCGCTGTGCTTGAACCTATATTCTTTCATTCAAAAATTTAATCCTCGATATGGAAGTCGTCCTCTTCTAGATTTTCGACATCGAGATCCAGCTGATCATCATCGACCACTGTTTGTTCTTGCTCTGTAGGCATCGGATAAGGCTTAGGCAATTCGTCTAACCTTGCCATCAAGGCATAACAGAGCGCTTCGGTGCCTTGGCGCTGTAAGCCTGAAATAGAAAAAACAGGCCCTTTCCAATCAACCGCTGATACAATTGCCTGAACCTTGGCCTCTCTATCTGCTTCGGGCAGCATATCTAGCTTATTCAAGACCAACCACTGCTCTTGTTCGGCCAAGGCTGGACTATAAGCTTTCAGTTCTTCGAGAATAATATGAATGCCTTCTATCGGATCACGCAGATCAAAAGGGGCTACATCGACCAAATGCAATAATAAGCGTGTTCTGGATAAATGCTTTAAAAAGCGCAGGCCCAACCCCATCCCTTCAGAGGCACCTTCTATGATACCCGGAATATCGGCCATCACAAAACTACGGCCGGCATCCACACGCACCACACCCAAATTAGGATACAAGGTAGTAAAGGGGTAATCGGCTACTTTAGGGGTTGCCGCTGAAACCGCACGAATAAGCGTTGATTTACCAGCATTGGGAAAACCCAACAAACCGACGTCGGCTAATAATTTGAGCTCTAAACGCAAGCGTCTTTCGTCGCCTAAACGACCCTTGGTGATTTTACGGGGTGATTGATTACGACTGCTTTTAAAGCGCTTGTTCCCAAAACCATGGAAACCCCCTTTGGCCACCAGTAACCGTTGTCCAGGCACTAAGAAATCGCTAAGCTGCTCGTTTGTCTCGCTATCCCACACCACTGTGCCAAGGGGTATTTGGAGGATTAGATCTTCACCTGCTCTGCCCGTACATTCCGATCCCATACCACCACGACCGTTGGGTGCTCGAAAATGCTGGTGAAAACGATAATCAATCAGGGTATTGAGATCGGGATTGGCTTCTAGGTAAATGGAACCGCCATCGCCACCATCACCACCATTAGGACCACCAAACTGGACAAATTTCTCACGCCTAAAACTTAAACAGCCATCGCCACCTTTGCCAGCTTGTACTGTAATAGTCGCTTCATCAACAAATTTCATGGATAGTCGCCCGACAGAACGCCGTTATGAAGAATGAAAAAGCCTGAGCATACATCAGGACTGTACAACGATAATCAGGCTTGTGCAGCCTGTGGAATAATATTGACGTAAGAACGATTTTTGGGGCCTTTAACACAAAAATGAACAAAGCCCGCTACCTTTGCAAAAAGCGTATGATCTTTACCCATACCTACGTGCATACCAGGATGTACTTTGGTACCACGTTGTCGAATAATGATATTGCCAGCTATAACCGATTCCCCACCAAAACGTTTAACGCCTAGGCGCTTCGATTCAGAATCACGACCGTTTCGTGTACTACCACCCGCTTTCTTAGATGCCATCTCTAACCCCTTCGCCTAAATGCTAGGCTACCTGTATTTCAGTAATTTTGAGTTCTGTATACCACTGTCGATGCCCCATACGTTTCATATGATGCTTACGACGTTTCATTTTAATAATCCGGATTTTCTCTAAACGATCTTGTGTGACCACCTCGGCCTTCACCACCACGCCTGCTACATAAGGTGCACCAATACGAATGGTTTCACCATCCGATACCATCAGTACCTGATCGAATGTCACAGAGTCTCCAAGTTCTAAAACTAGCTTTTCTACCTTAAGTAACTCGCCAGCCCGAACCCGGTGCTGCTTACCACCGCTTACGATGACCGCATGCATCATGAGAACACTCCAAACCATTGAAAGAAGAATGGGGAATGGTACGTGAAAAAGGCCACGTACGCAAGAGGAAAACTATACAGGATTCTTGACGGTGGCATACGGCACTCACACAGCTTGATAGATGCCGTCCTAAGGCAGTATATTCACCCTTGATTGAACGAGAGCAGGCCATGACATTTAAACCTATTCAAAATCCCGTACGGGATGATTTTCAGGCCATGAAAGCAGTGATTGCTCAGGCGTTCAACTCCAAATCCCCTTTGATTGAGACCATCGGGCAGCATATCCTACACAATCATGGTAAATGCCTAAGACCCCTGCTGCTGCTGCTAAGCAGTCAAGCCTGCGGCTATATAGGTGATCGCCATATAAAAGCTGCAGCCCTGATTGAACTCCTTCATACCGCCACACTGTTACATGATGATGTGGTCGATGATGCGGAGGTACGACGTGGCCAAAAAACAGCCAAATCCCTGTGGGGTAATGAAGCCGCTATCTTAGTGGGTGATTTTCTTTATGCCAAAGCCTTTCAATTATTACTAGACGTTGGACACCCCGCGATCATGGCCCTATTGGTCGATACGACCCAGCAAATGGCCGAGGGTGAAGCGCTACAACTCTTAGGACGTCGTCAACTCAACACACAAAAAGCAGATTATCTTGAAATTGTACACGCTAAAACTGCGAAACTCTTTGAAGCCTGTGCCCATATGGGTGCTCTTTTAGGCCATGCGCCACCCGCTATCGAACAAGCCATGCGTGACTATGGATTACATCTTGGTACAGCTTTTCAACTGATGGACGATGTACTGGATTACGAAGCCGATCCTACGCAAACGGGGAAAGATCTGGGGAATGATCTCATAGAAGGTAAAATGACGCTGCCCCTTATCTACGCACTCCAGAGGGGTTGCCCGGAACAAGTTGAAATACTAACACAGGCTATCCAGCAACAGCCTTATCAACCACAAACCTTTGGTGTGGTCTTCGCCATTTTACAAGGAACCGGTGCGCTCAAGGATAGCAAGGCACTGGCGGTTGCTGAACTCAACAAGGCTAAGCAAGCTATCTTAGTTATCCCTGACTCATCTTATAAAGAAGCCCTCATGCTGCTCGCCAACTTTGTTCAAGATCGTGGGCATTGAGTTTTAAGTCTTTTTTCTTTATCGTGCGTGTAGTCGGGGTGTAGCTCAGCCTGGTAGAGCACTACCTTCGGGAGGTAGGGGTCGCAAGTTCAAATCCTGTCACCCCGACCATAAAAATAAGGTTTTTATCATTATTTTTAAAGGGAATGGAGCCAATCCCCATGCCCTTTAAACTATTTTTAGGCTTTAAATACATCGTCTAGTGACTGACTTCTGATAGCTCGCCTGGCCAATGCCAACAAATCAGCCGCACTCGTTTGATTGATTCTTTCCTGGTAATGGGTTGGGACCTCGTCAAATTTTTCTTGCAAAATCTCAAGCAACATAGCACCCTCGCCCAGCTGAACCCCCTCCTGAACACCATCCTGCCTACCTAATCGCTCTGCGGTTGTTACATAACTCACCTTTATCTCCTCCTCCCATGCCTTGATGCTCTCATTATACTGCCTATCTAAGTGCTCGGGTAGCCCAAGCACCCAGTCAATAAACACATAGAGCCTTCGAATATCATCACCACCCCAGCCGTGTGCATATAAGCTTCGGGTTAAGGCTGTCTTGCTCACCAATCGGGCATCCGGCGATTGCTTTTGATTCGCCACTAGTTGGGCCAGAATAACCTTGGCAAAGGGGTTGTTGGACTGTTCAAGCTCTTCCCATCTATCTTGATAGTCCATAATTTTACAAATGGGAAAGCCCATCTCGACCCAACTGCCCCAAAGTTCCTCTCGGTAAACACCAGGTCTCCAGGTTTTACGGCTATCAATGAGAATCCCTAAACTCGCAATGGGTTTTTGATAACGTTCTCTTAACCTGCATCGATAGCTAAACATCCGCTCTTCAAAACCAGCTCCACTAGAACGTTGGATCTCCATGTGGAGGATTAAACAGGCTACCTCGCCATCAAGACAGTGGATTTCTAAAACGATGTCCACAAAGCGATCGGAGCTCGCCGAATCCTTATCAACACGGATCAGTTCTTTATCCAACGACTTAATAGGTTTGTCCCAATCAATGATTGCGTGCTTTTCAGGCCAACATAGCGCCATGAAGTCTTTGAAATAGGTATTCATTACCTGTTTCCAGGCACTATCAAAGTACGATCGCTGGGTCTCTTGTTGACTAGGGGCATCTTCAAGCGTTAGCACGTTCCGTAAGTCCTTTTGTAACGAATGAATTTTGTATTCTAAACAATACTGCGGGTTGTTCTATCCGTTATTGATACGATTTTTGATAAAATAGAATCAACATGAAATGATGTATGGGCTTCGATGATTGTTCGCATCTTGAAGTGGAACGGGTATATACCTAAGAGTTCACAATCTTCGACCAAGTATCGACTGCCTTTCTTATCGAATGAAGCAACATAAAAAACAGATTTAGATTCTTCTGTCATCACAAAGTCCTCTCACCTAAATTTTTTTGGAATTTTTTTGCTTGGATCTGCTGGCTTTAGTTGCTTAGCGGTTTTCACATCAAATTCTCCCAAATGTGAAGAATGGGGTAGGATCACGCCTGAGGCTAGGCGCAAGTTGGCCTCAAAGGTTCAAGGTGACACAGTTCTTTGAACAGCCTCTTAAAGAATGGTTTTTTTTAAAGATCCCCTATTAAGGCAGTTTTCATCTGACAAGCATTTGGCCAAATAACCAATTAAATATTTTCTGTTGGTTTTTTCTTCCAAATCTTCATTTTCAACTAAATCTTGAATTCCTCTTTCAAGAACCATCCAAATTTTTGTTTCTAAAAAATCAGGGTCTTCAACAGATTCTGCTGAAGACCCCAAAATCATAGGCATTATAAATTTGGATGTAACCGATAGGCGTATTATCTGCATAAATAATATGAGCACTGATTGCCTTGGGGACACCATTGTCTAGTTTGTACCCCTTAACGTAATCAGTATATTTTCCCTGGATTAGTGCTGAAGTCCATTTGACATCTTGATCCCACCATTTTTTGACATGAGGCTTCTCTAACCACTTCAGCAGCAACGGAAAATGTGATTCAGCTAATGGAGTAAAAGTGATTTTCATAGCATATTAATCTCTTTGACGCGTGTTAAGATTTTTAAATATATTAAAAACTGTTCCATATCTTTTTCCACCGGAGCAAAATACTCTTTCTCATTTGTCTTCATGATTTCCGCTGCTTTCTTGACGAGCTTCTTACCGGCAGCTGATAGGCTGGAATATTTTGCACGCTCATCCCCCTCTATCTGCTCACGTAAAACAAGCCCACGTTTTTGTAGCGTGCGCAGGATTTGCGATGTCATGGTTACATCAGAATTAGTGAGCCTTGCCAGATCATTTTGTGTTGCCTTATCTTGATGCTTTTCTAGCTCAAACAAAGTCCCCATAAAGACATACTGTGTATGCGTTAGACCAACAGCCTCGAGAGCCCTGTCTGTGATGCGCTTCCACGTAAAATAAGCCTGAGCAAAAGTAAAACTTGGGCCCTCTAGCACAGGGATCGAGTATTCTTTTGTGGCGTTATCTGGCATGGGCGTCTCTCCGTAAAATGGGTTGCTTTTAAAAAAGAGCTTAATCATAACATGATTACACATATTATAGTTGCACAAAATATAGTTTTATGTCAAGATAAAGCCGTGGGAATTTAATTATTTTGTCAGTTAGCGGAAACATTGAGCATGCAACTATTTGATCTACAAGGTAAAACAGCATTAATCACAGGAGCTTCTCGTGGTTTAGGGGAGCAATTTGCCCGTTGCCTATCAGGTGCGGGTGCACGTGTTGTATTGGCTGCGCAACTGAGGGAGGTAAGTCGTGGTAGACAAAGATAAACCATTACCCAAAACACTTTTTCCATTCATATGGCATTTTTTGCGAGAGTATAAATCTGCTGTCATTGTTTATGTTGCACTTGCAATCGTTGCTGGTTTTTGGGGGCCATTTAACAGCATGCTTATTAAGCAGGTCATCAACCTACTACCCAATGTAACTGGCGGTGACATCTCGATTTTAATAGTACCGGCGATCCTTATTGTGGTGAATTTTATCGTATTTGATAATTTCACTTGGCGAGGAATTACTTACATCAGAGCCAAATTCATCCCTGTGATTCTCAACCACATTATTGGGGAGTCTATGGATCATGTGCTTGGAAAATCACATCAATTTTACCAGGACAACTTATCAGGAAAAATTTCAAAACAAATTACTAATTTAGCGGATGGCGTTGAAAAACTTACAAGCAGTGTCGCGTCCAATTTTTTAAGAGGTGCCTCATTACTATTAACCGCGATCATCGCTGCTTATTTTGTCAATCCAATCTTTTGTTTCATACTGGTCAGTTGGTTCATACTCTTTTCAAGCGCAAGCATTTTGATGTCCAAAAAACTAGTGATGCTGGCGGACGCCCAAGCTTCAGCCGAATCAATCGTTGTAGGCGAACTGGTTGATTCTTTATCTAATCATAGCAATGTCAGAATCTTTTCTCGTAAGTCTTTTGAGAATTCAAGAATGGCCCCATTTTTTGAAAAACAACAAAAAGCTTACACGGCAACCTATTTTTACTCCCTTATCATGCACTCCATCCAGGGAGGGCTTATCGCTATAATGATGGCTTGCTCGTGCTATTTTCTCGTTTATCTTTACAGCAAAAATTTAGTGACCATAGGTGATTTTGCTTTAATCTTAGGTTTATCCATGGAAACAGGCCATATGATGTGGTTTACCATGTCGGAGGTTGATGAGTTCAACAAAGCTGTTGGTCGGTGCAAGCAGAGCTTGATGTCGTTGATGCTGCCGCTGGAAATTCAAGACAAACCTGACGCCGTTACGCTTAAATGTAATCGTGGCCAAATCACCTTCGACAATGTCAAATTCCATTATAAGGGAACTGAGCCTCTGTTTCAGAATAAATCTATCGAAATTAAAGCCGGGCAAAAGGTAGGGTTGGTTGGCTACTCCGGTGGTGGTAAATCCACTTTTGTTAATTTGATACTCAGACTTTACGATATCACTGATGGTGCCATTCTGATTGATGGCCAAGATATCAGGGATGTTACGCAAGACAGCTTGCGCGCCTCCATCGCTATGATTCCGCAAGATCCATCCTTGTTCCATAGAAGCCTGATGGACAATATTCGTTATGGACGTATTGACGCGACTGACGAAGAAGTTATATCAGCGGCTAAAAAAGCCCATGCCCATGAGTTCATCACTAAACTATCGCAAGAGTATGACTCACTGGTTGGCGAACGTGGACTTAAGCTCTCTGGGGGACAACGTCAACGTATCGCTATAGCCAGAGCAATCCTCAAGAACGCACCAATTCTTATGCTTGATGAAGCCACATCCCAACTTGATTCGGTAACCGAAAGCATAATTCAGGAGTCTTTGTGGGAACTGATGAATAGTCGCTTTGAGACCTCTGGCGAGGGTGGAAAAACCGTTTTGGTCATTGCCCATCGCTTATCAACACTCTTGCACATGGACAGGATCATCGTATTTGATCAAGGCGTCATTGTGGAAGATGGTACCCATGCCGAGTTGATTGCCAGTAATGGATTATACAGAACCCTGTGGGACGCCCAGGTCGGTGGCTTCTTGCCAGATAAAACCAGATAAAAAGAGTGAGGATGAATGATTAACGTAAACGAAATTCTTTTATACACCACAAAAGACGGCGAAATTAAGATCGATGTTTTATATGGAGATCAAAACATTTGGCTAACGCAGAAGAAAATGGCATTACTGTTTGGTGTACAAATTCCAGCTATCAATAAACATCTCAAAAATATCTTTGAATCTGGAGAGCTGATAGAGGAATCAGTTATTTCCATTTTGGAAACAACTGCCGCAGACGAAAAGAGTTACTCAACTAAGCTGTATAATCTGGATGCAATTATTGGCGTTGGGTACAGGGTTAATTCAAGGCAGGCCACTGATTTTAGAATTTGGGCTACAAAAATTCTTAAGGAATTTATTGTTAAGGGTTTTGTGTTGGATTCTCCAAGACTTAAAAATGGATCAAAATTTGGCCAAGATTATTTTGATGAATTGCTTGAGAAAGTTAGAGAAATAAGAGCGTCAGAGCGGCGTTTTTACCAAAAAATTACTGATATTTATGCTGAGTGTTCTGCCGATTATGATTCTTCCAGTGAGATCACGAAACAATTTTATGCTCAGGTACAGAATAAATTGCACTTTGCTATTCATGGCTTCACTGCTGCTGAAGTTATCCATTCTAGAGCAGACCACAAAAAACAATTTATGGGGCTTACGACATGGAAAAACGCGCCAAGTGGTAAGATCTTAAAGCCGGACGTAAGCATCGCAAAAAATTATTTAGTAGAATCTGAAATTAAAGAGCTCAATCACATAGTAACAATGTATTTAGATTATGCAGAGCTGCAAGCTTCAAAGCAAAGGTTGATGAAAATGCAAGATTGGGCTTTGAAGCTCGATGCATTTTTATCGTTCAATGAGCTAAACATTCTTAAAAATGCAGGCAAAATAAGTGCAGAGATCGCAAAAGCGCTTGCTGAAGACGAATATGATAAATATCGTGTGATTCAAGATCAACTGCATAAATCTGACTTTGATAAGTTATGTGAAGCTAGCAAATTGACGAAATCCGACCCAGAGGATGAGCAATGAAAATCGAGCACACATCCACACCCGCAAGTGCAGACATCGATTTTCTAACCCAGAAAATTAATCAAGAAACACCTGATTTTGGCGAAGCCCATCCATTTGCTTTTTTCCTGCGCGATGAACACAATCAAATCATAGCTGGCTGCAATGGGAGTGTTATCTTCGGCAGTATTTATTCCGATCAATTGTGGGTACATCCCGATCATCGCAAGAACGGTTTGGGACATAAATTGATGGAATCGGTCCATGACTATGGCCGCAAATCAGAATGCTCTATGGCAACGGTTGCCACAATGAGCTTTCAAGGCGCCAAAGCATTCTACGAAAAATTGGGATACGTAGTGGATTTTGAGAGACCGGGCTATACACAAAATTCCAGCTGTATCTTTTTAAAGCGGAGTTTGTAATGCTGAAAGCCGATTGGGAAAAAACAAGCGTCGCGCACCAGCTGCCACATGGCATGGTGGAGAAAATGGTACGGCTTGCTTACCCTGATAAAAAACAAACTGGCTCTTTTGAATTGATTGCTGGTGGCTGTGCCAATCTTAATTTTAAAATTCAGCTGGAAGATGAGAGCCACCCACTATTTCCCCGAATAAACACAAGCGTCCTTGGGTACAAAAGGTGACAAAATAATAGTCGGTCGATTTATAATTAAATCCTTGTAAACGAATGAATTTTGTATTCTAAACAATACTGCGGGTTGTTCTATCTGTGATTGATACGATTTTTGATAAAATAGAATCAACATGAAATGATGTATGGGCTTCGATGATTGTT
>JACCDN010468992.1_pt1 | contig 31087 bp, 33 predicted proteins | sample 7441691 | NCBI WGS metagenome assembly JACCDN01 (sample SAMN15323439, study PRJNA562643) | freshwater metagenome | isolation source: river surface water | place: USA:Blue River Watershed | collected 2017-08-16 | reverse complement strand
TATGACATCCGAACAGCCAATGATCGAGACAACAAAACAATCATTCCGATTATTTTGATTGTTATCACAATCATTCTTGGTCTTCTCTTGCGAAGTATTCTAAGCGCTGCGTTACTTCTAGGCACTGTAGTTCTCTCTTACTTTGCGACCCTTGGTGTGTGCGCTCTCGTCTTCAATCACGTCTTTGGTTTTGAAGGTGGGGATACGTCGTTCCCGCTCTTTGCCTTTATTTTCTTAGTGGCACTCGGTATTGATTACAACATCTTCTTGATGACTCGAGTACGTGAAGAGTCAATCAAACTGGGAACCCGTCAGGGAGTAATTAAAGGCTTGACCGTAACAGGGGCTGTGATTACATCTGCTGGAATTGTTCTAGCAGCAACATTTGCAGTGCTTGGATTGATTCCATTAGTGCCATTAGCACAGTTAGGTTTTGCTGTTGCATTCGGCGTTCTCTTGGACACAATTATTGTGCGTTCAATTCTGGTCCCAGCAATGGTGCACGATATTGGACCAAAAATTTGGTGGCCATCTAAGTTAAAGAAATAGGACGCATGAAGCTTAAGGTCGGCATAGCAGGCTATGGATTAGCCGGTCGGAGTTTTCATGCACCTTTCTTATCGGCTACGAATTTTGAAGTATCTGCTGTCCTAACAACTAACGATGTGAGAAAGCGTCATGCAAAAGAGGATTATCCTTCAGTCAAGATCGTCTCGACGATTGAAGAGTTGTGCGAACAGGATCTTGACTTAGTTGTTATCGCGTCAGGAAATGAAGTCCATCTGTCGCAAGCACTGGCAGCAATAAAGGCAGGGATACCAACTGTTGTAGATAAGCCGATGGGCATAAACGTTGCACAAACGAGAGAAATACTCGAAGCGGCGCAATCTGCTGGCGTTGCAGTAACTACGTATTTCAACCGCAAGTGGGATAGCGACATTCTGACTTTGAAGCGTGTCATCAGAGATGGTCACATCGGACGAGCTATTCGAATGGATTCGCGATTTGAAAGATTTAGACCACAATTAAATCCGCAGTCATGGCGCGAAAACAAATCTCCGCAAGATGGCGGTGGTTTATTGCTGGACCTGATGCCGCACTTGATATCAACTGCATTCGAATGTTTTGGCCCAGCGAAATTAAAGTCAGCATCAATTAGAAGTATTCGTGGGGGAGCAGATGATGATTGCCTCCTTGTGCTTGGCCATGATTCGGGAGTTGAATCAATTCTTTCAGCCAGTGCAGTAGTTGGTTCACCTGGTCCTCGCATTCGAGTAATTGGTAGCGAAGGCGCATTTGTTGTTAATGATCTTGATCCACAAGAAGCTCTATTGAGAGCTGGTAAATCACCAAAAGATGGAAAATGGCAAGAAGATACTTCTTCGCTCGCACATATACACAGAGGCGAGAATACTGAAGAGTTTAAATGCGATCCTGGAAATTACGCAACGTTTTACTCTTTAGTACATGAAGCCATTGTGAATAAGAGCGCGATGCCAATTTCATCCGAAGAAATCCTTGCAGTGGCTCAAATCATTGATCATGCTCGAGAGATTAATCCGTATGGGTAAAAAAGTAATTGTTATTGGTGCGGGATTAGCGGGGCTCAGCGCGGCGATTACTCTAGAAAGTGAAGGAGCATCTGTCACGGTGCTTGAAAGTTCTGATCGTCCCGGCGGCCGTGTCACCAGTGATGTTATCGATGGATTTGTTTGCGACCGAGGTTTTCAATTAATCAATGCAAACTATCCTGAAATCAAACGCCTTGGAATTATCAAGGAGATTGATTTTGTTTCTGCATCCTCAGTCATTGAAGTCGCACGAAATGAAGAGCGCATACGGATTGGAGATCCTCGCTCGGCATTTTTCTCTGTGTTTAACTCACAAACAGGTTCTATTTTTGAAAAAATTCGATTAGTTCTATATCTCTTACGAAGAAAACCCGCAGCAAGCGTGGGTGAGGAGCTGAAAAATAGTGGCCTTGGAAAAACGTATGAACGAGTGCTGCGACCTTTCTTAACAGGAGTATTTTTGGCTGATCCCCTTCTGGTTGACGCCGAATATGGTCGCACGGCAATCAAACATTTTGTTAGCGGAAATTCGGGCTTACCCGTTGGCGGCGTACAAGCATTTTCGGAAGCCCTTGCTACTCGCGTAAAAGACATTCGCTATGGCGTGCAAGTTAATTCGATCAAGAAAAACACCGTTAGTACGTCTAAGGGTAAATTTGAAGCTGATGCAATCATTGTTGCAACAGATGCGACAACTGCGGCCCAGTTACTGGATTTAACACAAGTTCCACAATTAGTTGGATGTACGACGTGGTATCACTCGACAAAAGAGAGCCCAACAAAGAGCAAGTCTTTGATTATTGATAGCCAGAATAGGGGCCCAGTGGTAAACACGATGGTTATCTCTAACATGATGCCAGGCTATGCACCGTCTGGAAAAAACTTGATATCAAGTACAAGCATTCTTCCGGCAACTGAATCCGAAGTTCGCAGGCATTTAGCAATCTTGTATGCAACTGAAACTCGCAATTGGAAACTCGTTGCAAAGTACGACATTCCAAGTGCTCTGCCATTAGCTGGGTTGGATATGACACTTGTTTCAGGTGCGCACGTGAGAGATTCGATATTTATAGCTGGTGATTACAAGAGTGCGCCATCTCAAAATGGCGCATTGCTTTCAGGGCGATTGGCCGCGCTCTCGGTTTTAGTCGACTAAAGCGAGAAGTGCTGGGGCAATATGCGGATAGTCAAAGACAAATCCGGCATCGAGAAGCGCCTGCGGAATAACTTTTTTGGAACCTAAAATCTCTGATGAAAATCCACCTAGTGCAATTTTTAGCGCAACGGCTGGTGCCGGAAAAAGCGCCGGACGGTGCAGGGCGCGAGCCAATCCAGCAGTAAATTCTTGATTGGTAACTGGATTAGGAGAAGTTAAGTTAATTGGGCCTTCGATTTTGTTTTCTAATGCAAAGACGATTGCACGGATTTGATCATGCAGAGTAATCCAAGACCACCATTGCTTTCCATTGCCCAACTTTCCGCCTAATCCAAAACGAAATAGTGGAAGCATTCGACCTAGTGCGCCACCAGTTGGATCAAGAACTAAACCTGTACGCAGTTTTACTGTTCGCACATCCTGAACTAAGTCAGCTGCGCCTTCCCATTCGCGACATACGGCCGCAAGGAAATCTTCTCCTGCGCGATCTGATTCGATAACCGCACGGTTGCCAGTTTCGCCATACCACCCGATAGCACTTGCACTGATGAACACAGATGGCTTAACTGCGTTGACGGCATTTGCAATTGTTGTTGTGCCAAGAAGACGTGAATTGAGAATCTCGCTCTTGTATTTCTTTGTCCATCGCTTGTCGCCCACTCCGGCGCCAGCTAAGTGAATAACTGCGTCAACGCCAGCAAGTGCCTCAAGATCGACTGTTCCTGCTTGTGGATCCCACGTAATTTCTTCCGCGGAGCGACTTTGCCTGCGAACTAATCTTTGTACTGTGTAACCTTCAGATTTTAGAAATCCAACTAAAGCATTTCCAATTAGCCCAGTTGATCCAGTTATTGCGATTCTCTGCATCGGTGGCATTAGAGTCCTAGATCCGATTCAAATGCCCCTTGCTCGAGGCGTTCTTTGAGAGTTACTAAGAATCTTGCAGCATCGGCGCCATCTACAACTCGGTGGTCGTAGGAGAGTCCGAGATAAACCATTGAACGAATTGCAATAGTTTCGCCACCATCTTCACCGCGAACAACCATTGGTCGCTTAACGACAGCGCCTAATCCAAGAATTGCTACTTGTGGTTGGTTAATAATTGGCGTATCAAATAGCGCACCACGGCTTCCGGTATTTGTGATGGTAAATGTTCCACCGCCAAGTTCGTCAGGGGTAACTTTGTTATCTCGCGTGCGAAGTGCGAGATCCGAAATCTTGCGAGCAATACCACCCATGTTCAGATCACCTGCATTGTGAATTACAGGTACGAGCAATCCACGTTCTGTATCGACTGCAATTCCTAGATGTTCTGCACCGTGATACGTAATCTGATCACTTTCGACAGATGAGTTAAGAACTGGGTGAACCTTTAACGCTTCACATACAGCAACTGCAAAGAATGGCAAGAATGAAAGCTTTACTCCTTCACGTGCCTCAAATGTAGCTTTAGCGCGATCACGTAGACGAGAAATTTTAGTTACATCAACTTCGATAACAGTTGTTAGTTGAGCACTTACTTGAAGTGACTCAACCATGCGAGCCGCAATAACTTTACGCAAACGTGACATCGTCACTGTTGTTCCGCGCAATGGAGAAGCCGCAACTGTGGTTGCTTTAGGCGCTGATGCAGTTGAACTTTGCGCAACAGGGGCGCTGTAAGTTACTGCTGGTTTTGCCGCAGCCTGTACATCTTCTTTTCTAATTCGACCTCCGACGCCGGTTCCCTGAATTGTTGAAAGGTTGACGCCAAGTTCTGCAGCTAACTTTCTAACAATTGGAGTTACGTATGCATCAGCTTGTGCTGCCACCGGTGCCACTACTGGTGCCACAACTGGGGGAGCAGAAACAACTGGTGCGACAGGTGCAGGAGTTGGAATTACAGGTGCAGGAGTTGGAATTACAGGTGCAGCAGGTGTAACTGCGCCATTTGATGAACCAATCAAACCTAGTCGCGCACCAACTGGAACTGTTGAATCAACCGGCACATCAATAGCCAAAAGAGTTCCTGCAACAGGTGATGGAATTTCAGTATCGACTTTGTCGGTAGAAACTTCGAGAAGTGCTTCATCCATTGCAACTGAATCGCCAACATTTTTCAACCAACGCGTAACTGTTCCTTCGCTAACGCTTTCACCGAGTGCGGGCATCGCAATCACAGTTCCTGCAGAACTAGATGTAACGGGAGCTGGTGATGCAACTGGAGCAACCGGAGCAACAGGTGCAACTGGCGGCGGTGTTGGAGCTGCAGCAACTGCAGCGGCAGGTGCTTCTGGTGCGGCAGAAGCCGCTGCACCATCTTCAATAATTGCGAGTTCTGCACCAACTGCGACAGTTTGATCAACTGCAACAACTATTTTTTGAAGAGTTCCTGCAACAGGTGATGGAATTTCAGTATCGACTTTGTCGGTAGAAACTTCGAGTAGTGGTTCATCTACTGCGATCTGATCGCCCTCAGCCTTTAACCAACGTGTAACAGTTCCTTCGGTCACGCTCTCGCCAAGTGCTGGCATCGTTAATCTGAATGTCATTGTGATCTCCCTAGATTATCCGTGAGCATGAAGCGGTTTACCGGCTAATGCCATGTGTGCTTCTCCCATGGCTTCAGAAAGTGTTGGGTGTGCATGAATAAGCGGTGCAACATCATCGGCGCTTGCTTCCCAGTTAAAGATTAACTGAGCTTCAGCAAGTAATTCACCAACACGAGATCCGACCATGTGAATTCCAAGTACCGGTCCATTCTTTTGCGAAACCAACTTGATAGAACCAGCAGTGCGAAGAATTTGAGCTTTACCATTTCCGGCTAAGTCGTAATTTAATTCAACAACATCAAATCCACGTTCTTTTGCAACTGCTGTTGTTAACCCAACGGATGCAACTTCTGGCTCTGAATATGTCACACGTGGCACACCGTCGTAGTTAATTGGACGTGGATTAAGTCCTGCTATTTCTTCGGCAACCAAAATACCTTCACCAAAACCAACGTGAGCCAATTGAAGAGTAGGAATTAAATCGCCCACTGCCCAAATGCCAGGAATATTTGTGCGGCACTTGTCATCAACTAGAACATAACCGCGGTCCATGGAAATTCCTTGTTCTTCATAGCCAAGGTTTGCAGATACTGGTCCACGACCAACGCTAACCAATAGGACGTCAGCGCTAAAGGTTTTGCCATCTTCTAGTGTCACTGTTACGGAGTCACCATTTATTGCGGCAGATTGGAAGCGAACACCGAGTTCGAAGTTAATTCCACGTTTTCTAAAGGCACGTTCTAACTGCTTGCTGGATGATTCATCCTCGAGTGCGACCAGGTGAGAAAGTCCTTCAATGATTGTTACTTCTGCGCCAAAAGATTTCCAAACAGAAGCGAACTCGCATCCGATTACTCCGCCACCTAGAACAATGACGCTCTTTGGAACGTAATCCAATTTTGTTGCGTGATCTGAGGTAATAATTTTCTTGCCATCTATTTCAAGACCTGGAAGGGTTTTTGCGTATGAACCCGTCGCAAGAACAACATTCTTGCCAGTGTATTTTTCTCCATTAACTTCAACTGTGTCTTTGGAAATCAACTTTCCATGACCTTCAACAAAAGTTATGTTTCGAGATTTAACCAAACCTTGCAAACCTTTGTGCAGTCGTGCGATGACGCCGTCTTTGTAGGAGTTAACAGCAGGCATATCCATCGACAAGAATTGCGCGTTCACGCCAAAGTGGTTGGCATCGCGGGCACCATCAGCAATTTCACCTGAATGCAATAATGCTTTGGTTGGTATGCAACCACGGTGAAGGCATGTACCTCCGAGTTTGTCAGCTTCGATGAGTGCTACTGATAGACCTAGTTGAGCGCTGCGAAGTGCGCACGCATAGCCGCCACTTCCACCACCAAGAATTACTAGATCGAATTGAGCCACTCGCGTAAACCTCCCACACTCATACGGCGAAGCATCTAAGCCAACTTACGCCCTGGCCCTATCTTGCCAGCCTTCGGGCTAGTTACCGAATTATGGAGTTTTCTACCAAGCGCAGAAGTGTGCGAAGTGCCACACCCGTACCACCAACAGGGGTATATCCATGTGGAGTGGATTCGTTATAGGCCGGTCCTGCAATGTCGAGGTGAAGCCATGGAACTTCAGGTTTGATGAAATCTTTTAAGAACAAACCAGCTACCAACATTCCACCCATTCGTTCACCAATGTTTGCTAAATCTGCAACGGGTGAATCTAGGGAAGCACGCAGCTCTTGCGGCAGCGGCATTGGCCAAAACGCTTCGCCACTTTCGCTGGCAGCTGCAATAAATCGAGCACTGAAATCTTCGTTATTTGTCATTACAGCACTTGTGCGAGTTCCTAGTGCAACAACTTGTGCACCAGTTAGTGTGGCCACATCAATTAATCCATCGAGTGATTTTGTCTCTTGAGCTTTTACGATTGCATCTGCCAATACAAGTCGACCTTCAGCATCCGGGTTGAGCACCTCAACAGTTTTTCCACCATAAATTGTGATGACATCACTTGGACGAGTTGCATTATCGCTGACCATGTTTTCAGCAAGAGGTGCCCAGGCTTCGATGGTTACAGGTAACTTTAAAGAAGCAATCGCAAGAATTGCACCGCATACAGCGGCGGCCCCACTCATATCTGACTTCATTGCTTCCATACCAGCAGCAGGTTTTAACGCTAGCCCGCCTGTGTCAAAAGTGATTCCTTTTCCAACAAATGCAAAAGTTCGGAGCGACTTTTTGGGAGTGTATTTAACGTGAAGCAGACGGGGTGGATTAGCCGATCCTTGACCGACTCCAATTATTCCGCCGTATCCACCACTCTTTAACTGCTTTTCATTGAGAACACTTACTTTGAGTGAAGCAGAGGATCCACCTAGAGCTTTAACAGCTCCAGAAATCTTTTTTGAAAAAGTATCTGGCGTCAGATGTGAAGGGGGAGTATTGATCAGATCTCTAACTAAGTGTGTGTATTGCGCAATTACTTGGGCACGCTGAAGGGCGTTCTTGGCTTCAATTTTCTTCGTGAACTTGGAGTGGACTGCGATAGTTTTAAGGGGCAACTTTCTTTCTGATTTTGTTGAACCTCGAAATTCATCAAATGCGTAAGCACCTAAAGCAGCACCTTCAGCAATTGCTGCCACGGATGCAATGTCAGGAGCCGGTAGAGCAAAAGTTGCTTCGCCGTTTCCAGCCAGTGCGCGGGCCGCGGCGCCAGCGGCACGCCGAAGTGTTTCGTGTGGATATTGCTTGTTGGTGACACCTAGACCCGTGAAGAGAATTAACTTTGTACGTGTACCGGGAATCTTTATTACTTCATCACTCTTACCTGTAGCCCCTAGCTCTTTTAGTTGAGCGAGCAGAGTCCTCGTGTCCAAAGTTACGGTTCCAGATTCGATACTTAGCGCAGAATCTTTATTTGGATTAAAGGAGAGCCCAACAACTAGAACGCCATTGGTGACTGCGCCATCAGTAAGTTTTAGCGTGGACATGCATCTCCTTTTGCAGCATCTAGCCAATTTAAAGAACCGTAAGGCGCAAAGGTTATCGGTTGTAGCAACTTTTGTAGGTCTGGGAGTAGGTTGTGATTGTGAAAAATTCACCTTTGCACCAAAAGCACCTAGAACTTCAGGCCAAGATGGCAGATTTCGGTGGGTGGTTAATGCCTATCGAATACCCCGCCGCAGGTGTACTCGCTGAGCACGCAGCCGTTAGAGAACGAGTCGGACTCTTTGACGTTTCGCACTTAGGTAAAGCCAGCGTAAAGGGATCGGGTGCATTAAATTTTCTCAATGCAATTCTAACTAATGATTTAAACAGAATTTCTGATGGCATGGCTCAATACACAATGCTCTGCAATGACAAGGGTGGAGTAATTGATGATCTGATTGCTTATCGCAACTCAGCAGATGATATTTTTTTGGTTCCAAATGCATCCAATACATCCGATGTAGTTTCGGCGCTACAAGCACAGTTAATTCCAGGAATAGAGATTAAAAATTTGCACAATGAATATGCTGTGCTTGCCTTGCAGGGTCCAGTAACACCAAAAGTTCTAGAAGCTCTTGGAATATCTCCAACAATTGATTACATGAGCTTTACTCATGTGCAAATTGCACAGTGTGACGTTATCTTGTGCCGCACCGGCTATACCGGTGAATTCGGGTTCGAGTTATTGCCATTGTGGAAAGACGCAGAAAAAGTATGGGATGCACTGGTTGCAGCAATCCAACCATTTCAAGGGTTGGTCTGCGGACTCGGTTCTAGAGACACTTTGCGTACAGAAATGGGATACCCATTACATGGGCATGAACTCTCTTTAGAGATAACTCCCGTTCAAGCAAGTGCGTCGTGGGCCGTTGGTTGGACGAAAGAAAAATTCGCTGGAGATAGCGTTCTACGCAATGAAAGAACAAATGGACCGCGGCGTTTTCTGCACGGTTTGAAATCTCTTGATCGCGGGATTCCACGCGCAGGCATGAGCGTCAAAGATTCGGACGGTATTGACGTTGGCGTCGTAACCTCGGGTACTTTTTCACCAACGCTTAAAAATGGGATTGCGCTAGCACTGCTTGATTCCTCAGTGACTCTGGGAACGATGGTTGTCATTGATGTGCGTGGTCGCGAATCCCAAGCTGAAGTTGTCACTCTGCCTTTTGTGCAATCACACGTTCGCTAGAAACTTCTGAAGACTAGAAAGTATCTCCAGGCTTAACTTGTGGATGTGGTGTACGTAGTCGACGCATTTGTGTTGAGCGCAACCAACCGTAGAGACCGAGACCCTTTGTTGGAGAATCAGGGAAACGCTCTCGTACTTGACGCTTAATTTTACGACTTAAAAAGACACCATCAACAAGTGCAGCAAGAAGCACCCCGTACATAAGCGCAATTCCGCCATATTGGAGTGCAGGAACTGGAACTATTGAAAGCATTAAAACTACGAAAATAATTGGCAAGAAATATTCACCTATTGATTTGCGCGCATCAACAAGATTTCTTACGTAACGTCTGGCCGGACCTTTATCCCGAAGTGGCAACGCATTTTCATCGCCACGCAAATATGCAATTCGTGATGCATTTCTTGCCGCACGAGATTGTTCACGTGCGCGCTTTTTTTCTTCCTTAGAAGAAGCCGGGGCAAGGGAGGAAACAATTCTCTTTGATTGCGCTTCTTTGCGCTTAGGCGTTGGGCGCCCTTTTTTCGAGGATGGATCGTTTGAATTAGGCATGGGCGTAACTATAGAGCGAGCATTCTTTCCAATGCGAGTTTTGAAAAACGAGCAACCTCTGGCGCCACGCGGATTTGATTAACTACCTTGCCTGATACGAGTGATTCCATCGCCCAAACCAAGTGGGGAAGGTCAATTCGATTCATCGTGGAGCAATAGCAGATGTCTTTGTCGAGGAAATAGATTTCTTTGTCAGGATTGGTTTGAGAGATACGTTGGACCAAGTTGAGCTCTGTGCCGATGGCCCATTTCGATCCCGCCGGAGATGCTTTCACAATTTGAATGATTTTTTCAGTGGAACCAACTTGATCTGCAGAGCTAACAACTTCGTGAGTGCACTCAGGATGAACTAAAACCTGAACTCCTGGAACTCGATTGCGAATCTCATTTACGCTTTCAATTGAGAATCGTCCATGCACTGAACAGTGCCCACGCCACAGAATCACTTTGGCTTTCTTAATTTGTTCTTCAGTCAAACCGCCCAAAGGTTTCCAGGGATTCCAGAGGACGCAATCTTCAAGAGTTAATCCCAAAGATAGAACAGCGGTGTTTCTACCGAGATGTTGATCTGGCAAGAAGAGTATTTTCTCACCTTGCGTAAATGCCCAACTCATTGCAGCTTTTGCATTTGATGAAGTACAGATCGTTCCACCATGTTCGCCGGTAAAGGATTTAATGGCAGCAGATGAGTTCATATAGGTAACAGGAATAACCGAGTCGGCCACCCCAATGCTTTGAAGTTCTTCCCAGCACTTTGCTACTTGATTTGCTGTTGCCATATCAGCCATTGAACAACCAGCTGCAAGATCTGGAAGAATAATTCTTTGTCTATCAGATGTCAGAATGTCGGCACTTTCTGCCATGAAGTGAACACCGCAGAAAATAATGTTTTCAACTGCGCTCTGCTTTGCTGCTTCTTGAGCCAATTTAAATGAGTCACCAGTAATGTCTGCAAATTCGATTACTTCGTTGCGCTGATAGTGATGACCAAGTATTAAGGCATCTGAACCAAGTGCTTTACGGGCTGCTCTAGCGCGAGAAACCAAGTCGGGATCACTGGCAGGAGGTAATTGCCCATCGCAGGAGACTCCGCGTTCGCTGGCAAGGTCACTACCTTGTCCAAGTAGCAATAGTTCACTCAGATTCACAGTCGCATTCTCTCGCATAATCAGTGTCTGTGTCGCGCATACTCATGCAGGTCGCTAGGCTTAGCCCGTACTCGAAAGGGAGAGAACATGAGCACAGAGACAAGCACAACAGCAGGCATCCTTCTCACTGATAACGCAGCATCAAAAGTGGCTGCACTATTGGCTCAAGAAGGTCGCGATGATTTGAATCTTCGCGTTGCCGTACAACCTGGTGGATGCTCTGGCTTGAAGTATCAACTCTATTTCGATGATCGCAATTTAGACGGAGATATTGTCCGCGAATTTGGCAACGTAAAAGTTATTACTGACAAAATGAGTGATCCTTATTTGTCTGGCGCAACAATTGACTTTGTGGACACAATTGAGAAGCAAGGCTTCACAATTGATAATCCAAACGCTCAGGGCTCATGCGCCTGTGGCGATTCTTTTAACTAAGTCATTACCTAACTAGTATCACACCATGCGAATTGGTGTAGCCGGCTCCGTTGGTCTTGATCATTTAATGACCTTCTCAGGAAAGTTCACCGATTCACTTGTCGCTGGTTCACTCGAAAAGGTTTCACTCTCATTTCTTGTAGATGATCTAGAAGTGCGTCGTGGCGGATGTGCTGCAAATATTTGTTTTGGCATGGCAATGCTCGGCCTGAACCCAATTCTGATTGCTGCTGTGGGAAAAGACTGGGCAGATTATGAAGCGTGGCTTTCGCGTCACGGCGTAGATACATCGCACGTTCTTATTTCTAAAGATTTGTTTACCGCGCACTTTATGGTCACAACAGATACTGAACTCAATCAAATTGCCTCATTCTTTCCGGGCGCAATGAGTGAAGCCCGAAACATCGAGTTAGCGCCAATCATGGATAAAGCAGGCGAACTAGATCTCATTGTGATTTCACCTGATGATCCCGAAGCGATGATGCGACACAGTGAGGTTGCTCGTACACGCAACATCGCATTCGCAGCAGATCCCTCCCAGCAAATGGCTCGTATGGAGGGAGATGAAATTAAAACCCTTATCGATGGCGCTGCATATTTGTTCATGAATGAATATGAACTGGCACTGGCAATTCAAAAGACGGGTTGGAGTGATGCTGAAATTCTCTCTCGCGTTAAATTTAGAGTTGTAACACAGGGTTCACGAGGCGCTCGAATCGAATCTAAGGGTGGCGAGCTAATTAAAATTTTGTGTCCGAAAGAAAAAGCAAAAGTAGATCCAACAGGTGTGGGCGATTCATTTCGCTCTGGTTTCATCGCAGGGCTCGCTTGGGGACTTTCTCACGAAAGATGTTTACAGCTCGGTGCGATGATTGCTACCTACGTGATTGAAACTAAAGGAACTCAAGAGTATCGATTCACTTCAGATCAGTTCATTGAGCGCTTTAAGAGTGCTTATGGAGAACAAGCGGCTTCAGAAATTAGCGCGCATCTGAATTAAATCTTGGTTATTAGAAACTTTGCATTTTCAAGCTTTGAAAACTTATTACCCGTCATCCGAGCCCAGGCATTTAAGTCTGGTTCAGTGGCTGGATCATCAGAGTGAAGAACCAACTCTTCTCCGCTTTTTAAATCGATGATCTTCTTTCCAAGTTCAATAATGGGTTGGGGGCAACGCAAGCCGCGGGCATCGATTTCAATCATGAACGTAAACGCTCCACATTCTTTTTAATAGATGAAATCAACGAATCGATCTCTGCCTGAGTTGTATCTGGATGAATTGTGATTCGAATATTTCCATGAGTTAAAACACCCATGGCGGCCAAAACATGGCTTGGTTCCAAATTATCGGCTGTGCAGGCGGAACCGGAATCAACGCTGAATCCGTCATTCGCAATCCCTCGCAAGAGTTCTTCGCCATTGCAATTCATGAAGGAGGCGCTCAGTAAGTGAGCAAGACTTGAATCTAATGAGCCCGCTATGTCCACATCAGGAATCTGAGCAAAAGCTTCGCGTAGTTGCGAATTGAAGTTGCGGGCACGTTGATTTGCCTCTACTACTTCGGATGAAAAATTCTCAAGCGCTACGGCACTGGCAAGTAAGAGAGGAAGTGAGGCATCAAAATTTGGGTGGGCTGCATTGAGGTGGGGAAGTGGATTACTCCATTGAGATTTATTCTTAACAACTAACAAACCAACTTCACTTGGGCCATACCAGGAGCGACTATCAAAAATTGCGGTCGAATAATTGTTGGTGCTTTGCGCACGGATGCCGCTTGCTGTTGCATCTAGAAAAATTCGATCCGTGCCTACGCTTTGAATGATGTCATCGCACTCTTGGATCACTCCAGTTTCAGCATTGGCCACCGAAAGGGCCAGGACAGAGTGTGGTGATTGCTGGGTCGGCGAAATGAGTTTTCCATCCAAAGCACAGGGTAGAACTTGATGAGAGACGCGCGATGCAATTGCAAAGACATCTTTTCGATCAGTCGCTCCGTGAACTAAGGGCGCTGAATCTTTAAGGAGACCTTGAATGCCCAATCCGTGAATACCTAAGTAGTAGCCCAGCGACATTGATGAAAAGGCAAAGATCGAATCCACTGGAACTTTGAGAGCCACCGAAATTGATTCGAGGGCTTCATTCTTTACCTTGTTGGCTTTTGAACCAGATTGCGAAAGCTTTCCAGGGTTGGCCCACCCATTGTCGAAAGCGGCATGGAGAACCTCAAAAGCCTTTGGATGAAGAGGGCTCTCACTCTGGAAGTTTCCTGTGACACGTACCACCGGATGAACGCTACTGGCTGGTGAGCACCTTTTGGAAATGCCCCACTATTCTTAACCCTATGTCCGCACGTGTGAAGCGAGTCCTTTCCTTAGCCGCAATGGTGATTCCCTCAGCACTGTTTTTGACTAGCTGTTCAGAAGTTTCTGGACTTGGCTTTGAAGAAGGCGTTACTAGCGTTAATGATCAATCGCTCTCATTGTGGCAAGGTGCATGGATTGCAGGTGGCGTTGTAGGCGTAATCACTTTGGTACTTATTTTGTGGCCGGTATTTTTTCATCGCCTTAAAAAAGATTCACCTGAGTTTCCAAAGCAGACGCAATACAACGTACCGGTCGAAATTCTTTACACAGTAATTCCATTCATTATTGTTGCTGTTCTTTTTGTTTACACCTTGAGAGCTCAAACAGAGATCACTGCCAAGACAACTGGACCTGCACACGAAATCTCAGTTGAAGGAATTCAATGGTCCTGGCAATTTGGATATACAGATGCCGGTCCGGATGCAGTAGTAACTGGAACACCTGCCCAACCACCAACTTTGTATTTGCCGCAAGGCGAGAAAGTTCGATTCACAATTACATCCAATGACGTCGTTCATGGTTTCTGGATTCCAGCTTTTATGATTCAAATGCAAAATCTGCCGGGGGTAACAAATAAACTAGAGTTCACAGCCAATAAGTTGGGAACTTATCCGGGTCGCTGCAATATTCTGTGTGGACGCAACCACACACAAATGATTTTCTCGGTCAAAGTTGTAACTCCATCTGAATACCAGACATACCTAGAAACTCTGAAGGCGAGCGCAGCATGACAACATTTGCAGAGCGTCCAGCACTTACTCTTCCAACACAGGGGTTGCAACCAACGCGCAAAGGTAATGAGTTTGTTAAATGGGTTACCTCAACTGACCATAAGCGCATCGGTTACTTGTACTTATTCACGACTTTTGCATGGTTTCTAATCGCTGGTCTCCTTGCACTGATATTGCGTTCAGAGCTAGCTCGACCAGGCTTGCAATTCCTCAGCAACGAGCAGTACAACCAGATTTTTACGATGCACGGCACAATTATGTTGTTGATGTTTGCGACTCCACTATTCGTGGGTTTTGCCAACGTAATCATGCCCCTGCAAATTGGCGCAGCTGACGTCGCATTTCCTCGCCTAAACATGCTCTCTTATTGGCTATATCTTTTCTCAGGAATCATGGTCTTCGCAGGATTTTTAACTCCGGGTGGAGCCGCTTCTTTTGGATGGACTGCATACGCACCACTTTCCAACTCTGTTTATTCTCCGGGCATTGGAGCAGATCTGTGGATTATGGGTCTTGCAGTAGGCGGTATCGGAACAATTTTGGGTGCGGTTAATTTCATAACAACTATTTTTACGATGCGCGCTCCTGGTATGACGATGTTTAGAATGTCGATCTTCTCGTGGAACGTATTGCTGACTTCAATTTTGGTTTTATTAGCATTTCCACCACTAGCTGTTGCTTTCTTAGGTTTAGAAGCAGATCGTCTATACGGAACTCACTTATTTGATCCGGCAAACGGTGGAGCGATGTTGTGGCAGCACCTTTTCTGGTTCTTTGGTCACCCTGAGGTGTACATCTTGGCGCTACCGTTCTTCGGAATTGCAACTGAAATTTTGCCCGTCTTTAGTCGCAAGCCAATCTTTGGTTACAAGGGACTGATTGCTGCAACAATTGCGATTGCGGCTCTTTCAGTCTCAGTCTGGGCGCACCACATGTTTGCAAGTGGTCAAGTTCTCCTGCCCTTCTTCTCGTTTATGACGTTTCTAATCGGTGTTCCGACGGGCGTTAAGTTCTTTAACTGGATTGGAACCATGTGGCGTGGTCACGTCACTTTTGAAACACCAATGCTCTGGGTTATGGGCTTTTTGGTTACATTCTTATTTGGTGGAATAACCGGAATTATCTTGGCTTCACCACCACTTGATTTCGCAGTGTCAGCTTCATACTTCGTTGTCGCGCACTTCCATTATGTTCTTTTTGGAACTGTGGTCTTTGCAATGTTTGCAGGATTCTATTTCTGGTGGCCAAAGATGACAGGACGCATGCTTAATGAACGTCTAGGCAAAATTCACTTCTGGACACTCTTCTTCGGTTTCCACTTAACATTTTTGATTCAACACTGGCTAGGCATCAAAGGTTTCCCACGTCGTTACGCGGATTACTTACCGACAGATGGCTTTACCTTTATGAATACCGTTTCAACGGTAGGTTCGTTCTTGCTCGCGCTTTCAATGATTCCATTCTTTGTTAACGTCTGGATTACTCGCAAGAGCCCACTCGTAAATGTCGATGATCCATGGGGTTACGGTTCATCTTTGGAATGGGCAACTTCATGTCCACCTCCGCGCCATAACTTCACATCGATGCCACGTATTTCAAGTGAGCGCCCAGCATTTGACTTACACCACCCACATGTCAAAACTGAAGGGCATTAAGTTCAATGAAAACTAACTGGATGCTCTTTGTCGGGCTCTCTATTTTCTACGTCATTATGACAATTGTTTATTGGTACGTAGATGGTGAGCCATTGGGTATCACAGGCTTGATGCTCTCTGCAGGCCTTGCTGGCATGGTTGGTTTTTATGTCTGGTTTACCCAAAAAAGAATTGGAACAATCCTTCCTGAAGATAACATCACGGCAGAAATCTCAGATGGCGCAGGAGAGCTTGGTTTCTACAGCCCTCATTCTTGGTGGCCGCTTCCAACTGGAGCATCTGCTGTTGCAGTTGGATTAGGTTTAATTATCGGTTGGTGGTTCACACTCATTGCGGTAAGCGCTTTGGTTATTTGCGTTATTGGCTGGGTTACCGAATACGAAAAGCCACTTCCTACTTCATCTCACTAGTTTCCCAGCAAAGATGCAGTAGCCCATGAGAAAAGTTCGTGGTCTTCTTAAGGCATCTCATTTCATTCCTTCACTTATTGTTTCATCGATTGCGTTCGTTTTTGGTGTTCACTATTGGTGGGAAGGCCCCGCATACGTTATTGCCTTTACCGTATTTACAGGCCAGCTCGTAGTTGGTTGGAGTAATGACCTTTATGACTTTGCTGATGATCAAAAGCATCAACGGATGAACAAACCATTGGTCTCAGGTGTCATCACAGAGAAGTACTTGCGATCATGGTTGATTTTCATGGTTCCATTTTCATTTCTCGCAAACATTCTTGGGCCATTGGGTTTCAAAGGGGGACTGCTTTATTGGCTTGGCATTGGTTTTGGGGTGGCATATAACTTCTACTTTAAATTTACTTTTTTATCACCACTGCCATTCGCCTTTGCATTTGCAATTTTGCCTTCTTGCATCGCAATCTCTAAAGACGTGACACCACCACTATGGATGTGGCTTGGGGGAGCACTCTTAGGCTGTGCCGCTCATTTCATTAATGTGTTAAAGGATCTTGAGCAAGATCGACAGAGCGAAATCAGAGGTTTGCCACAAATTCTCGGAAAGACAGCTTCAATTGCAATTGCAGTAGTGCTCAGCATTATTGCTGCCGCAGTCGTATCTTTTTAGTGGTTTTCGATCTCGTTGAGATCTTTTGCAGTCACCTTAGGCGCTACTTCAGCATTTGCCTGACTCATGCGAGCACGCAACTTATTGCGAATCGCAGATGGACGGCGCACGCCAGCTTTGTCGATTTCTGGTAACTCCAAAGGACCATTTTGTTCGTGAGATGTCAGTAACCACTTCTTCTCAGGAGTTAACTCTTCGTGAATTTCAACGAACTCACCATGCGGAAGTCGCACTAGGCGACCAGTTTCTTTTCCGTGCAGAACGAGTTCGCGGTCGGCTCTTTGTAGCGAAATACAGATGCGCTTGGTAATCACAAATGCAAGCGGTGGTAGCACGATGATTCCGATGCGGCTAAACCACATAATTTGATTAATGCTTAGCTCAAACTGCTGGGCAATAATGTCGTTACCACCATTGATGAGAGCAACAAGGGTGAATGTAATTGCCATCGCTCCAATGGCAGTGCGATTTGGTGCATTACGTGGGCGATCGAGAAGGTGATGTTCGCGCTTATCTCCAGTAATCCAGCTCTCAATGAATGGGTACAGGGCTAAACCTGTAAACATAAGTCCAGGAATAATCAATCCTGGGATCAGAATGTTCCAAGAGATTGTGTACCCAAATAAATATGTCTCAAGTGGCGGCGCCATGCGGACTAATCCATCTAGCCAACCCATGTACCAATCGGGTTGCGATCCTGCAGAAATCTGTCCAGGCGTATAAGGCCCGTACAACCAAATCGGATTAATGGATGCAACAGCTGCAATAAATGTTGTTACACCAAATACAACGAAGAAGAATCCACCAGCTTTAGCCATGTAAACCGGCATGAGGGGATAACCAACAACATTTTTCTCAGTGCGCCCCGGACCAGGGTATTGAGTGTGCTTCTGGTACCAAACCAACATTAAGTGCACAGTAATGAGCGCTAAGAAGATTGCAGGCAAAATCAAAACGTGAACGATAAATATTCTCGGAATAAACGCCTCTCCCGGGAAGGCTCCGCCAAAGGCAAAGAAGGCCAGATAAGTTCCAACCACCGGTATCGCTTGAAGGATTGCGTGTGCAATTCGAATTCCTGTTCCTGAGAGCAAGTCATCAGGTAGTGAGTAACCGAGGAAACCTTCAACAATTCCGAGGGTAAGTAATCCAACGCCAATGATCCAGTTAAATTCACGTGGCTTGCGGAAAGCACCTGTGAAATAAACACGCATTAAGTGAACAACAATTGCAACCATGAAAAAGAGTGCGGCCCAGTGGTGGATTTGGCGCATCAATAAACCACCACGAACTTCAAATGAGATATCTAACGTTGAAGCATATGCTGCCGACATTTCTAGGCCAGCAAGTGGCTGGTATTCACCATCATAAATAACTTCACGCTGTGAAGGATCAAACCAAAAAGTTAAGAAAGTTCCTGAGAGCAACAAAATAATAAATGAATACAGTGCAATTTCACCAAGCAAGAAAGACCAGTGATCAGGGAAAACCTTGTTGAGATTCTTCTTCATCCACGCAGCAGCGCCAGTGCGCTCGTCTACATAATTTGCGACGTTGCCTGCAATACGTTCACGTGCGGTCATGATGAGCGCTCCCAGAAACTAGGTCCAACCGGTTCATTAAATGGTGCTTTTGCAATTAGATACCCTTCGGAATCTAAGGCCAATGCTAATTGAGGTAGTGGTCTAGCCGCAGGTCCAAATAAGACCTTTGCGGCGCGGGTCACATCAAATGTTGATTGGTGACATGGACAGAGCAGGTGCTTTGTCTGTTGTTCATACAACGCAACGGCGCAACCCATGTGCGAGCAAATCTTTGAAAAGGCGATGATGCCTTCATGTGTCCACGATAGACGTTCTGCATCTAAGTTGAACTCTTCCGGACGCAAACGAATTAACAAAACAGCGTCCTTGGCAATGTCACTAAGTTTGTGGTGATCTTTTCCTGGTGCAAGTTCAGGAAGCACCTGAGCCACTGCGCCAACCTCTAAATCTTCTGGCTTGATAGGGCGATCACCTGGATCTGTAACGAGTCGAGTGCCTGCTTTCCAACTTGTCTTGGTGAGCGAATCTTCTGGAAGTGGACCGAGGTCGCGAAGCAGAATCAAAGGCGATAGTCCAATTAAACCGAGTGATAAACCAAGTGATTTTTTAATCAGAGATCTACGACCTAAACCAGCTGCAGCAGCACCTTCTTTAGCAGTCTTAACAAACTCTTTACGATCTTCTTCAGAGGAACGGAATTCATGACGTTGCACGGTTACTTCGTTATCTGGCATGAGTGTTTTGGCCCAATGAATCGCGCCGATGCCAATAAAAAATAGTGAGAAAGCTAGACCTAGACCTAAGAAAAGTTGATGAGCATTTGTGTTTCCCATGATTGGCAAGAAGATGAATACATCATCCGGAATAGCCACATATGAAAAGATGAAGAGGAGCGTTCCGAGGGTTGAAAGAGAGAAGAGAATTGCAACTTGTCGTTCAGCTCTCTTGGCTGCGATTGGATCTTCATCCGCTTTGCGATGAACGTGTGGTGGAATTCCAGGATCTGAAATTGGTTCGATCTCGTGTGCCATGGTTTCCCTATCTCGCCTTCATTGCAAGCCAGACTGCAACGCCAATCAACATTCCAATACCTAGTGTCCAAACTAGTAAACCTTCAGTTACTGGACCGACTCTTCCAAGTGATGCACCGCCAAGTGCTGGTTCAACTTCAGCGGCTTTGATCCATTTAATGATGGATAACTTCTCTTCTGGAGTAAGTGTTTTATCTGAGAAAACTGGCATGGACTGTGGACCAGTAATCATTGCTTCATAAATATGTACAGGCTTTACACCCATAACAGTTGGCGCGTATTTACCTTGAGTAAGCGCTCCACCTTGACCGGCAAAGTTGTGACACATTGCGCAGTTGTTTCTAAATAGTTCTCCACCTTCAGCAAGGCTGCCGTCGCGTTCATAATTGAGTAATTCATCGCCTGGAATTTCAGGCCCTGGTGCAAGGGATGCAACATACGCAGCTAGCGCAGCTACTTGCTCTGGGGTGTACACAGGTTCCTTGCGCATTGCCTGTGTGCTCATGTCAGCCATTGGCATACGACCAGTTGCAACTTGGAAATCTACAGATGCTGCGCCAACGCCGATTAGAGAAGGTGCAACCGCGCCCCCTTCAGCATTAAGTCCGTGACATGAGGAACAACCTTTCAAGAAAAGTTGTTTTCCTTCCTCAATAACAGCTGAGCGAGCTAAAGCGAGTGCTGATTTGTTTGGCGTTGCACTTGCGACGGAAAACGTTGTACCGATTGCAAGAAGAGCCATCACCAATAACGCAGGAGCCACCGCGCGATGTCTGCGGTAGCGGGATAGTCGCTTCACAATATGCCTTTCGTTATCTGAAAAATCATTTGATTAAGTAAATTGCTGAGAAGAGTGCGATCCATACAACGTCAACAAAGTGCCAGTAGTACGAAACCACAATCGCAGTTGTTGCCTGAGAGTGAGTGAAACGGCGAGCCTTAGCAACGCGCAACATCACGATAAGAAATGCGATGAGCCCACCAGTTACGTGCAGACCGTGGAAGCCAGTTGCTACATAAAAAATTGATCCATACGCAGTTGAAGAAAGTGTCAAGCCTTCTGAAACCAAAACCGCATACTCGTAAACCTGGCCGGCAACGAAGAATGCACCCATTAAAAATGTGAGCGCGAACCATTCGCGCATTCCCCATTTGCTCAACTGTAGAAACGAACCGGTTCGCTTATTCTGAAAACGTTCTGCTGCAAAAACACCGAACTGACACGTTACGGAAGAGAGAACTAAAATAGTTGTGTTAGCTGCAGCAAATGGAAGGCTCAAAAGATCCGCGCCTTCTGACCAGATAGTCGGACCTTGCACGGCTCGCGTTGTGAAGTAAATTGCAAATAAACCTGCGAAAAACATTAGCTCACTTGAGAGCCAAACAATGGTTCCAACAGCGACCAAGTTTGGGCGCGTGATTCTGTGGGCCGTGACTTCACTGGACATAGGGATGATTATTCCTGCAAAGGCGCCCAACTGCCACCGCCATGGACCTAGTTGCCCACGGCATTTTCGCTCAGATTGGGTGAAACGGGTCACTACAAATTCTTGCTCAAAAAACAGGGAACAAACTATTAGGATGTATCTATGGTTTCTGACGCACCGAAGGCCCTCAAGAAGAAGCAGATCGCAATCTATTCCGACGATAGTTCGGTTAGAGCCGCTGTAATTCTTGCCCTCGGAAATCGAATTGCCGAGGATTTACCAGAACATGAAATTCACGAGTTTGCGACGGGGGCTGCCCTTCGCCAATACATCGATAGAAAATCCCAAGAAGGCACCTTCAAGATTGATTTGTTTATTTTGGATGGAGAAGCAACCCCGGAAGGCGGCCTCGGGGTGGCCCGTCAATTAAAGGATGAAGTTTTTAACTGCCCACCCGTGTTGGCAATAACAGGCCGCAAAGAAGATGCATGGCTGGCAGCGTGGTCAAAAGTTGAAGCATCCGTTATTCATCCGATAGATCCATTTACTCTTGCTCGTACTGTCGCAGAGTTACTGCGCGCCGGTTCACTTACTTCGGCTTAACTTCTAAATCGGCCCAACCATGAGCGCGAGATGGAAAGAGTCTGTCGCAGCTCTCGATTCTGGCCTGAACTTAACTAGTACCGATGCGCAATGGTTCATGCGCGAGATTCTCGAAGGCCGAGCAGAAGGTTCGGATCTCTCGGAGTTTTTGATTGCCCTCAAGAACAAGGGCGAAACGTCAGATGAAGTCGGTGCCTTTGTTGATGAAATGTTTAATCACAGTGCGCCAATAAGCATCACACAAAGATCGGTTGACACTGTTGGAACAGGTGGCGATGGAGCGCACACAATCAATATTTCAACTACGGCAGCGATCATTGCCGCAGCAGCCGGAGCTCGTGTTGTAAAGCATGGCAATAGAGCATCATCATCTAAATCCGGTGCCGCTGATTTATTAGAGGCACTAGGAGTAAATATCTCTTTAGATGGAGCTGGCGTTGAAAAAACAGTCTCGGAATTAGGAATTGGTTTTTGTTTTGCTCAAAAGTTTCATCCTGCGATGAAAAATGCCGCAGCGGTGCGCAAAGAGTTAGGTGTGCCAACGGTTTTTAATATTTTGGGACCATTGGCTAATCCTGCAAAGCCACAGGCCGCGGCCATTGGTGTTGCAAACGATCGAATGCACTTAGTTATGGCCCAAGTATTGGGTGATCGCGGTGTAGATGGTTTTGTTTTTCGTGGTGATGATGGGTTAGATGAAATAACACTTGCTACAACCACTTCAGTTTTGTCCATTGGCGGGGGAAGAATTGAAAGTGATCGCATCGAACCAGGTGATTTTGGAATATCTCCAGCACCTATTTCGGCTCTCGTTGGGGGAGATGCCAACGAAAACGCGCGAATCACTCGAGCAATTTTTGATGGCGAACTCGGAGCACCACGCGATGCAGTTTTACTCAATGCTGCCGCTGCGATTGCTGCCTACGAAGGAGATTTAACCTCTGACATTCATCAGCGATTGCAAGCGGGACTAAAGCGCGCAGCAGATGCAGTTGATACAGGCAAAGCATCAGCACTGTTAAACCAATGGGCAACACTGACGCAAACTCTCGCGTCGAAATAATTCACGGCGTACTCTTCCTTTCATGGGAGTAAATGGCGCACCAGCAGGTTATCTAGAAGATTTTGTAGCAATCGGAACAGGTGCGACAAAAGAAATTGGAATTCTTCTAGTCCACGGCTTTACTAGCTCACCATCTTCCATGCGACCTTGGGCAGAGTTCATGCACCAACAGGGATACACAGTGAGGGTGCCACGATTGCCAGGCCACGGGACTACACCCGAAGATCTCAATAATGTGAAGTGGCAAGAATGGCCACGCAAGATTGATAGTGAGTTACGAGAACTTCAAAAGAGTTGCTCAAAAATCTTTGTTTTTGGTTTTTCGATGGGCGGGGGATTAACTCTTTACACCACGCAAAATCATCAAGAAAAAATCACCGGAATTGTTCTGGTAAATCCAATGATTCATATTCCATTTGTCACTCCAACCGTGGCGAAGATTTATTCGAGATTTAAGAAGATGCGTTCAGCGCCAGGTAATGACATCAAACGTAAAAATATCTCGGACTATACATACGATGTAAATCCGCTGGTAGGTGTATACGAGCTTACGAAGATGCTCGAGGTGACCCGTGAAAATTTGGGTAAGGTGAGTATTCCAACCTTGCTATTTCACAGCACAGATGATCACGTACTTCCCGTGTCTAATACGGAGATTATTTTCAAGGCAATAAGTTCAAAAGATAAAGAACGAGTGGAGTTAACCAATAGTTTCCACGTAGCTGTTCTGGATCACGACATGGAGATTATCTTCGAAAAATCGCTCACTTTTGTGAAAGAGCGCTCTTAACCATATTGATGAGGATTTTTTCATTCACTTGCCAATCATTGGGTACAGCAACTGTCTTTTTGTTTACTTTATAACCTTTGAGCTGAGGCGCCATCTTCTTGATCACCTCAGAATCAAAAGGCGCAATCAAAATATGATTTTTGGCCACAGATGCTCCGAAAACATAGTGCGTACCCTTGCGAAGCATCGGCTGATTCCAAGCAGTAACTAGTTCTAATTCAGGATATCTCGACTTAAGGATTCTAAAGACTTTTCTCAAAGTTTTTGCTTGGACCGGATCGATAGATTTGAAATAATCATTAGGAGTTTCAAATTTACGTGTTGTAGTTGATCCGCGAGAGAACATAACCAAGGCATTGGCATGTGCCTGCGAAAACCCATAGTTCTCGCGAAGGTGAGCTATCTGTTCCGGGTATTTTTTATCCTTAATCGTTGCCATGACCTTGAACCAATACTTCATCGGCTCGCCATACTTCTTCTCAATGAGCGGAAAGTGCGCTTCGCGGTTTGGGTCTTTGGCAGGCATGGCTTAAGAATAATACGGTTACGATTGCTTCATGACATGGGTTTTGTTGGCTATCGCAATCGCGGCCGAAATTGTCGGGACCTTATTACTCAAACTAAGTGATGGATTTACAAAGCTATGGCCGTCAATTGGAGTTCTTCTGGGTTATGCAACGGCCTTTGCGCTTCTATCTCAGTCTCTGAAGAAAATTGACGTCGGTATAACTTATGCAATCTGGTCAGGATTTGGAATCATCGGAGCCGCTGTTGGCGGGATGATCTTTTTCAATCAAGATCTAACTAAGTTAAACATTATTGGCATGACAATCATCATCGCTGGTGTTGTCATAATGAACCTCGGGGGAGTAAGCCACTGATACGAATGAACAGGGCTCGAATTTTTGAATGGCTTGGCGTTGTCACAGCAATTGCATATTCATTGCTGGTCGCATCTAACACAGGTTTAGAATTTATTGGATTTACGCTATTGCTTCTCAGTTCATTTCTTATCGGGGTATGGGCATTTCTCGGCAAACACCGCGGAATCCTTTTTCTGCAGTTCTTCTACGCAACGGCTGGCATAATCGGAATGATTCGTTGGTATAGCTAAGGGCCAGGTATTCCAAAATTGTCATCAAACTGATAATTTTCTCCAAATTTAAGTGAAAGCCCGAGGCGTTCTGATGGACAAGAATCGCGAGTCTGCTGGTCATGAGTATTTTTCTCAACTCTACGGCGCCATTTCAACGCAAGGTCAACCTCAACAAACATTATTTGATAAATGGCGTGACAAGATTTTGTTTAATACTTATGCCAAATACAGCACCAATGAATTATCTCAATCTGATGTATTAGATGTCGGTTGTGGCTATGGATGGCTCTTGGATGCATTTGAAGGTGCACGGAGCTTATGCGGTGTAGATATTGCTCATCACGCGGTTGAAGTCGCATCAGGTAGAAAACCCGAGAGATTTTTTAAACAAGGTGACCTCCACGATTCAAGCCCTTTTTCACAGAAGTTCGATTTGATTTTGGCGATTAACATCATTGAGCATTTATCAGATCCAGAAGCTGGTATCAGGTCTATTCGTGAGTCAGCGAAGCCAGGTGCAATTGTGCTTGTTCACATGCCAACAATTTCGAATTGGTTGACTCGCTGGGAATATTCAAAACTTTACGACTCAGATCCAACACATATTTATAGACCTTCGGGAAAGACTGTTCGCAATCTCTTTGAAGCTCATGGATTTGAAACGTTAAGAGATTCTTATCTTCCTCATTTTCCAGCGATACTTACAAAGATTTGGCCGATTCACCCGGCTTACTTAGCCGTATTTAAGAAATCGCTCCCGTAGCAGAGTATTTGTCCCTCTTTATTTCCTTCTGACACTCCGTGGCTTGATGGTTAATTCTTCAACTTGCAAGCGATGAGCCTTGAATTCATTTATGGATGAATCACTCGGATATCCCAAGGCAATTCCACATAGCATTCGATAACCATCAGGTACATCAAACTCTTTGCGAACAACATCATCCCAAATAGCAACAGCACCTTGGGCACAAGTTCCAAGTCCATGCGCATGTGCGGAGAGCATTAAATTCTGCATCATTAATCCTGCATCTGATGCCGCATAAATGTGAAGTGACTTGTGAACGTATACAAAAAGTTCTACAGGTGCCCCAAAGAATGAATAGTTTTTTGCCCACTGTTGATCACGGGCCGTGCGATCACCTCGTACAACGCCGAAAGTTTCGTACATTTCTCGACCAACTCGTTCTGCACGTGGTTTTAATTCAGATGGGTAGGGCTTGGCAATCAGTCGATTGCTAGTCGGAAGTCCGTATCGGGAGTAAATGATTCTCAATTTATTTGCTAAACCTTTGCGCATGATTCTAGAAAGAACGCTCCATCGGGACAGAAACTCTTCACTAATTCTGTCGCGAATGTCTCCCGAAGCTACAGCGACTTTAAAGGGACGGGTGTTTGACCAGCTGGGTGCAGTAAGGCTGTCTTGAAGGATTTTCTCAATTATTTCTGGCGCTACTGGTGTAGACAGGAAATCACGAGTGCTTCGACGTGAAGCTAGGAAGTCTGAAAACTCTTCGGGATTAAATTTATTTCTGTTTGCCTTGATCATTTGCACACACTAGCGAAAAGTAATACCTACTAATTGGTAATCGAAAAGTAGTTTCCGAGAATTTATTGTGGACGATACTGGGATCGAACCAGTGACCCCCACAATGTCAATGTGGTGCTCTACCGCTGAGCCAATCGTCCTTAGGTAGCAGAACTATACAACAGCTAATTTAGCGACCGAAATCGTCCTCGATACGCTCAATATCATCTTCGCCAAAGTACGTTCCGGTTTGAACTTCGATGAAAATAACTTCATTACTTCCAATGTTCGCAATCCGGTGTAGCTCGCCTTTAGCGATCGAAACGGTGTCGCCGGATGAAAGTTTTGAAACTTTACCTTCAAGTGTTACTTCCGCACTTCCTTGAATAATGAACCAATGCTCTGCGCGTTTTTGATGGCGTTGATATGAAAGACGTTTTCCCGGCAATACATAGATGCATTTCGTTTTGTGAATTGCACTTTCTTGCAAGATTTCATAACGACCCCAAGGACGTTGTGAGTCATCTTGTTCGGCCATAGTGAGATTCTTTCATCCTCGTTGGTGAAATGAAATGCCTATAAATAATGGAGGTGGAAACGGGATTTGAACCCGTGTAGAGGGATTTGCAGTCCCTTGCCTCGCCTCTCGGCCATTCCACCATAGAAAGACCGCCACTTTTATCTTTTACATTAGTAAAAAGATGTAAGTGGCGGTGAATCAGAGCGGACGACCGGGTTCGAACCGGCGACCTGAACCTTGGCAAGGTTCCGCGCTACCAACTGCGCTACGTCCGCGTATTGCAGGGCAAAATCTATCGCATGAGTGCGTAAGAGCCAAAGCGAGTCGCTAGCGACTAAGTTGTCCGCATGAACGCAGGGGTTGAGCCGATCTTCTGGATGGGCAATCGCTATGCAACGAATCTGCAGCTGGTTACGAATGACCCCCGGGAAATAACTGAAGATGGTTTCTGGGCAGTGTCGATTACTTTTGAAGGTCAATGGACGTGTGCAAAGTTTTCTGAAGTAAAGCAATCCGATTTCACTTGCGATGGTTCTGAATTTGTAGCAAACAACTTTGCTTCTTCAATGAGTCAACATGAATACGTTAGTTACGTTTCTAGAATCCAAGAAGACATATCCAATGGTGAGGTTTATCAAGTAAATGCGTGTCGAATTCTTAGCACGGAGATCCCTTCTGAGTTTTCCTTAGCGCCTCTCTTTTCCTCAATTTTGGAAAATAACCCGGCGCCGTATGCATCTTATCTTCGTATACCTGGTCTCGAAATGGCATCAGCATCTCCCGAGCTTTTTCTTAGAAGAATGGGGGCACAAGTGACTTCTTCCCCAATTAAGGGCACAAGACCTACGGGTGGTTCTGATTTTGGAAGCAAGGATCAAGCCGAAAACGTAATGATCGTTGATTTGATTCGAAATGATCTCGGACAGATTTGTAAAGATGGTTCTATAGATGTTCCACGCCTGTTAGCAATCGAGGAGCATCCCGGATTAGATCACTTAGTTTCTGATGTAACTGGTGAACTAAGAGATGGATTGAAATGGGAACACGTTATAACTCCATTGTTGCCACCGGGATCTGTGAGCGGCGCACCGAAGTCTTCGGCTATTCGCATAATTGCAGAGCATGAAAACAATCGCGGCCCATATTGCGGAGCAATCGGTTGGATTCAAGGCGATTCATGTGAACTAGCAGTTGCGATCAGAACTTTTTGGAAAGAAAAACAAAGTTTGAACTTTGGTACAGGCGCAGGAATTACCTGGGCGAGTGATCCACGGGCCGAATGGGAAGAGACAGAGTTAAAGGCACAGCGCCTGATAAAAATTGCTTCTGGGGAAATTTCATGAAGATTTGGCTAAATGATTCGCTAGTCGAAGAAAGCACGATTGATTTATCAACGGATTATTGGCCTGAAGGTTTCGGCGTTTTTGAAACTATAAAAACTGTTGATGGAACTCCTTACGCGCTCAATAGGCATATGCGAAGAGCACTTGATGCAGGAGCGCGGGTTGGTGTTTGGATACCTAATGAAGATCGCGTGCGAACCGCGATTGAAACACTTCTCTCTGAAGTGAAACACCCACTTGGCAGGCTGCGCCTATTGTTTAAGCAAGATGGAACATTTATCGCCGTTCATAATCCCTATACTGAAATAACCCATAATTTAAAGTTGTGTACTTATTCGGTGCCAATTGATATCAAGGGAGTTCCAAGTAAAACTTTCCCTTACACATCACGTTTAGAAATATTAAAAGATGCGCACGAACGGGGATGCGATGAAGCAATAGTTATCAACAGCAACCATGATGTATGCGAAGGTGCTGTTTCCAACCTGATTTTTTACACCAATGGCATGTGGATCACACCTCCTATCGTGCAGGGTGTTCTGCCTGGAGTCATGCGCGCTTTAGTAGTAGAAAATTTGCCAGTCAAAGTCAGAAATGTAGATACCAATGACCTCTCACATGTACAGGCAGCAATAGTGATTTCAAGTTTAAAAATTGCCATCGCCGTACACAGTATTGATGGGCGAGTAATGCCAGATCTTCAGATTAGTGAAATGTTTGCGCAAGAAATCCGAGAAATGGCCGTACGGACTTCGGTAGGCTAGGGGCATGTCCGATATTTCAATCACCGTTGATGGTGTTGCCGTCAATGTTGCGGCTGATCAAAAACCAACACAGATTTTTTCAGAGAGAAAAGATGTTGTTGTTTGTAAAATCAATGGTGAGCTAAGGGATTTGTGGACGGATTTATCTGCAGGTGACGTCGTTGAATCAGTGACGATTTCATCTCCTGAAGGCCTCGCGGTTCTGCGTCACTCAACTGCCCACGTGATGGCACAAGCTGTGCAGAGTATTTTCTCGGGAACGCGACTTGGTATCGGTCCACCGATCACTGATGGTTTTTATTACGACTTCGATCCAGAGCGTCCATTTAACCCAGATGATTTTGAAAAAATTGAATCCGCGATGCGAAAGATCATTAAAGATGGTCAGAGATTTAAGCGTCGCGTTACTACTGAATCCGAAGCCCTTAAGGAACTTGCTCACGAGCCGTATAAGTGCGAGTTAATTGGATTGAAATCCGGAGCCGGCGATGAAGCAAGTGTTGAAGTTGGCGGTGCTGAGCTAACGATTTATGACAACCTCGGCAGAGATGGACAACCTCTCTGGAGCGATCTGTGCCGCGGACCTCATCTGCCTTCAACAAAACACATTCCAGCTTTTAAGTTAATGAGAAGTGCTGCCGCCTATTGGCGAGGCTCTGAGAAAAATCCGATGTTGCAAAGAATCTACGGAACAGCGTGGCCAACGCAAGATGAGTTAACCGCTCACCTAGAACTCTTGGCAGAAGCAGAAAAACGTGATCACCGCAGATTAGGTAACGAATTAGATCTTTTCTCATTTCCAGAAGAAATTGGTTCTGGCTTGGCGGTGTTTCATCCTAAGGGCGGAATCATTCGTCGCGCTATGGAAGATTATTCGAGAATCCGCCACGAAGAAGAAGGATATGAATTCGTTTATTCCCCGCATTTAACCAAAGCCGCTTTGTTTGAAACATCCGGTCACTTGGATTGGTATTCCGAAGGTATGTATCCACCAATGATTTTGGATGAAGAACATCACCCAGATGGAACAATTAAAAAGGCTGGGCAGCAGTACTACATGAAGCCGATGAATTGCCCATTCCATAATTTGATTTTCCGCGCACGTGGCCGTTCATATCGCGAATTACCACTTAGATTATTTGAATTCGGAACTGTGTATCGATACGAAAAATCAGGTGTAATGCACGGACTTACCCGTGCTCGTGGTTTCACGCAAGATGATGCTCACATTTACTGCACTAAAGAGCAGATGCCAACAGAACTGGATTCATTGTTAACTTTCGTTCTCAATTTGCTCCGCGATTATGGACTTAACGATTTCTATCTAGAACTTTCCACTCGTAATCCGGAAAAATCCGTAGGCGATGATCAAGATTGGAAAGAAGCCACAGAAGCACTGCGAAAAGCTGCGGAAGCTCAAAAACTCGAGCTGGTTCTAGATGAAGGTGGTGCAGCTTTTTACGGTCCAAAGATTTCTGTGCAAGCAAAAGATGCAATTGGGCGCACGTGGCAGATGTCGACGATTCAAGTTGATTTCCAATTACCTCAACGTTTTGAACTCGAATACTCAGCAGCAGATGGAACTCGTCAACGCCCAGTGATGATTCACCGCGCACTATTTGGTTCGATAGAAAGATTCTTCGGAGTTCTAACTGAGCATTACTCAGGCGCTTTCCCACCTTGGCTTGCTCCAATGCAAGCAGTTGGAATTCCAGTTGCTGACGCTTTTGCTGATTATTTAGCCGATGTGATTTCGCAAATGAAGAAAGCGGGCATCAGGGCCGAACTAGATGCATCTGATGATCGCATGCAAAAGAAAGTTCGTAATGCTCAGATGCAGAAGATTCCATTCATGGTTATTGCTGGAGAAGAAGACCAAAAAGCAGGCGCTGTTTCTTTTAGATATAGAAATGGTGAACAGAAAAATGGAATTCCAATTACGCAAGCGATTGCAGAGATTAAAGAAGCTGTCAGCAAGCGAATCCAGGTATAGGCGATGCATCTTGAAGGTG
>JACCDN010066990.1_pt1 | contig 31098 bp, 38 predicted proteins | sample 7441691 | NCBI WGS metagenome assembly JACCDN01 (sample SAMN15323439, study PRJNA562643) | freshwater metagenome | isolation source: river surface water | place: USA:Blue River Watershed | collected 2017-08-16 | reverse complement strand
TCAAGCACGCGGTGGACATTCTAAAAGTTTACATTCCGAAGGATCTATGATAAAATGACATCATACGTACACGAGGGAGTTGAAGTAAAACTTACCGGCAGAAAAGCTAGTAAGGAAGTAAAAAGTTCCATGGGTTTATCTGGTGGAAAGATCCAAGAGCTTCATGAGATCACACCGGTAGACACATTCAATGGAGAGTGGAAGAAATGGGTTCGCATGGAGGATTTGTTTGAAGTGCAATCCTGAATTTTTTCTCCACGCTCTAAATAGAAAGTAGGAGAAAACGATGAGACTATTTACCGTAAGTCAGACTCAATTAGCATTGAACTCTGTGCTCATTTCGGTTATTACTGCGTCGCTGATCATAAGCTACAATAAGTACGAAGATTTACAGAGTCTTCCAATTGTGCACTATAAGAATGGTGCATGTGAAAAGGTAGACAACTTCAAAAACGGTGATGCCTACAACTGCAATGATGTAGATGTGGTATTACGTAATTATCGAAAATCTGGACTGTGACAACTTACGCAATCTACAAATGCGACACCTGCAAACGTAACACTGAGGCCGAGGTAGATCCTCGACGCCCATCCTTTGATCACTGCGTGATCACCTATAAATGCAAAGGACGTTTGCAGCTCACTGGATATAAATCCGTTCGCTCTCAACTGGTTTCTAAGCCCGTAGTAGGTCTGGAAAATTGGAAGCCCCGTAACGCAGCTCCAGTAACCAAAGGATCTGCAGCCCCCGTGAGCATGTCAGCGACTTCTGGGTCTGACGTGCTGACTTTGTCGCTGCCACAAGGATTGGCAACTACAATTCACGCCACGTTTAACGTGGAACCAGTCGCTGCTTCATCGTTCACATCGTATCTGTTCTACGGTTTTACGTCAGACGTCGGTTCAATTTATGGTCCTGAATCTGCGAATGCGAAAAAAGTTCTGCGCTTTGGACCAACTGATAATGTAGTGTGTATAGCTGACGGCGTAAGCTTGCAGCGTGCTGTAAGGGCGATTATTGAACCAATAGTTGCAGGTGGTTCCATAGTCGGCGTAAACATCATCAACGAGGGATCAGGCTACGACACCGCACCAATCCTTACACCTGTCGGTACTGGCGCTGGAGCACAACTGATCGCACACGTAAGTGATGGAGCAATCACGTCAGTGGATATTGCAAATCAAGGTGTTGGGTATTCTCTGGACACTACTATTGCAGTAAGCGGCGGCGTCACCGCGCCAAGTGTGTTTTATGAAGATATCACCAATCAGATGTTGCATTTTTCACCGACGCTTAAGAACGTGTCCACGATTGATGTGACTGTGGTGCCATCATCTCCACTAGAATCGTTATCACTATCGTTCAGAAAAACTGATTCATCTACGTATCAGGTTGGTTCATGGGGTAATGTGCTCAGTGTCAAGCAGGATCAAATGCGCGATGTCTTCGTATGTGATGACCTGAATAACGTGAAGATGGAATCACATATTACGCTAGCAAATCTGCTTGATCAGAACGATCAAGCGTTGGATATGGACATGTGTCATTTACTGTTCTCGGCGAATCCTAACACTTCGATCGATCGTGAATATCGCTATGTGTTCGCTAGTGATTCTACGCTATTCCGAACGTTCAACATCTTGGGTGATGTTGATGTTCTGATTGACAGCGATAAGCTAAAATCGATATACCCCCCGATGACGATATTAGACATGTACAAATCTGAAACTTTGCCTGTCGACAGATCACCATCTAAGATAGAAATTGCGCCCCTAACCGAACAAATTTACATATTGGGCCCGACATGAAGTATACCTTTTTCTACACAATTAGCTTACAACAAGCAATCCTCAGCTCGCTTCTTGGTCTGCCTAGTGCGCAACAGGGCGTAATTACATCAGTGGAAACTGATGACGAACAGGAAGCAGCAGCTGCGTTTGACATGATCATTCAACGCATAAAGACTGTGGCTCCATCTGCCACAGTCGAGTGTTTTAAAAACAGCAGATATCTTCAATCATCTTCATCGATGAAACTGCACCCTGATATCTATCAGATCGTAAACTTCAAGCAAGATGGGAAGATAGTAGGTGTTTGCCATCTTTGCATCATCGATAATTCTAGCGACATTTATTCCACGAAAGGTGTCACCCTACAATGACCGACAGTACTAAGCGCTACTATTTTGAGATCCATGGATTATCAGAATGTGCGCTGCCATCTTTGCCGTTATTAACAGGTGGAACTATTATAATGGATTCCACCAAATATTCTGAACAAAATCAATGTGTGAGAGAAGCTGCTTCGTATATTAACAAATGTCGTGCAAATCTAACCTCCACTCAAAATTCTGAAACTGATACTAAATGCAAAACAGTCGTTGAAACCAACCCATTTCTTTCAGGTGCATTTCGTGAGATGTCGGACAGTGACCTAGCATATCAGAAAAATAGGTGGAGCAACCAAGAAATAATGAAGATTTACATCGCTGAGGTAGACGGTAGACATGGGGCAGTTCTGCTCCATGCGTCGATCTTTCAAGAAACAGTCATCGATGGCTTCCTGTACATCCCTGAAAATCAGTCCGTAAACTAACCCGTTTACTTCCCCATCATTCTATGATAGAATGATTCTTTATCCACTCTAAGGAGAAACAAGCATGGCCCGAGCCCCTAAAGCAGAACAGCGTGATATCGTAAGCATCCTGAATAATCCAGCCGACAAAGCAAAACTGACCAACTACATCGATGAAGCTCTGCTTTGTCGAAAAGCCATTGATGACAAAAATGAAGACATCAAGGTGATTCGTGAAGAAGCAATCGAGAAGATCGGCATCGAACCGAAGATGTTCAACAGTTTGCTTCGCTTGTATCACACTGGCGGCTTCGCTGAAAAGCAAGAAGAAATCTCTCAGTTGGAACTCGCTATTGAAATCCTGACTGGACAAAAATCTGAGTAATAAGTCTGGTGCAATTCTAGACTGTAGTTCTGTAGTAAATCCCGAGAAAAAGCAACCGGTCCTACCGCTTGCTTAAAATGAAAGGTAGTAAATGTCATCCCAAGGAAATTACATTTCTGCGGAACTTGACTACGAACTTGATGCGGTGAAAGTGTGGGAACGTCATGGAAATGATCGTGTGCTCGTGCGTCACCCATCACCTTATTACTTCTATGTGGAAGATGATGAAGGTGAATTCAAGTCTCTGTGGAATAAGCCGCTCAAAAAACTAACGTTTGATTCAAATGACGAATTCGAAGAAGCGAAGCGTCACTACAAAAAGCGTTACGAATCAGATATCAAACCACTTGACAAAGTACTCATGAATGAGTATTATGGTCGAGAACTTCCAGCAATTCACTTTACCGCCCTCGACGTCGAAGTAGATACTAATATGGACGTGGGCTGGAGTAGGCCCGAAAACCCGTACGCACCAATCAACGCAATCACGATGTATCATTCATGGCTGGATAAGTTCGTGACCATAGCAGTGCCACCTGAAGAATGGGATGGTACATGGGAATACGACAAGCATCCAAACTTCAAATTTGATGATGTGATAATTGTATCTTCAGAGCGTGAACTTCTGATGTTAGTTCTGCAAGAAATTGAGAATGCGGACATTATCACCGGTTGGAACTCCGAATTTTTCGATGCTCCATATCTCGTTAAACGTACAGAGATGGTTTTAGGAAAAGCATTCACTCAGCGTTGGTGCTTCCCTCAAGCTCGTGGTCCAAAGTTCAACATGGTCACAACTAGTTTCGGTGATGAACGAATGGTAGTCAAGTTAAATGGCCGCGTTCACCTTGACTACATGGATCTTTTCAAAAAGTTCACGTTTGAAGGTCGACCTTCGTATGCTTTGGCGTATATTGCTGAAGTAGAATTGGATATTCCGAAGTTGGAGTACGATGGCACGTTGGAGGAATTGTATCATAACGATTTTTCTACATTTGTAGCGTACAACTACCGAGATACCGAAATTATCAAAGAGCTTGACAAGAAATACAAGCTTATGGCGCTGGCTATGCAACTTTCGCATGAAAACACCGTACCTCTAGAAGCAATTCTTGGCACCGTAAAGTACGTAGAAACCGGTATTACAAATTATGCGCACCACTATCTGAACGCTATTGTGCATGATAAAGTTCAGGGTGAAGATCTTGGTAAAGTCGAAGGCGCTATTGTGCTTACCCCGAAGATTGGGCTGCATGATTGGATTGGTTCCGTGGATATTAACTCACTGTATCCATCAGTTATTCGCTCGTTGAATATTTCGCCAGAGAAATTTATAGGTCAGTTTGCAGGTTCTGAATCATCATGGCGTGACATCAAAGACAAATCGAGTACTATACACACACTCAAATTTGATGATGGAGAAACAGCCGCAGCAACCGGTGCTGAATGGTGGCAAGTTCTTCAAAAGAAACAGTGGGTAGTGTCAGCTTATGGTACAGTGTTTGATGAATCCAACGGCAAAGGCGTCGTTGCGGATATTCTAGGATTCTGGTACGCAGAGCGAAAGCGCCTACAAGCAGAAAAGAAAAGATGGACAAATATCATCACCGATCTTGAGAAAAAATATGGTGAGGATTCTGATAATGAAGAACTGATTGCAGCTAGGAAACAGGAAGATTTATTCGACCTTTATCAGATGACTAAGAAAATTCAGCTTAAACAACATTGAGCCCTCTAGTAGTAATATTAGAGTAAACTCCTGGTGAATTCAGAGAAAAACCTTAGGTTAACTCTGAGCCAAGCCTTAGAAATAAGGAAGGTGCAACGACTATCGAAAAGCAATCTTCAATGAAGATTGAACTTAGTAGAGTAGGACTCAAGTGAGTCCGAAGCGCCAGGTATCCTAATGGGATAAAGATATAGTCTGAACTTTACAGCAATGTAAAGAGATAATGTGGATACGACATTATCGCAACATAATTGAATTCGAGTTACGGCGCACTTTTGAACCGCTTTTTCCGGTTTGGTCGACAAGAATTTGGAGCGTCAGTCACAGCAACAGGTAGACAGATCACCACTCACATGTTGGGCACAATAGGTCAGTTGTTAACGGGTGAATTTGCAGTTCTCACGAAAACCACAAATCACCTAGATGATGGAACAGTACAACATCTTTATCACACTGATAGTCCTGCTGTCATCTATAGTGACACTGACAGTGTTGCCGGTGATTCCGAAGTTGTGATCAATGGTCGAAGAATGAAGATCGAAGATGTAGAGAACATTCTTGATTGCATTAAGACCGTGGTTGGAGAAAAACATTACATACACCCCAAAGAAACATGGATGTCTCCATGTTTTGAAAATTCACAAGTGACTAATAAAGAAATTCTTGGAATTTACAAACATAGAGTCACAAAACAAAAATTCACCGTAACAACTACTTCTAACAATGTTGTAAAAATTACAGCAGACCACTCCATTATGATTATGGTTGATGGTGTGCTGGCAGAGATTAAAGGAGATCAACTCACATTAAATCATCGCCTCATTGAACTTCATGACGGATTGCCTCGAATTGTCGAGATTTCTTCAATCGAAGAATCAATGTTTGAAGATGAGTGGGTTTATGATATCATAATGAAGGATAAGACCACCCCTTATTTTTTCGCCAATGATATTCTAGTGCATAACTCAGGTTATTTTCTTACAATGGGTAACGATATAGAAGAAGCAGTGTTAATAGCTGATTCTGTAGCCAAGCAGGTCAATGATTCATTTCCTGAATTTATGGAGAAATCATTCAATTGTAAGGGTGAGTTTAGTACTCTGATTAAAGCGGGTCGGGAAGTTGTCGCCGAACGCGGTATCTTCCAAGCTAAAAAGAAGTACATGCTTCGTGTTGTAGATATGGAAGGTAAGCGAGTCAACAAGATCAAATCTCAGGGTTCAGAGATTAAAAAATCTGACACACCTAAGATGATTCAGAACTTCTTGAAAGATATTATCGACATGATTCTTGATGGTAAACCCTATCAAGAGCTAGTCAAAAGAGTTAATGAATCTCGTGGCACCTTGATCACCAAAAAGAATCTGATTTCTCTAGGCGTGTCAAAAGCATGTAATAATCTTGAGGCTGGATACAACGAATGGAAAGCATTTGAGAAAGCTGGATTACGCAAAGTCAAGCTTACTGGGCATGTGCGAGCAGCAATCAACCATAACGAAATTGCCACGTTGAAGCAAGGCAAATCAGCTGAGCATATTCGTTCAGGTGATAAAGTGATGGTTTTCGAATTGAAGCCCAATAATTATGGATTCAAATCGATCGCTTTTTCATCTGACATCTCTAAATTTCCAGATTGGTTCGATGAATTCGAAGTTGATTTGGTTCAAGCAGAGCAGAAGTTGATTGACGCAAAGCTCAAAGGCGTTTTTGCGGCAATTGGAAAAGACGTACCCACGATTCAAGGCGAGCACTTCGATTCTCTGTTCGAATTTTAGTCGGGCAGGCATCGGGCAACAGATAAATACATTTACAACTCATAAGGAATATCCCAAATGAAACTTTCAAAAAATAGTATCGAAAAACTCAAAGATTTGATTAGTGCTGCATCAGTAGTTGACATTGATCAAATTATCATCGATGAAGATGGTGTTCGCGGCATCAATGAAACGCGCAGCGTGGTCCTGTTTGCAAAATCCGAAATCGAAGAACTCAAAGGATTGAGCGTTGGTTTTACACGACTTGGCACTTTAGCATCGCGCATCTCACTGATTCGCGACGTAGATGGACCGACTATTACACTCAAAACTGACGGTGATAAGGTAGCTGCATTGGAGATTTCTGGTAAAGGTACCAAGGTTGGATATCGCTGTGCTGCTACTGACACCATCAAAACACCAAAGCGACTTACTGACGTTGCTCAATGGGGTATTGATATCGGATCTGATGATATCCCCACCATCACCGCAGCACTGAAAGCTATGGGTTCATCGAAGCGTGTAAATATCAACACGCGCACTGGTTCTGAAGTTTTCTTGGAATTAGTAGATGAAGAAAATCAGGACGCTTTCACCATTAAGATTGCAGATGGTGCAGAGTATCTAGGTGAAGATGACCCCAAATCAAACATCTTCGTACATACCTACCCAGCTGCGCAATTCATGGCAGTGTTGAAAGCGGCCACGGCTTCTGATGGTAAAATTAGCTTCCAGATTGGCGCTGCAGGTACTCTGCAGATCAAAGTCGGTGACTATCAGCTCGTAGTTGTTTCGCAGAGGGGTTAACATGAAGATTCTTAGCAATAATGTTCTGATTGCGCCCTCAGAAAAACGTGACAAGATTGGTAGTTTGTTCGTTGTGGCCAATGATGAAGATCAAATTGTAGGTGATGTTATCGCGGTTGGTCCTGGGCGAGTCACTAAGGATGGTTTGCTCATCGAGATGACCGTCAAGGTTGGTGATTCAGTAATGCTAAAAGCTGGTAGTGGTCATCGCGTTTCAATGGAGGGCAAAGTCTACATTGTAGCGCCCGAAACAGAAATAGTTGGAGTTATGGAATGAAACGACTCTTCAATTTATTCAAGAAACTGAGATCAAAACAACCCGGTGTGGTTGTTTTTATCACGATAGAAGATGATCAGACCGTTCGCCTTGAGATGGACTGGAATGATACCTTCATTAAAAAGCTTCACGAGCTTGGTTTTTATGGTCATAGTGAAGAAGAAAGCGTACAGAAGTTCATGACTGGTATCACAATGCCACATATGAGCGACGATTCTGCGCCAGTAACTTCGTCTGAACATCCGGGGTTGACTGAAGAAGCTACTGCAGCCGGTACTACGATTAGGAGATAATGATGGCAACACGTATGGTAATAGACACATCGAATTTGCTGTTTAGGGTTGCTTCAATGACTGATAGAAAAGGCTCTGAGCCATCTTCGGCATTTGAAACGGATGAACAAAAAGCAGGGTTCATGTTGCACGTAGCACTCAACAGTATGCTGAAGTACTACAAAAAGTATAAGCCCGCTGAAATGTGTTTGGCTTTTGAGGGTAGAAAGAATTGGCGCAAAGCATATACGGCAGAGCATTGTAATGTTCTGCCTAAAGCGTATAAGGCGAATCGAGTTTACGACTCGTCTCGCCAACATTTCTTCGAGCTCATTGAATCATTCAAGGAGCTTGTACAGAATCACACCTCAATAGTCACCCTCTCCAAAGAAGGCCTCGAGGGTGATGATATGATTGCAGGATACGCTCAACGCTATGCAAATCAAGGTGATGATGTTTATGTAATTTCAGGCGACCGAGATTTCATGCAGCTTTATCGTAACCCGAAGATTCGTGTGATAGATCCAGCATCAGGTAAGGATCGCATCGCAGGTGAAAAGGATTTCGATGCAAACTTTTTCATCTTTGAGAAGTGCTTTAGAGGCGACCCAGGTGATAACGTGATGACCGCATATCCGCGAGTACGCACTACTGCTTTGAAGAAGGCATACACTGATCCATACGCACTCGAACAACTCATGAAACACGAGTGGTCTGTTACGCATCTTGATGAAGAAACAGGCGAAGAAAAGGTTTACAACTTCGTGGTTGGTGATCTCTTCAAACATAATGAAGTACTCATGGATCTCGAGAAGCAACCTGCACACGTTCGCGAGAGTCTTGAGCAAGCGATAGATGATGCGCACACTAACGTAGGTAAATTCAATCATTTCCAATTCATGAAATTTCTTGGAAAGCATGAATTAAAAGCTATCGCAGAAAAAGCAGATATCTACGCAGAAATGTTCTCAATGACAGGTAAAGCTGCTCGCAAAGAGACAACATCAGTGAAAGCAGATATGGGTAGTGTTGTATCTGCGGCAGATTTTCTAAAAGGACGAAAGAAAACCGCGACAGTTTCTGCGGATGAATCTGACGTCTTCGAATTTTAAGGAGTACATGCATGATAACGACACAAAGACGTCTCATCCCTAAGACTCACGGTGAGGTGGTAATTACACTACCAACGGATTCCAAATTCGTATCACTGGTTGATGCGGGTCAAGGGTTGGGTATTCTAACTATCGTAGATAACACGACAACCACAACCACTAAATGGCGTCTGTTTGTGAGTTTGTTGGGTTTTAAAGTACCTGAGAATGCGTACTTACTAGGATGCACGAGCGATGGTTCTGCGACTCTGTGGTCGTACCAAGACGGTATTGAATGGCAAGGTAGATCACCCCAACAAACCACGTGATTCGGGCAGGCATCGGGCACACAATAAATACAATTAGCAATAACACAGATTCCGCGCTGATATGGCGCTACAGAAATTCGAAAGGATAACCCATGGCTACAGCTCCCAAACTACACCACGTTGAAATGTTGGACATTGATGATTCAGGCATTTTGACTGAAGTCGTAATCGTTCAGCGAAAAGCTGACGGTTCAGTATACTACATCAACACTGAAGTCCTGCACCCGCTGGATAAATCGCGCTTGAAGCGCATATTGACCAGTCAACATGCTGACAAATATGAGTGCTGGGATTTGCTGTCGCAATCGCGCCTCAATAACGGCCTGAATGCACTCGATTACTTCCACAATAACTTCGTGAAAGTGAAGCGTGCACCGGGCTCAATCGATGAACGATCTGGTTTGGGTAGTGTGTCTGGTAAAGGTTCCGATGCTATCATTGGTTCCGAGTTCAGCGCACCTGATCAAGCAACTGTCTCCGAACGAGCGGTCGGTGGTAATGGTCGAGGTTTGTAATTTATAAGTAATACAGAACAGGAGCGCAAATGTTTGCGCTCCTGTTTACTTTTCAGGTGTAGTATGTTACAATGAATCTGTTGCTTATACAGATGGAGTTGTAAATGCCACACTTTCCTAAGGTCGAATCATTTATCGTAGCTCACCCAGCTACATTGCCTCTTTTTGTGGTAGCACTTTTTGCTCTTTCTGGTTCAGTAGAACCGGCGCTGTCAGCCTTAGGACTCTAACAGGAGTTTAACATGACACGAAATTTATTTTTCACTGGGTCGTTAGCGGCCATCATAACGATATTCTCTGCATCATTCATACTAAATCTTCCAGAACCCAAAGGAACCGCTGTAATTGCTGCGAAGGGTCAGGGTGGTACGCCGGCGGTACTACTACCATCAAGTGTGTCTGCCAAACAAGTTGAAATTTTGAAAGTCGCGTACAACGTCGCCAAGCAGGACGGACTGAAGAATCCTGAGGAGCTGCAGGCACTTGTATTCCAGGAAACAAAAGCCGGTGGGATGAAGTCGTATAAAGTAGCCGGACAGGAATTTGGTTTGCGCACAAACGAACGATATTACGGTGTCGCACAGATGAAATTGTCTGCTGCAAAAGATGTACTATTAAAGCACCCCGAAATCAAAACCAAATATCTGCAGACGAATACAGATGAAGAGATCGTCGCAAATCTCATACTAAATAACGAATTTGCAATTCGTTTAGCATCGAAATATTACCTAATGATGGCAGAGCAATGCGGTGAGCACTTGAAGATTGCTGCTTACAACCGAGGATGTGGCGGCGCTAAGAAGGTAAATCCAAGCGAGATGACATACGTGAAGAACGTGAAGATGTATAGCTTGCAGTTAAAGATGAAACCTAATCAACCGCCGAAGAAGGAGAAGTAGATGAGTAAAGTGACGATTGAATCTGAAGAACATTCAGCGCCGCACGGCTGTCGCCCAGTGGCCGAGCGCATCGCGGAACTTGAAAAAGATCCGAAAAAGAAGGCCGCGCTGGACGCAGCGCGTCAAAGAATAAAGGAACAATGTGTTGGTGATGAACAACCGTCAGAACTGTTTGCTAATCATGTCAATCACTGCGATGTGATACAGATCTTGATTGATGGGATTAACAACAAGTTTGGCATACATGGTGCTCCTAGTACTGCAGCCATTCAGAATTATTTGGAAACAGAACGCGATAAACTAACAAGCATTATCAGTGATTCGACCAATGATTTGGTGCGGGATGCTGAGATGTTTAGGTGGCTCAAACGTCAAGCATCTAATGGTTATCCGGCCGGCAAAATTTTCATATGCGCAGTAAGCATGTGTGAGGATTTCTATCCACTGTATGCAAACATAGATGATGCTATCATTGACACTATTAAATCAGAAAATCTAGTAAAACAATCAAATAAAGGAAAACGTAATGGCCGAAAATGATACACTCAATCAATCAGCATTCCCTACTCAGCCTATCTGGGTACCACCCAGTGGCTACAAAATTGGGCAAGAGATGGTGGTGTTCGCTGCATCGAGAAGCGTGGGTAAGTCGTTCTTTTCTGAGCCCCAAACGATTGAAAATCTGACATCTTTCTAAATTCTCTTGTTTACATGATGCTATCGGTATGTTACAATAGCATCATACCTTCTCTCCTAAGTAGTTTCAGAGCACCTTGAATGAATCCCCTTGAAGAACTTGTAAGACGCTATGTACCACTTGGTTCAGAATCTGCTAAAGGATTCCATACCGTCAAATGCGCAATCTGCAACGATTATAAATCTCGTGGTGGGTTTCGATTCGATGGCTCTGACATTGGTTACAATTGCTTCAATTGTGGATATAAAGCGCTATTTGAAGAAACTAGTGGCAAGCTGAGCAGGAAAATGCGCAATGTGCTAACGTCTTTCGATATCCCAGAAGATGAAATAGACCGCGCACTTGGTAAGAACTTCATACATGGCAGACAAGAAGAGAGTAAGAGGGAAATTACTCTAAAAGACATAAAAAGTGTTTCCCTCTCGACTCCGACTATTCCTCTACCACCAAATTCGGTACCACTTGCTGATGCAGTTGACACCGAACAAGGTCACTCGATATTGGGGTATATTGAATCTAGAGGCTTAACTCTAGATTCTCACCCTTGGTACATTTCAGAAAAGATGCCAAACCGTGTCATCATCCCGTATTTTCGAAACGGACGAATCATATTCTGGCAAGCACGCATTATATCTTCTGCGGTTCCAGATACTCCAGCCGGCAAAAAGATTCGTCGCTACCTGAATTGTGAAGCGCCACGCTCCAATGTAATCTTCGGATACGACAATCTTTACTCATATTCCAAAAAACCACTGTTCATAACTGAGGGCGTTTTTGATGCATTGCTAGTAGATGGTATCTGTACTCTTGGTTCTACTCTTACACCTGAGCATTTAGAGATAATCAAGAAGACTAAAAGGCGAGTCATATTCGTAATCGATAAGGATAAAACCGGTAAAAACATGGCTCTATCTGCTATTGAGCATGGTTGGGAAATCACGTTTCCACCAAATGGCGCGGAAGACGTCAATGACTCTATGAAAAAATTCGGCAGACTCTATACTATCTGGAGTCTCATTACTAACGTGTCTACCGGCATCAAAGCACGGACGCAGGTAGCGTTAAAGTGTAAAGGCTAAAATTGTTCGAGATTGAAAAACAACACTATCTTCTCAATTCGCTGATCAGTTCGCATGACTTGATCGCACTTACGATAGGCATTCTCAAACCTGAATATTTTGAACCGCGTTATCGAAGTGCGGCAAAATTCATCCTTGATTATGCTAACGAGTATCGTGATGTTCCAACTGAGGAACTAGTTAAGGTTGAGACTGGTGTCGAGCTGACCAAAAAGCAGCTGAGTAGAGCTGAAATGGAGCACGATTCCAAATCAATTGAGACATTTTGTCGCTGGTGCGCAATTGAAAAAGTCATCATGCATGGCGCAAATCTGTTGGGCGACATTGACACCGATAAGGACAAAAAATTCGGTGAATTAGATAGCATGATGAAGAATGCTATCGCAGTATCTCTGCAAAAAGATCTAGGCATCTCGTATTTTGAAGATCCTCATAGACGCATGGAGGATATGGCAAAGAACGCCATACCAATATCCACGGGCTGGGTAGGACTAGATGACATAATCGGTGGTGGTATAAACAGGAAGGAATTGTTCCTATTTGCTGCAAACTCTGGTGTAGGTAAATCCATCTTTATGGCCAATTTGAGCGTAAATCTGATGGAAGCTGGGTATAACGTGCTTTACATCAGTCTTGAATTGGCCGATTTATTGGTGTCTAAGCGCTTCGATGCAATGATCACGGGCGTTCCTTACGCAGAACATAAAAACCGATCGCGTGAGATTGCAGATCAAGTTATCATCAAAGGTCAGAGTATGGCCGATCTGACCATCAAGCGTATGCGAGAATCAGTAACCACCGCAAATGATCTACGCGCATACCTGAAGGAATACGAGCTCACAAAAGGCTTCTTACCTGATGTGTTAGTTGTCGATTATCTAGATTTGATGGCGTCAAACAGGAATATTTCAGTCGAGAATGTTTTCATCAAAGACAAATTTATTGCAGAGGAAGTTCGTAGTTTAGCAGATGAATTCAACATGATGGCGATCAGTGCATCACAGCTAGGTCGACAAGCTATGGAAACCAAGGATCACCACCAAGGCCACATCCAAGGTGGTATTTCCAAGGTGAACACGACAGATAATCTTGTAGCAATTCTACAAGATGAGACCAATAAAGCTGCAGGTGAATTTATTCTGAAAGGTCTAAAAACACGTAATTCGGGTGGAGTAGGAAAAACCTGCATCTTGAAATGGAATCAAGCAATCCTACGGGTGACTGAACAGGATACACTCAAGCTGAATACACCAAAACCGCGCAGTGACAGGGTTATGTCTGACATGGGTACAGCATTCGATCATCCTGCCAACCAAGTAAAAACTATACTGGACAGTTTACCAAAACTATGAACAAGCGAACAAAACACTTTGATGCTAACACATTAGGGCGAGACTTTGTAGTAGGTGATTTGCATGGGTGCAGAGATGCACTTGAACAACTACTTACTCACGTAAGCTTTGATCCTACTGTAGATAGACTTTTTTCTGTGGGCGATTTGGTCGATCGCGGACCTGATTCTTGGGGCTGTATTGCGCTGTTAGAGGAACCGTGGTTTCATTCCGTATTGGGTAATCATGAACAGTTGACCATTGCTTCTCTCATGCGCAACCTTATAGATAAGGGAACGCATTCTATGATCGGTCTACATCGTGATTTTGACTGCGAATATCTCGTGACTGATAAAGACATGGGCATGTACGTTTCTGCGCACATGTGGCATGGCGGAGACTGGTTACACGAGATGCTTATTGACCCCAATATGTCTGACACTGAACGCACAGACGCCTGTGTTGAACTATTAAGCAGACTTTGTGATTTACCTCTCACGATAACAGTAGGATCTGGAGAAGATCGCTTCAACGTAGTCCACGCGGAGCTTTATCACAGTGACGATCACTTCTCAGATGAATTGATTGACAATGGTGAATATTCACCCCATGACATCGAGCGAATGACATGGGGTAGATGGCTGTTCTATAATCGTCATACTAGATTTTGTCAGAGCGCATCTGAACCACCGAAGCTACAAGAGCATCTTTCTACCACGTATTCAGGGCATACCATACTACCTAAACCAATGCGTGCCTTGAAGCAAATAAATCTTGATACCGGTGCTTATCAAGATAAGGAGACCCGTGGCGACTGGTATACTGGGGCGCTGACGATAATAAATACGCGTACTAAGCAATACTATTCATACAATACCACAACCCATCAAATCATAACAGGAGAAATAGAATGACTCAAGAAGTTCAAACCATCACAATCGGTGAAAACACTTACGCAATCAACGAGTTGCCATCTGACGCGAAAGAGCTTATTCGCATTCATCAAAAATGGAGCGCTGATGTAACAGAGTCGAAGTTGCGGTTGGCTAAGGATGAAGCTGCAGTGCGACAAGCAGCAAATGAAATCCTCACGGCAATTCGAACTGCTGAAGAACGCGGTGATTTGAAACCGATGTCGGTAGATGCAGAAGTTCCAGTAGCAAAAGAAGAGCCCACAGCTTAAAGGAACTTTTTATTTTGTGAAAACGAGACAGTCAATTGACTGTCTCGTTTGCTTTCTGCCAATAAATACAGATGATCCAATCTTTAGTCCCAAGGAATAAAATGTCTCAGTTGCTAAAAGTAAAGCGAATCAATGAAGGTATCAGCCATCTTGAGGACCTAAAAATTGATGACTTCATTGATAAGGTTCGCAAACTTCCAAATATGACTGGTAGTGAGAAAATGGATGGGGCTGAGCTAGTGTTCGGTCTAGATGATGATGGAAAATTCTACACTACGCGCTCATTCAAATCAGGAACCGACGATAAAATCTATTCTACGAAGGACTGGTACAAAACAGGTGGCGGCCCGACATTTGCAGCTGCCCATAGTGCTCTATCTAAAGCTCTGCCGACTATAGAGAAAGTGATGAAACCTGGTGAAGCTGTTGAAGTAGAAGTATTGTTTGGAAGACAACCGAATGCTGTAGTGTACGGCGCAAATGGTAAAAATTATATCGTATTTCTTCGCGGTATTGAGGGCAGAAAAGATCTTCCGAAGCTACTAGGTAAAGCACTTACTAACAAGGGTGTTACGGTAGACACTGACTCCTCGTATTCTGATGATGGGGTAACTGTTAAACAGCGCTCAACGCCAACGCTTTGGGACTTCGGTCTAGCTAAAGAGATTGAGGGAAAGCGCAATGAAGAAGCTGAGAAGCAGCTCGATTCGTTGCAAAAATTTCTGGACGAAGAAAATGAAGTAGCAAAAGAAAACGATATCGACGCATCAAATTTTGATATCTTGCGCATCAACCTATCCAAAGTCGCAAAGGAAAAGCGCAAGGCAATTTCTGATGAGCGTGCACGTTTAGAAGGCTTGGTGCTGGCTGATTACAAATTGCCCATCAAACGCGCGCTGCTTAAGTCTTACAGAGACTCATTTGATCCGTCGTATCGCGATTCACTAAATGACGATGATTATGACGGTATTGAGGGTATTGTGTTTACTGATCCTGAATCAGGTGATCTTATCAAACTGGTTGACAAAGAAGAATTCACCTCGCTAAACAAATTCAATCACTTTATTCGCAAAAAGCTATCAGGTGTCGCAAAAACTGTCGACAAAGATGCACCACTTGAAGATCGTGGTGGTATTGCCGGCATCATGAAATGGCGCATTTTCAACTTGTTGGGTATTCCTGAAACTGCACGCAGTGGCGGCGTGAAGCGCTTAGTAAAAGCAGTTGGTGGAACCAACTTGGATGACAGCATCAGTAAGATTGCACAGGGTATGCAGTCGCTGCATCATAACCCTATTCGTCACAAAATTTCTGCAATCATAGGTGCAACAATCGACGAGCTTGATGAGACGCTGCATGATTTCAAAGCCAACAGTGGAACTTACAAATTCAAGCTAGGTGATGGTAAAGAAGTCGGTTACTCCAAAGACGTCATCGACCGAACACTTCTATCATTCGCAGAACTTCGCACCAACCTAGAAAACATGAAGCGCGATGTCAACAAGTCTCATAACATGGAGAGCTTACTGAAGGTGTTGTTTGGTGACAAGCTAGAGACTCTGTTTGAAGATACAGTAATGGTGAAGCCTGATAACCCACTGAAGAAATTGAAACAGAAATCTGCTGAAGAGATAGCATCCATCTACGGTCTGAATTATCTGGCAGCTTTGTGCATACTAAGAATCAGCCCCAAAGATGGACTGAGACTTCTCAAAGATGATCATGGTGGTAAACTACAATCATTCAAGCGCTGTAAGTCGTACATGAACAAGCTAGGATATCTCGTTTTCAAACCGAAGAATCCAGACGTTGCAAACTTGACAATGAAAAAAGAAGCCGAACGCCTCAATCACATGGCAGGTCGGATCCTAAGTTCACGCAGAAAAGAAATTCACAGTGGTATTTCTAATCCGCGTATGCTAGATTGGTTAGACATCGATAATAACATACGAATAATTTCGCTGCGACTTGCTCTACATGATGTCGTGTATGGACTTGCTGCTGAGGTATTGTACAAATGGGAAACATCTGACGCAGATGACAAGATAGCACTGCTGAATCGCTTATACCTAAAGCTCACTGTCGCTGATGGTGGTTCTGATTATCTGAACCCATTGCGTATATGCATAGACAAATACATGTCAAGTTTACACGGAGAAGTCGCTCGAAAGGGTAAGGATGGCACACTTCTAAAAGACATCGTGAAACTGAATGAGGATGATGGTGGCGATGGTGGCGCGATAGCTGCAGGCGCAGAAACTTCTCCTGCATCCGGTACACTAGCAGGAAGTACTTCTAGTGGAGATATCGCATCATCACCATTTAGATTGCTCAAGGGTAAAATCATTCGAAGAATTCCGCGAAAATACAAAAAGCGCGCGAAGTTCTCAAAAGAAAAGGGTTTAGTATCCTAGTATTCTGAAGTACTTCGGTTACTCAATAAATAATTTTATGGGAACCACGGCTTTAAATTAAGGAGAGACCAATGAGTCTTATAAAAGAAATTTTCCAACGAACGAAACTCGTAGAAGCAAATGATGCATCCGATGCTGTGGATGCGGTTAGAGCCGATACTCTCGACCTGGGCGCTCACAGAACAACATTGAACCATGAAGACATCATGCAGCATATCAACAGGGCTGAAGAAGATGAAGATGCAGTAGAGACCATCACATTTGGTTTAGAGACTGATAATGACGAAATCGTCAAAGTTTATGTCGCAGTAGCCGATGCGGATGAGTTCGAAAAAGAACTTGCAAAGTTGCTGGGCACTGAAGATACGATTGAAGATGCCCTTAATGAACTAGCGGACAAATTCGACATCGTCGACGTCGTCTGGCCCGAAGAAGATGAAGAAGAAGCTGAAGAAGAAGCTGATGAACAGTTCGGTGATGATGAAGATCTCAAGGTCGACTTCGATTCATCCGACGAAGAGGATGAAAGTGTTGATAAGAATGACGCTGAAGATAAACTAAGCACTGAACTCAAAAAGGATGATCGTAAAGATATGAAAAAAGAAGGTTCACATCCGCTGTTTAGATCGATACTAGGTGAAAGCGCAGAGCATTCAGCTGCGCTGGGTGATAATGCACTCAATCAACTACATGACGAAGCTGCGACGCGCTATCAACAACTCGTCATTGAAGTACTCGCGGGTTTGGGTGTTCCTGGCAATGTATTGTCGCTAAAGCGTGCGATCTTCAAGCGCAATCTTCGTGATGTTGGTCAAGAATTGATGCATAACAGTCATCTTCGTATATGGATGAAAAAGCTTGCAGATCGTTTGGGCGCGACTAATTCTTCTGAAAAAAACGATGTCGGGGATGATGAAGACATCAAGGAAAATTTCGAGGTTGATGAACTTGCACGCAAGTCACTCCAGAACAAGATAGCTCGCGGCATCTTCGATCTTATTTCTGCGCTCGGCGTTCCTACTGAAGCAATCAAAGCTCGCAGGGCTATCATTAAACGTCAAATCATGGACAAAGCATTCGAGATTACTAAAGATAATCAAACAAAGGTTGCTCTCAATATGGTTATTGACGCAATGGGTATCGGCACGAACCCTAAAATGGGCAAACAGTTTGATGAACCTGATAAAATCTCCGAAGCGGTTAAGCTAGGAACTTCATCGTATACTGACGCGGTTGCAGCGCTACTGGATGCAATAGGTGTCCCAGAAGCTAATCTTACATATCAGAATTCCCCACTAAGGAAATCAATAGAAGCAAAGCGTAACAGTCTGCAGAGTCCTGCAGTGATTGCTAGCAAGATGGAGATATTGACAAATTTGATAAATGGTTCTGTCAAAAAACCGACGTCTGTAAGTCAGTCGTCGAATGAATCAATTCACATTGACGCCTTGATTAACGGCCTCGTCAGAATAGATGAAGAGGGAACATTTCACATGAATGATCTAATTCGTGGTTCCGTACTGAATGAATCCTCGGATGCTGAGCCTGTAGATTTAGGAGCTTGGAACTTTGCAATGCTAGGTGATACTACGATCGTAGGTATCGAGGATCAAACGTTTAAATTGGATCCAAGTGTTGCTGATACTTTCATCAACGCGCTAAACGATAACTCAGTAGTGTCGATCAAAGCAAAGGACGGTAGCAGATTGTCTGCTCGTCCTACCAAGAAAACTGAAGATGGTAAACCGGGTTTTGTTGTGAAATGTCAAGGATGTAAGAACTACCCAGATGGCATCATTATGCACGCAAGTGACGTAGAAGCACTCAACGACGTAGTGAACTCGTAAAATGACTTACGAGTTCAAAGACTACCCGACGGTTACAGTTGCAGGAAAGCGCTATTACAAGCTTTCCGAGGACTGCCTGTACCCGTCGGTCACTAGTGTATTAGGTGAGACCGTAGCGCCTGAGAAAAAAGCAAGTCTCGAAGCATGGCGCAACAGTTTAGGAACCGCAAAAGCCGACAAAGAAACGAAGCGTTGTGGTGATCGTGGAACAATGCTACATTTGATGCTAGAACAGTATCTCAAGGGTGAAGAGATAAATGTCCCAGGAGCATCACATGTAGAGTGGGCAATGTTCAACGGTATGAAACCAAAACTTCGCAAGATAGATGAAGTGATTGGTCAAGAAGTTGTTCTTTACTCACACGGCCTTGAAATTGCAGGTAGATGCGATCTAATCGCCAGGTACAATGGCGAATTGTGCATCGTAGACTTCAAAACATCTACTAACATCAAGGATGACAAGAAGATCGAGGATTACAAATATCAACTTTGCGCGTACTCGGTTTGTTTCCAGGAAATGTTCAATGAAGATATCAAAACAGGTATCATTCTCATGGGCGTCGAAAATGCTTTTCCGTTGGAGTTTAAGGTCTCACTAGATCCTTATATTCCTAAACTATTCCACCGCGTTGAGAAGTTTTACGCAACGCTGAAAATTTGAAGGGTAATAAAATGTACGATACTCAACTCCCAATGCAAGCACAGTTAGGTGCAGTTCAAACGCAACCAACTCCTACACTGAGTGCAGAACTACCACCGCAAGTCGCGCCCGAGCAAACACCACAATCAGTTGTAGACGTGTATGTGTACCCAAAAGATTTTCAGATGGTTAATGATGATCGGGACAATGATTGTATCCTAGTAGACATTCATTTCTGCGTGAATGCATATGAGAAATGTGGTGATGGACAGGGTGCTAATCGGTCGGGCACAATTAAGAAGCGCTTGATGCTATCGCGCACTCAGTTACTGAACGACTTGATGACCCAAGATGCAACAACACCTGTTATAGTCGTAGAAGAAACGACGATTGCTCCGGCAGCGGCCCCGACGTCAGTAGCAGAAACAAAAACGGCGAGCGATGTTACAAAGCGCATGCGCGAACTTGCTGGTATCCCAACAAAAGGTAACTGGGTGTAACAATGAAACTACTAATCTTAACGACGGAACCAAACAACTTTGTACCTCAGACGTTCAAGAAGAAAGCTGAGGCAGCTGGTTGGGAAGTAGAACTCATCAATCCCGATAAAGCGTACATCAACGTATCTGTTGATCCATACATCTCATTTGATGGTACGAAATTCTTGGGTGCTGATGCATGTATTCCGCGCTTGTCTGAAAGTCACATGGATTACAAAGATGCAATGATGGAACAGCTTGAGCACATGGGTGTTAAAATGCTGAATAGTGCTGAATCGATGGTGTTGGCTTCTAACAAACTCAAAACACAAATCGTGCTAAATGAGAATGGTATCATTACTCCAGCATCCGCAATGATTGGTACAGTCGACCAATTGGAGAATGCGTTCAAATCTATCGGCGGTGAATTCCCAGTAATACTCAAGACGCTTAGTGGTACTCACGGCGTCGGAGTGATGCGCGTGGATTCTATGCCAAGTTTGATGGGTGTCGTACAGCAGCTTCATAAATCTAACACCAATTTCATGCTACAGAAATATTACCCACATGAGCAAAGCAAACGCTTGCTGATGCTCGATGGTGTTCCTGTGGCCGGCGTGTCAAGAAGCGTGCCCAAAGGTGATTTTAGAACCAATGCACATCAAGGCGCTGAATTAGTTCCATTTGACCCTGATGAAAAAGAGATAGAAGCATGTAAGCGTGTCTGCGAGTTGATCGGTACTCGACTTGGTGCGGTAGATTATCTCATCGACGAAGAAGGCAATGTGATAGTATTTGAAATTAATGGTTCACCGGGTTTCGAAGCTATGCAAAAAGCTCTAGAGACTGCTGGTAAAGAAGTTGATGTTGCTCAACTCATTGTAGATGGCTTCCTAGCTTCAACCAAGGAAGTAAAGCCTGAAGAAAAAGCTGAAGAAAAAGCTGAAGAGCCAGTTGAAAAAACAGCAGAGGTGAGTCCTGAAGCTACTGAGGAAAAGGTCAAAGAAGAGTCTGTTGAGATCGTCGCAGAAGATGAAGGCGATGAGGCGGACGCTACTAAAGATGATGACAAAGAACCAGCATCATCCGATACAGTAGTCGATTACGATGATGACAAAGATGAGGAAGCAACTGAAGTTGTTGAAATAGGAACACCTGACAAAGCAATCGTGAAAGATGGCGAAGGTAATGACACGGAAATTTCGGTTATTGGTTCTGTTACTGATTTCGTGATCAAGCGCTTCAATGATAACAAACCAATAGAAGCGCGTGTTGATACTGGTGCAGCTCACTCATCCATTAATGCAGATACCATCGACATTAAAGATAATACGGTATCGTTTACGTACGATGGTACTCGCTACAGGTGTCACCTCGTTAGAACATCTAACACGAAATCTGCAAGTGGCGGCATAGACAATCGTCCGGTGGTCAAATTCGATATTCAGATCAATGGCAACGTTGTTAATAATGTCGAATTTACTCTAACCAATCGTACACATATGCGCTACGATGTACTGCTCGGTCGAAGTGCTCTATCCGCTGCAGGTATTCTTATCAACCCCGCCGCCGGTAGAATTGCTCCAGACTGATACGAAAAACATGCACCGCAGAAATTTCTGCGGTGCAATAAATACATCATCGAAAATAATTTACACATAGTGCAGAGGAATCATGCCAGTAAAAAGTCCTTTCTATATCGTCTCGGATTTCATCTCACCTAAGAAATGCGATGAGATGGTATCAAAATTCACAACTACTACACCAGATGCAGATGAGGACGGTAATAAGAAACTCATGGAGCGTTTCAATGAGGAGCTAGAAACAGAGCTTTTCGGCTACCTTCAAAATTTGCTACCCGAGCTCGAAGAGTATTATGACTGCAAGTACGTCGGTACTGAAAAGATGCGCTTTCAGCAGCTTCCTGAAAATCCCAAAGATCCACACATCAAACCAGGTTGCCAAAATTCTGTCTTTTTGCGCAAGAAGTGGGTAAAGGTACACGACGTTGATCTGACTGCTATCCTATGGCTTACTGATTATAATGATGACGTGCCGGTGGATCCACGCTTTGAAGCGTACGGTGGTAAGCTAGAATTCCCCCAGTACAATTTTTCACTCGTACCGCAGCGCGGTACGTTAGTTGTATATCCAGCAGGCCCGCACTTCGTAACAGCGACTACACCTGTACTCGTATCAAATATACATCAGGTTAGGATAAACATGACAATACGCACGAAAGACGATGGTATTTGGCTTTATCAACCAGCAAACTTTGGGTACGATTCTAAAAAGGGTGTTCTTGAATCGTGGTTTAACGATCACATTTAGAATGGACCCTGACCTGCACCTAGTGCGGGATCGAAGCCAGGAGGCGGTGGCACAAAGTTACGGTGATCCTGGCTTACAGTACCGACTCTGCCTGCGTACCAGTCAGACGTGTACATAGTCTCTTCAGTTGTTGGATCTTTGTACACCGTCCTAGATTGTGCAGCATACCCCCATCCATAGAACGTGCCACTCATATACTGCGCCTCGACTCCGTATCCGTCTACCGCCATCGCCGAAACATATCCCATTCGTAGCAGCACATGTCCATTTATTAGATTGGGATTGGGCGCTGGTATACCTGGAAACCCATTCATTGCCGCTTCCGCTGGTTGTAAAAGTCGATATTCCTGACTCACAATCCACGAAGGGTCAATCGTACTAGTGGGGTCAGTGGGGTCGGGCAGAGGCACAGGGGTTGGTGGGACGTTTGGCGGAGGTGGCAAAGGTTCATATGCAACCGGTGCTATGTAAACATTAGGTCCAAATTGCACCCAGTGTCCAGACTCTAACGTATCAGTCCATTGATAAACTTTAGCAACAGGCTGGTCTACGCCATATTTGTCTTCTATTGAATCCACGTACACCATGGGAATAGGAAATCCTAATGACGTGCCAGATGGATATTTCGGTAAGCCATCACCGCCGCTCAAGTATGTCTTAGAAATAACCTCAAACTGACCGTTGAGTGGATCATCCCCGGTCCTGTCTTGAATATCTTCTCCACGGCTCGGCATCTCTATTAGTGAAGACGAAGAGTTTATAAGAGTTCGCATTGCGTAAATGTTTGAAGCAGTGAATGTCTCTTTCTGACCAGCGTGAATGGTGTATGTATCACCTGGGGCATGATTTTTCTTAGCAATGCTGAATACCAGTTTAGAGTGTCTGAAGATCTTTCCAGAATCGACAGTGCCCATATTACCTGTTACGCTACCTGTCACGCTGAACGTTTTTGCGTCTGAAGTAGTAACGAAAAATATCTCAGATGATTGAGTGGGAAAGATAATAGCCGACATTGCTGGCTCACCACTACCACTAAACACAAAAGAGGTTTGCGATTCCTCCTTTGTGACATTGATCGTGTATCCGCCTGATATCTCAATGGATATTCGATTGCCTGCCTCGCCCACTTCTTTGGCTCTAAAGTACGTATTGCCTGCAAAAAGTCGTGCTCTTGATATTTTATGAGTCGGCATCATGACCGACTGAGCTTGTAAATCAGACATTATGATCCTGCGTAAACATCACCAGCACCGTACAGCACTCCTACATGTCTCGGGTGAGGTATGTTTCTGCAGCCGTACGTCGCTACCATGATACCGTTGATGTAGACTTCGTGATTCCATGGTGGAAGATCAATGAAGTTTGGCTCACCGTCTGGGCCTGGGTGTCCGGTGGTTGCATCACCGATCCTGGCGGCAGGTATGTTGTTTATGAAAACGTCAGGTGATCCGGTTGCTACATGATCACCGTCGGTGAATGGGTCTCCAACTCTAGCTACTCCAGGCATGTTTACTTTCTATTCGATCTATGATAGAATGTATTTATCGTTGGAGTATATAGACCGGAGACACACTTGTTACAGCGCTTTTTAGAACTACTTCTCATCATTGACCCATTGGGCGCAGTACCCGTGTTTCTATCTGCGATGGCGGGTAAAGATGATGCAACACGAGCTAAAAACGCTCTACTAACGGCTACTGCGCTGTTTATAGGTGGCACATTCTTCGCACTGATTGGGCTGCCACTACTGAATGCATTTGCAATTTCGATGAGTGCATTCTCGATAGTAGGCGGCATTGTTCTGTTTCTAGTGGGCTTTCATTTGATGCAGCTGACGCCGTCAAAGTTGAAAACTGAAGCTGAGATGCCTAATCACTTTCTTTGGTTACTCCCGACAACATTTCCGTTGCTTCTAGGACCGGCATCGATCGGTAATCTAATGGTCAACATGAACAAAACTACATCGATTGTCGCACTACTCGGTGTCGCTATAGTGACTTACGGTACCTTGCACCTCGCTGCTAAATTCTTCGAATTGGTTGAACCTGATACGGCAAGACTGACCATGTCGATAGCTGAGCGACTCGTGGGTATGATAGTCTGCGCAATCGGTGTTGATATGATAATCACTTCGGTGACCGCAATAGGACTAAATTTTCACAAAATGATAGCTTGAGAGGAATGATGATGTTCAAAAAATGGTGGGTATACAAGATTCAAGACGAATGGGTAGTCGGATCATTCTTCACATTGTGGAAATATGGCTTCTTTCTACCTAATGATGTATCACGCTGTGGACCTTTTAGTACTGCGCGACTCGGTGAGTTAGTAGCCAAGAGTTTAAACAAAGGACCTGAAGAACAATGAACATCTTGTTGATAATTCATGGAAGCACTGAGATTGATGCACTTGTTAGTAATCAATCACTTCGCAGATTGAACATCGATCGTATGAAATATCGTGAAATAGATCGAGGTAATATTCAGCACGTGCATCAAATCCTTGATTCCACGAACACGCTATTCATCTCACGCCTCTTAGATGATGGTAATGACGATCTAGTAATTCGAGCTCTCCATTCAACAGAGGGTATGATCATAGTCGACCCGTTGAATACTCGTGTAGAATGGCGCTTAGCAAAAGCTCTTCAGACGAGTGAATTGTTCGTAGCACCAAGGACGCTTGACACTAAAGGCGTAAGGCACGCGGAATACAACTTTGGTCCAGGTACTGGAAACATCAAAGGTCGCTATCTAATCGTAGGTGAACGACCGGGTAATGAAGCGTCATTGGGACAAAGAGATGCTGCATTCTTTAGTACTAGCGGTTCATCTGCTTGGTTGAGAAATCAAATTTTTAGCATTGATGATTTGCACCCAGATGATTTCTACTTCATCAACGCTTTCGATCGTGAGGACAATCCTACTGATTTGTCATTCATTGAAGGTTGCACATTCGAAAGAATTTTTGCTTTAGGTGGCGTTGCTAAAGAGCAATTGTCTAAGGAAGATAATCTCAAGGATTTGATATCAAACCAATACCACCCACAATATTGGAAACGATTCCGCAGTAAAGAAGAATATCCACTGATCACCGAATTGAAAGGCGTCCAATGAGCAAGGTCAAAGCTATCAATCGAAAGTCAACGCACAAGTTGTCAGATTTTAGACCTGATGCGATAAGACTGTTCGTTGCTGGTGGAATCACAGATTGCCCCGATTGGCAGACTTCTATTCATTCATCTGCTGACTGTGGAGCTTGGTGAAACGGTTGAATTGGATTGCTACAACCCACGAACCCCTGATTTCGATGTGAATAAGACGGATGAAAGTAGAAAGCAAATAGTATGGGAGCATAGAGCTTTACAACAAGCTGACATCATCTCATTTTGGTTCCCTGAAGAAACTCTATGCGCAATAACGCTTTTTGAGCTAGGTGCATGGCTGAATTCTGACAAACCTATCACCGTGGCAACTCACGAAAACTACGCGCGCAGATTTGATGTGGAAGTGCAATCTAAACTGGTGCGTCCTGGAATTCCATTAGGTAATAGTCTGCACTCACTGGTTTTGCATACCACAGCCGCAATAAAGAAGCTTCACGATGAAAAAATCTAAATTTGTTCAGGGTCGTCAAGGCGGTCGTTACACCAAGTGGTTGCTGTTTGAATCGCAGCTGTTCAAATTTGACCTGTACATTTTACATTTTGAGAAGGGTTCGTACGTAAACTCGCACATCGACGAATGTATCGAAGGGCATGAACATCATCGCGTCAACATCTCATGGACACCACAGAATCAAATGAGAGTGATTGGTGAATTACGATCATGGATGGGCAATCGTGTCATGTACCTTCGACCTGATCGTGACCGCCATTACACGTTTCCTGCTCGTAAAGCTTATTACATGCTTTCGATAGGATGGTTGCGAAAATCACGAACTGCTTGAAAACGTGAAAGAGGCTAATGTTTCCACATTAGCCTCTTTTTTGCTCCCGAATCACTAACAAACATCACAAAAACGTAAAATATTTCACAAATACCTCACATTTTTGTTTACAATACCTCACGGTTTTGATATTATATCATCATAGCAACAAATCAAAACTCACTGAAAAGGAATTCACGATGACTACTACCGCTAAAAACACTAAGAAAACTTCCGTTGTTGCCGCAATCGTTCCTGTAGTTTGCTCCGCTAAGAAGCAAGTATTCCTGAAGGTAGTGAAAGCAAATGGTGATCGTAGTTGTGAAGCTACCGTCAATGCAGTAAAAGCTGGTAAGATCGATCACTTCGAAGGTGAAGGTAAAACCTTCGTGAAAGAAGTCGGTATTGCAAACGTGCATGTTTGGAATTCTCGCGTAGCTAAGGTACAACCGAAAAACTTGGTTAAAGCTCAAGAAAAACAGGCAGCCTTCTGGAAACGCGTAGGTTTTACTGTAGTTAACGAGTAAATAGGAATAATGAAGGACAGAGCAAATGCTCTGTCCTTTTACATTTAAGGATACCCTTATGTCGTATACTGCACTGCGCGTAGTCAAAAATGTCATTGAGCAGCTTTCTGAACAGCTCATTATTTCACGCTTTCGTAATGATTTCGGTGCTTACGATCTGGATACTGGTGTTCCAGCATTACGTTTTCACATTTGTATCTCTGCTGACAATTTAGGGTATGATGTGAATGGTGTGCATCATAAAAAATGGGCAAATCAAGAGCGAATCTATGTGACAGTCATCGTAACTGGAAATCATAAAGTATTCATCGCAAAAACCGACTGCTTCAATGTATCAGACGTCAAGCCGACAGATTTCAAGAATACCTCCAATCATAACTCTTGTTGGAAAAGTGATGGATTGTCGGATTTGCACTCGATGTTTAGCGAAGTAAGTGACAAATACTTCATTAACGTGCCCAAGGAGGAACGCGCTTCACTACAAAACGGCACTGAAGTGTTCTTCGGATTGAGCATCGGTCAGTACAAATTGTTTGATTTTGTGCATGTGAAGTATATCGACGAGGATGACTCCGATACGTATTGGAAGAAACTCACGGAAATCACAAAAAGCGATGCAACAATCACGTTTGAAACGAAATAGCAAGAAACAATAAAGGAGCGCCTCGGCGCTCCTTTGTGGGGGTTTATAGTTGTGCAAATTCCTCTAGTCCTGCTTCTATTAGTTCTTCTTGAGCTTGCAACATACCGGCTCGACCTTTACCGAGATGTCTGTTTAGGATGTCTTCGACTGACTTTAGATCCCCGACATAATCATCATCGACAAGACTAATTCGTTTCAACCCGTTAATCAATAGGAGCCCCAGTACATGTGACTCAATGGGGTTATCATATGCTACAAAACTACCATTGATTTCTTTGATGTGTTTATGCACGTCTTTGAAAGACCTGATTTTGTTTTGGTTGCATCGGTAAAGCCCATGAACTATGCTCGGTCCATCCACCAAAGAGCGCAATTTGTTTAGCGCACAAACAAACGAGCCGTTGATAACATCAGGCGCTCCTTTTAGCGTAGTGAGTGCATTACCACCACACAGATACTTATCACCCACGAACTCTGGCCCGCCTACTAAAGACGAGATTTTATTGGCGTAGCATATGAATGCCCCATCAACGCGTCGAGGACCACCATCGAGAGACACAAGCTGATTCTCAGCGCAATCGAATCTCCCGGTTACGAGTTCCGGTGAACCTTTTAATGATTTTAATCTTTTATTTCTGAACACACAATCCCCGGCCGCATACTCAATACCGAGATCAGCTACAGACTTCCCAGTCGATTCGAATAGTTCTTTTAGTTTCATTTAGTTTCCATCATTCAATTTACGAAGACAATACTCGACGTGCTATTCAAAATGATTTTCCCAAATCATTTCGCACTTCACGCCATCTTTTCTGCTGTCGGTAACAAGAATCACGCAGTATTTGGCACCAAGCGCTAACACCGCGTCTCTTTTTGCAATGTTTCTTTCTTTCGACTGCTTGTAGGTATAACCACTTTTCACTTCATAATAGATGCTATTTTCAAGGTCTGCAAAATCTGGGAAATAAATTCGATCTTTACCATCCCATGAATAACGCACTCTACTTCCATTGTTGGTTCCCACTACAAGTTTTTCAATGTCGACCAATTTGTTCTCCACCAGATACTGAAGTGCTTGTGGTTCGAACCCTTGTAAAGAATATTCTTTACCGCATATGATCACATTTTTTCGCTTATATCTCGCTTTGAGATATTTGTCTAATGCCGAGGCATTTTGCAATGCATGTTCTACACCGTATTTTTTTACAAATGACGCCGTTATTTTGTCTCGCACTTTAGAACTTTTACATTGATGATCGACGCCATATCGCTCAAGACATGTAGCTTTTCTTCTATCCTCTGTTTTTTGCTTTTCTTCACATGTTCTAGAGTATGCAGTCTCTTTCATCTTTTCTATGACTTCTGGATTCACGGTTGGTGTTTCGTATCCAGTTTTCTCAAAATACAGTTGTTTCCTTTTCTCCATAACTTCTGGATTTTCCATGTGGTTCTTGTACCCAGTTTTCTCGACGTAATTTTCTTCACGTCTTTTCCATGCATCGGGATTTCTCGTTGGATGATCGCAGCCAGTTTTCTCTTTATAACTTGCGCGCATTTTTGCATGATTTTCTGGATCTTTCATTTGACATCTCACTGAGCAATATGTCAAAAACTCATCCTTATAACCATACGCCAAAGAAACAAAAGGCACCAGCTGAACCTTACCGCAGGTCTTACATGTCCAGTATCTAATCTCAGTATCGGCGTTTCGAATATGCCATATGCGCTGGATTAGTGTCGGTGAAATCTCATCCAGAAAAGCGGTCTCTTGATTAATCTGGATGATTGTTTCTGACCGTAATCTTTTAACTGAATATCGGTTATAACCTCTACTGCCAAAGAACTCATATTCTAGCAAATACTGACGTAGATCACTCATCATAAATCTCTTCTTCAATTTAAAGATTTATTTATAGGGAACCGCCAGCACTCCCAATACCGTCATGATGGTCGATCAATTTCCATCATTCAATTTGCGAAGACAATATTCGACGCCTTGTAAATCGATGCCCTTTTGCGCCGCGCCCACGCCATCGTGGAAAAAACATGAATATATCATAACGGTCTTACTTAGACCCGGGTATCTCGCCGAGTGCGCAGTCAGCACTATAGGTTTTCCTGCTATTTTCGTTTTACCGCTAGCAACATAGCTATTCCAATACCGCAACAGTTCTTTTTTGTAAAACATGATCATTGCTTGCGTTGCTTTCTCGATGTTGGTTCTATTCTCACATGTAGGCTTTTCACCTATCATAGGGAAATATTTCATTGCTAGCGCATCAAGAAACTGAAACAGCCCAGTAGCGCTAGACGTCGGGTTCTTAGCATACGGATCATACCGTGATTCTATTCGTGCGACAAACAGGATGAATTTTTTATCTTCATCATCTAGACTCCCATCAGCATCCATCACTGCTTTGATTCTACTCACCACCTCAGATTGTGTAGGCGGGGTATATGGATCGGGTTTACATTTCGAAGAATACTGCTTAGGTGACGTTGCAGGAGTATTTGACGACGAAGCACCACCACTTGGATCAGCTCCACCGTTTTCAGTAGTCGCCGTGTCGGTGACATAACCCGAACACGCAGAATTCACTTTATCAGGTGTCAACTTGACAGTACCATTATCATTTACTTCTACGTCTGAGGGTGCAGTCGGTGCTTTACCCGGATCAGAATCACCAGTGGTCGGATCTACTGGTGGTGCGCTCTTAGCTGACATCACAGCGCCGGATAGATAAATTTCTGGATCGAACACCTGATCACCTTGGCCAGAACCTGAACGTATTTCAAAGTGGAGGTGTTTTCCTGTTCCTACTCCCGTATTTCCTTCTAATCCCACTTTGTCGCCAGCAGCAACCTTCATACCTACGGTGACATAAATCCTATCTAAGTGCGCATATTTAGTGACGCACATCCTCTTGCCTGCTGCATTAGAATGTCCGAGTATGACTATATTCCCATAACCATTCTGTACACCTGCGAACACAACCTCACCATCTGCAGAGGCTAGGACGTCACCTACCCGACCACCAGGATATGCAAGGTCAATGCCTTTGTGTGGTCGAAGTTGACCTGTCACTGGATGCACGCGCTTAGGCATACACTTGGACGTGATAATTGCGCCAGGCAGCGGATGTGAGAATTTGATATCCATACCAGGTTTGCAAGGTGCTACTACTAGCTTAAATGGCTTCGAGTCGACTTCGCTACCACCGTCACTCAAGATTGCAGTAAAAGAGTAAGTGCCTGCTGTAGTAACCACGCCAGAAATAGTTCCTGATATGTCAAATGTCAACCCAGGTATCGTTGCAGGTGAATTGTCAGTATTTAGGAAATTCCAGGAAAGACTTGGTTTGTCTTG
>JACCDN010002548.1_pt1 | contig 31110 bp, 28 predicted proteins | sample 7441691 | NCBI WGS metagenome assembly JACCDN01 (sample SAMN15323439, study PRJNA562643) | freshwater metagenome | isolation source: river surface water | place: USA:Blue River Watershed | collected 2017-08-16 | reverse complement strand
GGAAACTCCCCGTAGGCCCCGAATCCGCTGTTATTAATCAGTAGCATCCTGCCTTCCCTGGGCATTAGTTTCCGTAATTCGGAGACAACCGCCGCGATGTCAGCCGCTTGCGATAGGTCGCAGGTAAGGTGAGTGAAGTTAAGGGAATTCGGGACGTCCTCCGGAGGGGTGCGGGAAAGGTTGAACACGGCCGCCTTGGTCTCAGAATTACTGATACGCGAGAGCATCGCGCGTCCGATACCGGAAGAAGCCCCTGATATGATGACCACGGAAAAACTCCTGAAGAAATCATCGACGGTCTTGTTCTTTGACATGGGCGCAGGGTCTCACGTCACCCCCAAAAACACAACACACATGACAAGTGCTCCGATCGTCGTGACCGGGGTCCATATGGACCTCACCGACGCCCTGAAGGAAACGGTGCGCACCAAGGTCGAAAGACTGCTGCGCCACAACCCGCGGATCATCCGCGTGCACGTCGAACTCGTCCACACCCGCTGCAGCGACCACGGTCGCGAATTCGGGGCCCAGATCAGGCTGGAGATTCCCGGCCCGGACATCGTCGTCCGGGAGGAGTCGGACGATCTGTACAAGTCCATCGATATTTTGGTCGATAAGGTCGACCGCCAGCTTCGCCGCCGCCATCGCCTGGATAAGGAGAAGAGGAATCATCCGCACCCTACGGACCTGGGCGACCTGGGACGGGCGGCGTAAGGAAAGTACCGGCCGGTTGTCGGTGAGGGCTGGTCAGTCGGTGAAAGTCGAAGTCGGAAAGGCCGGAAGTCGGTGAAAACAGACGGAAAGCCATAAAGACGGAGAATAGTAACGGACGGTCAGTCAGGTAACAGACAACGATAGCCAAGCCAGTAAGGTAAAAGTGAGGTACCGGACCCCGGCCGCCGCAAGGTGACCGGGGTCCTCCTTTTTGGGCAGGTCGCCGTCGTCTAAGTTTCTCGCCCTCCGCCCACCGAGGGCTTTTATCTGGCCCATGCGCATTTATTTCATGGGCATCTGCGGCACGGCGATGGGTAACGCCGCCTTGCTGATGCGCGCGTTGGGTCATGAGGTCACGGGATCCGACACGGGCATCTATCCGCCGATGTCCGATCATCTCCGCGGCGCCGGCGTCGACATCCTCGAAGGTTGGTCCGCCGAACGCCTCGCCCAGCTCAAGCCCGACCTGGTCGTGGTCGGCAACGTCGCCTCCCGCGGCCATCCGGAAGTGGAGTGGCTGCTCGAAGCCCGCACCCAGGCTTACGTTTCCCTTCCGGAGCTGCTCCGCACCCGCCTGCTGAACGAACGTCGCAACGTCGTCGTCGCCGGCACGCACGGCAAGACCACCACGACCTGCATGGCCGCGGTGCTCCTCAAGGCCAACGGCACCGACCCGGGCTGGCTCGTCGGCGGCGTCCCGCGCGACCTGCCTGACTCTTCCCATCCCGGCAAGAAGGGCGGACCGTTCGTCATCGAAGGCGACGAATACGACACCGCGTTCTTCGACAAGCGCAGCAAGTTCATCCAGTACCTGCCGCACGTGCTCGCGATCAACAACTGCGAGTTCGACCACGCCGACATCTTCCGCGACCTCGACGACGTGCTCCGCACGTTCTCGCACGTCATCCGCATCGTCCCGCGCGACGGCGCGATCGTCGCCAACGGTGACGATGCCAACGTCCTAGGCCTGGTGAAGAACGTCGCTTGGGCTCCGGTCATCCGCGTGGGCACGGGCGCCGGCAACGACGCCGTCATCGCCGACTTCCAGGAATCCCCGACGGGTTCGTCCTTCACGCTGGTGTGGAAGGGCAAGGAGTGGGGCAGGGTGAAGTGGGCCCTGCCGGGCCTCTTCAACGCCCGCAACGCGGCCATGGCGGCCGTCTCCGCCGGCCTGCTGCTCGACGCCCAGGATCCGACCAAGCTCAAGCTCGACGCGCTCAATTCCTTCCAAGGCGTGCAGCGTCGTCAGCAGGTGCTGGTCGACCGAGCCGACCTGACGGTCATCGAAGACTTCGGCCACCACCCGACGGCCCTCGACCTGACCCTCGAATCCCTGCGCGCCCGCTATCCGAAGCATCGCCTCGTGGCCTGCTTCGAGCCGCGCAGCAACACCGCCGCCCGCAAGGTGATGCAGGATGCTTTCCGCGAGGCGCTCAAGAAGGCCGACGAAGTCTTCCTCGCTCCGCCGCATCGCGCCGACAAGCTCGGCGAAGAGCGTTTCGACAGCGCCGGCGTCGCCGCCGCGATCACGGCTTACGGCAAGAAGGGCTTCGCGCCGGCGTCGAACGACGCCTTGCTCGCCGATCTCACGTCCGTCGTGAAATCCGACAAGTCTCCGCGCTGCGTCGTTTTCTTCTCGAACGGCGCCTTCGGCGGCATCATCAAGAAATTCGCCCAAAGCATCTGAACATGGAAGCGTTCATCCGTTCGAACAAGGCCGTCGGGCTCATGCTCATTGCCGATTTCCTCGCGGTCGTCGGCTGGTTCATCGTCAAGCTGAACGGCGGCACCGAGATGGCGTTTCCGCTCTTCGGGCTGTCCGGCCTCGTCCTGTGGAACATACTGTTCTTCTGGGCGCGCGCCCAGCTGAACAAGCAGGCCTGACTTAGCCTAGCAGGCCGAGCGCCTGCTTCGCTGTAGCGGTGTCCTTGGCGATCTGCGCCTGTAGCGCGGCGAGGTCAGCGAACTTCTGTTCCGCGCGGATGCGGCGGAGCCAGCGGACGCGCACGGTGTCGCCGGTCGTCGGGGCGGTGCCGCGGAGCACATGGGCTTCGAGCAAAGGCGCGACGGGACCGCTTTCGACGGTCGGCCGTTGTCCGTAGTTGGCGACGGCCAGCAGGGCTTCGCCCTTGAAGATGACTTCGACGGCGTAGACGCCGTAGGCGGGCCGGAGTTCAGGCTCCCAGGCCACGTTCAAGGTCGGGAAGCCGATGGTGCGTCCGAGACGACGGCCGCCGATGATGACGCCTTCGGCTTCGTAAGGACGAAGCAGCATGGCGTTCGCGAGGGCGAGGTCGCCTCCGGCGAGGCACTGACGGATACGGGAACTGCTCACGGTCTCATCGCCGAGCTGGACCGCCGCGACGAGCCGCACGCCGAGTCCTTCGGCCGCGGCGTGCGCGATGAGGGTTTCGCCGTTGCCCGAGCGTCCGCGTCCATACTGGAAATTGGAGCCGACGTGCAGCGACCTCAGGTGCGGGAAGGTGTGCTTCAGCCACTTCGGGAAGTCGGCGGCTTCGATGCCGGCGTGATTCCGGTCGAACTTCTCGTGGTGGATGTGCTGGGCGCCGGCTTCCGTGAGACGCTCGTCCTTCTGGGCGCGCGTGAAGATCAGCGGGACGGACGATTCCGGGCGCAGCACCTTGCTCGGGTGCGGGTCGTAGGTGAGCACGCCGACGATTCCTCCGTCCGCCCGGGCGGCTTCGCGGGCGGAGTGCAGCACGGCGCGATGGCCGAGGTGCACGCCGTCGAAGGCTCCGATGGCGAGATGGAGGGCGACGCTCATGCGGCGGGTGCGGCTTCGCTCACGGGCACGAGGGCCGCGACGAGCTGTTCGTCGTTCATCGCTCCCAGCTGAGGGAGCGTGTGGCCGCGGGAGAGGTCGAGCTGGCCCGAGCGCGTGCGGCGGAGCATCGAGAGGTGCGCGCCCGGTCCGAGCTTGCGGCCGAGGTCGTAGGCGAGCGTGCGCACGTAGGTGCCCTTCGTGCAACGCACGCGGAAGTTGATCTTGGGGCTCTGCCAGGAGAGCAGTTCGAATTCGGAGATGCTGATCGCGCGAGGCTCGCGCACGACCTCGATGCCCTTGCGGGCGAGGTCGTAGAGCTTCTGACCGCCGATCTTCTTCGCCGAATGCATCGGCGGGATCTGGGACTGGTCGCCCAGCATGGAAGCGAGGGCGACGCGGACTTGGGCTTCGCTGATCTCCGGCACGGGGTTCGTCTCCAGCGTCTCGCCTTCGGCGTCCTGGGTGTCGGTTACGATGCCGAGCGTCGCTTCGCCGAGGTATTCCTTGTCCTGGGCCATCAGCTGGTCCGAGGCCTTGGTGGCCTTGCCGACGAGCACGATGAGCAGGCCGGTCGCCATGGGGTCGAGCGTGCCGGCGTGGCCGACGCGACGCGTGCGGTAGAGCCGGCGCACGCTGTCCACGACGTCGTGGGAAGTGATGCCCTGCGGCTTGTCGACGAGCAGGACGCCCGCGGGTTCGGCGACAGGCTCGCTCATTTCGCCGAGTATTCGCGGTAGTGGGCGATGACGATCCCGAGGATCTTCGCGCGGTCCTGCGGCAAGCGGCAGCCCTGCATGTTGAAACCGGCCGCGAGCATGTGGCCGCCGCCGTTGAGCTTGCCGGCGCAGAGGTCGAGGCGGAGCTTGGGGTCGCGACCGCGCAGGCTGCCGCGGATGCCGTCGGCGCCTTCTTCCATCAGCACGGCGATCTCGACGCCTTCGACGGAGCGGGGGAATTCGACGAGGCCTTCCTTGTCTTCCTTCGAGGTGCCGGTGGCGGCGTAATCGGCCTGGGTGAGCTCGCCGGAGCAGATCTTGCCGTCCTCGTGGAAGGTGATGGTGTTGAGGAAGCGCTTGGTGAGCTCGAGCTTGCCGCGGCTTTCCTGTTCGAAGACGCGGAAGTTGGCCTCGGCGGGGTCGACGCCGCGGCGGACGAGTTCGGCGATGATCGCGAAGACGTCGGCGGTGGTGCTGCGGTAGCAGAAACGTCCGGTGTCGGTCAGGATGCCGAGGTGCAGGGCCTTGGCGGTCACGACGTCGACCGCGAGGCCCTGGGCGAGGGCGCCGGCGGCGAGGATGTGGCAGGTCGCGGCGGCTTCGCGGACGACGATGTTCGTCTGGGCGTAGTCCGGGTTGGAGGCGTGGTGGTCGATGTTGGCCAGGATGCCGGCGGGGAACTTGGCGAGCAGTTCCGTCCCTACGCGGGACGCATCGGCACAGTCGACGGTCACGGCTAGGCGGTCCGTCGCGTCATAATCGGCGCCTTTGATGAAGGTCACGCCTTCGGCGTAGGGGACGAGGTTCGGGGGGATGCGGTCGCGGTTCACGCAGACCGCGTCGACGCCCTCGGCCAGGAGCATGCGGCACAGGGCGGTCTGGGATCCGATGCAGTCGCCGTCGGGGCGCATATGGCCCAATACGGCCACTTTCCGCCCTTTGAGACCTTTGACGAGGTCCCGGAGGGCCTCGCCCGCCGCTTGCATGCTGATACCCATGGTTTTGCGGATGAAGAAACAGGCGTGGCCCGTTGCTGGCAAAGGCAAAAGGCGGGGTTATCACCAACTTCGGGGGAACGCTTGAACCTACCCGCGGTTCGGGCATAGTCCCTGCTACCAACCCCTACGGGCGTTTCGCCCAACACCCACCTTCCATGGATAAGGACAAAAACAACAATTTCACTCCCCGCGCCCGCAAGGTCGTGGAACTGGCCCGGGCGGAAGCCCGCCGGTTCAACCACAACTACGTCGGCACGGAGCACATCCTGCTCGGGCTCATCAAGCTCGGCGAGGGAGTCGCGGTCAACGTCCTCGGCCGCATGGGCCTCGACCTCAAGACCGTCCGCGGCGCCGTCGAGAAGCAGGTCGGTCCTGGCCCGGAAGAAGCCAAGGCCCCTGACACCATTCCGCTTACGCCTCGCGTGCAGAAGGTCATGGCTCACGCCGTCACCGAAGCCCGCGCCCTCGGCCACGCTTACGTCGGTACCGAACACATCCTCCTCGGCCTCCTGAAGGAAGGGGAGGGCGTCGCCGCCCGTGTCCTGCAGCAGCTCGACGTCGACCTGGAGCGCTGCCGCAAGGAGATCCTCGCCGACATCGATCCTTCCGCCGCCGACGAGTCCGAGAAGAAGGACGGCGACACTCCTCCTCCGGAAGAATCGTCCGAAGACACCCCGCCGCCTTCGCGTCGCTCCTCCTCCGAGGAGGGCGCCCGCCCTGGCCGCGGCGAACGTCTCTCGCTGCTCAAGACCTTCGGTCGCGACCTCACCGAGCTCGCCAAGGCCGGCGAACTCGACCCTGTCATCGGCCGTAAGGAAGAGATCCGCCGCGTCGTGCAGATCCTCTGCCGCCGCACGAAGAACAATCCCGTCCTCATCGGCGAAGCCGGCGTGGGCAAGACCGCCATCGTCGAAGGCCTCGCCCAGGAGATCGCCTCGGGCGTCGTCCCGGAGATCCTGCTCGACCGCAAGGTCATCACCCTCGATCTCGCCCTGATGGTCGCCGGTACGAAATACCGCGGCCAGTTCGAAGAGCGCATCAAGGGCATCATGGACGAGATCAAGCGCGCCAAGAACGTCATCCTGTTCATCGACGAGATGCACACGATCGTCGGCGCCGGCGCCGCCGAAGGCGCCATGGACGCGTCCAACATCCTCAAGCCCGCCCTTTCCCGCGGCGAGATCCAGTGCGTCGGCGCCACCACGCTCTCGGAGTACCGCAAGCACATCGAGAAGGACGCCGCCCTCGAGCGCCGCTTCCAGTCCGTCAAGGTCGACGACCCGACCCCGGAGGACGCCGTGCTCATCCTGCGCGGCATCCGCTCGAAGTATGAGGAGCACCACAAGTGCGAATACACCGACGCCGCCATCGAGGCCGCCGTCCGCCTCTCGCACCGTTACATCACCGCCCGTCACCTGCCCGACAAGGCCATCGACGTGATGGACGAAGCCGGCGCCCGCGCCCGCATCCGTTCCCTGAACGTCCCGGCCGATATCGACGTCGTCCAGGCCGACATCGACAAGGTCGTGCAGCAGAAGGAAGACGCTTCCCGCAACCAGAAGTTCGAGGAAGCCGCCAACCTGCGCGACACCGAGAAGAAGCTCCGCGCCAAGCGCGAGAAGATGCTCGAGGAGTGGCGCAAGAAGCGCGATGAGAAGCGCATCGTCGTCGGCGAGGAGGAGATGCTCCACATCGTCGCCGACTGGACCGGCGTGCCCCTCAACCGTCTTGAGAAGAAGGAGACCAAGAAGCTCCTCGAGCTCGAGAAGGACCTCCAGACGGCCGTCATCGGCCAGGATCGCGCCTGCGAAGTCGTCGCCCGCGCCCTCCGTCGTTCCCGCGCGGACCTCAAGGATCCGCGCCGCCCGATCGGTTCCTTCCTCTTCCTCGGCCCGACCGGCGTCGGCAAGACGCTCCTGGCCCGCTCCCTGGCCGAACGCATGTTCGGCGAGAAGGACGCGGTCATCCAGATCGACATGTCGGAGTACATGGAGAAGTTCACCGTCTCCCGCCTCATCGGTTCGCCTCCCGGCTACGTCGGCCACGACGAAGGCGGCCAGCTCACCGAAGCGGTCCGTCGCAAGCCCTATTCCGTCGTGCTCTTCGACGAGATCGAGAAGGCGCACCCGGACGTCATCCAGCTCCTCCTGCAGGCCCTCGAAGACGGCCGCCTGACCGACTCGCTCGGACGCGTCGTCGACTTCCGCAACACGATCATCATCCTGACCTCGAACGTCGGGGCCGACGTGCTGCAGCGCAACAACTCCGTCGGCTTCGACGTGGGCGTGGATTCCACCCGCGACTACGAGAAGCTCAAGGACCGCATCATGGACGAGACCAAGCGGGCCTTCAAACCGGAGTTCCTCAACCGCCTCACCGACATCGTCATCTTCCAGCAGCTCGCGAAGACGCACATGACCAAGATCGTCGACATCGAGGTCGACAAGGTGGCCAAGCGCCTCCTCGACCTCGGCGTGAAGCTCGTGGTCAACGAAGCCGCCCGCGGCTACCTGGTCGACAACGGCTGGGACGAGAAGTACGGCGCCCGCCCGCTCCGCCGCGCGGTCGAACGTCTCCTCGAGGACCCGCTGGCCGAAGCCATCCTGCGCGACGACTACAACAAGGAAGAGCCTGTGATCGTCTCGGTCGGCGAGAAGGGCCTCGTCTTCACGCAGAAGAAGAGCGGCGCCGATACCGGCGCCTGAGCGATGAACCGCCTGGTCACCGCAGGGCTCCTCGGCGCGGTCGCCATCGCGCTGGGAGCCTTCGGCGCCCATGGGCTGAAGGAACGCCTGGCGCTCATCCCGGAGGCCTCCGGTTGGTGGGAGACGGCGACCTTCTATCTGCTCACGCACGCCGTCGCGGTGGGGGCGATCGACGGACGTTCCGCCTGGCCGGCCCGCCTCTGGATCGTCGGCGCATCGATCTTTTCGCTTACGCTCTATGCCATGGCGCTGGGCGCGCCTCGCTGGCTCGGAGCCATCACTCCGCTCGGCGGTTCGGCGCTCATCGCCGGATGGGTGATCCTGGCCTGGACGGCGCGCAAGGAATCCTGACTTGCCCAAGGCCTGGGCGCGTCCGACCTTGGGGCATGGCCGAGCCATTCACCTATCACGACGACGGCGGCGATGACCTCGAGCCTGCCGAGCGGGAGGTGGTGTGCCGTTATTATCTCGAAGCCGGCCCGCAGCACACCGAGTTCGTCACGCAGTTCCTCGGTCCCAGCGAGTGCGGCAGGTTCGACGTGCTATGGGAGGAGTCCGACATGACCGAAGAAGTGACGGTCGCCGTCGCTTGGCTGCCTCGCGGTCGACTCGAAGGCTTCGAGCTTTGGCAGGCCTTGGCGCTGGCTTTCTGGAACGTGAAGAAGGAGGGGGAGTACTGGGAGAACGCCGACTGCGTCGAGGTCATCGACCGCCCCGACACGTTGGTCGATGCGGCCGCTTTCCGGGCGGTCCTCGCGGCCGTCTGGCCGGCGGACGAGGCGAAGGGCTGAGTCTTGGTTGCCGCAAGGAGTCGGGCTTGTGACGTTTCGCCGCCGTCGCCCCGTCTGGACGCCTCGTACGTTGACTCCCTCCGTCGTTCGGTATCTTCGGGGTGCCCCATGAACCTACGTCGCGACCTCCCCGCCTCCCTTGTCGTCTTCCTCGTGGCCGTCCCGCTTTCCTTGGGGATCGCCCTGGCTTCCGGCGCCCCGGTGATCGCCGGTCTCATCGGCGCCGTCGCCGGCGGGATCGTCACCGGTCTCCTGGCAGGTTCCCCTTTGCAGGTCTCCGGCCCGGCTGCCGGCCTCACGGTCGTCGTTTATGGGCTCGTCCAGCAGCTCGGCTGGGAGACCGTCTGCCTTGCGACCGCCTGCGCCGGCCTGGTGCAGCTTTTGCTCGGCTATCTCAAGGTCGCCCGCGGCACGCTCGTCATCGCCCCCTCCGTCGTCCATGGCATGCTCGCCGGCATCGGCATCTCGATCGCCCTCGCCCAGCTTCATGTGCTGCTTGGCGGGTCGCCTGCCAGCTCGCCGATCGCCAATCTGCTGGCGCTGCCTGCTCGCATCGGCGCCTTCAGCCCCTCGGCCGCCATCCTCGGCGTCGTGACCATCGCGGTGCTCGTCCTCTGGAAGAAGCTCCCTTGGGCCGGACTCCGGGCGGTGCCTGCGCCGCTGGTCGCCGTCGTCGTCGGCACGGTCGTGTCGCTGGTCGCGAAGATGGACGTCCCGCGCGTGGATCTGCCGGAGACGCTTGCGTTCACCCAGCTGAAGCTGCCGGCGGAATGGGGTGGTTTCATCGTCGCCGTTCTCACGCTCGCGATCATCGCGAGCATCGAGTCCCTCCTATGCGCGGTCGCGACGGACAAGCTTCACAGCGGACCGCGTTCCAACCTCGACAAGGAACTTACCGCCCAGGGCGCCGGCAACCTCGTCTCCGGCCTGCTCGGCGGCCTGCCGATCACCGGCGTGATCGTCCGCTCATCCGCCAATATCAACGCCGGCGGCGTTTCCCGATGGTCCGCCGTCTTCCATGGCGTCTGGATCCTTCTCTGCGTGCTTTTCCTCGGCTCCATGATCGAGAGCATCCCGCTCGCCGTGCTGGCCGGCCTGTTGGTCCATGTCGGCATCAATCTCGTCAACCTGCACCATATCCATGAGCTGACCGTCCATAACGAAGTCCGGATCTATTGGGCCACCGTCGTCGGCGTGACCTGCGTCAACCTCCTCGCCGGCGTGGGCATCGGCGTGGCCGTCTCGGTCTTCTTCGCGATCCGTCGCCTGTCCTTGGTGAAGGTAGAGAAACGTCAGGAGGGCGATGTCTGGAAGGTCGCCATCCGCGGGACGCTCACCTTCGCCTGCGTGCCCAAGATCAATTACGAGCTCTCGACCCTTCCGGCCGGTGCGGTCGTCGACATCGACCTGGACGTCGATTTCATCGATCACGCGGCCTTCGAGTCCCTGCACAGCTGGCGCCTGAACCACGAAAAGACCGGCGGCAAGGTCTGCGTCGAGGAACGTCAGGAGGAATGGTACAAGCCCGCCGTCGAAGGGCGCCCGCGCTGCTCGCGCTGAGGTCAGGGGCGCCGGGTCGGTCGGTTCGGCGAAAGAAAAGGCGGAGTCGGCTCGAAGCCGCTCCGCCTGAGGCGCGGTCGCGTGCTTGGTTTCAGCCGCCCAGGCTGGCGATGGCCGCGGCGAGCAGGGTTTGGGCCGAGGTCGAGCCGGCGTCGGTCGAGCTGACTTCCAGGAGCACGCCGCGTCGGTTGACCCGATGGTCATAGGCGACGCCGTTCTTGCCGCCGGTGTGCCTGCGTTCAATCCGGGTCGGTCCTTCGCCCGGGTTGCGTTCCGCCACCGTCAGCGTCAGGCGGCGTTCGTTCACGGTACGGTCGTAGGCGACGCCGTTCTTGCCGCCGGTATGTCCGCGCTTCGTGGAAGAGCGAAGGTCGCTCGACAGCGTGACGACGAGTTTCGCCGTCTCCGCCGAGGCGGGGGTCAGGCCGGCCTTCCGGAGTCGCTCGCGCAGTCCGCGGACCTCGTTTTCGCCAAGGCCGGAGCCCTGGGCGTCCAGGTGATAGGTCGTGCCTTGTTTGAGGACCTCCTGGAGCGATCCGCGGCTTTGGACGACGGGTTGCGAAGCGCAGCCGACGCAGAGCGCAGCCGCGAGGAGGGTGAGGGTGATCTTGCAGTTCATAGCATCCTCTAGGGTGTCCTCCGCCTGGCTCTCTCAAGTCGATTTGGAATGCCGCGGGCTTGCCACCCCTGCCTGGGGCGCATAAACATGGGCTATGCGATTCATAGCCGGCCTCTTTTCTTTGTTCGCCGCCCTCGCCGGTGCGGAGGAAACCCGTGACGGTTTGCTCGCCGTACCGGTGAAGGACATCGACGGCAAGGCCACCACGCTCGGCGCGATCAAGGGCGGCAAGGCCTGGCTCGTCGTCAACGTCGCCAGCGAATGCGGTTATACGCGTCAGTATTCCGGCCTGCAGTCGCTCTACGAGCGTCACAAGGCCCAGGGGCTCGTCGTCGCCGGTTTTCCGTGCAACGATTTCGGCGGCCAGGAGCCGGGCACCGAGAAGGCCATCAAGAAATTCTGCCAGGCCAACTTCAAGGTCACTTTCCCGATGTACGCCAAGGTCGCGATCAAGGGCAACGACGCGCACCCGCTCTTCGAGAGGCTCACCGGCAAGAGCTCCGGTCATCCCGGTCCCGTAGGTTGGAACTTCAACAAGTTCCTCATCGGCGCCGACGGCAAGCTGATCGCCCGCTTCGGCTCCGACGTCGAGCCCGACTCCGAAGAGCTCGAGAAGGCCATCGAGAAGGCCCTTAAGTAAGGCCCTTAGGCTCGGGTAGGTCCGGCGAGGCGGAGTTCTTCGACGATCCTTCCGCCCACCAGGTGTTCGGAGATGATGCGGTCGAGGTTCTCGGGCGTGCATCGTCCGTACCACACGCCTTCGGGGTAGACGACCGCGACAGGGCCGTCGACGCATACGCGCAGGCAGTCCGCCTTGGTGCGCTGCACGCCGCCTTGTTCGGACAAACCCAGCTGCCTGAGGCGCGCCTTCAGGTGTTCCCAGGACTTCGCCGCCAGCCCGCCGCCGCAGCATGCCTGCTCCGACGATTTCACGCAGAGGAAGATGTGGCGTCGCGTGGCGTCGAGCCCCAACGCGGCGACGGCGCGGGCGGCTTCGGGGTTCATTCGAACCGCGGGATCAGTCCGTCCTGCTCGAGCTTAAGGAACAGCTCGCGGCTGAACCAGGCGTCGTTGGCGGCGTATTGGATCTGACGTTCGTCGAGCGGCTTGGCCCAGTTGGAGGTCTGGACCTTCTTCGACTTCTTCATCTGCAGGCGCAGGAAGTGGGCGGCAAGGGCCTGCAGGCCGGTGTTCACCAGGCCGGTCTTCTTGGTGTGGTCCGCGATGTCGATGAACGCGCGGTCATCGAACGGCGCGCGGGCGCGGAGGTTCTTGACGTCGTCGCGTACGGCCACGCCGACCTTGGCCTGGCGCTCGTTGCAGAGCACCGGGAAGGCGAGGGGGATCCCGCCGCAATGATCGAGGCGGAAGACGAAGATGTGATGCTGGCCGGCCAGCTGCAGGATCGAGGGCAGGTTGTATTCGCCGCGCGTGTGGGAGGGCTTGGTCTCGGTGTCGAAGCCCAGCACGCGGTCACGGGCGAGCGAGGCGATCGCCCTCTCGGCGTCCTTCTCCGATTCGATCAGCTCGATCGGGCCGGTCCACTCGCCCACGGGGAGGGATTCGATGAACTCCTTCTCGATGCGGATGCCCCCTTGGCCGCGGCCGCCTTGGCTGTTGGACCCGGCTTCGACGCCTGGTTCGGCGGATTCTGGCTGATTTTCGGACGCTTCCACGAAAGAAAGGCAAAGCACCCCACGCCCATTGGCAATCAGAGACTCGGCGGGGTGGGAAAAAAGCGTTGACCCACCGCACGGGCCCATCTTTGTTCACCTTCCCATTTAACGGGGCCTTAGCTCAGTTGGTAGAGCGCTTGCATGGCATGCAAGAGGTCGTCGGTTCAAGCCCGATAGGCTCCACCATTCAAACCGGCCGTCTTCCTCAGGGAAGGCGGCCGGACTCTTTGACCGGGTGGCCGGCTCAGCGCAGGGCCAGCGTCAGCACCGTGCGGCAATCCGACTGCAGGCGGGCCTCGACGGCGTTGTATTCGCGCGTGACGCGTCCGACCGAGTCGGCGCAGTTCTCGAGGGCTTTCTTCAGCACCAGAAGGTCGGTCTTGCTGGCCTTGCCTTCCGGCTTCTCGGCCAGCTCCTCGGCCTGCTTGGCGTAATTGGCGAGGAGGGCCTTGATCGTCTCACGGTCGGCGGTCGAGCGGCGGAGCATCATCCAGGCAGGTTTGCCCTTGGTTCCGCCTTCCGCGAGCATGCGGAGGTAGCCAAGCGCGTTGTAAGGGCGGGCTTCGGTCTCGAAGTCCTTGCGGGCGGCGGCTTCGGCGGCGATGCTTTCCGCGGAGCGGGCCTTCTTGGTCGCGGTCTTGCCTTTGGTCTTGGTCTTGGAGCCCGTGCTTTCGTCGGCCGAAACTTCGACGCGCGCGGAGGCTTCCACCTTGCCGGAAAGCAGGCTGGCGCGTTTGAGGTCGTCGAATCCCAGCCAGAACTGTCCTTCGTCGATCTGGAATTCGTTGCAGACGACGTCGACGCGGTTGGCCGTGAGGGACATCCCTTTGAGGCCGTCCTGCAGCGAGACGAGGAGGTTCTTGATGAGCGACTTGCTGTCGGTGGCCACGGCCTTCTGGGCGAAGGGGTCTTCGACTTCCTTGGCCGCCGTCTTTTTCTCGGGCTTTTCCAGGTTGAGCATCAGTTCCCGCTCGGCCCAGAGCTTAGGGTTGTTGCGCTTGATCCATTCGGCGTCGAGGTCTTCCCAGCGGTAGGTCAGGACGACGTCGGCATCGAGCCGTTTGACCATGATGGTGGTCTCGTCCTGGGTGATGTATTCGAAGGCGATCACGGTCGCGTTGCCGGTGCGGCGGAGCTGGACGGTCTCGGCGAAGGCCGGGAGGGCGATGCTCAGGGAGAGCGCGGCGAGGAGGAAGCGACGGACGGGGTTCACGGAGGGAAGCGTAGGGAGGGTGCGTAGGGTCGGCAAATCAAGAACGCCGGCGTCGGACGGGGGTGGCCAAACAAAAGACCGCCGTAAAGGCGGTCTCAAGGGGGTTCTGAGGCCGAAGGCTTATTTGCCCTTGGCTTCGAACTTCGGGTGCAGGTACTCGGCGCAGGAGTCGAGCGACGCCAGCTGGACGTAGTCGGCCTCGGGGACCTCGATGCCGTGCTTCTTGCGGAGCTCCATGACGATGTCCAGGAAGTCCATCGAGTCGAGGGACAGCTGGTCGCGGAGGCGGACCTCCGGTTTGACGGCGGTCAGATCCTCGTCCGGCGCGATGTCGGCGATGATATCGAGAACCACCTGCTTGATGTCGTCCTTGGTCATGTTTTCAGGTGTTTGTTTCAAACGTCCAAACCCCGTCAGGCAACCCCATATTTCTTGACGATGAGGGCCGAATTGATGCCCAGCATGCCGAAGGAGTTGTTCAGGATGGCGTCGACCCGGGCGACTTTGACCGGCTGGTTGATCACCAGGCCCGGAAGGGCGCATTCGGGGTCTAATTCCTCGATATTGATGGTCGGATGGACCCAGTGGTCGTCAAAGGAGGGCAGGTTGCCCGCCAGCTCCAAGGCGCCGGCGGCCCCCATGCAGTGGCCGATGAAGCTCTTGGTGTTGTTGATGCGGGTGTCCGGGCAGTCGGCGAAGACGGTCCGCAGGGCGGTGCATTCTTGGATGTCCCCCAGGGCCGTGGCGGTGGCATGGGTGGAGACGATGTGGATGTCCTGCGGCTTCATGCCGGCGCGCTGGAGGGCCATGCGGACGCATTCGGTCTGGCGCTCGGGATTGGGCAGGACGGCGTCGGTGGCGTCGGAGTTGATGCACCAGCCGGCGATCTCGGCGATGATGCGGGCGCCTCGGGCCAGGGCGTCATCGAGGCGCTCGAGCACGTAGATGGCTCCGCCTTCGGAGATGACGATGCCGTTGCGGTTCTTGTCGAAGGGACGGGAGGCCTTGGTGGGGTCTTCGTGGGCGCCCAGGGCGCCCTGGTTCTTGAAGCCGGCGAAGATGCCGAAGGTGTGGATGGATTCGGAGACGCCGCCGGCGAAGGCCACGTCCACCTCGCCGAGCTGGAGCATCTGCGCGGCCTGGATGAGGCCGGCGTTGCCCGCGGCGCACGCGGCGCCGATGGTGTAATGCGGGCCGGTGATGCCCATGTTCATCGTGACCTCGCCGGCCGGGTTGTTCGCCACGGTGCGGGGATTATGATGGTGCGTCCAATACTTGGTGTCGTTGCCGAACTGGGAGATGTTGTGGATCTCGTTCTCGGTCTCGACGTTGCCGTGCTCGGTGATGCCGAGGTAGACGCCGACGCGGGACTTATCGACCTTGTCCCAGTCGAGGCCGGAATCGCCCAGCGCCTCGCGGGCGCAGAAGATGGAGATGGAGCCGACGCGGGTGCCGTTGCGGATTTCCTTACGCTTCTGCCACTTGGTGGCGTCGAAGTCGCAGACGCCGGCCGGCTGCGGGCCCATGTGCCGGACGTCGATGACGGCGATGCGCGCCTTGCCGGCGAGCAGGTTCGCCCGGAACTCGGCCAACGTGTTCCCGTTGGGGGCGGTGAGGCCTAGGCCGGTGATGACGATGCGGGGCTTGGAGGACATCTGACGTCCTCCCATCAAGCGTCCGCCCGCCGTGAAGTCAAACTCCGCTCCCCGCTTGCCCTTGCCAATTGGCCGTGTCCGCATTGTCTGGAGGCCGATGTCCAACCCGATCCAGTGTTCGCTGTGCGAGGAGGCCGCCACGGTCCACCTCTCCCAGGTCGTCCACGGCAAGGTCAAGAAGGTGCACCTCTGCGAAGCCTGCGCCCAGAAGGGAGGGGCGACCGATCCGGCCGTCTTCCAGCTGGCCGACGCGCTGGCGGCCCCGACCCCGGCCCCGTCGCTCACGTGCCCGCAGTGCGGTTTCACGGACCTCGATTTCCGCAAGCGTGGCCGGCTCGGCTGCCCCGCCTGCTGGGAGACTTTCGGCGAGGCTCTCGGCGGATTGCTCCTCAAGGTCCAGCATGAGCCCGCCCACGTCGGTCGGGCGCCCGCCGGCGTGGTGCCCGTCGCCCAGCTGCGCCGTCGCCTCGACGCCGCCCGGCTCGAGATGACCGCCGCCGTCGCCGGCGAAGACTTCGAAGCCGCCGCGCGCCTGCGCGACGAAATCGCCGCCCTCGAGCGCCAGCTCGCCTCCTGACCATGTCCGTCGAAGACATCCTCGCCGCGGAAAGCGAACTCACCCACCTCCTCGGCGGCCAGCAGGCCGTGGTGCTGAGCACGCGCATCCGCCTCGCGCGCAACCTCGAAGGCCTGCCGTTCCCCGGCTGGGCCAAGCTCCCGCAGCGCAAGGAGATCTCCGACCGCTGCGTGACCGCGCTCGAAGGGCTGCCGAAGTTCCGCCGCGGCCACGTCGTCCGCATGGGCGAGCTCGGCGACCGCGATCGCGCGGTGCTCGTGGAGCGCCATCTGGTCTCGAAGGAACTCGCCGCCGGCAAGCTCGGCGCCGCCGTCATCAGCCGCGATCAGACCTGCTCCGTGATGGTCAACGAAGAGGACCATCTGCGCATCCAGGTCGTCAAGGCCGGCTGGCACCTGCGCGGCACCTGGCACATCGCCGAACAGCTCGACGACGCCCTCGGCGCCGTGCTGAAGCTGGCCTTCTCCGATCGCCTCGGCTACCTCACCGCCTGCCCCACCAACGTCGGCACGGGCCTGCGCGCCTCCGCGATGGTGCACCTGCCGGGCCTCTGCCTCGCCGGCCATATGGACAAGGTCACCCGCGCGCTCAACCAGGACGGCCTCGCCGTCCGCGGCTGGCTCGGCGAGGGCACCGAAGCCGCCGGCAACGTCTTCCAGATCTCCAACCAGCAGACCCTCGGGCTTTCCGAGGACGTCATCCTCAAGCACCTCGGCGGCTGGATCAAGCACGTCGTCGAGCAGGAATGGAACGCCCGCCGCAAGCTCGCGCAGGAGGAAGGCGAGAAGTTCGTCGACCGCCTCGCCCGATCGCTGGGCGTGCTGCGTTCGGCCCGCCTGCTCACGAGCTCGGAGGCGATGAACATGCTCTCGCACCTGCGGCTCGCCTGCGACATGGGCTGCCTGCCGGAAGAGCGCCGCCACCTCGTCGACCGACTGATGATCGAAGGCCAGCCCGCCCACGTGCAGGCGCGCGCCGGACAGGAGCTCGACAGCGACGGACGCGACAGTCGTCGCGCCGCGGTCGTCCGCGAGGCGCTGAAGGAATTCCCTGAGGTCGGCCCGCCGGCCGCTTAGTCGGCCTTGGGCGGATTCGCCGCGCGGTCCTTGCGGGCCATCTCGTCGAGCAGGGCCTGCACGCGCGCCACCCCGCCGGTGATGTCATCCTCGGTGAAGAGGATGTCGGGCGTGTGCTTCATCTGCAGGATGCCGCCGACGGCGGAGCGGAGCTCCGTGCGCACGCGCTTCAGGAACGCGCGCGCCTTCTTGCGCTCCGCGTCGTCGCCGGAGACGGCGTAGCCGACGCGGCACTGGCGGAGGTCGGGGGAGACGCTCGCGACGGTGATCGTGATCAGCGCGGCTTCGGTCGGCCAGGTCTGACGCAGCGCGGAGGAGACCTCGCGCTGGATGAGTTCGGCGACCCGGAGCTGGCGTTGGGACATGTGGCTTAGAGGGCCGGACGCGTCTGGACCATCTCGACGGCTTCGATGATGTCGCCGGGCTGGTACTCGTCGTAGCCGCCGAGCTTGATGCCGCACTCGAAGCCGGCCTTGACCTCGGAGGCGTCGTCCTTGAAGCGGCGCAGCGTCTCGACCGGGCCGTTGTGGATGATCTTGCCGCCGCGGACCACGCGCGCCTTGGCGGCGCGGCGGATGAGGCCTTCGGTGACCATGCAACCCGCGACCTTGTGCTCCTTGCCGAGCGGGAAGACGGCGCGCACTTCGGCGGCGCCGAGCTTGTTCTCGCGGACTTCGGGGTCCAGGAGTTCGGTCATGGCGTCCTTCACGAGCGTGATCAGCTCGTAGATGATGTCATGGGTGATGAGGCGGACGCCGGTGCGCTTGAGCTGCGGCTGGACGCCGTTCTCGAGCTTGGTGTCGAAGGCGACGATGAGGGCCTTGGAGGCTTCGGCCAGGGCGACGTCGCCCTGGGTGACGGGGCCGACGGAGCCGCCGACGACTTCGAGGCGGACCTTCGTGGACTTGATGTCGCGGAGGCAGCCTTCGAGGGCTTCGAGCGTGCCGTTGACGTCGGCCTTGAGGAGGACGCGGAGGATCTTCTCCTTGTCCTGGGCGAGGGCCGCCATCAGGCGTTCGAGGTCCGACATGCCGGGGCGGGCGCCGGTGTTGGGCGCCTGCTGCTGCGCTTCGGCGGCCTTGCGGGCGGCGAGGGCGGCTTCTTCGGCGATCTCGCGGGCTTCGCGGTCGTTCTTGACGGTCTTGAACTTGGAGCCGGGGGAGGGCACGGCGTCCCAGCCGAGCACGAGCGCCGGGGCGCCGGGGGCGGCGGAAGGCATGCGGTTGCCGCGCTCATCCATGAGCGCGCGCACCTTGCACCACGTCTCGCCGCAGACGAACGAGTCGCCGGGCTTGAGGGTGCCCTTCTGGACGATCACGGTGGCGGTGGGGCCGCGGCCGGTCTCCATCTGCGATTCGATGACCACGCCCTGGGCGGGGCACTTGGCGTTGGCCTTGAGGTCGAGGACTTCGGCCTGGAGGAGGATGGACTCGAGCAGCTCGGTCATGCCGGTGCCCTTGAGCGCCGACACGGGGCTGGTGATGGTCTCGCCACCCCAGTCTTCCGGGGTGATGTTGCGCTGCTGCATCTGCTGCTTCACGCGGTCGATGTTGGCGCCCTTGGCGTCGACCTTGTTGATCGCGGCCACGATGGCGCTGGCGTGCTTCTGCGCGAACTTGAGGGCTTCCTCGGTCTGCGGCATGAAGCCGTCGTCCGCCGCCACGACGAGCACGGCGACGTCGGTCACCGAGGCTCCGCGCTCGCGCATCTTGGCGAAGGCGGCGTGGCCGGGCGTGTCCAGGAAGGTGACGGTCTTGCCCTTGTACTCGGGCTTCTCGCCCTGGTACGCGACGGAGTACGCGCCGATGTGCTGCGTGATGCCGCCGGCTTCGCCCGAGACGACGTTGGTCTTGCGGAAGAAGTCGAGGAGGGTTGTCTTGCCGTGGTCGACGTGACCGAGCACGCAGACGACGGGCGGACGCGGGGTCATGAGGGCCGGATCGTCTTCGGACGGCTTCTCGACCTTCTTGACGGGCTGCACGCCTTCGCCGCGGTGGCGGATCTCCAGCGTGTAACCATGGCGCTCGGCGACCTTGCGGGCGTCGGCTTCCTCGATGACGGAGGAGACGCTGACGACCTTGTTCAGCTCCATCAGGTTTCCGATGACCTGGAAGGGCTTGAGATTGAGGGCGATCGCGAAGTCACGGACGACGATCGGCGGGCGGACGGTGATGACGCCCTTGCTGCCCGGCGCGGCCTGGCTGCTGGTCGCGGCCGGCCGGTTGACGACGGGGGCGATGGGCGGACGCACGATGGGCGGCACGTTGGCCGGACGCGCGGGCGCGGGCGGAGGTGTGCTGCTGATGACGACGGGCGGCAGGTCGGCCTTGGCCGGCGTGGGCGCGATGGGCGGGCGCGGGATGACCGGCGTGACCGGCGGACGCGCGGCGGGCGGCGGCGTGGCCGCGATGGTCGGGCGCGGAGGCAGGCTCACCGGAGGCGGCGTGCCGGGCTTGGCGGCGGGAGCGGCCGGCACGGGCTTGGCCGGTTCCGGAGCCTTGGGGGCTTCGGCGGCGGGCTTGGGGGGCTCCGGGGCGGGTTCGGCCTTCTTCGGGAGCTTGTCCGCGGCGAACGCCAGGAATTCCTCGCGGTAGATCTTGCCGAAGTTGCTCGAGGCCGCGGGCTTCTTGCCGTCCGTGTAGACGTAATCCTTGAAGTCGGGGCGGGCGACCACGAACTGGTCCACCAGGGCGAGCAGCGCCTTGACCTCGATGCCGAGCTCCTTGGCCACGTCGCTGAAACGCTGCGTGGTCGCGGGCTTCTTGGCTTCGGATTTCTTCTTCTCGGTCATGTGCGCGGGCGGAGGGTGTCGGGAGGGTGGACGGCGGAAGGATTACGAGCGGCGGCCCTTGGCGTAGGCGGCGAGGACGGCTTCGACCTCTTCGGTCGGGATGCCGCTTTCCTTGAAGTCTTCCACGGTCGCGCCTTCGAGGGCTTCGACGCTGGAGATGCCGAGGCCGACGAACTTGGCGATGAGCTCGGCGGGCAGGCCGAGCTGCTCCGCGATGCGGACGGCGGCGTCGCCGGCCTTGGCTTCGAAGCTTTCGGCGGCGTGCGTGGCCTTCTGGATGTTGAGGCCCCAGCCCATGAGCTTGGAGGTCAGGCGGGCGTTGCGGCCCTTGCTGCCGATGGCGATGCGCATGTCATCCTCGTCCACTTCGAAGAAGATGGAGCGGCTGCGCTCGTCGATGCGGACGTTGCGCGGCTTGGCCGGGCGGATGGCTTCCTCGAGCAGCTTGAGCGGCTCGGCGTGGTAGCGGATGATGTCGATCTTCTCGCCGCCGAGTTCCTTGACGATGTTGCGGACGCGGGCGCCGCGGGCGCCGACGCACGCGCCGACGGGGTCGACCTTGGGGTCGCGGGAGTCGACGGCGATCTTGGTGCGGTAGCCCGGGTCGCGGGCCATGGCGGCGATGGTGACGGTCTTGTCGGCGATCTCGGCGACCTCGAGCTCGAGGAGGCGGCGGACGAAGGCCGGGTTGGCGCGGGAGAGCACGAACTCACGGCCGCGCTGCGGGTCTTCGCGGATCTCGAGGAGGAGGCAGCGGATGCGGTCGCCGGTGCGGAATTCATCGCCGTGGCAACGCTCCTTATGGGTGAGGACGGCTTCGGCGGTGCCGAGTTCGATGACGACGTTGCCGCGCTCGGTCCGGCGGACGGTGCCGGTGACGATGTCGCCGACCTTGTCCTTGTACTCCTGGAAGACCTGGTCCTTCTCGATCTTACGGAAGCGCTGGTTGAGCAGCTGCTGGGTGGTCTTGGCGGCGATGCGGCCGAGGTCCTCGACCTTGATCGGCTTGCGGACTTCCTGGCCGACCTTGATGTCGGCGTCGATGAGGGAGGCGGCGACCGGGTTGATCTCCTGGAGCGGGTCGGACACGGAGTCGGTCACGCGGAGGACGACATGGGCCTCGAGCTTGCCGGAAACGGGGTCGGCGTTCACTTCGACGTTCTGGCCGGCCATGACCGACTTCTCGACGGAGGACTTGATGGCCTCGACGATGAGGGCGCAGGCCTCTTCTTTTTTGATGTTCTTCTCCTTTTCGAGATATTGGAGGAAGGGTTTGATATCGACGCTCATGGTGATGGGTGCGGGTTTTCGGTGAAATGATTTGGGGACAAAAAAAGCGGGTCCGGCAGGACCCACCTCGGTAAAGGTGAACTGACGGTTACCTTGGCCACCCCCGGGGGGATGTCAAGTGCGGTCGGCCTCGGGGGTCGGAGGGTTCCGCTTGCCCCCGGGGGGTCTTCTCCGAACCTTCCCTCATGGCCGACGAAAAAGTAATCTTCACGATGACGGGGGTCACGAAGTACTTCGAAAAGAAACCCGTTTTCCGCGATATTTCACTGTCCTACTATTATGGAGCCAAGATCGGCGTCCTCGGACTCAACGGCTCGGGCAAGTCGACGTTGCTCAAGATCATGGCCGGCGAGGACAAGGAGTTCGACGGCGCCATCAGCCAGGTGCCCGGCTACACGCTCGGCTATCTCGCCCAGGAGCCGCGCCTCGACGAACATCTGACGGTGCAGGAGTGCGTGATGCAGGCCGCCGGCCCGATGAAGGCCTTGCTCGAAGAATACGACGAGACGTTCGTGAAGGTCTCGGAGACCGACGACGCGAAGGAGCAGGAGAAGATCCTGGCCCGCCAAGGCGAGATCCAGACGATCCTCGACACGCGCGGCGGCTGGGACCTCGACGCCCGCATCGAGATGGCGATGGAAGCCCTGCGCTGCCCGCCGGGCGAGGCCGTCGTCTCCGCGCTCTCCGGCGGCGAGAAACGCCGCGTGGCGCTCTGCCGCCTGCTGCTGATGGAGCCGGACATCCTTCTGCTCGACGAGCCGACCAACCACCTCGACGCCGACACGGTCGCCTGGCTCGAACGTCACCTCCAGGGCTATAAGGGAACGGTCATCGCGATCACCCACGACCGCTACTTCCTCGACAACGTCGCCGGCTGGATCCTCGAGCTCGACCGCGGCCGAGGCATACCGTGGAAGGGCAACTACTCTTCCTGGCTCCAGCAGAAGCAGCAGCGCCTCGAGATGGAGGAGAAGCAGTCCGCCGCGCGCTCCCGCTCGATGGAACGCGAACGCGAGTGGGCCGCCGCTTCGCCCAAGGCCCGCGTGGCCAAGAACAAGGCCCGCCTCCGCGCTTACGAGCAGATGCTGACGCAGGACCAGAACCAGCAGGAGAAGGCGGCTGAGATCTGGATCCCGCCCGGCCCCCGCCTCGGCGGCGCCGTCATCGAAGCCCGCGGCCTGTCCAAGGGCTACGGCGACCGCATCCTGATGGAGGACGTGAACTTCTCGTTGCCCGCCGGCGGCATCGTCGGCGTGGTCGGACCTAACGGCGCCGGCAAGACGACGCTCTTCCGCATGATCACGGGCCAGGAGAAACCCGACAAAGGCACCCTCACGGTCGGCGACACGGTCAAGATCGCCTACGTCGATCAGTCGCGCGATTCGCTCCCGGCCGACGCGCCGCTGTGGTCCGCGATCTCCGACGGCCAGGAGATGGTGCACCTGGGCAAGATCATGGTCCCCGCCCGCGCCTACGCGGCCCGCTTCGGTTTCACCGGCGACGTCCAGCAGCGCAAGGTCGGCGTGATGTCAGGCGGCGAACGCAACCGCATCCACCTCGCGCGCCTCATCAAGTCCGGCGCCAACGTGCTCCTGCTCGACGAGCCGACCAACGACCTCGACGTGAACACCATCCGCGCGCTCGAAGACGCCCTCGAGGGCTTCGCGGGCTGCGCGGTGATCGTGACGCACGACCGGTGGTTCCTCGACCGCGTGGCCACGCACATCCTCGCTTTCGAGGATGACAGCACGGTGGTCTGGCACGAAGGCAACTACGGCGACTACCTCGAAGACCGTCGCAAGCGCCTCGGCCTCGAGTCGGACACGCCGCGCCGTCCGAAATACCGCCGCCTTACGCGCTGAGCCGGTTCGCGGCTTTCAGCCGCTGCTTCCACGCTCCGGCCGACGCCGCGAGCGTGGTCAGCTGCAGGTCGCTCATGCGCCAGCCCCAGTTGCCCTGCGGATTGCCGGGCGTGTTGAAGCGTGCTTCGGCGCCGAGCCCGAGCAGGTCCTGCACGGGGATGAAGGCGGCCACGCCGGGCGAAGCCAGCGCGGCTTCGGCGAGCGTGATGTGCGGGGCGGTCATCGCGCCGAAGACGGCTTCGACGCGCGCGCGTTCCTCGGCCGACGCCTGCGCATGCCAGCCGACGACGGTGTCGTTGTCGTGCGTGCCGGTATAGACGACGCGGTCCGCGGTGATGTTCGCCGGGAAGTGCGGGTTGCCTTCGGGCGGGCCGCCGAAGCCGAACTGCAGCACCGACATACCGGGCAGGCCGGAGGCCTGGCGGAGCACGTCGACGCCGGGCGAGAGCAGGCCGAGGTCCTCGGCGACGAGCGGCAGGCCGGCCAGCGCGCCGGTGAAGGCGAGCCCGGGTCCGTCGCACCACTTGCCTTCGCGGGCGTTCGGCGCGCCGGCGGGCACGCTCCAGTAGTCATGGATGCCGCGGAAGTGGTCGATGCGGATCGCGTCGAAGAGCTCGAGGTCGTGATGCACGCGCGCCTTCCACCAGGCGTAGCCGTCGGCGGCGTGGCGATCCCAGTCGTACAAAGGATTGCCCCAGAGCTGGCCGTCCGCGGCGAAGTAATCCGGCGGCACGCCGGCCACGGCCGTCGGACGGCCTTGCGCGTCGAGCTGGAAGAGTTCGGGACGGGTCTTCGCGTCGCAGCCGTCGGCGGAGACGTAGATGGGCTCATCGCCGAAGAAGCGCACGCCCTTGCCCTTCGCATACTCGCGGAGGGATTTCCATTGCTCGGCGAAAAGGAACTGCAACACCTCGGCCTCGGCGACGGCTTCGTCGGGGGCTTCGTCGATGGTCCACTTGTCCGGGGCCGCGAAACCGTTGGCCTCGCGCAGCGCGGAGAATCTGCACCAAGCGCCGAGCCAGCCGGCCTGCGCTTCACGGAAGCGTCGGAAGGCGGCGTTCTGCTTCAGCGTCTTCGCGCCGCGTCGGGCCGCGAGCTGCAGGGCGGGGCGCAGCTGGTTCCAGAGTCGTCCGTAGTCGGTGCGTCCGTCGCTTCCACGTCGGAGCGAGGCGATCTCATCGGGCGTGAGCAGCTTGCGCGCGCCGAGGTCGGCGAGGTCGAGCAGGTAGGGATTGCCCGCGAAGACGGAGAGCGCCTGGTAAGGGGAATCGCCGTAGCCGGTGGGCCCGAGCGGGCAGACCTGCCACCAGCCGAAGCCGGCGGCGGCGAGGATGTCGACGAAGCGGCGCGCTTCGGCGCCGAGCGAGCCGACCGGTCCTTCGCCCGGCAGGGCCGTCGGATGCAGGAGCACGCCCGCGCAGCGACGCGGGAAGGCGTGGCAGGCGTAGGCGGCGGCGGGAGCCCGGCCGTTCTTGTCGGCGGGGTCGCGGCGGGCGGAGTCCATCTCAGCGAACCTGGACGTAGTGCTTGGCGCGCAGCTCGTCGAGCCAGCGCTGGATCGCGAGCTTCATGCCGATGGAGCGGACCTTCGTCTCGATCTCGGACATGACTTCAGGATCGTTCACCGCGGCGTAACCTTTCGGGCGGGAAGCCTCGGGGCTGACGATCACGTAGAGAGGGGAGGAGCCGACTTCGAACTTGAGCGGGGCCGAGACTTCGCCGGGCTTCAGCTTGCGCACGGCGTCGACGACGCTCTGGTTCAGGTCTTCGAGGTTGCGCCAGCCGGCGTCGCCGCCCTTGCGCGCGAAGTCGTCGGTGCTGATGCGCTCGGCCACGTCGGCGAAGGTGGCCGGGCCGGTGAGGGGCTTGCCGCCCACCTTGTAGCGGGCCATGAGTTCGGCGATCTTGGCAGGCTGGCGGAGCGCGTCGGCCCAGTCTTGGGCTCGGGCCGCGGTCTCCTCGGGCTTCTCGGCGGCGCCTTGGGTGATCGTGATCTGGCGGAGCTTCACCTGTTCCTTGCGGATGAAGTCGGCCTTGTTCTTGTCATAGTATTCCTGGATCTTGCCGGGATTGACGTCCCAGGCGGCGCGGCGGATCTGGCCGACCATGTATTCGAAGATGATGCGGTCTTCGATGGTCTTGCGGTAGGCGAGCGGCGTGGTGCCGGCGGCGCGCAGCGCGGCGACGAAGCGGTTGCGGTCTCCGCCGTGGTCGCGGCGGATGGTCTCTTCGATGTCCGCGTCGACATACGAAGCCGGGAGGTTGGCGGTGCTGGCGCGGAATTCGGCGATGACGATCTGACGTTCGGCCATCGACTTGAGCGTCTCTTGGGCGGCCTGCTGGAGGGCCTGTTCGAACTCCGCGTCGGAACGGGAGGCGGCGCGGAGCTGACCGACGATCGGGTCGATCTGGCGGCGGATGTCCGAAAGGGTGATGCCCTGGCCGTCGGCATCGGCGGCGATGCGGTCGGTGTTCAGCTGTGACCAGCGCTTGGCGGCGGCTTCCTCGAGGGAGGGCTGCTTGAGCTGGGCGGGCGCGAAGGCCGCGGTCAGGAGGAGCAGGCTGCAGAGGAAGGAGGTTTTCATCGGACGTCGGGTGCGGGCAGCCTTGAGAGGAAGCCTCGGATTTCCTTCAGTTTCCGCAGGGGGTCTCGCACGGTCAAGCGGGGAAACCGGTTGCCGACCAGAATAGGCTCGGGCGCGCGGCCGCCGGTCGCCGATAGGCAGCGGATCACGGCGCCGTCGGTCGTCACCGAAACGACACCTTTGTCCTCCGCCAGGCAGCGGATCTCAGCCAGGCTGAGCAGGGCGTCGGCCTCCGGGGGCAGTTTGCCGTAACGGTCCTTGAGCGAGGTCCGGAGTTCGGCGACCTCGGCGGCGTCCAGCGCCAAGGCGATGCGGCGGAAGGCTTCGATGCGCAGGCGGGTCTCGGGAATCCAATCCGAGGGCAGGGTGGCGGTCAGCAAGGGGACTTCTCCGTCGCTGCTGTTGGTCTGCTCGGTGCCCAGCGCGGCCTGCGTGTGGTCGATGAAGTCCAGCTGCACCTCGCAGCGTTCGACGACCGCGCCCTTGTCGCCGCGGAGCTTGGCGACGCTCCGGCGCAGGAGCTGGCAGTAAAGGTCGAAGCCGACGGTCGCGACGTGGCCGCTTTGGGCCGCGCCGAGGATGTTGCCCGCGCCGCGCAGCTCGAGGTCGCGCATGGCGATGCGGAAGCCGGCGCCGAGCTGGTTGTATTGGCGGATGGCCGACAGGCGTCGGTGCGCCGTGCCGACCAGCGCGGCGTGCCGGTGGAGGAACAGGTAGGCGTAGGCCTGACGGTTGAAGCGGCCCACGCGCCCGCGCAGCTGGTAGAGCTGCGCGAGGCCGAAGCGGTCGGCGCCCTCGATGATGAGGGTGTTGCAGTTCGGGATGTCCAGGCCGGTCTCGATGATGGTCGTGCAGACGAGCACGTCGTATTCGCCGGCGACGAAGGCGGACATGACCTCCTCGAGCTGGCCCGCCGGCATCTGGCCGTGCCCCACGATGATGCGCGCCTTGGGCACGAGCGCGGCGATGCGCTCCGCGACGGCCTGGATGGTCTCGACGCGGTTGTGCAGGTAGAAGACCTGGCCGCCGCGGGCGAGCTCGGCCTTCACGGCGTCGCGCACGAGCTTCTCGTCGTAGCTGCGCACGATGGTGCGGATGGGCAGGCGTTCGCGCGGCGGGGTCTCGATGACGCTGAGGTCGCGGGCCCCGACGAGCGCCAGGTAGAGCGTGCGCGGGATGGGCGTGGCGCTCATGGCGAGGACGTCCACTTCGGTGCGCAGCTGCTTGAGGCGTTCCTTGTGGCGCACGCCGAAGCGATGCTCTTCGTCGATGATCACGAGGCCGAGCTTGCCGAAGCTCGTGCCGTCGGAGAGCAGGGCATGCGTGCCGACGACGATGTCGACGGTGCCGGCCGCGGCGCGCGCACGCACGTCGGCCTTCTGCTTCGCGGTGCGATAGCCGCTGAGGAGCTCGACGGAGACCGGCCAGCGGGCGAGCCGCTCCTTGAAGCTTTCGAAGTGCTGCTGCGCGAGGACGGTCGTGGGCGCGAGGATCGCCACCTGACGTCCGCCGAGCACGCACTTGAACGCGGCGCGCAGCGCGACCTCGGTCTTGCCGAAGCCGACGTCGCCGCTGACGAGCCGGTCCATGGGCGCCGGGCGCTCCATGTCGGCCTTCACGTCGATGATCGCGCGCGTCTGGTCGGGCGTCTCGCGGTGCGGGAAGGAGCGCTCGAACTCGCCCATCCAGGCGTTGTCGGCGTCCTTGGGGTGCGTGATGCCGGGCTTGGTCGAACGCGCGGCCTGCATGGCCAGCAGCTGCGCGGCGAGGTCGGCGGTGGCCTTCTCGGCGGCCTTGCGCGACTTCTCCCAGCCGCCTCCGCCGAGCTTGGAAAGCTTGGGATGCGCGCGGCCGATGCCGATGTAACGCGTGAGCAGGTGCGACTCCCGCACGGGGAGGTGCAGCATCGACTTCTCCGCGAACTCGAGGCCGATGAAGTCCTCGGTGCGTCCGTTGTGCTCGTGGGCCTTGATGCCGCGGAAGAGGCAGACGCCCTGCGTCGCGTGCACCAAGGCGTCGCCATCGGCGAGTTCGCCGAAGTCGAGGGCGCGGCCGACGGCGGCGCGGATGGCGGTCCGGCGTCGCGGCAGGACGGCGAGCGGCCGCTTGCGGCGTCCGAAGAGCTCGCGCTCGGTGAGCAGGATCAGGCCGTCCTTGAGGAGGCCGGGCAGCTTGCCCGGGGCGACGATCACGCCGCCTCCGAACCGTCCTTGGATGACGCGCGGCGCGAAGCCGCGGATCTTGGCGCCGGAGACGTCGGCGTTGAGTCGGTCGACCGATCCGTCGGTGTCGCCTGCGAGCAGGCAGGGGCGGCCGTCCTTGGCGAGCGAGGCCGCGGCTTTCAGGAGGGCGGGGCGGGTCTCGGCGCTGTCGGTGGCCGAACCGATGAGCAGGGACTCGGCGGGGGCGGATTCGAGCGCGTGAGCGGCGTAGCCGACCGGCGCGTCGTCGGTTTCTTCCAACACGAGTTCGTCGACCGGCGCGGCATGGAGTTCCGCGCAGAGGACGTCCTCATGGCAGCGGTCGACGGAGATGATGAGCGCGTCGGCCGGCAGGTGGCGGAAGAACGGGGCTTCGGGCGCCGAGCCGGAATCGTCGCGAGGAGCGCAGATGACCAAGCCGTCGACCTCGCCTTCGCTGCGCTGCGTGGCGGGATCGAAAGGACGCAGGGATTCGACGGTGTCGCCGAAGAGGTCGATGCGCACCGGCATCTGCGCGTTGAGAGGGTAGACGTCGAGGATGCCCCCGCGGAGCGCGTATTCGCCGGGCTGTTCGCAGAGCGCCTCATGGGCGTAGCCGAAGTCCTCGGCGAGCCGCTTCGCGAAGTCCCGCAGGGCGAGCTTCTCTCCCTTGCGGACGACGATCTCCGCCTTGGCCGTGGCTTCCGGCGCGGGCGAGCGGCGGGTCAGCGCGCCGGGCGTGCAGGCGATGAGCAGCGGACGCTTTACGTCATGGCCGCCATGACGCAGGAGAGACAGCACGCCGAGCAGGTCGCAATCGGCTTCGAAGGCCGGCACGGCGGCGTCCGCTTCCGTCAGCGTCCGGGCGACGGGCTTGGCGTCGTTGAGCAACGTGAGCAGCTGGGCGGTCTCTTCGGCGAAGGTCTCCGCCGCGCCCAGGTTCGAGGCCAGGAAAACGATCACGCTTCGCTGGGCGCCTTCCGAGCAGGCGCAGGCGGCCCAGGCGTGCGAAGGCACGCCGGTCAGGGCACGGCGCGGCTGAGCGGACATGCCGCTATCGAGGCGGGAAGGACAGGTGCGTCAAACCCAACCCCTTACTTCAGGACCGCTTGGGCGATTTCTTCCCAGAGTTCGTCGATCTGCGACGGTTTCTTCGCCGGGCGTCCGGCCTCGGCGAACCAGTAGCGGGCGTTGCCGAGGTCGCCTTCGATGAGGTGGAGCAGGGCGTGGAGCCAGGAGCCGGTCGGCGTATGGATGTCCTGGGCGATGTCGTGCGCTTTGTCCCATTCGCCCTTCTTGATGAACCATAGCGACTCCGCCTCGGGCGAAAGGCCGCGCGGTGGTCGCGCATCGGTCACGGCCGAGCTTTTCAGCTGGGCGGGCGTCATCATCAGCGTCCGGGGTTCAGCCGGGCCAGGGCATCTGCCGACTCGGTCGGCAGTTCGGAGATGATCTTGGCCGCGGCTTCCTGTCCGGCCTGTACTTCGGTCAGGGCCATCTGCTTCTCCACGGCCCCGAGCTTGGCGACGTCATCGGGGTCTTCCTCGAGTTCGATCAGCACGAGCCGCCAAGCGTAGGCCTGCTTGAGGTCTTTGGGGGTCTTTTCGCCCGATTCGTAACGGTCGGCCAGGATGCGGATCGCTTTCACGTCCCTGCGCATGGCGGCGCGTGTGTAATAGTCGAGGGCGAGGCGGTAATTCTGAGGCATGCCGGGCTGGCCCGTCTCGTAGGCCTTGGCGAGTTCCCTGAGGCTGTGGCGATCGCCGGCGTCCGCACCCCGACGGTACTGCTTGAAGGCCTCGTCCAGGTGCTTGTCTCGAACCGCGAGCTGGTTCTTGAAGCCTGGGGATTTCTTGTCGGGCTTGACGGCGTCGGCCTTGGCCTTGGCGAGGTCGCCGAGGACGCGATAGCCCATGGGCTGACCTTTGTCCGCGGCCTTCGTCGCCCACTCCGTCGCCTTCGTCTCGTCCTTCGTGACGCCGAGCCCGCGTGCATAATAGAGCGCCACCACGCTCATGGCCCTGGCATGACGGTTTTCCGCCGCCTTGTTCATCCAGGTGAAGGCGACCAGCGGGTCGTCTTTGATCTGCAGGTCCGCCGGCGCGTAGATGGTGTGCCGCAGCGCGAGGATGTACTGAGCCTGCGAGTTGTCGGCTTTGGCTAGGGCGAGGAGTTCGGCCTCAGGGGCGTCGGCCTTGAGTTCGCTTACGTAGCGGTCGTGCACCTCGTTGGGCAGCTGGGTGATCGGCACCTCCCATTGGTTGGACAGATCGATCACCAAGATCGTCCCAAGGGCGGTTGCGATCAGGTAGGGTTTCGCTCGGGCGAATTGACGGCGCATGGGCACATCCAATCCTTGGGATGTCCCGTGGCAAGGGACTAAGAAGAAGCCATAAGAAGCGCGGTCGGAGGGCTTGCCTGTCTCCGCCCTCGGGCTAGTCGTTATTTATCCCCATGCGCCTGCTCGCCTTGTTCTGCCTCACCTCGCTCATCGCCAAGGAGCAGCCCGTCGTCCTCGGCCATGGCGCGGCTCGCTACTCCCTCGACCTGGCTTGGGCCAAGGCCGATCCGGCCGTCGCCCCGGTGGTGAATTCCCACGCCCTCGCCGAAGACAAGGCCGGCCGCATCTATCTCGTCACCGACCATCCGAAGAACGACTTCCTCGTCTTCGAGAAGGACGGTCGGTACGTCCGCTCGATCAGCGCGGGGCTCGGCGGCGGCCATGGTCTGGAGATCTTCGAGCAAGGTGGCGTCGAGTATCTCGTCCATGTCGACTCGGGCTGGCACATGGCCGCCGAGGGATGGAACCCCTCCGCCGTCGAAGGTCGCATCACGTTGCTGACGACCGACGGCAAGCTCGTGCGGAAGTTCCCGACGCCGAAGGAGCTCGGCCTCAGCGACGGCAAGTTCATGCCGTGCGACGTCGCCTGGACCCCGGCGGGCACGCTGCTCGTCGCCGACGGCTACGGCTCCAATCTCATCTATGAATTCTCCCTCGAAGGTAAGCTGCTCAAGAAGTGGGGCGGCCCCACGAAGGACGCGGCCAACCTCAGCAACGCGCACGGCATCTCGATCGACGCCGCTGACCCGCGCGGTCCGCTCGTCTGGGTGCCCTCGCGCAGCCAGAACCAGGTCAAGGCGTTCACTTTGGACGGAAAGCATGTCGACACGCTCGACCTGCCGGGCGCTTTCGCCGGCCAGCTCTTCTTCCGTGGCGACAAGATCTACACCGCAGTCTGCTGGAGCAAGGACGCCAAGGGTAAGCGGCTCCCGCAGTCCGGCTTCCTGCTCGTGCTGGACCGCGCCACCAAGAAAGT
>JACCDN010021710.1_pt1 | contig 31145 bp, 27 predicted proteins | sample 7441691 | NCBI WGS metagenome assembly JACCDN01 (sample SAMN15323439, study PRJNA562643) | freshwater metagenome | isolation source: river surface water | place: USA:Blue River Watershed | collected 2017-08-16 | reverse complement strand
TGCAAACGGCACCACCTAAGACCATCGTGTCGCCATCGACATTGATTGACCCATAACGCGGCTCCACATCGGCAATCAGCATCCGAGCGGATTCATACTGCGGATTCGGAAACTCGATGAGCTTCGTTTTCTCATAGTCGAAGTACCAGGCACCCTGGATATCCGGACCCTTACTACAGCCCGACAGAGCTCCCAATGACAAGAATAATACAATCAAGTATCGGATCATGCTTTTCATGACTCTAACGAACTCACAATTTACTCAAAACAAGTTGCCGGTACGTAGAAAACAGCCTGGCTGTCATTTGATTCACGTCAAACAACTCTTTGGCCCTAGCCTGCGCAGCATCTATTCGTTTTAGGGTCACGTCCACATCGGCAAGCGTTTTCTCGATCGCGTCCGCTAAAGCATCTGAGCTGCCTGTTGTGAAACCCAGACCCGTCTCCCCATCGACCACCGTCTCAAGCAATCCTCCTGTAGCGGACGCTACGATGGCGCGCTCCATCAACGCAGCTTCTACAGCAACATAGCCGAAAGATTCAAATCGCGATGGAATCACGACTATGTCGCAGGCCTCATAGTAGGGACGTACGTCACACACATCTCCATGGAACCTGACTACTTCTTCCAATTTATAAGCGGAAACCAGCGATTCAAAGTAGTGGCGATTTTCACCATCACCACAAAGATCCAGCGATACTTGCCAGCCCCGAGACTCAAGTATGGAAGTTGCATGAATAACTACATCCTGACCCTTTACCATACTTAGTTGACCAACTGTCAGCAGGCGAAGCTCGCGGCCAACCTTACCACGCCAGCGCGTTTGGGGAACAAGGTAATCCAAGTGGACCCCGTTAAAGCTAACGAGCTCTCGGCTACCCGCTATTTCACCAGCCAATTTACGAAATGCCGCGCACGTGTATTGCGACTCAAAGACAAAAAGTGTCGTAACGAACTTCAGAACGTACTCCACCGAAGCGAAAAGCAAGATCTTTGCCTTACCGAACCGAGCATGCACCGATCCTCCGTGAGGCGTATAGACGATTGGTTTACGTAGAAGAAAGCCGACAGCCCGGGCATACAATCCACCCTTGGCAGCATGACCATGCAAGACGTCTATCCTATTTCTACGGCACTCACGCCAGATAGTAATAATATTTTTCAGATCTGAAAGCGCTGGATTCTTTGCAACGCGGAGTTGAAGGCGTTTGATACCCGCAAGTTTTATTTCGGCGAAATCTTTCTCTGCAGCATTGTCTGTCACATCCGAATGAATATAGAAAAACTCTATTCCCACCTGCTCTGCTAGCAATATGTCATGCACATGCTTGCGAAGACCACCGACTACGTCGCCGGAAATAATGCACACCCTCATCAATTTTTCTCCACAGTTCATTGTCCACAATCAGATTTTCCGAGCCTGACCATCGAACGAGGTGAAAATCCTACATAGAGAATCAAACCGATAATGAACCAAGTCTGCATATGGTACAAAGTATGATGCAGTACAGAATCGATACAGAAGGCAATCAGACAGCCAAAAAGAGACAATGCTCCTGGCACTTCGCGGCGGCTACGTATGATTAGTTTAAAGATCGCCAATGCCATGGCAATGCTAGCCAGCATATAGCCTGCGATACCAATTTCGTAAATCAGCTGCAGTGGGACACTATGCATGTAAAGGTTAGTTGCCCAGCCGTGCCCAAAAAATAACTGCAAAATAGACACGTTATTCGTAAAGAAAGCTGCATCTACTTTATCCAAACGATCGTCTCCGGATGCTCCGCCTTCGAAAGCCAACCGTGATACCACAATATTAGCAAACTCATCATTTATATTATATACAATAAAAATCATCACTGCGAAGGATAGCACGGCATAAAATAATAATTTGCGCCCGCGTCCAGAAACCACCGCCATTGCAACTAGCGCACCCGCATACGACAACCATGCTGCACGCGTCAATGAAAAAAATAATGCAAATAGGAACAAGCCGCTGGTTGCAAATAGCTTTATTCTGGAAACAGCGGGGTAAGCTATTTTGAGCATAAATAGTGCGTAGATGGCAATCAAACCGAATTCATTGACATTACCCCCCGGATTGAACCGGTAGATGTTGTCGACGATGTGGGTATCCGCAGATATTGGCTCAAGATCTAGCACCCCAATTACCCCTGCGAACACGAGGGCAAAAATTACGCAACCGACAAGCGTCGCCGTGGTGACTCCATCCACAAATGCGCGCATAACAACCTCTAATCCGTGTCGGCAACAGAGATCGAATACTGCTGTGGAGAACATCATAAGAAAGATTAAAGCTGCAAGACGCGCTCCCAATGAGTCGTTTTGTTCGTCGCCTGAGTAATACAACAACTCGTCGAAATTCCCCCGAAATATCAAAGACAAAATCGGAAATAACAAAAATACAAAAAAAACCATGAATCTTTGGTAACTAGAACGCTTAAGGCCTGCCAACCAAAATCCGCAAATAAAAAGACATGTGATCGACCAAATGAGGAAGCTGAACTTGAAGCCGGACAAACCCGGTATGTTGAAATAGACCAGTTTTCCCAAGGGCACTAGGTAAATGATCCAAAGCAGAAAGCGATCTGTGCGAACTAGCCCTTTTGTAGATCTCAGGAAGAAAAGTTTAGAAAATCTAGCCATCGCGGCCAGCCAGCCTAGGGGATACAAGAAATACAAAGTCAAACTGGTCACGATTGAGAGCTTAACCCTAGTTTAGAAGCCGTTTAATCTAGTTCGGAAAAGTTATGCGTGCGAGAAAAATATACGCAGTACTTTTTAAATTTCTAGATCCGAGATGATTTGTTCTAATGAATCGGTGTACTGATGCCTACCTTCACCACGAAGAAACTCGCGCCCTATCTCCCGTTTCCTTTGCCACTCGAGATTTGACATGCCCTTCACAAAGGTGAACATTTCTTTGTATGAGCTGAAGTTACGCATATCAACATAAGCCTCTTCAGGAATATATGTGCTAATGTCCGGCGCCCCTAGGTACACAGGAACAGTACCCGCATAAAGGCAATCAAAAATTTTCTCAGTAATATAGCCACGCATAGGGCCATTTTCGAAGCACAGGCTGAAGCGATACTGACTAAGGACTTGAAGCTTTGAATTGCACGCCCCCTGATAAGCCTTCTTGATACTGCGCATATTTAGCCAATAAGTTGGCCATGCAGATTTTAGCGACCACCATTTATCCCATCCTCGCCCGAACAAATCGATCGCGTCCAAATCCACCAGCTCAGAAACAGCCTTAATTCGCGCGCTGTAATACTCAGGTTTTTTCAAACGTGGATTATGGTTACCAGCGATGACAACAAGCTTGTTGAGCCGATTTTCGTTACTCCAGTACGGCTCCAACTCAGCTTCGTAAGGCTGAGGAAAATAGGCTTTTCTTACCTTACCCATCAATTCATCTGGGAGGCTATATCCATCGCGTTCCGTATTGTAAAGATAGGTTAGCTGGAAATCGCGGCAAATCTCTTCCATCTTTCGATAGGTATTCGGTTGAATGAGTGGAGGCTCCAGCATGATGAATGCTTTAAGGCTGACGTCATTGCGTTTTCTTAGTTGTTTGTACTTCTCTGCATCGCCTAGTGACCAATAATCATTTTGACGCGCCAAAATCTTGCCATCCCTCAGATAATCGGCTGTATGTACTGGAATCCCCATACTGGCATATGCATCACGTAGCCGTACAATTGGCAACAGCTGGCCATCGCGATTCAAATGAGGATCTGAAAGGTTAAAGAGCTTGTCTCCAAGAAAATCCTCGTAGGTAGGTTCGATAAATACAGCACGTTTTAACATAGATAAATTCTGTCCATGAAATCTAGGGTACGGGGTCAATAAAGCCTATTTAGTCGCGAGCATTCGTTGGCGCAACAAAATCCAAGAGATACCTCCCCAAAGGCTCAATGCGAAGAGTAAAGCTACATAAGGTTCAAAACGGCCAAAGAATTGCAGCAAGCTGTACCTGCATAGTGTAAACACTACGCATACACCTGCGATATATCCAGCGGTTCTTAAAATCATGAGCCAATCCACCATCTCGTAAAATGTCGCTCTTTGCGAGACGCACAAGCGAATAGCTACGGCGGCAGCCAAAGAGCCCGCCAATAGCGCCAAGGGGACGTCCATGATCATTTCCATATGGACGGGAATTATCATGGTAGCGTATGCAACAACCACCCCAATAATGCTTGGCACAATCAGCTGGCGAGTTTTCATGCTTGAGTGCGCGTCCAAGGCAAAAATATTAAATAGAGTTCTACCCCACTCTGCCAAAGCGCCGGTCATAACATACGACACCGCCGTCTGGTAAGACTGGCCGAGCATTATGCTTGTGAGATAGGGCGCTGTCATAAAAATGCCCGAAGACGCCAGTAGAGAGAAAGGGATCATAATAGATGCGTAATGTCCCCATGCATGCCCGCGCACGAAGGCATCACCTGAATTGGCTTCCTGATAGAAACGGGGTTGAAACCAAGTCATGGTGACGCTCTCGCATGCGCTAGTGAGCGAGGCTGCAAGTCCATACCCTGCCGCGAATAGCCCCAGCTCAGCAATACCAAACAGGTCGGCAAGCATAAAGCGATACCCCTGCAAATGGAGCCAGTTGAAGCCTACTGCAAGCGAGATCGGCCACGCAAAGTCAAATAGACGTTTGTAATTTACTTCATTCAGGCTACAAGACTTTGTTGGCCCATCTCGAAAAAAAACCGTGTAAGCGAGAAGGGAAAAGGCTATTTGACTAAAAATGGGGCCCGCGAGCCAAGCGACAGCATTAGCTCCGAACCATTCCACCAACACCGTAGAGAAGACCAGCCCGACGGCAAGGGTGCCAATCGTCAAAATGATGAAGGGACGGACCCGATCCAGCATGTTCAGAGAGGGAACGAGTGTTTGATTAATCGTATTGAAAAGCAGGGAACCCGCAACCAGCCCAGCGCACCAGGCGGGGGACAAGGCCATATCCCAGAACTGACTTTGCAACAGTATCCACACAAGCAACGCGGCCACAGCCGCAACGCCTATCAAATACAAACAATACAGGTGAAAATAGCGTTTAAGCAAACCTGTAGCAACCCAGGCGTGCAGACGGCGATTGATAAACATTCCTACGGGATTAATCAGGAAAAGGGCAAAGAAGGCAGTTGCTGTAGTAATCAGCGTGACCTTACCAACTTCGGCTGGCGTCAGCAATGTCGTCATAAGTTTTATACTCAGAAACGCTATGACGAACTGAACTAAACGCCCTGCGAGAACTAACCGCAAGCCAACCCCTTATCTAGAACCACTTGTAATGCGATGCCAAAAGCCTGGCTTTTTAAGTGCATAACGTAATACTTGTCGCCAAAGATAGTCAAATACGACCCGTTTTCGCCAGCGATGTAAATGCTTTTTGTCGTTTTTACTTGCTGCGCGCAACCACCTTGCCCAGTAGCGGAACCGGAATTCCTGAACGGCCTGAGACTTTGGACCAAGGCTTGTTTGTCGATAAATGTATCTCAGCAGCCTTAACCGGTGACCTACATTTTCTACGGCACTATCGTTCGTACCGTGCATGCGGTATTGCATTAGCGGCTTCGCAAGCCAGAGGAAATGTCCTCTGCTAATAGCTTTCATCAGGAAGGTAACGTCAGCATGTTTTCCACCATCACGGGGTTCCAAGTACAGGCCTTTTATTGCGCTCCGTCGGTACATATACCCGGGGAAAGGCGCGGGTCGGTTCTTGTCGAATCGCAAATAGAAATCTAGCAACTGCTCCACGTCCGTCAAAACGATATCATCAAGCATCGTCATGAAAAGGGTATCGGTACGCGTGGTCTCACGTAAAATCTTGGCATTACAACCTACGGCTACCGTATCCGGATGGGTGGCCAACGCGTTGCGCATCGTGCGTACATAACTCGGATCAAGGATATCATCGTCGTGGAAGAGCACGACCTCGTCTGCGCTACTCTCTTCTATCACGCCTTTGAAGTGCTGAAGAGCATCCAGCGCCGGGCGACGCCGGATGTAAGTTACGTTTGGAAACTCTGCCGAAACCATTTGGCCAACAGCATCGTTTTCAGAATTATCGGATACGACGACCTCTATATTACCGGCATCCTGGCCCACAGCCGAAGAGATTGCCTCCCGAGCATAGTCCATACGATCTCGGCACAGGATATATATCTGCGTATTAGCTTTTGTCATCACTGCAGCAGCCAATTTATCGCTAGCAACCTAAGCAACTGAAATATAAACATTGATTTCAACCAAGAGAACGATGGTCTACAAATCCATCTACTGAACGATGAATTGCTTCTTCTAAACTGTATTGTGGAACAAGGCCCAATGCAGCCGCCTTGCTTATAGCCGGAACGTAACGTGATCGTTGGGTATGCATCGACTGCAAATTTTCTACTATCACAGGTTTTCCTGGCGAAAGTATCTGCGATACCATTTCAGCCAACCCCTTCATCGTGACGGCTAGGTTGGTGCCAACGTTATATGACTCACCCGGCTGACTGGCTTGCAGCAACGTAAGCAACCAACGCGCCATATCTTCCCCATCAAGATAGCTGCGAACAGCTCTACCATCTCCCTTGACTCGAATCACATCCCCACTTAGCGCGTCGCGAATGAAGTTACCCAGCGCATACGGTCCATCATACGGGAGATGACGGCCGGCAAAGGCAAAGCAGCGCGCATTAACTGTATGCAGGCCATATTCGTGGTGGTAGATCGTGCAAAGCTGCTCTGCCACTCGCTTCGCCTGCCCGTACACACTGCTCGGTAATTCAGAGAGGGGGGCGCCGGCATATTCCTCTGGGATCTCGCATAAATCGTCTGGCTGAGGTCCATATACAGCACCTGAACTAGTATGTAGAAACCGTTGAGCTCCTGACTGCACAGCAAAGTTTAGTACAGCCGCAGTACCGTTGACGATCTGGTCGATCCATTGCACACCTTCCCTTTGAAGGTGAGTATCTGCAGCCGCATGGATCACATCGCTGTAGGCGCCAGGTGGCGGCAGCTTGTGCAAGCTACCTTCAACGAAGGATAGCCAGGATCGCCCCTCATAATCGCCATATCTTGACAGAAACTCAGCAGGGTGACGACTGAGTATTGTTACTGCAAATTGTTGATCTGTTTTCGCCCGCCATCGGATTAGGTAATCCAATAGCGTGCGTCCGACGAATCCTGTCCCCCCAGTAATGAAAAGCCTACGCCCCGAAAGATCTAAGATGCTCATTCAGCACTCAGGGCGCGTTCGTCTCGTTCAAAAACCTATGGACCTTAGCCTGCACAGATGAAAAATCGAGGCCGTGCTCTTGTAATAAGTAATCATAAGTACCGCAAAACTCTGAGAAGCGATCTGACACACCAATGCGCAAAATCCGTGCAGGCGTGTGCTCGGCCGAAATTTCAGCTACCAACGAACCAAGGCCTCCGAAGATGGTGTGCTCTTCCATCGTCACCACTGCACGGCTTTTTGCACAAATGAGTGCGACAGCAGCCACATCAATCGGTTTGATGCTGGGCACACTCCAGATACTAGAATCAGTGAATTGACTATCGGCCAACTGCTTTGCAGTTTTCACCATCGATCCGGTGGCCAAGAAAGCCACGCCACCGGGCTTACCAACTCGCACAGGCAAAAGACTGCCCATGCGCTCGTCAACAGGGCTAGTGTGCACATCACCTCGATCTGACTTACCCATCCGTAGATACACGGAAGACTTAGCCCGATAGGCCCAGTCCATACATAGTGTTTGCTCAAACCGGTCGGCTGGCGAGAGCACTGTCAGTTGCGGAATAGCCCGAGTTACAGCGATGTCTTCAGTTGATTGGTGGCTAGTGCCCAGATGACTATAGACAAAACCTGCACCGTCGCCTAACAGCACTACGTGCAGTTGGTCGTGGGCAATGTCAAGCTTAATTTGCTCCAGAACGCGAATGGGCACAAACGCAGCTAGGCCATAAACAAACGGTATGAAGCCGGCACGCGCCAGGCCGGCAGCCATACCCACCATATTCTGTTCCGCAATACCAGCATTGAAGTACTGATGTGGACAATGCTTGCGGAATTCGTCAAACAAAGCATAGCCGTGATCGCCGGTGAGCAACACAACACGAGGATCCGCCTTTCCCAGGCGCACCAAAGCCTCTGAAAAAGCAGTTCTCATGCGCCTTCTCCAACCATCAAGGCTGCGACGGCTTGCGCATAGGTTTCATCATTGAGCCGAGTGTAGTGCCAAATATTGTTATTTTCCATGAAAGGTACACCCTTGCCTTTAACGGTATTTGCCACGATGGCCTTTGGGCTATTAATAGTGCTGTTCAGCAACTCGCATATTGAGGCATCAATCTCCGCTTCATCATGCCCGTCTATTTCCAGCGTTTCGAAACCGAAGCTCGTGAGTTTATCTTTTAGCGAACCAAGCTTCAGCACCTCATCGGTTGTACCCATGGCTTGGAAGCCATTTGCATCGACAATCAGCATGAAATCGCGCAACTCGTGGTGCGAGGCAAACAGAGCGCCTTCCCAAATTGGGCCCTCGTTCATCTCACCGTCGCCCACGATGACGAAGGTGCGTTGTCCCGTACCCTTGATTTTGGCAGCAAGTGCCATTCCCACACCAACAGAGAATCCATGTCCGAGCGAACCAGAGGTAACCTCCAATCCAGGGATACGCGAGTCGGAGAGACCCTTAAGCTCACTCCCCTCCTTGAAATAGCCTTGAATGTGTTGTTCATATTCAAGCCACCCAAGTTCATACATGCAAGCATATTGGGCCATCACGCCATGCCCTTTGCTGAGCACGAGGTAATCACGCCCTTCTGCCTGCGGATTGTTGCCGGGATAACGAAGGTGATTCCGGTACAGAACGGCGAGTAGTTCAATGATAGAAAATGCACAGCCGATGTGAACGGTGGATCCTGAATATGCCATTTCCAGAATTGTTTTTCTCAGCCTGGCGGGCTTAAAGGTCAACGTGCTTGAGTTGCCGCCATTCAGCCCATTCATTAGAAACCCACCCCGAAGAAATCTTCTAACTTAGTCACTATGTAATCCAAATGTTCATGACCCAACGCAGGGAATGTTCCTAACCAAAAGGTCTGGCTCATCACCACGTCAGTGTTTTTCAGCTCTCCGCTCACTCGATAGTTGCGGCCTGCCATGTAGGGCTGTTTAGTTAAGTTACCGGCGAATAGCAGGCGAGTACCAATCTTGCTTTCTTCGAGGTAGTTTATCAGGTCAGCGCGCTTCACTCCCGAGCTCTTCTTCACGATCAGCGGGAAGCCAAACCAAGAGGGGTCAGAGTTAGGAGTAGCCTCTGGCAGGTGTAGAAACTCTTCTACGCTGGCAAGTTTGGACTTCAGGTACGCAAAGTTAGCGCGCCGCTTTGCAATAAATTCTTCTACGCGGTCCATTTGGGCCAGTGCGCAAGCAGCCTGCATATCAGAAATCTTGAGGTTGTAACCAAGGTGGCTATATGTGTATTTGTGATCGTAGCCATCGGGCAAATCACCGCCGAGTTCCTTCTTTGTCCAGCAGAAACGTTTGCTACAAGTATTGTCCTTGCCAGGAGGGCAATAGCAGTCTCGACCCCAATCACGGAATGACTCGGCAATTAGCTTTAATTCTGAGTTATTAGTGAACACAGCGCCCCCCTCACCCATGGTGATGTGGTGGGCGGGGTAAAAACTCAGTGTTGCAATATCACCAAAGGTGCCCACCATTTGACCCTTGTAAGTAGCGCCCAGGGCATCGCAGCAGTCCTCTACCAACCATAAATTGTATTTCTTGCAGATTGCGGTGACCGCCTCGAGATTGAAGGGATTGCCCAAGCTGTGAGCCAGCATGATAGCTTTAGTCTTAGGTGAAATTGCAGCCTCAATCTTGGATGCGTCAATATTATGCGTGGCCAAATCGACGTCCACAAACACTGGAACCGCACCGAATTGAATGATAGGATTAACCGTGGTAGGAAAGCCGGCTGCCACACCAATGACCTCATCACCCTGTTTGATCGCGCGATCGCCTAACTTCGGGCTGGTCAATGTTGAGAAAGCTACTAAGTTAGCCGATGAGCCAGAGTTCACCGTAATTAGGTATTTGACACCCAAGAACTCTGCAAGTCTCTGCTCAAACATCGCGTTGAAGCGGCCCGTCGTCAACCAGCCATCCAACGATGCATCGACCATCATCTTCAGCTCGTTTGCACCAATAACCTTGCCAGAGACTGGCACTGCCGTTTCGCCTGGAATGAAATCTTTAGGGGCATAAGCAATATCTGCATATTGCTGAACCAGCTCACCGATCTGGCTGCGCAACTTGTCGAGTTGAGGCTGAAAATTAACTGTGGAAGTGCTCATAAATCGGATCCGTATTGTGAAATTTGTTGCAAACAGACTGCACGCATGTCCTGACCATCAAGCCAGGCTTGATGCCAATTGGTAATGTGGCTCAAGGCGTCCTCTAGGGACCAACGCGGGGTCCACCGCAGAAGTTGCCTGGCTTTCGATATATCCAGTTTCAAAAAGCTGGCTTCATGCGGATGCTCGCCAGACTCCAAAACCCAAGAGGCATCACGCCCCCATTTTTGGCAAAGATGCTCAACGATCCATTGAACTGGACGCGCATCTTCATCGATTGGGCCGAAGTTCCAGCCTTCTGCGTAAGACTGACCTTGCGTATAGAGCAATTCAGCAAGCAGTAGGTAGCCGGAAAGCGGCTCCAGCACATGCTGCCACGGGCGAATCGCGTGGGGATTGCGTATTAATACGGGCTCTTTGTTTTGTAGCGCTCGAAGAATGTCAGGCACCAGACGATCCAATGCCCAATCGCCGCCGCCAATGACGTTGCCGGCGCGAGCTGTCGCCATCGCGATCCCAGCACCCATGAAAAAAGATTTGCTGTAAGCCGAACTGACCAGTTCAGCACAACCTTTACTACTGGAGTATGGATCATGCCCGCCCATGGGCTCATCTTCACGATAGCCCCAGATCCATTCACGGTTTTCGTAACACTTATCAGTTGTGATATTGACGATGGCTTTCACCGACCCGCACTGCCGTGCGGCCTCGAGCACATGTACCGTGCCCATCACGTTAGTCGCATAGGTCTCGACAGGCTGATGGTATGACAGCCGAACCAACGGCTGAGCGGCCATGTGAATGAGGATCTCTGGTTTAAACTCACTTATTTGCGCTTGGACAGCAGAAAAGTCGCGAATGTCAGCGACACAGTGTTCCATCCCTTCAGCAATACGCGCAACCTCGAATAGTGCCGGCTCAGTCGGCGGCTCTAAAGCAACGCCGCGTATATTTGCCCCCATAGACTGGAGCCATAAGCTTAGCCAACTGCCTTTAAAACCAGTGTGTCCCGTCATTAGGACACGTTTACCGTACCAAAAGTTTGGATCGGTCTGTTGCCGAATCATATCAATCCCATTTTTTCCAAGGTGCCTTGCCGCCGGCCCAAAGTTCTTCCAAGTAAATTTTGTCCCGCAGTGTATCCATGGGTTGCCAGAAACCGTGGTGCTCAAAAGCCATCAGTTGGCCATCCATTGAAAGTTTCTGCAGCGGCTGTTGCTCCCAAACCGTGACGTCGCTTTCAAGGTAATCTAGGACGAGCGGTGACAATACAAAGAAACCACCGTTAATCATGGCGCCGTCACCCTTAGGCTTCTCCATAAAACGCTTAACCTGGTGCCCTTCAATGTCCAATGCCCCGAAACGTCCGGGGGGGAAGGTGGCCGCCAGTGTTGCCGCTTTGCCATGCCGCTTATGAAACTTAATGGATGCACCAATGTCGATGTCGCTTACTCCATCGCCATATGTGAAACAGAAGGATTCTTCATCGCGCACATATTCAGCAACTCGGCGCAGACGTCCACCAGTCATAGATTCATCGCCGGTATCGACTAACGTGACATTCCAAGGCTCGGCACGTTTTTGATGAACTTCCATGCGATTGCTACGCATATCAAAAGTAACGTCTGACATATGAAGGAAGTAATTCGCGAAGTATTCCTTAATAACGTAACCTTTATAGCCACAGCAAATCACGAAATCATTTACTCCATGATGCGCATACATCTTCATAATGTGCCAAAGGATAGGTTTGCCGCCAATTTCAACCATAGGCTTCGGCCTGCTTGAAGTCTCTTCGCTTAGCCTTGTACCAAGCCCCCCTGCAAGAATTACCGCTTTCATTTCACCATTCCTATCTGATTAATTAGCACCCGAAGTCACAAAAGCATCGGAATAAAAATTCTTAGTGAGCAAACCAGCTTTTACTAGGCTCACTTTAGCGCAATGGATCATGTCATCTGAACCGCAAGCATAAACAGCGGCATTGCTCAGATCCAACTGTGTATTGACCAATGCATCTTGGACATACCCTCTGGCCCCAGTCCAGTCATCTGCGGCACGCGAAAGAACAGGAATATAGGCACACATGCTCGGCATATTGGACGCGCTTAAATATAAGTCTTTTAAATAGCGCCCACCCCACAAAACAGACACTGTTTTAGGCATTTTGTCCGCTGGAAGATCATTAATTGATTCCAGCATGGCTTTGACGGGCGCAATACCAGTCCCAGTTGCAAGAAATATGAGGTCAATGCCTGTGATCTGACGCAGAAAGAAGGTCCCTAGAGGTCCGTTCAGGCGTAGAAGATCATTCTGTTTAGCGTGCTTAAACCAGTACTCGCTCATCACCCCGTTTTCCACGGCACGAATGTGTAGCTCTAATAGTTTATTCGCAAAGCTAGCGTTAGCCAGGGAATAGCTACGACGGACCCCATTAGGTCCGATAATATCAACATACTGACCAGGGATGAAATTAAAATCCGCCGTTGGTGGAAGCCTCAGAAAAACTTGAACTACATCAGAAGCGAGATGATTGAGTTTACTAATACGACATGGCCATGTTTTTGCGACAGGCAACTTGAGGCCGTCAAGATCTTCCACGTCAAGCCTAATATCAGTTTCAGCGCTACGCACACAACTCAAAATCCATCCTTCGGACTTTTCCTGTTCAGACAAGCCAGCTTCAGCATGCAGCACACGAGTCTCACCTCGCAACACTTTGCACCTACAAGCACTGCAACGACCTGTTTTACAGCTATAAGGTAACGAAATCCCTGATTTAGCAGCTGCATCAAGTAACGAAATCTCGCTGGTCGCTTTGAATGTTTTACCGCTGCTGAGCAAAACGTAATGCATGGAAATTTATAGGTTTTTTGTCGTTGAAGAGATTATTATTCGAAACTTACGTTCACCTGATAGCCATTGGCCTTTAGTAGCGCGTGACGCTGAGCTTCTTGTAGATCTGAAGCAACCATTTCACGACACATCTGCTGCACGGTTATTTCTGGCTCCCAGCCCAATTTGGCTTTAGCTTTCGTGGGATCACCTAAGAGGGTTTCCACTTCGGTTGGACGGAAGTATCGCGGATCGATACGCACGATGATTTGGCCAACTTGAAGGGCAGGGCACTTGTCGCCTTTGATTTTTTCGATTATCGCGACCTCATCGACACCTTGCCCCGCAAAGCACAAGTCAATACCCAATTCCTGTGCACTCCATTCGATGAACTGTCTCACAGAGTACTGTACACCCGTGGCAATAACGAAGTCCTCAGGCAGATCTTGCTGCAACATCATCCATTGCATACGCACATAGTCCTTGGCGTGACCCCAGTCGCGCAAAGCATCTAGATTGCCCATATACAAGCACTCCTCCAGTCCTTGAGCCATATTAGCCAGACCCCGAGTGATCTTTCGTGTGACGAAGGTTTCCCCCCGGCGCGGGCTTTCATGGTTAAACAATAGGCCATTGCAGGCGTACATACCGTAAGCCTCGCGGTAGTTAACGACAATCCAGTATGCAAAGAGCTTTGCCACGGCGTAAGGGCTACGAGGATAGAAGGGCGTTGTCTCCTTTTGCGGAATCTCTTGCACCAGTCCATACAGTTCAGAGGTGCTGGCCTGGTAGAAGCGGGTTTTCTTTTCCAATCCTAGGATACGAATTGCTTCTAGCAAACGCAATGTACCAATACCATCCACATCAGCGGTGTACTCAGGCGACTCGAAAGAAACAGCCACATGGCTTTGCGCGCCCAGATTATAAATTTCGTCGGGCTGAGTTTCCTGGACAATTCGCACTAGATTACTAGTATCACTAAGGTCGCCGTAGTGGAGCTTAAAGTGCGTGTTTTCAATGTGCGGGTCTTGGTAGATATGATCCACCCGCTGACTGTTGAAACTGCTAGCGCGACGCTTAATGCCATGAACGATATAGCCTTTTTCAAGCAAAAATTCTGCAAGGTACGAGCCATCTTGGCCGGTAATGCCTGTTATTAGCGCGACTTTAGGTTTTGTAATCATTTTTTAGTTTGACTGAGCGTAATTTTTTTGAAAATCTGCGTAGGCGAGCTTAAGCCCTTCCTCTAACGAAAATTGCGCTTGCCAGCCCAAGGCATTCAGACGAGAATTGTCCATGAGCTTACGCGGTGCGCCGTCGGGTTTGCTAACATCAAAAGCCATTTGTCCTGAATACCCTACAATTTTCGCGATGGCTTGAGCTACTTCGCCAATGGTGATGTCTTTCGCACTTCCCACGTTAATGTGGCTGAGCATAGGCCGGGTGCTCTGATCGTATATGCTTTTGGGCAGATTCATGACGTGCACACACGCTGTAGCCATGTCATCCACGTAGAGAAATTCCCGCTTTGGGGTTCCAGTGCCCCAGATAGAGACGCTAGGAGCGTTGTTGGTCTTGGCTTCGTGAATGCGACGAATCAGCGCAGGAATCACGTGAGAATTTTCTGGGTGATAGTTATCACCAGGGCCGTAGAGGTTAGTCGGCATGACACTTCGATAATCTATGGCATGACTGATCCCGTACTGGCGGTTGTAACTCTCACAAAGCTTAATACCTGCTATTTTAGCGATAGCATAGGGTTCGTTGGTAGGCTCTAATCTCCCAGTAAGCAACATATCTTCGCGCATGGGCTGCTGCGCGAGTTTGGGATAAATACAGCTAGAACCGAGGAACAGCAAGTTCTTTACACCGTTTCGAAACGCCGCATCAATTACATTAGCCTGAATCATCAAGTTCCGATAGATAAATTCAGCGGGATAACTGTTGTTGGCGTGAATGCCGCCCACTTTAGCTGCGGCCAAGTAAACCTGATCAGGCTTTTCGTTCGCAAAAAATTGCTGGACAGCGGCCTGATTGGTGAGATCAAGTTCGGCGTGAGAGCAGGTGACAATATTGGTTTGCCCCTGTGCATATAAGGTGCGCATGATAGCTGAACCAACCATGCCACGATGCCCAGCAATATAAATTTTAGGATTTGAATTCATTTGGCGCTACGCCCGTAATTATCTTCATACCTTGTAATGTCATCCTCACACAGATAACTACCAGACTGCACTTCAATAATTTCCAGCGGAATTGTCCCTGGATTCTTTAAGCGGTGAACTTCGCCTAATGGAATATACGTTGACTGGTTCTCGGTCAAAATCATTACTTTGTTACCGTTTGTGATTTCAGCCGTACCCCTAACCACAATCCAGTGCTCAGCTCGGTGATGATGCTTTTGAAGACTTAAGCTGGCTTGAGGTTTAACCTGAATGCGCTTAACTTTGAAACGGCCACCCTCATCAATACTGTCATACCAACCCCAGGGACGATGCACCTTGCGGTGAAGGGTATGCTCTTGACGTTGACTCTTATTTAAAGCTTCGACAACACATTTAACATCTTGGCTCTTCGATTTTTCTGCAACTAAAACTGCATCCGGCGTTTCAATAACAACAAGATTTTCAACACCCACCAAACTCACTAAGCGGCTTGTAGCATGCACAAGGCTATTGCTTGTACTTTCTAGAATTACGTCACCTATTTGAGCATTACCATCTTCATCTTTGGGAAGAGCCTCCCAGACTGCATTCCAAGCGCCTAGATCATTCCAGCCCGCATCCAACGGTACCATCTGAATTCCAAAATCGCTACCAGGGCATTTTTCCATAACCGCGTAATCAACGGATTCGCTGGGTATGTTGGCAAAGAGATTTCTGTCAGGGCGCACAAACGAACCATCTTGGGTTTTTCCGGCCCATGCCAAACGGGTGGCACTAGCAATATCTAACCGGAAGTTTTCTAGTGCGCTGAGCCAAACCGAAGCTTTAACAACAAACATTCCAGCATTCCAGAAGTAACCACCTTCATCCAAATAACGTTGCGCAGTACGTGGATCAGGCTTTTCCACAAACCGCCCAACTGGGTGAGCTTGCCCATTTAACTGGACGGAAGCATCCACTTGGATGTAACCATAACCCGACTCGGGTTTGGTCGGCACGACGCCTAGGATAACAATATCGCCCCGACAGGCGACTTCTACAGCTAGGCGCAGAGCCGCTTGAAATTCGGCTTCATTGCCGATGATCTGGTCGGCGGGCGTCACCACCAGAACGGGGTCGCTACCTTGCTCAAGGGAAGCTAAAGCAGCCAGTGTCAGTGCCGGTGCTGTATTACGCCCTTCGGGCTCAAGCAAAAATGTAGCGCCGTTGATCCCCACTTCGCGCAGTTGCTCTTGCGCTAGGAATCGGTGCTCCTCGTTACAAACGACGTAAGGTGAACTACCTAGGCGTACGGCCGCTTTTTGAAAGAGACTTTCTGAATCCGTGAGACAAAGAAACTGTTTTGGAAAGCCAGCACGAGACAAAGGCCACAATCGAGTACCAGACCCCCCGCACAGAATTACCGGCTGAACTTCAATAGGCATTTTTACTAAAAAACCCTTTAAATACTGTCACAATCATTATTTGGATATCAAGCCAGATAGACCAATTCTCAATATAATAAAGATCAAATTCGACTCGTTTTCGCATCTTTTCGACAGTATCGGTTTCACCTCTATAACCATTGATTTGAGCCCACCCTGTAATTCCCGGCTTCACAAGATGTCGCTTCATATATTTAGGAATTAAATTCATAAACTGATCGTTTAATGAAATCGGGTGAGGCCTTGGCCCAACAATCGACATGTCCCCTTTTAATACATTTAAAAACTGGGGCAATTCATCTAAACTAGACTTTCTGAGTATTGAACCAATTTTTGTGACTCTTGGATCATTCTTAACCGCTTGAACTGCCGTTTTGCTTTCGTGGACAACCATTGTTCTAAATTTATACACTTCCAAAAATCGACCATTTAGGCCCAATCTTTTCTGCCTAAAAAACACAGGACCTTCGGATTCGATTTTAATCAAAATTGCCACAACCAAAAACACAGGAGAAAAAATAACTAATGCAAAAATCGAGGCCACGTAATCAAGAAGACACTTTACAATAACTTCAGAAACATCATGTTTTGGCGCATGTATATTAATAACTGGAATACCAGAAACAAATTCAACCTGATCAAAAACTACGCCAAGAATCGGATGGCTTGGCACCAGCCTAACAGCCAGTGGCGCCAATTCTAACTCGGCCAGTATCTCTTGAATATTGGAATCGGTCAAGGAGCCATTGGACAACCAAAGCTCTTCTACACACCCATCCAAACACTCGCTTATAGTTTTCTCGTCGAACGAGAGGGCTTTTTTTTGCACTTTATATCCGAGCCACGGATTTGACTCCAATTTCTGTTGAAGAGAGTCAGCCAAATCATTGTCAGATATGATACAAATTTTTTTTTGATTATTTCCGTTCGCCCTTAGCTCTCTAAGGCTTTTATAAACCAAAACTCTGGAAATAAATAAAAATAGTAAGCTCAGAACGGACCAGATGCCCATCCATTTTTCATCCACTGCACTGATAAACCCGGAAAAATAAGCTAAAGCCAAGCCAACGGCTATTGCAGTTAACCATCTCCAAAAAATTGCGTTCAGCATCAAATGGATTCGTTCGGCTCTCCATGATTTATACAACCCTTTTGAGCCACTTTCGAACACTAACACACACACAAGCACCAGCACCAATTGTGCCATCACATTTCTATGCCCGAGGCCGACAGCAGCAACGATTAGATCAGAACTAAAAGCTGCTGCGCAAATTAGAGCGCCATCTAAAAGCTTTAAGAATACGGTTGGGGCGTTATAATTGTGCATTATCTTTAACTCGATCTAGATAGAGACATGGACTACGCGTCGCCTCCGAACAAATCGCGCGTATACACCTTATCGGCCACATCTTCCAGCACATCGGCCATGCGGTTGCTGATGATGACATCGGATTCTTTCTTGAAGGCTTCGATGTCGGTCACAACGCGGGAATTGAAGAATTCGCTGTCTTTGAGGGCCGGCTCATAGATGATGACTTCAATGCCTTTGGCCTTGATGCGCTTCATGATGCCCTGGATGGAAGAAGCACGGAAGTTGTCCGAGCCGCTCTTCATGATGAGGCGGTAGACACCGACGACTTTGGGCTTGCGACGGATGATGTCGTCGGCAATGAAGTCTTTACGGGTGGTGTTGGATTCGACGATGGCGTGAATGAGGTTCTGCGGCACGTCGCGGTAGTTGGCCAGCAGCTGTTTGGTGTCTTTTGGCAGGCAGTAGCCGCCATAGCCGAAGCTTGGGTTGTTGTAGTGAGTGCCAATACGGGGGTCGAGTCCAACGCCGTCGATGATCTGTTTGCTATCAAGACCATGGGTGGCGGCATAGGTGTCGAGTTCGTTAAAGTACGAGACCCGCATGGCCAGGTAGGTGTTGGCGAAGAGTTTGACGGCTTCGGCCTCAGTGGCATCGGTAAAGAGGACGGGGATGTCCTTTTTAATGGCGCCTTCTTTGAGCAGGCCGGCAAAGATTTCGGCACGCTTGGAGCGTTCACCGACAACGATGCGGGAAGGATGCAGGTTGTCATACAGTGCCCGGCCTTCACGCAGGAATTCCGGCGAGAAGATGAGGTTCTGGGTACCGAGGGCTTCACGGGTTTTAACGGTATAGCCAACGGGGATGGTCGATTTGATGACCATGGTGGCGTTCGGATTAATCGCCATAACGTCCCGAATAACGGCTTCAATGGATTTGGTATTGAAGTAGTTGGTTTCCGGGTCGTAGTCGGTAGGCGTGGCGATGATGACGTAGTCAGCGCCTTCGTAGGCATCTTTCTTATCCAGCGTAGCGCGGAAGTTCAAAGGCTTGTTCTTGAGGTAGTCCTCGAGCTCTTTGTCTTCAATGGGCGATTCTTTACGGTTGATCTTCTCAACCTTCTCGGGAACGATGTCGAGGGCAACCACTTCATGGTGCTGCGAGAGCAACACACCGTTCGACAAACCTACGTAACCTGTTCCGGCAATGGCGATTTTCATTAACTCTATAATTTAGAAAGAAATAGATTTAAAATATTCAATGGTTTGCTTTAAACCGTCTTCAAGAGATACTTTCGGCTCCCAACCTAGTTTATTTTTCGCCAAATTGATGTTGGGTTGACGCTGTTTTGGATCATCAGAAGGGAGCGGTTTAAAGCAGAGTTTGCTTTTGGATTTCGTTAGATTAATCACCATTTCTGCTAGCTCAAGCATAGTAAACTCTCCTGGATTGCCAATATTGACAGGCCCGGCAAATCCCTCTTCTGTATCCATCATCAGAAGCATCGCATCTATAAGGTCATCAACATAACAAAAGCTTCGAGTTTGCTGGCCATCCCCGAAAATTGTGATTTCTTCGCCGCGTAGCGCTTGAACAATAAAATTACTAACAACACGGCCATCATTAGGATGCATACGAGGACCATAGGTGTTGAATATTCGAACGACTTTGATTTGTAACTGATGCTGCCGCCAGTAATCGAAAAAAAGCGTCTCAGCGCATCGCTTGCCTTCGTCGTAGCAACTTCGAATCCCTATCGGATTCACCCTGCCCCAATAAGATTCTTCTTGTGGGTGCATTTCTGGATCACCATACACCTCACTGGTGCTCGCTTGAAGAATTCTCGCTTTCACTCGTTTTGCGAGGCCCAACATATTGATTGCCCCATGCACGCTAGTCTTGGTGGTCTGAACCGGGTCGTACTGATAATGCACCGGAGATGCTGGGCAAGCCAAGTTATAAATCTGGTCCACCTCAACATAGAGCGGGAAGCACACATCGTGGCGCATGAGTTCGAAGTGAGGATGATTGAACAACTGTTTTACGTTGTTTTTGTTACCCGTAAAAAAATTATCCACGCACAAAACATCGTGACCTCGAGCAATTAGCTGATCGCAAAGATGCGAACCTAAAAAACCAGCCCCGCCTGTAACTAGCACTTTTTTTTCGTTCATATTTAATCGTATAAGTCACGAGGACCAATGGTTGTCAGAACGCTACCGCCCTTGGATTGTTCGTTGTTTCCCAAAAAACGGTTATTGATAAATTTTTACGCACCTACACATCCCACATCAAACATCAAACATCAAACATCAAACATCAAACATCAAACATCAAACATCAAACATCGATGTATAGAAATAATTTTTGGTAATTATAGCCCCCCCGCTATCGCGACGCAACATGTTGTGGCAATAAAAGTTGACAGTCAGTAACTATTCAACAACGTGCGACAGGAGGCAATGACCGTAGCCACTGGAATATTACGAACTTCTGGTTTATTAAAGTCTGAGCTATGCACAACCCGACAATCTACCCGCCATGGGAACCAGTGGTTGAGCTTATAGGGTGTGTTCTCAAACAGAGCCACGATTCTTTTGTTGAGCCCCGCCGCCAGATGCATGGCTCCGCCGTCGCTACCAATAAATAGCTCACAAAGTGAAAGCGCTGCAATCAGTTCAGTGAGGTTTAGGGTATGCATGGGGATCAGGCGATCACTTTTAACTTCTTGCATTAGAATAGAGGCGTTTTCGTCATCTCCAGGGTGCTGCAGATCATCCTCCCTACCAGGGGACCACAAGAGCAAGATCTGCGTCTCTGGTTCTGTGTGAAGAAGATGATTTGTTAAGGTAATAAAGTTATCAATTCCCCACCGGCGTTCGGGTTCGCGAGCACTTATGTGCAAAGCAATTCGTTGCGTGGATTGTGGTAGGCGATTTTTCAATCTATTCACTGCGGCGATTTCCGGGAATACTCGTATCGGCCCCATAGGCTGAGTAATTCCTAGAGGAAAAAGCAACCCAGCAACAGCTTCAACCTCATGCGTAGCGTCAGAGTTCGGTGACTCCATACAAATGTCCGGCAGCCCTTTAGACATGCCCACAGGTTTCGGCATGTATCCAATGGTGTTTTTAGCCCCTATCTGCCTAGCAAACCCTAGGCCATGCCTGTCATAGCTGGCCTTACCTAGAATGGTCACGTCCGGCTTCCAGCGGCGCAGTCGCACAATCAACTTAAGTCGATGATTCAGAGCCCTAAATCGGGCGAACATATTACCGGCATGTTTGAACTTCTGATACACAAAGACCTGATCCACATTCGGATTACCACGCAAAACTTCAGCATTATATGAATTAACTAGGGCTCCAATCTCTGCACCGGGAAATCGCGTACGCAATGCGTCGAAAATTGGCGTAGTGCAAGCCAAATCCCCAATATTATCTCTGCGAATAACGAGAATTTTCTTAATTTGAAGATGCATACAATCTACTCTGCGATTTTCTTTAGAATACGTCTGGCGCTACGAATAATATCTCTCTTAATCCGAAGCGCTGGATAAAGCACTCCTTGATTAAAAGTACGCTCTTTTGACGTGGCAAACTGGTCGATGCAAACAAACTTAGTCAACCGATGTGCATGCTCCCACCCCCATTCTTTGAGTTCGTACTCAACTTCATGGCGCTCGCCCGTTGCCGTATTAATCAAATCGGCAACTTTCTTTAGGTCATGCTGCTTGATAATCCCAGCAGTAAAAGCTTCTTCGAGGTTAGGAGCATCAATCGATTGAGGTAGAGTTTGCTCAAGAAAATTTGTGTTAGCCACAAAGAACTTGGTACCAACAATCCAAGATTGATTATAAAACCAATGTGTAGAAAGAATTTGGGCGCCATGTTGCTCAAAACGAGCCATCACCGCTTGCGCCCAATTGGGTTGCGTCATAATTATATCGCCAGCCGATTTAATAAATCGAACAATTTCCCAAATGCTATCCAGCTCTCCCTGATGCAACCCAGAGGGACCTGGGCGATCAAGAATTTTATCTGCAAGGGTATGAACTGTAGGATCAGACACAAACCCATCGGATACTACTAATATAAAAATCCGATCGTCATTGATTGATTTTAGGTGTTTAAGGACCTTACGCAATATAATTCGCGACTCCAAATCGCCTGCGTAGGTCGTCAACGCGACAAGTGTTTTAGACGAATTATCACTCATTCAAGACACTCTCGTTCCACACATCTTGCATTACGAATGAAAATCTAGAAAAAATTTAAAATTCAATGAATTGATTTCTAGCAGGTACTATAGACAATTGAATAGATACTGCAGCAACCAACAGACTTACTGGCAACCAAGGGCCCCCAGCCAAACCCGCCCCCAAATATACAGCGATGTAAACAAAAACCGTGAACCCTAAACCTCGCTCAGGCAAGGGTAAAGTTGAGTTAAACCAAAAACGTAAACCATGGCACGCAAGGCCTAGCATAAACAACAGGTAGGCTACTAACCCAATCACACCCGTTTCAAACATTACCATCAAGTAGAAATTATGTGGGTTTACACGCCCCGCTCCCAACGAAAAGTAATTCAGAGCCCCTCGATGCCAAGGCTCCGTTTCAGCCTCCCACCGTTGCAAATGTGCATTTTCTGAAGCAACCGTAGGAAGTTTTTTCCAGCCTGGTCCATAGCCTAACCAAAACCGTTCTTTATTAATTTCCCAAACAGATTTAGCGATCGCCGTGCGCTCAGTAATAGAACCATCTACGCCAAACTTATAGGTCTGTGGTGACAAAATTGAGGAGTATCGCTGAATTAGCGGGCTTGTTAAATAGCTTTTGGCGAAGAATGACGTCCCTATACACATCGCCAATAAAATAAAAATCGTTCGCTTATAATTCCAAAATCGGCAAAAAACAAAAAACAAAATGGAGCCGCATACGAAAACAAACGTAGTTCTAACTCCAGAATTAAAGGAAAAAACCACCGTCAGAGTTGTGATTATAGCAAGCAATACCCTATGCCTAACGTTGGTAGCCAAGAAAAAAATCGTTCCAAGCAAGAAAGGCATGAAGTAAATTATATCGGCCGCAAAAAAATCTAAATAGGGCGGCTTTTCTTCACTCGCATAATCATAAATGCTGAATTTGAGCCCGTTTTCCACCCCATCCCAAATGGCCAATCCTAATTTCATAGCAAAGCCGGCAATTAACGCCATTATCGTATATTTAGAAACACGCTCTCTTTGGATAGGTTTTAAGGGCTGACAAACCAATAGAAGAAACGTGACTAAAAATGGGAGCGTCTCCTTTTTCAATTCAGACAGGCTTTCCGCCATGTAGGGGCTGACAAATGCGCTCAATACTGTCGTAGCGCAAAGCCCAAACAGACTTAATGACGCAATATTAATTGGCGGTTTTTGCAATTGTCCACGGCATAATTGATAGATCAAAATAAGTAGCATCGCAGTAGCCAATACATATCGCAGCGCTATGGTATGCGGTATAACTGCTACAAATATGTAAAGCAGCGGTATCAAAACGGCTGGGCTCTTAAGCACATTGTCGATTGTCTTGTGGTATTTGATTGGAGTAGTACTCATGTTATGCCTTTGGCCTCCTGAAATTTTTTGATCAACGTTTCAGCTGTTGTTCGATAAGTACACCTTTCTGCCACAGTCTCCTGTCCGTTTCTTCCAATTTGTTCACACAAACCAGGGCGTTCCAGACAATGCCGTAATTGATGCTGAAGATCTTTCGCATCTTTGTAGACCAGCAGATCTTTGCCAACTTCAAAGACCTGATCAAGCTCTAGAATCTCGTCGGTGAGCAAGCATGTTCCAGTAGCGGGCACCTCCATCAGCCGCATATTCATTCCGCTATTCTTTGAGTCACCACCTACATTCCACCCCGTAACATTTAAAACAACTCGGCTCTCGTTATATAGCTTATTTAGCGCTTCACCGTGAATACTGTCACCCTGAACTAAAAAGCTAACTTTCGTGTTGAAGCGGCATTTATTCCTCCACCCCGGACCAACGATGACGATGTTTCCCGTGATTGCCAAAGCTGCTTCGATCAGAGCCAAGCGCTGATCGCTATAAGTACCGACAAAGCTAAGGTCGAACCGTTTCTGAATATGCGGGATAGCATAAAAAATAGATGTATCTACGGCATGCTGCAAATAGCTAACATGCTTTAAGCCACGAGCCTGGAGACTCTGGACCGAACGCTCGTTCATACAGAAATAAGCATCAAACAATAGAATTTCATCGACTATTTCACCAATTCGCGTTTCAGACTCAATCCACCAACCGAACTTGGCGCAATCAATCTTTTTAAGAGCTTCGTGACCAAAGACCGAGTCACGAATTAACAGTACGATGTCGGGTTTATGCTCTCGATAAAGCGAATATAGCCTTTCGTTTAAAAAATTGCGATGCGCAAGAGGATGACTTTCAAAAAGACTTTTGGATTTAGGTAATAGCCTTAAATTATGAAATTGCTTATTGACTGTATGAATCACCCATTTATCAAACCAGGTGTTTTCGTCCAGAAAGAGCGGGATCAATTCAATATCAAACCGTGCAAATGCCCGCGCCAGATACTCAATAATTGGCGGCTCCTTTCTGTAGGCAACAAGAATCTTCTTGGGCATTTTCTGCACTTTAGTTCACCTGTCCGATCAGTTGTTTCACGGCCAACAAGGCGGCATCTTGATGAATGTTGTCGCGACAGAGCATCGTGGATTGCGTACAGTGATCTTGCCAGCATGGCGAGCAAGATGGCATCGGGTTGGCCAGGAGTGGTATGGTGTTCTCGTAAATAAAAGTCCCTGGGTCGTAGGCACCCGTAAGCGGTGTTACTGCCGGGATATTAAATGCAGCGCCTAAATGGGTGATAAACCCTTCAACGCTGACGATTAGTTTCGCCTGTGATACAAGCCACATAATTTCGCGTAATGATGTTTTTCCACGCAAATCCAAGCAAGCCGGAATCTCGTCCTCACCTGATTCACCGATCTGTACCCAATTAGCCTGGGGAGTTTGCGCCACCAGCCAAATTAGCTTTGTGGTATCCCAGTTTTTGAGATACGCCCCAGTCGGACGGTTGAAACCTACTGTCGCCTTTAGCAATGCAAACGGACGTTGGATATGAGCAAATCTTTGCTCATATGTAGAAACCTCGGTACTGGAGAAAAAAATTTCTGGTTTAAGCTTGCTGTAGTCAAGTTCTGGACGATAGTCTGGTAGGAGTTTCTCTAACCAATTCCAGCCTTTTTCACGTCGCTTGATCAGGTCACTGGTGTCTAGTGGATTTGTCCCTACTGTCCAAACCTCACCGCCGATACAGAGTACTGCCGAACCACGCAGACTTCGCAGTAGCATTTTGAACAAGCTACGCTTCCAGCTGGACATAGCGTGGTAGCTTAAATTGCTGACGACATTTGGATTTGATTCAAATAACGCTGGGCACATAGAAAATACAATACCCTTAGTACCCGATTTTCGGTTGAGTCCAGCCAAAATACTGGAAATAGTTAGCGCATCTCCCAGACCATTACCCATGACGCAGTAAATTAGGACTCGATTCTTTTGCGCCATGATTCGCTCAAACATCTTGCGAATTGGTGTCATAAGGGTATAGAGCCCCCACTCGCGAATTCGTTGCCATCGCTTGCTTTGCGTCTTATAGAGCATCATTTGGCTCCAACAAACTTGAGGCTGCAGCCAACACTGAATTGACGGAAAGCTGTTCCAAGCATGCCCGGTCACAACGCAGACACTTATCTGGCGTGTTAAACACCGTAGAACATGGGTAACAGTCGAGTTCTGACGCACACAATACCTGTCGGTACTTGCCTGGCAAATAGACTTCTTTGTAATCAACCGGGCCCGAAATACAAACAACGGGCACACCCACCGCATCTGCCATATGAGTTACACCAGAGTCCACACCAATGAATAAGCTCAACGATTCCAAGATTCCGGGTAGTTGAGCCAGTTCATATTGACCTACCGTATTAATCACGGCATCACTTCCCTGCGGCGTGCCCAACAAAGCCATGACGGCTTGGGCCTGATCCCGATCACCCGGGCCACCCAGCAATACGATACCGGTATTATTAGCGAGATTCAGCACACCCATAGCTAATGCCACCAATTGCGTTTCCGAAAGACGTTTTAATGCGCGGCCACTACTGATCAATAGCCCTATCCATTGTATATTGCTGGGCAACGAGATTGCTGGCGCTCCAGCAGGAACCACCAGCCTCTTTTGGCGTGCTCGGTCATTCGGCAGCAGAGCTGCGCACAGTTCAAACTGTGTTCCCGGAAAATAATATCCATCCTGATGTCGACAGGCTGTCGTAATCAAAGGAGCCAGTAGCCGATAACTGGGATTCAGATTGCCTGGCAATACTGACATGCGGCGGGGCACCGCTCCCCAACAGAAACCCGTCAGTTGGGCTGCACTGGGAATTAGGCAAATGGCGGTGTCGTAACCTGTGGCAATTCTTGCCAGTTTAAGGCGCCCTTTCAAACCCTTCTGCTCGGCGTAGGCGAAGACACGCACGCGATCAACCATTGGCAATAACGGCTTTAAACCTCGAGCAATTGGGTCAACCAGCAGATCAATTGTGGCATGCGGGTACCGATCTCTCAGCGCTTGAAATAAAGACGCACTACAAACGACATCGCCAATCCCGGCGATTTCTGCAATAAGGATCCGGCGTGGAGCAGAGACGCCCAGCTTACGCAACTGCACAATCGGCCACCAGATTGGCGCGAACAGCCATGTGAGCAGAATATAAATCACCGGGTTGCCTCCAGCGCTTGATGTACACGCTCAAAAACCTGATCGACGCTGATGGCGGACATGGGGATGCAGTCATTCGCACCCTCTTCGTCCGCCGGATGGTTAATGCAGTAGTCGTGCGGATGCTGCAATGGGCCGGTGTGGTGGGTCATGGATAATGCATGATACAAACCAACGATCGGGATATCAAAGGCACTCATGATGTGGGTGGGGCCTGTATCAACCCCAACATACACATTAAGGCAAGACATTATTGCGGCCGTTTGGCGCAGCGTGAGTTGGTTAGCAAACGAGATGCAGCGCGCGCCTAGTTCTGCCGCCAAGGCCTGGTTGCGCTCCAAACCATCGCGGCCACCAAACAGAATTAAGCGTGCATTTGGGTGCTGTGCGCTAATACGATTCGCTAGCTCGTGGAAGTTTTCAATCGGCCAGTCTCGATAGGGGCGCGTATGAAAGCTGGTGGTCTGAAAGCCGATGATGAGATTCTCCGGCACGATGCCGTATTCATGTAGCTTCTGTTTAGCCCAATCTCGTTCGGCGTTCGTGAGCACTAGGTCAATACGCAGGTTTGGCGTGGTGATGCCAACGGCCTTGGGCAGTTCCAACATTTGTCGTACGACATGGTCTGACTTAAACGGTGGTGGCTCGACCGCAACAGTGATGAGCTTGTTCAATGACGCATCGGGTTGTCGATAGGCAACAACCTCTCGACTCACACGCACAGCATAACGAATGAGCGGTGCATCAAAGCCGTAAACGAAGGCTTTGTCATATTGCTTACCGAACCAACCGCGAACCCAAGCAGACTTTTTAGTGATGCCGCCCACGTGCTGTACGTAGGGCAGGTGCTCCAGCACTTCGTACCGGTTAGGGTGCGCCAACACAGTGATTTCTGCACCGGGATAATGCTGTGCAATAGCGCGGATCGACGGTACACAAAATAAAGTATCGCCGATGCGGGTGACGTTGACGATCAGAATTTTCATGAGAGCTGGCTCAACGATGCATCCAGAATCAGGAGTTGCAGCACCTGCTCGGCCAATGCGGGCCGGTTACGGTATTCCGCAATGAAGCGCTCAACTCGTTCTGCATTGATCTGGCCCTGCGTGTGCGCCTGTAAGCGCTGGCCCAGGCCGGCAAAACGTTCTTGCAGATCTTCTTTAAGCCAGGGTTGCAGCGGTGGGTTAAAGCCACGCTTTTTGATGTTGAATAGATCTAGCGCTGCCAGGCGTTGCGTAACGCTTGCAAAGAGTTTTTTGGCGGGTTGGGTGAAGCGCTCGCTATCTGGCAATGCCATGACACGCTCTGCCCAGACATGATCAAGCAACGGCGCCCGCAACTCAAGACCATGCGCCATGGTGCAGAGATCCCCTTTGCGCAGAATGTATTCCGGTAGGTAGTTATAAAGATCTACAGCCAGCAATTGCTTGAGCGGTGGTAGCCGGTTTAACGCATCGATTGACGGATAGCGCCAGTAAGTGACTGAAGGCGCCTTCAGACCCGGTTGTAAAAATGCGCGCTGGCCCGGTGTCATGCCAGAAAAGCGCAGGCTGTATGCCTCTAACCAATTCAAGCGGATTTCTTCGACCAGTTTACGCCAGCCCTTACCCGCCATGTCGGCCATGCGCGGTAGCGGCAAGCGCAATAGGCGACGCCAACTGGTGCGAAGGTGTTTGCCCAGGCGTTTATAGCCGCCGAGCAGTTCATCACCCCCATCGCCACCCAGCACTACTTTTACATGTTGTGTGGTGGCCTGAGCCAGATACCAGGTTGGAAAACTGGAGGGATCAGCAAAGGGTTCATCCAGATCGGCAATGATCTGCTCGAAGTCTTTCGCAATCGTCAGCGGCACATGGATCGCTTGGTTAGGCAAACCCAGCGTATCGGCAATTTGCCGTGCAAGCGGAGATTCATCCAGAGGTGAACCGGGGAACGCCGCTGAAAACGTGTGCAGCTGATTAAAGCCCTGCTCTTTGAGACGGCAAGCAATGGTGCTGGAATCAATGCCGCCAGAGAGGAATACGCCGAGTGGACGATCCGCTACGGTACGGATGCGAATAGCGGTATCGAGTTCTGCTTGCCAATCGCCTGGTTGTGCGTGCGGTTGCCAGTAGCAATGCTTGGTGAGTTCTTGTGTATCTAAGCGGTAATGCAGGTAGTGGGCGTTTTCCAGGCGATGAATATGCTGGAAGATAGTACGAGGCGCGGGAATATAGCGGTGTGCCAGGTAGGCATCAATGCTCTCTGCCGAGAACTGACGTTCCGCTTTAGGTACCGCAGGCAAGACAGCGCGAACAAGCGAACCAAAAGCCAGGCCGCCATTGGCGGTGGTGTAGACCAGGGGCTTGAGGCCCATACGATCCCGCACTAAAAAGACTTCGCGCTTGTTCCAATCCAAAATGGCAAAAGCAAACATGCCTCGTAGTTTGGGCAACAGACCTTCAAGTCCCCAGGCTTCATAACCGCGCAAAATGAATTCGGTATCGGCACGGGTTTTAAATTGCACACCACCGGCTTTGAGTTCATTGGCATGCTGTTGCCAATCGTAAACTTCGCCGTTGTAACAGATCCAGATGTTGCCATCGTCGTTGCTGAATGGTTGATCCGCTTCCGGGCGCGGATCCATGATGGCTAAGCGCGTATGAATGAGCGCTGTTTCTGGATTTTCGTCGTTCCGCTGACCTTGGGTGTTCCAACCGACTACATGCTCCGCATCCGGCCCGCGGCGACGTAACGCTGACAGCATGGCCGATACCGTATTCGGTGTAGCCGATTGTTGCTGGAAGTAGCCCGCAATGCCGCACATGGTGAGTTACCTAGCCTTAGCGATGGCCTGACGGAATGCCTGGTCCATACGATCGAGCATGATGTCTATTCCGAAATTTCGGCTATACGCTAACGAGGCTTCAGCAAACTGCTGGCGCAAAGCGGCATCGCCCATCAAACGGCGCAGGTTGTCTGCCAGCATAGGTACATTGCGCGGCGGGGTCATGAGGCCGGTCTGGCCATCCTGCAGGGCTTCGCCAATGGCGCCGATGGGCGTACTGATGGCGGGCACCCCGCAGGCCATAGCCTGCATGAGGCCTTGCGGCACACCTTCGTCACCATACGAAGGCAATACAAACAAATCCAGGCAGCTTAGCCATTCGGGCACGTTGTCCTGGTTGCCGACCATAATGATGCGATCATCCAGCCCGTGCGATGCGCGGCGACGTTCGATGTCGCCCCAGCGCGGGCCATCGCCAATGACTAGAATCTGCCAATCGGGGAATTCGTGTTTGAGGCTGGCAAAGGCGTCGACAAGATCATCATGACCTTTCCAATCGCGCAGCGTGGCCAGAATACCGATGGTGGGTTTGTCGGCCACGTTGAGCTTGGCACGCATGGCCTGCTTGTCGAGCGGCTTGTAGTAGCTGAGGTCGATACCGGTACGCACTGACGTCATACGATCCAGCGGGATGCCGTTCACCTGATTGAGCGTGCTGCGCAGCGCTTCACCCGTGGTGACCACGTGCTGGGTGGCGGTTTGATACAACCACCGTGTACTGGCTTTGGTGTTGACGGGTGATGAGACATGACGCGTACGCACCAACGGTGGCATGCCGCTTAAGGTAGCGCAATTGGCAGCGACCAGCCAGCTGTCGGTAGAGCTGTGCGTGTTGATGACATCAAACTCGTGACCATGCTGCTTGAGGTACTGGCGCATCGCCAGAAAACCTTTGAGGTTTTTACGCGCGATAGGTAGCGTGACTGTAGGAATACCGCGCTTGATGGCCGCTGGCGCAATCTGCGCTTCCGGCGGCGTTACCAGTACCACTTTATGGCCGCGGGCGATCATGCCTGCAGCCTCGGTAAGAATTCGAATTTCCTGACCGCCCCAGCCGGTGGAGTTTTCGGTGTGCAGGATGGAGAGTTTTTTGTTCGTCATCAGAGCTTAAAGTCCGGGGCGTAGCGGCGGAACCAGAGTTCCAGCACCATCAGTGTCCAGAGGCGGCCACCATGCGGTTGTTTAGGCGTGGCCTGTTCGCGTTGTAGTTTGTCGAGGAAGCCAGCGCGAAAGATGTTGCGGCCAGCCAAACCGCCCTCGCCCAGCATATCGGTAAGCGACGTCTTGAGACCACCCGCCAGCCACTCATGCAGCGGCATGACGAAGCCCTGTTTACCGCGATAGACGATGTCGTGCGGCAGATAACGCTC
>JACCDN010337850.1_pt1 | contig 31160 bp, 24 predicted proteins | sample 7441691 | NCBI WGS metagenome assembly JACCDN01 (sample SAMN15323439, study PRJNA562643) | freshwater metagenome | isolation source: river surface water | place: USA:Blue River Watershed | collected 2017-08-16 | reverse complement strand
TCGGCCATGACTTCCTGGAGGAGGCCTTGCCCGGCGTCCTCAGGAAGTTCAACGCTTCCCTGCCCGAGGGCGTCGCGATCCCGACCCTCGCGGCGCTGGTCTGCTGCTCGCCGTTCGACCTCGCCCTCCACGACGCTTATGGGGTCGCCCATGGCGTGCCGACTTATTCCACTTATTGCGCGCCTTGGATGAACCGGGACCTCTCCGCGTTCGTCACGCCGGCGGAGGATGCGAAGTCGGTTTCGTTCTCCGGTCGCTACCCCGCGGATTACTTCCGCTCGCCGGTCACGACCAAGCTGCTCGCCTGGCATCTCGTCGGCGGACTTGATTACCTCACGTTGGCCGAGGCCGGCGCGAACAAGGTCGCCGACGGATATCCGTCGTCCCTCGACGAATGGATCAAGGCCGACGGCCTCAAGGCCCTGAAGGTGAAGCTGCGCGGCAACGATGCGGCCTGGGATTTCGAACGCCTGAAGCGCGTGGCCGAGATCGGTCTGCCGCTCGGCGTCGAACTCTTCACGGCGGATTTCAACTGCACCGTGACGGATCCCGCCTACGTGAACGGCGTCCTCGACCGCGTGAAGGCCGAACTCCCGGAACTCTGGCAGCGGCTCAGCTATGTCGAGCAGCCGTTCCCTTACGAGCTCGAGGAGCATCCGATCGACGTCCATTCGGTCAGCGAGCGCATGCCGCTCTTCCTCGATGAAAGCGCGCACGACTGGCGCATCGTCCGCCTCGGCCGCCAGCTCGGCTGGACCGGCGTGGCGCTCAAGACCTGCAAGACCCAGACCGGCGCGCTCCTCAGCCTCTGCTGGGCCCGCGCCCACGGGATGCAGCTGATGGTCCAGGACCTCACCAATCCCATGATGGCGCAGATGACGCACGTCCTTCTGGCCGCCCACGCCCCGACGATCGCGGGCGTGGAGACGAACGGAATGCAGTTCTATCCGGCCGCTTCGGCTCCCGAAGCGGCGGCGCACCCGGCCCTTTACGCCCGTCGCGACGGACAGGTCGACGGCTCGAGCCTGCGCGGCCCGGGCTTCGGTTATCGCCTCGCCGAAATCGTCCGCCAGCTGCCTCCGGCGCGTCGTTCGGCCGGCGCCTGATCGCCAATCGGCTTGCCTGCGGGGGAAGGGGAGGGTTTGTTCACCTCACACCCCCGCCCAAATCATGCTCCGCTCGCTCCTCCTCTGCCTGCTTTCGCTCAGCGCGTTCGCCGCCGACGCCCCTAAGCGCAAGGTCCTCTTCTTCACCAAGTCCTCGGGCTACGAGCACGAGGTGATCTCCTATAAGAAGGGCCAGCCCAGCTTCGCCGAGAAGCAGCTCCTCGAGCTCGGCGCCGCCAACAACATCGAGTTCGTCTTCTCCAAGGACGGCTCGAAGTTCTCGCCGGAGTACCTCGCCCAGTTCGACACCGTGATGTTCTACACCACCGGCGACCTCTGCTCCGAAGGCACCGACAAGAACCCGCCGATGACCATGGCCGGCAAGCAGGCCCTCTTCGACTTCGTGAAGTCCGGCAAGGGCTTCGTGGGCACCCACTCCGCCGCCGACACCTTCCACACCGACAACGAGGCGGTGAAGGGTCCGGAGCGTTTCAAGAACCATGGCGACAAGGCCGACGCCTACGTCTGCTTCCTCGGCGCCGAGTTCATCCGCCACGGCAAGCAGCAGGCCGGCGTGAACAAGGTCATCGATAAGACCTTCCCTGGTTTCGAAAAGGTCGGCGACTCGTTCTCCTTCGTCGAAGAGTGGTACACCCTCAAGGACTTCCGCCCGGAAATCCACGTCCTCACCGTCTTCAACGACCCGGCCCTTGAAGGCGACGACTACAAGCGTCCGCCTTTCCCGAACTGCTGGGCCAAGAACGAGGGCAAGGGCCGCGTCTTCTACACCGCCATGGGCCATCGCGAGGACGTCTGGACCAACGCGACCTTCCAGCAGATCCTGGTCGGCGCCCTCAAGTGGGCCAACGGCGACGCCAAGGCTCCCGACATGACCCCGAACCTCCTCACGGTCGCCCCGGGCGCCATGACGAACCAGCCTTACACCCCGACGCCCGCCCCCAAGGCCAAGGCGCCGGCGAAGAAGCCTGAAGCCAAGAAGAAGTAAGTCCTCACGCAGGGCGGGCCGCAAAGCCCGCCTTGCTAATTCCTAGGGGGTTTCAACTGTCACCCCATGCGCGAGACCCCCGCCGAAGCCACGAAGCTCAGCGAGCTGACCACCCACCAGAAGAAGTCCGGCTTCGCCGCCTGGCTGGGTTGGTTCTTCGACGGCCTCGACCTCCATCTCTACACCCTCGTCGCCACGGTCTTCGTGGCGGAGCTGCTGCTGGTGCCGGAATCCGATCCGTCCGTGCCGCTTTATGGTTCCTGGATCCAGGCGGCCTTCCTCCTCGGGTGGGCCCTGGGCGGCGCCTTCTTCGGCATCATCGGGGACCGTCTCGGCCGCAGTCGCACGCTGGTCCTGACGATCCTCACCTACGCGCTGTTCACGGGGCTCTCGTTCTTCGCGCAGACCTGGTGGCAGCTGATGATCTTCCGCTTCCTCGCCGCCCTGGGGATCGGCGGCGAATGGGCCGTCGGCGCCTCGCTGCTCTCCGAGACCTGGCCGAAGAAGTGGCGCCCCTGGATCGCGGCCGTGCTGCAGTGCGCCGTGAACTTCGGCATCCTCGCGGCGATCGCCGCGGTCTTCCTGCTGCAGCAGATCCCGGGCTACCAGCCGCGCTGGGTCTTCCTCATCGGCGTCCTGCCCGCGTTCGTGACCCTCTGGATCCGCAAGGAAGTGCCGGAGACCGACGAATGGTCGGCGGAGAAGGGCAAGCAGGCCGCTCCGACGATGGGCGGGCTCTTCGGGGCGGACATCCGCCGCACGACATTCATCGCCTCCTTGCTCTGCGCGATCTCGCTGACCGGCCATTGGTGCTTCATGTTCTGGCAGCAGGCGTTCATCCGTAACCATCCCGAGGTGGTGGCCCGTTCCCTCGACAAGGCCTCCGTCGTCTCCACCGCGCTCTTCTGCGTCATCGCCGCTTCGGTCGTCGGTAATTTCGCCTCCGGCTGGGCCGCGCAGCGCTTCGGTTATCGCCGCGCTCTCGCCGGTTTCTTCGGCGCATACTTCCTCCTGATGGGCGCGACCTTCCTGCTGCCGTGGAGCCTCGCGGCCACCTACGGTCTCTACGCGGCCGTGGGTTTCTGCCAGGGCGTTTTCGGTCTCTTCACGATGGCCTTGCCGCCGCTGTTCCCGACGCTGCTCCGTACCACCGGCGCAGGCTTCAGCTACAACATCGGCCGCATCTTCGCCGCGATCGGCACGGTCTTCTTCGGCATCTTCGCCAAGCCGTCCGACTTCAGCTCGGTGCTGCTCTACGCTTCGTTCCTGTTCCTGCCGGCCGCGATCCTCGCGCTCTGGCTGCCGATCGAGGAGGCTACTTCCTGAGTCCGCCGAGGCCCGCGATCGCCTTGAACTCGGCCGCGGTGACTGGCGTGACGGAGAGACGGTTGCCCGGGCGCAGGATCAGCATCTCCTTCAGCGCCGCGCACTCACGCAGGTCCGGCAGGCTGACCAGACGCTTGAAGGCCTGGTGGAAGGACACCTCGATGCAGCTCCAGCGCGGGTTGTCCTTGGTCGACTTGGCGTCGAAGTAGTCGGACTTGGCGTCGAACTGCGTGGGGTCGTCGAAGGCTTCCTTGGAGACCTTGGCCACGCCGACGATACCGGGTTCCTTGCAGTTGGAGTGGTAGAAGAGCACGAGGTCGCCGACCTTCGCCGAGCGCATGAAGTTGCGGGCCTGGTAATTGCGGACGCCGGTCCACGGTTCCTTGCCCTTGCGTTCGAGTTCCTGGAAGGAGAACTCGTCGGGTTCGGACTTCATCAGCCAGTGGTGCATGCGGCCAACGTGCAGGGGAGGGCGGCTTTTTCAAGGCAGGGCTGAGGTCTTGCCCTTTCCTTTGCGTCCCGCCTAATCGCCCCGTGCGCCTGCTGGACTCCCATTGTCACCCGGAATACGCCCTCAAGGCCGGCCGTCTCGCCGCGTGGGTGCAGGAGTGCCGCGCCGCCGGCGTCGAAGGCGTCGTGGCCATCGGCACCGACCTCAAGGACTGGTCCGAGTATCGCGAGCTCGCCTCGTCGCAGCCCGATTTCTTCCGTCACACCGTCGGTCTCCATCCTTGCCACGTCGAGGAAGGCTGGGAGGACATCGTCGCGGCGATCTCGCCGTATTTCGCCGACCAGACCCAGCCCGCCGCGCTCGGGGAGATCGGCCTCGATTATTTCCGCCTGCCGGCCGACGTCGCCGAGGCCGAGCGCATCAAGGGCTGGCAGCAGGAGGCCTTCCGCCGCCAGTTGTCGCTGGCCTACCAGTTCGGCTGCCCGGTGGTCATCCACTCCCGGCATGCCTTCGACGATTGCGTGCGCATGATCGACGCCAGCGGCGTGGATTGGCGCAAGGTCGTCTTCCATTGCTTCGTCGAAGGCCCCGACCAGGTCCGCCTGCTCAACCAGCGCGGCGGCCGGGCTTCCTTCACCGGTATCATCACCTACGCGAAGTCCGAGGAGATCCGCCAGGCGCTCAAGGCCCAGGGATTGGCCCGGCTGATGCTGGAGACCGACGCGCCGTATCTCGCCCCGCAGTCCGTCCGTGGTAAGGAGAATACGCCGGCCTATCTTCCGGAGATCTGCGCCAAGGCCGCCGAACTGCTGGGCCTGCCGGCCGACGAGGTCGCCGAGGTCGCGACCCGGAACGCCCGCGAGTTCTTCGGTTTCGCCGCAGGCTGACACCATATTGTCACGGGGACGCCCCCGTCTGTTCGCACGTCCGTGGCATCATCGCCACGGATGTCACCTCCGCGCGCCGCCAGCAATACCGACGAACTCAAGGCCAGCCTCGGCCCGCTCGCCTGGGCCGAGCCGGTGCTCGACCGTTTCTTCAAGGTCCGCGCCTTCGACGCTTTCCTGGAGCGCATCCACGTCGCCGGTCGTCCCGATTTCTTCACCTCGGCGATGGAACAGGCCGGTCTCAGCAACGTCTGGAGCGACCAGTGCCTGGCGCGCATCCCTCGCAAGGGGCCGCTGGTCGTCGTCGCGAATCATCCTCACGGCCTCGCGGACGGACTGGTCGCGATGGATTTCCTCCTGCGCGCCCGCCCCGACACGCTCGTCGTCGGCAATCGTTGGCTGGGCCGCATCCCGGGCATCCGTCCCTGGCTCATCGAAGTGAATCCTTTCAGTCCGGATGCTTCCGATCCCGGGAATATCGCCGGCACCCGTCGCATCCTCGCGCATCTCCGCGCCGGCGGTTGCGTCCTGACGTTCCCGGCGGGCGAGGTTTCCAGCCTGCGCCTAAGTTCGCGCCGCGTGGACGATCCGGTCTGGTCGCCGCAGGTCGTCCGTATGGCCCGTAAGGTCGGGGCTTCGCTGCTGCCACTGCGTATCGAAGGTCGTAATTCCGGTCTGTTCCAGTCGCTCGGCCTCGTGCATCCGCGCCTCCGCACGATGCTGCTCCTTCGCGAGTTCCTCCATCATCATGGCAAGGTCATCCGCCTCCGCACCGCCAATCCGGTGACGCCGACGCAGCTGGCCGATCATCCGGACGACGAGGAGGCCACGAGCTTCCTTCGCCTGCGCTGCGAACTTCTGGCCAGCCGACCGGCCAAGGAGCAGGCCACGCCCGCTAAGCCGGCCGCGCCTCAGGCCTCCATCATCCCCCCGGTTAATCCTTCGCTTCTTCGGGCCGAACTGCAGAGCCTGCCGTCCGAGGACTTGTTGCTGACCAGCGGAGACTTCAGGGTTTACCGCTTCCTCGGCAAGGATCTGCCGCACACCCTTCGTGAGATCGGTCGGCTCCGGGAGACGACCTTCCGTTCGGTCTCCGAAGGCACGGGTCTCGATTGCGACCTGGATGCCTTCGATGCCTGGTATGACCAGATCGTGCTGTGGGACGACAAGGCCTCGGCCGTCGTCGGCGGTTATCGTCTTGGTCCGACCGACCGCATCCTGCCTCTGCAGGGCAAGCATGGCCTCTATACCTCCACGCTCTTCGAGTTCAAAGGGGACTTCTTCCGCCGGATGGATCCCGCGCTCGAAATGGGCCGTTCGTTCATCCGTCAGGAATACCAGCGCAAGCCGACGAGCCTGCCGCTGCTCTGGCGCGGCATCGGCCGCTACGTCGTCCGTTTTCCGAAGTATCACCTGTTGTTCGGTCCGGTGAGCATCAATCCCGAGTATGGCCAGGCTTCCAAGGAACTCATCCTGTCCTATCTGAAGAACAACCGTTCCGCGGAGGACCTCCTTCCTCTCGTTCGTGCCAAGAACCCGCCGCGGTCGATGAGCCTGCATGACGCCGACCTCGACGTGCTGCAGCGCTGCGCGTTCGACCTTGAGCATGTGTCCAGCCTCGTGAGCGACCTCGAGCCGGACGCCAAGGCGGTGCCGGTCTTGCTGAAGCATTACCTCAAGCTCAACGGGCGCCTCATCGCCTTCAACGTCGACGAAGGCTTCGGCGGCTGCCTCGACGGGCTCATCGTCGTGGACCTGACGCAGACCGACCCCAAGCTGCTGGCCGCCTACATGGGCGACGACGGGGCGCGGCAGTTCCTGGAATACCACGACTTCGACGGCGCCAAGGTGCGGGCATGAAAAAGGGCGGACCTCGCGGTCCGCCCTGATCGGTCGATGGTGCTGGGCTCAGGCCTTGGCCAGGGCCTGCTCGAGGTCGGCGATGATGTCCTCGATGTCCTCGATGCCCACGGAGAGGCGGACGTAGTCGTCCGTCACGCCGGCGCTGTTCCGTTCTTCCGCCGTCAGCTGCGAGTGCGTCGTGGAGGCCGGGTGGATCGCCAGCGAGCGGGCGTCGCCGATGTTGGCGACGTGGCTGTGCAGGGCGAGGGAGTCGATGAACTTGCGGCCGCCTTCGAGGCCGGACTTCAGGCCGAAGCCGACCAGCGCGCCGTAGCCGTTGGTCAGGTACTTCTTGGCGAGGTCATGATACTTCGAGGACTTCAGGCCCGGGTAGTTCGTCCACTTCACCTTCGGATGGGATTCGAGGAACTGGGCGACCTTCATCGCGTTGGCGCAGTGGCGCTCCATGCGGAGGTGCAGGGTCTCGAGGCCCTGGAGCAGCAGGAACGCGTTGAAGGGCGAGAGGCAGCTGCCGACGTCGCGGAGGAACTGCAGGCGCATCTTCATGATGAACGCGATGTTGGCGCCGCCGGCGGGCGGGAAGGCCTTGAAGGCCTCCCAGTGCGGCAGGCCATGGTAGGACATGTCGGGTTCGGTGAAGCCCGGGAACTTGCCGTTGCCCCAGTCGAAGTTGCCGCCGTCGACGACGATGCCGCCGATGGAGGTGCCGTGGCCGCCGATATGCTTGGTCGCCGAGTGGACGACGATGTTGGCGCCATGTTCGAACGGACAGTTCAGGTAAGGCGAAAGCGCGGTGTTGTCGATGATGAGCGGGACGCCGACTTCCTTGGCGATCTTGCCGACTTCGGCGAAGGGGAAGATGTTGAGGCGCGGGTTGCCGAGGCCTTCGCCGTAGAAGGCCTTGGTGTTAGGCTTCACGGCCTTGCGGAAGTTCTCGGGATCGTCGCCGTCGACGAACGAGACCTGGATGCCCAGCTTGGGCAGGGTGTAGTGGAAGAGGTTGTAGGTGCCTCCGTAGAGCTGGGAGACCGAGACGATGTGGTCGCCCGCGCCGGCGACGTTGAGTATGGCCGCGGTGATGGCCGCCTGGCCGGAGGAGTGGGCGAGCGCGCCCGAGCCGCCTTCGAGGGCCGCGAGGCGCTGCTCGAGGACATCCGTCGTCGGGTTCATGATGCGGGTGTAGATGTTGCCGAGCTCCTTCAGGCCGAAGAGGTTCGCCGCGTGCTCCGAATCGCGGAACTGGTAGCTGGTGGTCTGGTAGATCGGTACCGCGCGCGATCCGGTGGTCGGATCGGGCTTCTGGCCGGCGTGCAGGGATTTGGTGCCTAGTTTCATGGTGGGGAGGGTGTGGGTCGGTTATCTCCGCTCAGGGCTGCGGAAACAAGCCGGAAGCCGTTTTATGACCTTGTCCGCGCGACGCGGGGCGGGAAAATCACGGCATGCGCTTCGTCCTGCCCCTGATGTTGCTCCCCGTCGCCGCCTTGGCCGCCGAATGGCGCGAGGTGTGGCGCGATGACTTCGAGGGCAAGGAACTCGATTGGTCGAAGTGGGCGGTCGAGGAGAACGGCCACGGCGGCGGCAACGGCGAGCTGCAGTATTACCTCGATCGTCCGCAGAACCTCCGCGTCGAGGGCGGGCATCTGATCATCGAGGCGCGCAAGGAGAAGCTGAACATGGCCGGCGTGCTCAAGGATTACTCCTCCGCGCGGATCCGCACCAAGCGGCGCGCCGACTGGCTCTACGGACGTTTCGAGATGTCGGCGCAGCTGCCGGCAGGGAAGGGCCTGTGGCCGGCTTTCTGGATGCTGCCTTCCGAGGAGAAATACGGAGGCTGGGCCGCCAGCGGGGAGATCGACATCATGGAGTTCAAGGGCCACGAGCCCGATCAGGTCCACGGTACGCTCCACTACGGGGCGGCTTGGCCGAAGAATATTTATAAGGGCAAGCCCTACCGCCTGCCGAAGGGCGACTTCACCGACGGCTTCCATGTCTTCGCCCTCGAATGGGAGCGGGATGCCTTCCGCTGGTATGTCGACGGCGTCCAGGTCCAGGAGCAGAAGGAGTGGAGCTCCGCCGGCGGGCCTTTCCCGGCCCCGTTCGACCACCGTTATTTCCTCGTGCTCAACCTCGCCGTCGGCGGCGGCTTCGGCGGTCCGGTGGGGGCCGACACCCGTTTCCCCGCGCAGTTCAAGGTGGATTACGTCCGCGTGCTGCAGCGGTAGGCGGCGTAGTTCCGTCTCGCCCAGCGGGGGCAAGCTTCGCTAAGTCATCGGCCTATGCCCGTCTTCCTGCATGACACCATGTCCCGCGAGAAGCGCCCGTTGCTCCCGAAGCCCGGCCGCGACCTCTATGGCATGTACTGCTGCGGACCCACGGTCTACGGCCCGGCCCATATCGGCAATTTCCGTACCTTCACCGTGCAGGACGTCCTGCGCCGTACCCTCGAGGTCGCCGGCCTGAAGGTGAAGCACGTCCGCAACATCACGGACGTCGACGACAAGACCATCCGCGGCGCCCAGGCCTCCGGCCAGACGCTCGGGGCCTTCACCAAGATCTGGACCGACAAGTTCCACGCCGACTGCAAGGCCCTCGGCCTCCTGCCTCCGCACGTCGAGCCCAGCGCGGTCGAACACATACCGCAGCAGGTCGCGATGATCAAGGCCCTCGTCGACCGCGGCCACGCCTACGTCGCCAAGGATGGCTCGGTCTACTTCAAGGTCTGCACCTGCGCCGACTACGGCAAGCTGAACCACATCGATTTCTCCAAGCTCGAGACCCAATCCGAGAACTCCGCCGGCGAGGCCAACGACGCCGACGAATACGAACGCGAATCGGCCTCCGATTTCGCCCTCTGGAAGTCCCGCAAGCCCGAGGACGGCGCCAACTTCTGGCCCTCGCCCTGGGGCGAAGGCCGTCCGGGCTGGCACATCGAGTGCTCCGCGATGTCGCTCGCGCACCTCGGCGCCACCTTCGACCTGCATGGCGGCGGCATCGACCTCTGCTTCCCGCACCACGAGAACGAGATCGCCCAGTCCGAATGCGCCACCGGCGTGAAGGGCTTCGCGGCCCACTGGTTCCACAGCGCCCACCTGATGGTCGAGGGCGAGAAGATGTCCAAGAGCAAGGGCAACCTCTACACGCTCGACGAACTCGTCGCCAAGGGCTTCTCGCCCATGGAGGTCCGTTACACGCTCATCTCCGGCCACTACCGCAGCTCGCTCAACTTCACGATGAAGGGCGTCGACGACTCCCGCTCGGCCCTCGCCAAGCTCGAGCGCGGCGCCGACCGCCTGCTCGCCGCCGCCGGTTTCACCCGCGCCGAATTCGCCGCGCCCGTCGCCCAGGAAGTGCAGACCTCCTGGGGCCGCTTCGCCAAGGCCTGGGAAGTCCTGCAGGACGACCTCAACATCCCGGGCTGCCTCGGTCAGGTCTTCACGGTCCTCGCCGAGAAGGATGAGCCGACGGCCGAACAGGCCCGTCAGGATGTCTCCGGCCTCGCCAAGATCCTTTTCGCCCTCGGGCTTCAGCTCTTCGCCGCCAAGGCCGAGGTCGCGATCCCGGCCGACGTCGCCGAACTCGGCGCCCGTCGCTGGGCCGCCAAGCAGTCCAAGGATTTCGCCGCCGCCGACCAGCTCCGCAAGGACCTCGCCGCGCTCGGCTGGACGATGCTCGACCGCAAGGACGGCTACGATCTGAAGAAGGGCTGAAGGGCGGGGCGGCTTGCTCCGTCCTTGCCCTCCGCCTCGGGAACCCCTAGCGAGTGGGGTCTTCCGCCATGTCTTCCCGTCCGCAGATGTCTCCCCTCGAGGAGATCCGTCACTCCGCCGCCCACATGCTGGGCGCCGCCGTGCTCCGCCTGTTCCCCCAGGCCCAGCTGGACATCGGACCGCCCACCGACAACGGCTTCTACTACGACTTCGACCTCGACCACACCTTCACGGCCGAGGACCTGGTGAAGATCGAGGAGGAGATGCGCCGCATCTCCAAGGAGAACCAGAAGTTCGAACGCTTCGAGTGCACCCGCGAGGAAGCCGAGAAGCTGATCCGCGAACGCGGCCAGAACGCCTACAAGGTCGGCCGTCTCGGCGACATCCCCGCCGGCGAGACCATCTCTTTTTATAAGAACGGCGAGTTCGTCGACCTCTGCGCCGGCACCCACGTCCGCTACACCTCACAGGTGAAGGCGTTCAAGCTCCTCCACATCGCCGGCGCCTACCACCGCGGCGACGAGAAGAACAAGCAGCTCCAGCGCATCTACGGCACCGCCTACGCCACCAAGGACGAACTCGAGCAGGCCATGGCCCGCGCCGAGGAAGCCAAGAAGCGCGACCACCGCAAGCTGGGCAAGGAGCTGAAGCTCTTCCATATCGACGAGAAGGTGGGGCAGGGCCTCATCCTCTGGACGCCCAACGGCGCGATCGTCCGCCAGGAGCTCCAGAACTTCATCTCCGAGCGTCTCTTCCAGACCGGCTACAAGCAGGTCTTCACGCCGCACATCGGCAACCTCGACCTCTACCGCACCTCCGGTCACTTCCCGTATTACAAGGACGCGCAGTTCCCGCCCCTCGTCGAACGCGAGGCCATGGAGATGCTCGCCAAGGAAGGCTGCGGTTGCGGCGAACTGACCAACCGCCTGGCCGACGGCACCGTGCAGGGCTTCCTCCTGAAGCCGATGAACTGCCCGCACCACATCCGCATCTACGCTTCGCAGCCCCACTCCTATCGCGACCTGCCGGTCCGCCTCGCCGAATTCGGCACGGTCTACCGCTGGGAGCAGTCCGGCGAGCTGAACGGCATGACGCGCGTCCGCGGCTTCACCCAGGACGACGCCCACCTCTTCTGCACCGAAGACCAGGTCCTGCCTGAGGTCCTCGGCTGCCTCGAGCTCGTGAAGGTCGTGCTCAAGACGCTCGGCCTGCACGACTACCGCGTGCGCGTAGGCCTGCGTAATCCTGACTCCGCCAAGTATACCGGCACCGCCGAGAACTGGGACAAGGCCGAGGCCGCCTGCCGCGCCGCCGCCGCCACCCTCGGCGTCGCCTTCTCCGAGGAGCCGGGCGAAGCCGCCTTCTACGGACCGAAGATCGACTTCGTCGTCCGCGACGTCATCGGCCGCGAATGGCAGCTCGGCACCGTGCAGGTCGACTTCAACCTGCCCGAGCGCTTCGACCTCACCTATAACGGCGCCGACAACAAGCCGCACCGCCCGGTGATGATCCACCGCGCGCCCTTCGGTTCGATGGAGCGCTTCGTCGGCATCCTGATCGAGCACTTCGCCGGCGACTTCCCGACCTGGCTCTCGCCCGAGCAGGTCCGCCTCATCCCGCTCAACGACGACCTCAACGCCGACTGCGAAGCCATGGCCGAGGTCCTCAAGGCCGCCAAGATCCGCTGCAGCGTCGACGCCTCGTCCGACAAGCTCGGCGCCAAGATCCGCCGCGCCGAGATGTCCAAGGTCCCGCACATGCTCGTCGTGGGCGCCAAGGAGAAGGAAGCCGGCGTGGTCAACGTCCGCTCCCGCGCCGACAAGTCCTTCGAAGGCAACCGCACCCTGGCCGAGTTCGTCGCCCTGGTGTCGGCCGAGGTCGCCGAACGTCGCCTCAAGGCGCACGTCCCGACCGCCCCCGCCGCCCCGGCCGCTCCGCAGGCCTGACCGTCACGTGGTTTTCACGGACTCCCCGGGGAACTGAGGTTGCCCGGCGGGGTCCTTTGAGCCTATACCCATGCCATGAGCCAGCCCCGTTCCTCCTCGCGTCGTGACTTCCTCAAGTTCGCCGGCCTCGGCAGCCTCGTCTTCGGCGCCGGCTCCGCCCGGGCCCTCGGCGCCGAAGGGCGCGAGGCGTCGGCCAACTCCGCCAAGCGTCAGGCCAAGAACGTCATCTTCATGGTGTCCGACGGCATGTGCTTCTCGGTGCTCACCGCCGCGCAGACCTACCTGACCCGCACGGAGAAACGTTCGTCGAACTGGATGAAGATGTATGCGGAGCGCCCCGTCGTCCGTTCGCTCTGCGAGACCGACTCCGCCAGCGGCATCGTGACCGACTCCGCCGCCGCGGCCAGCTGCTGGGGCATCGGCGAGCGCATCAACAACGGCGTCCTCAACATCACGCCCGACGGCCGCAAGCCGGTCACGCTCGTCCAGAAGATGAACGCGGCCAAGAAGCGCTGCGGCCTCGTCACCACCGCCACCGCGACGCATGCCACCCCGGCCGGCTTCGCCGTCACGGTGGCCAAACGTTCCGACCAGAAGACGATCGCTGCCCAATACCTCGAGCGCGGCGTCGACGTCGTCCTCGGCGGGGGCGTCCAGTATTTCAACGAAGACCTGCAGGCCGCCTACCGCAAGGCCGGTTACGGCGTGGTCTTGGATCGCGACCAGCTCCTGGCCGACGCGGGCAAGGCGCCTTTGCTCGGTCTGTTCAGCAAGAGCCACATCCCGTTCGAGATCGACCGCCTGAATTCCGCCGAACTCAAGGCCTCGACGCCGACCCTTTCCGAGATGACCAAGGTCGCGCTCCAGCGACTCAGCTCCGCCCCGGAAGGATTCTTCCTCCTGGTGGAAGGCGGCCGCATCGATCACGCGGCCCATGGCAACGACGGCGCAGCCGCCATCCGCGAGCAGGTCGCGTTCGACGAGGCCATCGCCACCGTGCTGGCGTTCGTCGACAAGAACCCCGACACCTTGCTGGTCATCACGACCGACCACGGCACCGGCGGTTTCAACGTCAACGGACTGGGCAGCGAAGACTTCGACACCTCCGCTCCGTCCTATTCCGAATCCTCGCCGGCTTTCGACCGCATGACGGCGTTCACCTCCTCGCTGGAGCTACTGTCGACCAAGACCAAGGGCTTCGGTCCGAAGGAGTTCGTCGCCGCCGCGGAGAAGGTCACCGGCCTGAAGTTCAAGGCCGACGACCGCGCCAAGATCACCTCGACCAAGACGCTCTCCGCCGCGCTCATGAAGTACACCTCGATCGGTTGGACCAGCAACAACCACACCGGCGAGATGGTGGAGTTCTGCTCGACCGGTCCGGGCTCGCAGCTCTTCACGCCGCACCTCCGTAACGACCAGGTCCACGCCAAGCTGCTGCAGGCGACGGGCGTGGCCTGAAGTCGGAATACTCGGCCAACAAAAAGGGCGTCCTTGCGGACGCCCTTCGTTTTGCTCGGCCTTTCGGCTTAGAGCTTGTTGTACTTCACGCCGCAGCCGTAGGGCTTGGTGCTGGCGGTCTCGGGGGCCTTGCCTTCCTTCACGGCCTTGACGGCGGCGAGGACGTAGTTGGTGGCCTTCTCGATGTCGGCGGACTTGGAAGAGGCGATGCTGTCGATCGCGCCCTTGTAGACGAGGGTGCCCTTGCCATCGATGACGAAGCAGTGCGGGGTCACCTTGGCTTCATAGGCGCGGCCGATGCTCTGGTTGGCGTCCTGGACGACGGTGCCGGGGTAGTAGGTGGCGGACTCGAGCTTGTGGCCGCCGGTGTTGATGACGAGCCAGACGGCGCCGGAGGCGACGACTTCCTTCTGGAATTCCTGCATCTTGCCGGCGTCGTAGAACTTCTTCACGAAGGGGCAACCGGGGTTGTACCATTCGAGGACGACGGTCTTGCCCTTGAAGTCGGCGAGGCTGACGGTCTTGCCGTCGAGGGTCTTGCCGGTGAAGTCAGGAGCAGGCTGGCCGACTTCAGGAGCGGCGAACGAGACGACGGCCATGAGGCAGGCGAGGAGGGTGGGGAGGATACGCATGGGTGTGGTGGGAAGGATGCTGGTTGTATGGGATGGTTCACACTTTTCAACCCCTTCGCTGGGGAGAGGTTACGCAAACCTCTCCAAACCCCTCGTTTTTACTTAGTTTTGACTCATGGGTTGCCAAATTGACCGAAAAGCACGAATTACTGTCCTGTCTATGGCTGACGCCCGTTCCATCGCCTTGGTCTGCGCCAACGAAGCTTCCCTTTGGGCGGAGCTGCAGGCCCGTGCGTCCGTCGTCGCCCAGGCCGAGCCGGCCTTGGCTCCGATGCTGCATCGCTATGTGCTGGATCGCTCCGGCTTCGGCGAGGGAATCATCCAGCGTCTGGCCGAACGCCTCACCCCGACCGGCCAGGATCTCCCGGTCGTCCTCCGCGTGCTCGGCGAAGCCGTCGCGTCGGACCGCGAGGTGCTGTCGCAGATGCGCGCCGACATCCGCGCCACCCTCGAGCGTGACCCGGCCACGGAGCACGCCCTCATCCCTTATCTTTGGTACAAGGGTTACCACGCCATCTCGACGCATCGCCTCGCGCATGCGCTGTGGAAGTCCGGGCGCAAGGAACTCGCCACGCATCTCCAGTCGCTCGTCTCCGAGCACCTCGGCGTCGACATCCATCCGGCGGCCCGCTTCGGCGTCGGCATCCTGCTCGACCATGCCACCGGCTTCGTCGCCGGCGAGACCAGCGTCGTGGCCGACAACGTCTCCTTCCTCCACGAGGTCACCCTCGGCGGCACTGGCAAGGCCCGCGGCGACCGACATCCGAAGATCCGTTCGGGCGTGCTCGTCGGCGCCGGCGCCAAGATCCTCGGCAACATCACCATCGGCGAAGGCGCCAAGATCGGCGCCGGTTCGGTCGTGCTCAAGGACGTCGCTCCTCACACCAGCGTGGCCGGCGTGCCCGCCGTGGTGATCGGCCAGACTTCCGTCGACGCTCCGGCGCTCGACATGGATCACTCCCTCTAGGCCATGCCGAATTCACGCCCAGCGCAGGAACGTCCCGGCGACGCCCGCGTCCTGGACTGCCTTTATCGCGTCGGCGCCTTCGTCAATGCGACCGAAGACCCGCGCGAGGCCCTCGACTTCATCCTCGAGGAGATCGTCCGCACGCTCGGCGCTTCGAGCGCGTCCATCGCCCTCGTCGAGCCCGCCACGGGTTCGCTCCGCATCGAGGTCAGCAACGGCCTCGACGCGACTTCTGTGAAGCAGGTCATCGACCAAGGGCAGGGCATCACCGGCTGGGTCGCCCTCTACGCCAAGCCGCAGCGCATCCCTGACGTCTCGAGGGATCCGCGTTACGTCGAGATCCGCAAAGGCATCCGTTCCGAGCTCGCCGTACCGATGGAGCTCATGGGCAACGTGATCGGCGTCGTGAACTGCGACTCCGACCGTCTCGATGCTTTCTCCGAACAGGACGTCGCCTTCCTTTCCTTGCTCACGAACGAAGCCTCCAAGGCCGTCGGTCGTATCTGGCTGCTCCGTCAGCTCCGTTCCAAGGCCGCTCAGCTTGAAGCGCTCGTCCGCGCCGCGCAGGGCCTCGCCCGTGAACGCGACGAACCCGGTATCTCCCTCGATCTCGCCCGGCATACGCGTGCCCTCCTCGGCACGCGTGCGTGCGCCTACTACAACCTCGTCGATGACGTGCTGCACCTGCGCAGCATGGACGGAGACCTCGGCGTTTCGACGCTCGCGCCGAGCATCGCGCTGAACCGCACCTCCCTCGGAACGGTCGTCTCCCGCGGCCGCTCGGTCGTGGTGCCGCTCGCAGGCAAGACCGAAGAAGACCTCTTCACCCGGCTGTCCGAGCCCGTAGCCTCGTCGTCGCTGCTCGCCGTGCCGGTCCGTTATGAGGACGACACCTTCGGCGTGCTGCTCTGCGTGGCGATGGGCGCCTATCGATTCTCCGACGACGACAAGCACTTGGTCGCGGCGCTTTCTTCGTTCGGCGCTTCCTCGATCCAGAACGCCCGTCTGTACGCCAAGGTCTTCACGGTCGAAGAAGGCCTGCGTCGCAGCGAGCGCCTCACGGCCCTTGGCCTGCTCTCGGCCGAGGTCGCGCACGAGATCCGTAACCCGCTCACGGTGATGAAGCTGCTTTCGGACACCCTGTCGCAGGGCATGTCCGCCGACGACCCAAAGATGGAAGACCTCGGGGTCATGCGGGAGAAGATCGCGCACATGGAAGGCGTCGTCTCCCGCGTGCTCGGCATGAGCAAGGCCCAGTCGGGCGCCTTCCGCGAACTCGACCTCCGTCAGGCGGCCGAGAACGCCTCCTTGCTGCTTCGTCTCAAGCTCCAGCAGCTCGGCGTGAAGGTCGAGATCGAGAGCGCGGAGACTTTGCCGCTCGTCGAAGGCAATCCCGGTCAGATCCAGCAGATCTTCCTCAATCTGATGATGAACGGCGTCCAGGCCATGGCGGGCGGCGGCGCGCTGACCATCCGGCTCGGCGTGGAACCCGGCCCTCAGGGGGAGGTCGTCGCCGTGCGCATCACGGACACCGGCTCGGGCATTCCGCCGAAGATCCTGCCGAAGATCTTCGAATCCTTCTTCACGAGCCGTGAAGACGGCACCGGCCTGGGTTTGGCCATCGTGAAGCGCATCCTCCGCGACCATCGCGGGGACATCGTCGTCGAGTCGACCGCCCCCGGCGGCACGACCTTCAGGTTCTGGGTTCCGACGAAGAAGTGAGCAGGCGCTTCGCCGCCGTCCAGAGGACGGGGATGAAGGAGACGACGATCACGATCAGGATGACCTTGTGCAGCTGGTCCGCGAGCGGCGTGCCGCCGAGCTTATGGCCGAGCCAGATCAGGGAATTGATCCACAGGATGCCGCCGAGGATGTTCCATCGGAGGAATCGCGCCGGGGCCATTTCGCCCATGCCGGCGGCGAATGGTACGAAGGTACGCATCAGCGGCACGAAGCGGGCGAGCACGATCGCCAGCGGGCCTTTCTCCGCGAAATAGCCGCGGGCGGCGTCGAGGTGCTTACGCTTATACCACCAGCTGTCCGGCTTGGTCTCCATGGTCTTGCCGTATTTCCGTCCCAGCCAGTAGCCGGTCTGGTCGCCGATGATCGAGGCGAGGGTCAGCGCGCCCGCCAGTTCCCACGGGCCGAAGTAGGCGGGGCGATCGCCGTTGGCGACGGAAAGGACGCCGGCGGTCACGAGCAGGGAGTCGCCCGGCAGGAAGAATCCCGCGAGGAGTCCGGTCTCCGCGAAGATGATCAGGCACATCAGGCCGATGCCGCCGAACTGGATGGTCTGCTTGAGCCCCTCGGCCGTGTGCAGGTGCGACCAGAAGTCGCTGAGCCAGGATTCCATGCCGTGGAGTAGGACCAAAGACTCGGATTGGCAATCACCCTTGAACGGCCGAGGCTTTCCCATCACGTTGGTCGCGTCGCATGTCGCCCGAATACGAAGCTTCCGCCATCCTGCTCCGTCGCGCCGCCCTCCAGCACGGCCTGGCCGGGCAGGCCGCCTTGGAAGGCGAGTTCGTCCCGCGCGCCAAGGTGTTCCTGGCCGAGGCCCGTGAGATCCAGCTGGCGGCCCACCGCTCCGGCGTCCGCGGCGGCGAGGTCGCCCGTCTCCGCTCCGACGCCATCGACATCCTTTTCGACGCGCTCTTCCTTCGCGCGGGTCCCGCCGCCGCCTCGCTCAGCCTGGTGGCCACGGGCGGTTACGGTCGGGCCGAACTCTGCCCGCTCAGCGACATCGACCTGCTGGTGCTCGTGCCGCGCCACTCGGCGGCCACCAAGGCCTTGGTCGAGGCTATCCTCTATCCGCTCTGGGATCTCGGCCTGAAGGTCGGTCAGTCGGTGCGCACGGTCACGGAGTCCACCAACTACGCGAAGGACGACCTCCATCTGCACGTCGCCTTGCTCGAGACCCGTCACCTCTGCGGTTCGCCTGAGCTCTACGCCCAGCTCGAAGCCAAGACGGCGGCGCTCCTTTCGGGACAGGCTTGGAAGCCGTTCGCCCGCGCGATCGTGGAATCGCAGCGTAAGCGCCGTGAGAAGGCCGGCGGCAGCGCCTACCTCCAGGAGCCTGACCTCAAGAACGGCGTCGGCGCCCTCCGCGACGTCCAGGGCTGCGTCTGGATCGCCCGGACGGCCCGTAACGGCGTCGGCCCGGCCGGCCTGGCCGCTTCCGGCTTCCTGCCGACGGTCGACCTGCAGAAGTTCGAAGAGGCCAAGCAGGTCCTCCTGCGTCTCCGCTGCGAACTGCACTTCCAGGTCACGCGTCCGACCGAGCAGCTTTCGCTGGAACGTCAGGACACCATGTCCGCCGCGCTGGGCTTCACCGGCACGCTCACCGAGCGTATCGGCGGGATGATGGGGCAGTATTTCGACGCCGCCGACCATGTGCGCCGTTGCGCCGAGATCGTCGAAGGCGCCGTCATGGGCGAGCCCGAGCCGGAAGGGTGGGGCGCTCCGTTCATCATGGACGGCCTGCGCGTCGTCCCCGGCGGCACCGTTTCGGCCGAACATCGCCTGCTCTTCGAGGAAGACCCCGGCCGCCTCGTACGTCTGTTCCGCATCTGCCAGATCCACGAGGCCCAGCCGGACCGCGCGCTTTCCTTGCTCGTCCGCGAACGCGCCCACCTGCTCACGCCCGAGGTCGCCCAGTCCGAGGAAGCCGGCAACGCCTTGCGCGCGATGCTGACCGAAGGCGGCCGCGTCTATCCGGCGCTTAACGCCCTGCGCGAGCACGGGCTGCTCTACCGTCTCGTCCCGGAGTTCGCCGGCCTGCACTGCCTGGTGCAGTTCGAATTCTACCATCGCTGGACGGCTGACGTGCACACCCTGCGTTGCCTCCGCGAACTCGACCGCATCTATGCGGGCGAATCCCTCGTCGAGCAGAAGTACCGCGAGGTCGTCCTCGGTTCCGAGGCTCCGTCGCTCCTCTACGCCATCCTGTTCCTGCACGACATCGCCAAGTCGGGCGGCATCGAAGGCCATGCCGAACGCGGCGTGCCGATCGCCGACCGCATCCTCGAGCGCCTCGGTTTCGACGCGCGCGAGCGCGAGATCGCCGCGGGCGTCATCCGTCATCACCTCGTGATGGGACTCTACTGGCAGCGTCACGACATCGACGACCCCGCCAACATCGAGCGTTTCGCCCGCCTCATGGGCGACGAGCAGGTCCTGCGCAGCCTCTTCGTACACACGCGCTGCGACGCGCGCGCCACCTCGCCCGACCTCTGGACCGACTTCAAGGACGGCCAGCATTGGTCGCTTTACCGCCGCACGCTCGCCCGTCTCGCCGACGCCGTGGTCGACGACCATGCCGACGCCGCCGCGAAGCTCCGTGCGGCCACCACCGCGCTCCTCGGCCGGGACGTCCCTGACGACGAGATCGAGGCGCACTTCACCACGATGCCGCCGGGGTATTACCTGCACGCCGCCCCGGAAGACGCCGCGCATCACCTGCGGATGATCCATCGCCTCATCGCCTCGGTCTCCGCGGCCGAGCCGGATGAATCCCTGCGACCGATCGTAGAATGGCATGACGACCCCGGTTCGGGCCAGTCGCTCGTGACCGTCGTCACCTGGGACCGGGCGGGTCTCTTCAGCCGGATGGCGGGCGCCTTCGCGGTCGCAGGCATCAACATCGCCTCCTGCCGCGCCTTCTCGCGCGAGGACGACGTCTCGATCGACTTCTTCAAGGTCGTCCTGCCTCTCGGCAAGGAGCCGCAGTCCAAGGACCGCTTCACGGCCGCCTTGGAGAAATCGCTGCTCGGCGGCACCGACCTCCTCGCCGAGGTCGCGGCGGAGGAACAGCACGCGCTCCTGACGGCTCCCCGTCGCAAGGCCTTCGTGCCCCTCGCCGCCAAGGTCGAGGTCTACTACGAGTTCGACCTGGACCGCACGGTCATCGAGATCCAGTGCAACGACCGTCTCGGCCTGTTGTTCCGCATCGGCCGCGCCATCCAGGAGGGCGGCTACGCCATCACCTTCGCCAACATCGCCACGGAGCAGGGCTTCGCGATCGATACCTTCTACGTGATGCCTGAGCGCGGCCTGACCCGCGACCCGCAGCCGCCGGAAGGCCTGGCGGACGTCCTCCGGAGCCTGGTCAGCTGAACGGCGTCCCCCCTTGCCATGGCGGGGAAACCCGCCAACCTTCGGAGATAGCCATGAACCCGCTGCTTTCGCTCCTGAAATCCGCCCTCATCGTCGTCGCCGCCGCCGTGTCCCTGCGCGCGGCCGACCCCAAGCCTTCCGCCATGACTCCTCCCAAACTTGAGAAAGCCACCTTCGGCGCCGGTTGTTTCTGGGGCGTCGAATACCAGTACGCCAAGATCCCCGGCGTCGAATCCGCCGTCTGCGGCTATGCCGGCGGCAAGACCGATTTCCCCACCTACGAGGAGATCTGCGCCAAGGGCACCGGTCACGCCGAGGTCATCGAGGTCACCTTCGATCCGGCCAAGGTCAGCTACCGCACGCTCGTGGAGTATTTCTTCAAGATGCATGACCCCACCCAGGTGAACCGCCAGGGGCCCGACATCGGCGACCAGTATCGCTCGGTCATCTTCACCCATTCCCCCGAGCAGCAGAAGGTCGCCGAGGACGTGAAGGTCGGCCTCACGCTGGCCAAGGCCTTCAGCCGTCCGATCGCCACCCAGATCGAGAAGGCCCCGAAGTTCTGGCGCGCCGAGGAGTATCACCAGAAGTATTACCAGCTGCGCGGCAAGAAGCCTTACTGCCACCTGGTGCCCTTCGCGGAAGAAAAGTAAGCCGTGGCCGAACGCCGCAACGGGTCGGACGACGCGCTGCCTGGCCTCGGCCAAGGCGTGCCGGACGCCGTGCCCGAGCGTCGTCGCCCGCTGGCCTCGCGGATGCGTCCGCGCAACCTCTCCGAAGTCGTCGGGCATGCGGCCTTGCTGGGTCCCGAGGCCTTGCTCCCGCGACTGATCAAGGCCGACACCTTCGGCTCGCTGCTCTTCTACGGCCCGCCCGGTTGCGGTAAGACCACCTTGGCTGAGGTCATCGCCGCCGAGACGCAGTCTTACGTCGTGCGCGTGAACGCCGTGCTCTCCGGCACGCCCGAGCTCCGCGAGATCCTCGCCGACGCCCGCCGCCAGCCTTCGCGCAAGACCGTCCTGGTCGTCGACGAGATCCATCGCTTCAACAAGGCCCAGCAGGATCTCCTGCTGCCTGACGTCGAAGCCGGGGTGGTCCGCCTCATCGGCTGCACCACGCACAATCCCGGGCTCTACGTCGTCCCGGCCTTGCTCAGCCGCAGCCACCTTTTCCGTCTCGATCCGCTGACGCCTCCGGAGATCGCGTCGTTCCTGGGTACGGCGCTCGCTGATAAGGAGCGCGGCCTCGGCGCCCTGGGTATCAAAGCGTCGGAGAAAGTCCTGCAGCAGGTCGCCGAGATGGCTTCGGGTGACCTCCGTCGCGCGCTTAATTGCCTCGAGACCCTCGTGCTCTCCGCTCCGGCCCTCGGCTCCGTCACCGACGAGGCCGTGGCCGCCTTCGCCCGCGAACGCCGCATCCGTTACGACGACGGGGGCGACGACCATTACGACACCGCCTCCGCCTTCATCAAGTCGGTCCGCGGGGGCGATCCCGACGCCGCGCTCTACTGGCTCTTCCTGATGCTAGAAGGAGGGGAGGAGCCCCGCTTCATCGCGCGTCGTCTGGTCATCTGCGCCTCGGAGGACGTCGGCCTGGCCGATTCCCGCGCCTTGGGGGTGGCCACCGCGGCCTTCCAGGCCTGCGAGATGGTCGGCATGCCGGAATGCGAATACGCCCTCGCGCACGCCACGCTGTTCCTCGCGCTGTCGCCGAAGAGCAACAGCACCACGCTCGCGATCTCCGCGGCCAAGGACGCCGTGCGGAACATGCCGCGTCAGGAAGTGCCGCTCCACCTGCGCGACGCGCATAACAGCGTGAACAAGAGCCTGGGCAACGGCGGCGCCTATCGCTACAGCCACGACTACCCTGAGGCCGTGAGCGGACAGGATTACCTTTCGCGTCCGTTGTCGCTCTATCATCCGGGCGACGCCGGCGCCGAGCCGCAGATCGCGGAGCGCCTCGCCCGCTGGCGCGAACTCAAGGCGGCCATCAGGAAGAAGGACGGCCGGCCGTGAGCAAGGTCGCGCCGCGCCTGCCGTGGTTCGGTCCCGGCAAGTTCCCGCTCTACCTCGCGCCGATGGCGCGCCATACCGACGTCGCCTTCCGCCAGCTCTGCAAGGAGCAGGGAGCCGACGTGATGGTCACGGAGTTCGTCCAGTCGGAGGCCCTGATCCGCGATAACGCCAAGGCTTGGGAGATGGTCGACTTCACGGAAGGCCAGCGCCCGATGGGCGTCCAGATCTTCGGCGCCACGCCGGCCTCGATGGCCAAGGCCGCCCGCTTGGTCTGCGACCGCATGAAGCCGGATTTCCTTGATCTCAATTTCGGCTGCCCCGCCCATAAGGTCATCGAGCAGAACGCGGGTTCGGGGCTCCTGCGTTGCACGCCTCTGCTTTATGACCTCGTGAAGGCGGTGAAGGACGCCATCCCCGACGTTCCGCTGACCGCCAAGATGCGCCTCGGCTGGGACCACGCCACCATCGTGGCCGTCGAAGTCGCCGGGCGGCTCGAGCAGCTGGGCGTCGAAGCCCTTGCCGTCCATGGCCGTACCAAGGAGCAGGGTTATTCGGGCGAAGCGCATTGGGGTTGGATCGCCCAGGTCGCCTCGGCGGTCTCGATTCCCGTCATCGGCAACGGCGACGTGAAGGATGGCCCCTCGGCCTTGCTCCGGCAGAAGGAATCCGGCGTCTCCGGCCTCATGATCGGACGCGCCGCGCTCGGTAATCCTTGGGTTTTCGCCCAGATCAAGGCCGCGTTGGAGGGCAGGGCGGGTGAGGCCGCCGAAACCGGCGTCCAGGCCCGCTGGGACTGCATGATTCGCTTGGCCGAGCTCACCATCGAGGTGCACGCGTCCCGTCTCGGCCATCGTGATGTCCGTTGGATGCTCGACCGCCTGCATCCGCTGACGCATGGGCTCCCGGGTTCGCGCAAACTTCGCGACCGGCTCCGTCATTGCCTGAGCTTGGACGACTTGCGTCGGCTGCGTGACGAGCATCTCGCCGAAACGGCGAAGTGAATTAAAACCCCTATTCACAGGGGATCGGTGAGCGAGTGACGGTCGTGCAACAGAAACCTCACTTTCTTATCACCATGGGGGCTGTTAATAACCTGTGCAGGGCTTGAACTTGTCCCTCGTCTCCGCGCCTTCACAAATGCGTCTCGATTCGCACCCCTCGGATCGTCACCGGCCCCTTCGCCGGACACTAAACGAAGGAATCCCTTTTTAACCTTTCCAACCCACCTTTCATCAACGACTTACGGCGTCATTTCGATCTGTTCCCAAACTGGCACAGAAGCAGCCAAAGAGTCGAGCCCGTCATCTTGACGATTGTTTTACAAAAATTCCTCATTTTCGGGCTTCCAAAGAGCCTGTGAACAACCTTTCTCAACCCTCCCCCTTTCTCATGTCCCCTTCCGTCAGCCACCTCTCCCTTTGGGAGACCGCCAAAAACGAACTCCGCAACGTCCTCCCGCGCGCCGACTTCGAAACTTGGATCTCTTCTCTTCAGCCGCTGACCATCCAGGACGGTAAGGTGCTCGTCCTCGAAGCTCCTTCGGTGCTCACCGAAGCTTGGGTCAACAGCAACTACGCCGAGATGCTCCGCCGCCAGCTCACGTTGGTCGCCGGACGCAACATGGACTACCGCCTGACGGCTTCCGTCGACGCCGCCCGTGACGTCGCGCCTGCTCCCGCCCCGGTCGCCCGTGCTTCCCGCCAGGCCGCCGCTTCGCCGGCTCCGGCGATCAAGGCCACCAACACTTTCGAGAACTTCATCGTCGGTCCGGAGAACGAGATGGCCCATGGCGCCTCGCTCGCCGTCGCGAAGGAGCCGGGTCACTACTACAACCCGCTCTTCATCCATGGCCCGACCGGCCTGGGCAAGACGCACCTGATGCACGCCATCGCGCATTCGGTCTACGCCGCCAATCCGCAGGCCCGCATCGCCTACATCTCGTCCGAGACCTTCACCAACGACTTCATCCAGGCTCTCCAGGCCGGTAACGTCGCTTCGTTCCGCCGCCGCTACCGTGAGCTGGACCTGCTCCTGATCGACGACATCCACTTCCTCGCCGGCAAGGAATCCACGCAGGACGAGTTCTTCCACACCTTCAACGAGCTGCATAACAACCACAAGCAGGTGGTGCTCACCAGCGACCGTCCGGCTTCGGAGATCGCCAAGCTCCAGGAACGCCTCGTCTCCCGCTTCCAGTGGGGCATGGTCGCTTCCATCCAGGCCCCCGGCCTCGAGACCCGCATCGCCATCCTCCGCAAGAAGGCCGCCGCCCGCGGCCTCGACCTGCAGCCGGAGATCGCCGAATTCATCGCCTCCCGCATCGCCCGCAACGTGCGTAACCTCGAAGGCGCCGTCACCCGCATCGTCGGCCTCGTGGGCATGACCCGCAAGCCCCTCGAGCTCGCCCAGGTCGAGAAGCTCCTCCACGACATCCTCGTCGAAGAAGCCAGCCACACGCTCACGGCCGAGGTCATCCAGCGCAAGGTCGCCGAGCACTACCGCATCCAGATGTCGGACATGACGTCCAAGCGTCGGATGCAGAACATCGCTTTCCCCCGTCAGGTCGCCATGTACCTCGCCACCCAGCTCACCGGCATGTCCCTCGTGTCGATCGGCCAGGCTTTCGGCGGTCGCGACCACGGTACGGTCATCCACGCCCGCAAGACGGTCGTGAACCAGATGGAAGTGGACGCGAACGTGCGCCGCACGGTCGAGTATCTCCGCGCCCAGCTGTCGATGAACCGCTGATTTCAGGTGTCAGTGATGCAAAAGGGGCCCGACGTGTGTCGGGCCCTTCCTTTTGGAGAGGGCGGCAGGGTGGGTTGCCACTTGCTACTTCGGGGCTTTCGCTCTTCATAACGGCGTTCCTTCGTAGTCTTTCCCAGGGGAGTCCGCTACCGGACTGAGATGAGGCTTGGCCTCGAACCCTCGTACCTGATGCGCCTCGGCGCCGTAGGAAGCGGATTGTGCAGCCCAAACCATCCCCGTTTCCGCGAACCTCTCAGGTCCGCGCGGACAGTCTTACCTCTAGCCCAACTTTCTTCCCATCCTTCCACCTTCCATGGTCTCCGACAACAAGCCTACCTCCTTCCCGAACTCGACGCGCGTCTACGTGCCGGGTTCGCGTCCTGACATCCTCGTGCCGATGCGCGAGGTGAAGCTGGCCGATACATCGCGCCCTGACGGCACGAAGTCGGCCAATGAGCCGGTCCGCATCTACGACACGTCTGGTCCCTGGGGCGACCCCGCTTTCCATGGCGACGTCGAGAAGGGCCTGCCGGCCATCCGCGCCGCGTGGATCCTCGAGCGTGGCGACGTCGAAGCCGTCCCTGGCCGCGAGCTGAAGCCTGAAGACGACGGCTACCTCTCCTGGAAGCACGCCGAGACCGCCCAGCGCGCCACCTCCCGCAACCGCCTCGTCCAGTTCGATCGCGGCGACCGCAAGGTCTACAAGGGCAAGCCCGGACAGCGCCCGACCCAGCTGGCCTATGCCAAGCAGGGCATCATCACCCCCGAGATGGAGTATATCGCCATCCGCGAGAACATGCGTCTCGCCGCTCAGGCCGATTCAACCCGCCGCCACGACCTGACCTTCCAGCACAAGGGCGAGTCCTTCGGCGCCGCGATTCCCAAGGTCATCACCCCTGAATTCGTCCGCTCCGAGGTCGCCCGCGGCCGCGCCATCATCCCGGCCAACATCAATCACCCTGAGCTCGAGCCGATGATCATCGGCCGTAACTTCCTGGTGAAGATCAACACCAACATCGGCAACTCGGCCGTCGCTTCCTCCATCGAGGAAGAGGTCGAGAAGATGCGCTGGTCCATCAAGTGGGGAGGCGACACCCTGATGGATCTCTCCACCGGCAAGAACATCCACCAGACCCGCGAGTGGATCCTGCGCAACTGTCCCGTCCCCGTCGGCACCGTGCCGATCTACCAGGCCCTCGAGAAGGTCAACGGCCGCGCCGAAGACCTGACCTGGGAGATCTTCCGCGACACGCTCATCGAGCAGGCGGAGCAGGGCGTCGACTACTTCACCATCCACGCCGGCGTCCGCCTCGCCTACATCCCGCTGACCGCCCGTCGCGTCACCGGCATCGTCTCCCGCGGCGGCTCGATCATGGCCAAGTGGTGCCTCTCGCACCACAAGGAGAACTTCCTCTACACGCATTGGGACGAGATCTGCGACATCATGGCCGCCTATGACGTCAGCTTCTCGATCGGCGACGGCCTCCGTCCCGGTTCCATCGCCGACGCCAACGACGAAGCCCAGTTCGCCGAACTGAAGACGCAGGGCGAACTCACCACGCGCGCCTGGGAGCGCGGCGTGCAGGTCATGAACGAAGGCCCCGGCCACGTGCCGATGCACATGATCAAGGAGAACATGGACAAGCAGCTGGAGTGGTGCCACGAGGCCCCGTTCTACACGCTCGGACCCCTTACGACCGACATCGCCCCGGGCTACGACCACATCACGTCCGCCATCGGCGCCGCGATGATCGGCTGGTATGGCACCGCGATGCTCTGCTACGTGACGCCTAAGGAACACCTCGGCCTCCCGAACAAGAACGACGTCCGCGAGGGCGTCATCGCCTACAAGATCGCCGCCCACGCCGCCGACCTCGCGAAGGGACACCCCGCCGCGCAGATCCGCGACAACGCGCTCTCCAAGGCCCGCTTCGAGTTCCGCTGGCCCGACCAGTTCGCCCTGGCCCTCGACCCAGAGCGCGCCCAGGAATACCACGACGAAACCCTCCCGCAGGAGTCCGCCAAGACCGCGCACTTCTGCTCGATGTGCGGACCGAACTTCTGCTCGATGCGCATCTCCGATGACATCCGTAAGTTCGCCGACGCCCAGGGCGTCTCCGAAGCCGAGGCTCTCGCCAAGGGCATGGAAGAGAAGTCCAAGGAGTTCCGCGAAAAGGGCGGCGAAATCTACCAGTAACGGGTTTAAGCGGTAAGCGGTTGGCGGTAAGCGGTTAGGATCAAATCCTGATTCCTGCTCTTGCCGCTGACCCCTTGTTGCCCGCTTTTGTTGCCTCATCTATCCGCTAACCGCTTTGTCTTCCTCGAAACAATCCTCCACCGCCTGGTATGACTCCCCGTTATACTACGACATGGTGTATGCGGATTACACGAAGAAGGAGACGCGCTTCATCGAGGGGATCATGAAGAAGCATGGGCCGGAACTCGACGGCCCGATGCGCGTGTTCGAGCCGGCCTGCGGTTCCGGACGTCTGCTGGAGTCGCTCGCCGCCCGCGGCCACGTCGTCCATGGCTTCGACCTGAACAAGCACCAGATCGCCTTCGCCAAGAACCGCCTCAAGGCCAAGGGGCTGAAGGGCAGGGTGTGGCGCGATCGTCTCCAGGACTTCAAGGTCCCCAAGGGCGCCCGTTACGACGTCGCCCACTGCTTCGTCAGTACGTTCAAATACATCGACAGCGAAGCCGGCGCCGTCAGCTCGCTGCGTCGCATGGCAGCCGCCTTGCGTCCGGGCGGACTGCTGCTGCTCGGCCTGCACCTGACCGATTACAAGAACAGCCCGCCCGACCACGAACGCTGGATCGGCCGCAAGCCGGGCATCCGCGTCGTGAGCGATACGTGGTCCGCTCCGGCCGACCGCAAATCGCGCACGGAGGCCATGCGCACCCGCATGCGCATCACCGAGAAGGGCAAGACCCGCGTCGAAGAGACCCACTGGGATTTCCGGACTTACTCGCCGGCGGAGCTGAAGGCCCTGCTCGCCAAGGTGCCTTCCCTCCGGCTCGTGGCCTGCCACGATTTCCATTACGACCTGACTTCGACCCGGAAGATCGACATGCAATACTCCGACGTGCTGCTGGTGCTGCGTCGCCAGGCTTAGTTTGCGTTGCCTCCGGCGTCCGGGAGGGCAGGTTGCCTTTACCCCCATGCGCTTCCTCCGCCTGTCATCCCTGTGCGCGGCCGTCCTGGCTTCGTCCTTCGCTTATGCTTTCGAGCTATCCCTCGATACCTCTGGCAAGGCCGTCGTCCTCAAGGCCGCCCAGCCCTCCGAGGTCGTCCGCTATACCTTGAACGGCAAGGATCCGGATTTCTCGGCCGGGGTCTACCTGGCGCCGATCGAGCTGCCGGAAGGCGGCACGGTCAAGGCAGCGGCTTTCGAAGGCAACAAGCGCGTCGGTGAGGTCCGTACGCAGGTCGTTCCTGGCCCGGGTCCGAAGAACACCGCCTTGGTGCCGCTGACCCAGAACCGCGATTGGAAGTCCTACGATTGGGTCACCCGTCACCACGAGATCCTCGCCCTCAACCAGCCGGGCGCCATGCGCGCCGACGTGGTCTTCCTCGGCGACTCGATTACCCACTTCTGGTCCGGCGAGCCGAAGGCGAAGCGCGTCGCCGGCAAGGATTCTTGGGAGAAGTGGATCGCCCCGCATCACCCGATCAATCTCGGCTATGGCTGGGACCGCACGGAGAACGTGCTGTGGCGCCTCCGCCATGGCGAAATCGCCGGCCTCAAGCCCAAGGCGTTCGTCGTGCTCATCGGCACCAATAACCTGTCAGGCTTCAATCCTCCGGCTGAAACCGCGGAAGGCGTGGCCGAGGTCTGCCGCGAGCTCCGTCGTCAGGCCCCGCAGGCCAAGATCCTGCTGCTGGCCATCCTGCCTCGTCAGGCTAAGCCGGACGCCACCCGCCAGCGCGTGACGGATACGAACAAGCTGCTACAGGCACAAATGTTGCTCAAGTCGCAGGGGCCGCAGATCGCCGACGTCTATCTCGACCTGACGGACAAGCTCGTCGAAGCCGATGGCAGCATCCTGAAGGAGACCATGAACGACTATCTGCATCCCACGAACAAGGGATACGAAACCATGGGCGCCGCCATCGACGCCCAGCTCAAGGCTTGGTCGCTCTGAAGGGCAGGCCCTTCAGATCCGCTTCATCACCGACTTCGCGATGCCCTGGATCGTCAGGGAGCTGGTCGGGATGAGGTCGGGGTAATTCTTGTTCTCGGCCTTGAGGTAGACCTTGGAGCCCTGCTTGATCAGGCGCTTGAGGGTCGTCTCGCCGTCGATGAGCGCGGCCACGATGTCGCCGTGCTTCGGTGTGCCGGGTTCGACGATGACGGTGTCGCCGTCGTTGATGTCGGCATCGATCATCGAGTCGCCACGGACGCGCAGGGCGAAGGACTCGGGGGCGCGGCGGCGGGAACTGGGGGAGAGGGGCACCTGCATCGAGTCCAGGACGCCGGAGGATTCGGTGTAGTCGGGGAAGCCCGCGGCGATGGAGCCGGCGAACTTCACGTTCTCGAAGGCGATGGCGTCGTCGCCGGGACCTTCGTAGCGGATGACGGTCTCGGAGGTGTCGCCGAGAACTTCCGGGACGATCTTGTAAGCACGAGCGGCGCCGGGGATGCGCTGGAGGACGCCCTTGCGCTCGAGGGCCTGGAGGTGACCGTAGACGCCGTTGGTGGACGCGAATCGGAACTTGGCCTGGATGTCCCGGATGCTGGGCCAGTAGGAGTGTTCCGAGACGTGGGCCTTCATGTAATCGAGGATGGCCCGCTGCTTCTTGGTCAGTTCTTCCATAGTGAACGCATGTTCGATGAAAACTTGTTCACTGTCAAGCCGACAGGCCAAAAGGCCATATAATCCTCAATATCCGCCGAACTTGGCCTCGAATTCGGCCACCGTCCGCTCCATCCCGGGGTAGCACCGGGCGGCGATGGCCAGGGAATGCTCGCGGATGGGCTTGGGCAGCCCCCAGAGGGCCTGGCTGATCGAACCGGTGATGGCGGCCAAGGTATCGGCGTCCCCGCGGATGGAGGAGGCGAAGCGGACGGCGGACTCGAAGTCGGCCGTGCCGACGGCGATGGCCAGGCACTCGGGCACGCACCCTTGGCAGGTCTCGTTATAGGTGTGGGTCTTCCGGATGACCTCGAGGTCGGGCAGGGGGCCGTAGAAGTTCTCGGCGACCGCGCGGACGGCGGCGGGGTTGCGATACTTACGGGCGGTCCAGATCGCCGCGGCGACGGCTTGGGCTCCCTTGATGCCTTCGGGATGGGCGTGCGAAGGCCGGGCGCTCAGCGTCGCGTGCTCCAGCACGGTCTCGAGGTCGTCGAACGCCCACGCCACAGGCGAGACGCGCATGGCGGAACCGTTGCCGAAGGAGTCACGCTCGCCCGGAGCGCCGTCGTAGACCCAGCTGCTGAAGCCGCCGCCGAAGGCCGCGGGCAGGGTGGCGTGATGACAGTTCTTCTCGTAATAGCCGAGCATGCCGACGAGCCGCGGCTTGTAGTCGCGTTCGCCGCGCAGGATCGTCTCCGCGACCGCCCAAGTGAGGAGGGAGTCATCGGTGGGGCAGGAGCGTTCGGCGAACAACGGAAACTTCTGGTCTTCGTTGCGGCTGAATTCGTGGACGGATCCGATGATGTCTCCGGCGATGGCTCCGAGCATCTCGCCAAGGTGACGGTCGTTCGGCGGGCTTCCAATCCAAAGTCAGCAAGGGTGCGTCATAGCTCGGCGGGCCCGGTCATGCGGGAGTCCGCTCATATCGGGCTTTTTCTTCGGTTTCTCGGACCTTTTTACGCCGAAGGTTGCGACCTTCGTCCGGTTTGCTTGTCTCCGCATCACCCCATGTCCCTCCGTCGACTCATGCCGCTGGTCGCAGCGATGCTTTGCGCCGTTTCGGCCGTCGCCCAGAC
>JACCDN010436483.1_pt1 | contig 31164 bp, 30 predicted proteins | sample 7441691 | NCBI WGS metagenome assembly JACCDN01 (sample SAMN15323439, study PRJNA562643) | freshwater metagenome | isolation source: river surface water | place: USA:Blue River Watershed | collected 2017-08-16 | reverse complement strand
CCCGATCCCATCCCGAACTCGGAAGTCAAGCTCTTCAGCGGCGACGGTAGTGCCAGGGCGACTTGGTGTCAGAATAGCACGATGCACCCTCTTTATAATTAAAAACCCCTCCAAAAGAGGGGTTTTTTATTTTCGGATGAATTCGAACTTGCTTCGAACTTCTTCGTCAGCAAAAAATTTTTATTTCAGTCACTTACTTGAGTAAGCTCTTCATAAAAATTTTTTCTTCCTAGAATTTCTCGCAATTTCAAATTCATTATATAGGATAAAAATGGAAAAACTTATTCAAGTTGGTATCTGTACACAGCCTCACGGTATTCGAGGGGATTTCGAATTTAAACTCGAAAGCCATGATGAAACCATTCTTAAAAAAAATTTTGAAATTCATCTGTATCCTATGAATGAGAAAAGTAAAATTTCTCCAAAGGGTGCAATTCATAAAATTAAAAATATTCGTTTTGGAAATAAAGTGATCGTTACACTAGAGGGAATCGACAATAGGAATATTGTTGAAGAAATGATTCCTTTTAATATCATGGCCGATCGTAATCTTTTTCCGGAAACAGAAGATAATGAATATTACATTGCGGATCTTTTAGGATTAAAAGTTTTTGATCACACCACCAATGAAGAATTAGGTGTAGTAACAGATTTTTATGATAATGGAGAGCAGATTGTACTTGTTCTAAATATAAAAAATGAATTAGTAGATGTTTTATTTTTAGATCAGTTTGTCCCTGTGGTGAATATTGAGGAAGGCAAGATTACAGTAAATCTTCCTGAGTATATCGATTAATTAATATGCTAAAAAAAATTTGGATTATTACTCTTTTCCCTGAATACTTTGCACCATTGGTTAATTGTGGAGTAACTGGGCAAGCGCTGCGCGGAGAGCGCGGAAGAAAAATTGATCTAGAATGTATTCAACTTCGAAACTTTTCTCCTAAAAATTATAAAGGTGTCGATGATACTCCGTATGGTGGAGGCGTAGGCCTTGTGATGCGAGCAGATGTTTTAGAAAATGCTCTGATTGAAGGTGTTCAAAAGCCTGGTGGGTACACCGACATAAAAAAAGATTTGCATGTGGTTTTCGCCTCTCCTAGAGGCACTGTCTGGACGAACGTAATTGCGCGCGAGATGGCCCAGCTTTTTTCGACCAATGAAAATGAGAAAGATCTTGTTTTTATTTGTGGAAGATATGAAGGGATTGATGAGCGTTTTATCGAGCGTTATGTTGATCAAGAAATTTCTCTCGGTGATTTTATTTTAACCGGCGGAGAGCTTCCGACGATGGTTTTCATTGATACTTTTATGCGCTTTTTTGAGGGAGTGCTCGGAAATAAATTATCGGCAGAATTCGAATCTTTTGAAGATGGATTTTTAGAGTATCCTCAATATACAAAGCCTCAAGATTTTAACGGTATGATGGTTCCTTCTGTTTTAACAAAAGGGAATCATGCGCATATTGAAAAATATCGCCAAGAAGAAAGAATGCGAATTACAAAAAAATATAGACCAGATTTAATTGTTAAAAAGGAATTAAAGTGAATTTTTATTTGGCACTTGTTCATCATCCCATTCGCAATAAAATGGGAGAGATCGTCACTACTTCTGTAACCAATTTAGATATTCATGACATCTCAAGATCTTGTAGGACTTTTGGAATTAAAAATTATTTTTTAGTGACGCCGCTGCCTTTGCAAAAAGATTTGGTTCATGAAATCTTAGATCATTGGAAAACGGATACGGCAAATGCCTTTAATCCAGATCGCCAGGATGCTCTCCATATCGCTCGCGCTTGTGATTCAGTTCAGGACGCAGTGGATGAAATTGCCAAAATTGAAGGGAAGAGGCCCTTAATTGCCGTTACTGGAGCGAATTTCGCTGCATTCGATGGATCGACGGAAGATTTAAAGGCGAGAGCAAATAAAGAGGATAGACCTGTCATATTGCTTTTTGGGACAGGATGGGGCCTACATCAAAAAATTTTGGACATGGCAGAATTTAAGCTTTCTCCTATTGTCTCTTCGCAATCGGACGGGTATAATCACCTCTCCGTAAGGTCAGCAGTAGCGATCTATTTAGATCGTTTATTTGGCAAGTAAATACTCCACGTTTTAAGAACAACACGGTGTTGGTCCTCTGGAAGTGGTTAATACTCTTTTAAAAAGAGGGAGTTTATATGAATTTATTAGACGTAGTTAACAAAGATCACGCAAATGCAAAAGTTAAAGATCTTCCAGATTTTAAATCAGGAGATACTGTTGCTGTTCACGCGAAAATCACTGAAGGTTCTAAATCAAGAATCCAAATTTTCGAAGGTGTTTGTATTGCAATTAAAGAAAAAGGACAAATGTCAGGACATTTTCGTGTAAGAAAAGTTTCTGGCGGGTACGGAGTTGAGAGAGTTTTCCCTTTCCACTCACCAAACGTAGAAAAAGTTGAAATCGTTCAGCGTGGTAAATCTAGAAAATCTAAACTTTACTATCTACGTGAGCGTTCTGGTAAATCTGCTCGTATTCAAATTGATTACGATAGAAAAGACGCTTAATTTAAATAAGCTTATAAGGGCTCCGAAAGGGGCCCTTTTTATTTTCAGGAAAAAATGTTCGAGTTCCAATTTTTAAAAAATTATCACGAATATATTTTAGGCACAGATGAAGTTGGCCGAGGACCACTGGCGGGTCCAGTAGTTTCAGCTGTTGTGAAAGTTAAAAACGATGAAAATTTATCTCAGACCCTAGAATTTTTGAGTGTACTAGGTGTTACGGATTCCAAAAAATTATCCAATAAAAAAAGACGAGAGATCGTTGAGAGTTTTATTGCTGTCGATGAATTAGTTCCAAATAGTGTTCTAAGTTTTAAAGATTTCGAATTAGTAATTATTGAAATTTCTCCAGCAGAAATTGATCAAATCAATATTCTTCAAGCTTCCTTAAAATCAATGAGGGAAGCAGTTCAAACTTTTAAAGTCAAAAAATCATCATTGCTATTAATTGATGGTAATAAAAATATTCCAAATTTAAATTCTGTGTTTGAATCTTTTCCAATTGTGAAAGGAGATAGCAAATCTGTACTGATTGCTCTTGCCTCAATCTTTGCCAAAGAGTATCGAGATCACTTAATGGCCAAGCTTGCAAAAAAGTACAAAGGTTACGGATTAGAATCCCACGCAGGATATCCAACAAAATCTCATTTACTGGCCATTAAAAGTTTAGGTGTAACTAAAATTCACAGGAAGACTTTTAAAGGGGTAAAAGAGTATGTCGAATTCATCCAATAAAAAAGAAAAAGGAAACCTTTTAGAAAAAGAGCTCTCAGAAAAATTGCATAGTGCGCATGTGCCTTTTTTAATCTCATCCTTAGTGTTGAGAAATTATGAATGTGGGCAAGTCGATGTCTCATATCTTAAAAATGATTGTATCTATTTAATCGAAGCCAAAAATGGTGGAGAGATTAATCACAAACAATATTTCCGACTAAAGAAGTCGGGGGAACTTGTTTCAAAAATTTTAGATAAAAGCGTTTTTATAAAGTTAAGTTTTGCCAAATAAAAAAAGCTTCATTATCCTTTTTATATGATTAATAAATATTTCAAATCCTTAATTATTGCTATCTTTTCGTTCACCACAATCTCTGCAAATGCACTGGATCCAAAGCTTATGGTCGTGGCCGAAAGTGCTGGGTACGGAACTGTTGCGGGTGCTCTTTTAGGAACAGCAACGTTAGCTTTTGGCGGAAATGGGCGAAATATTGCGAAAGGTGCCTCTTTAGGCCTTTATGCCGGACTCATTTTTGGTGGCTATATAATCACTAGTTACGAGATGAAAAAACGTGGTTGGGGACAAGAAAAGCAACAAGAAGACTACTATCCTGAGACTGATGGAAATTATGGTGAATCAAGTTCAGTTTTTAGAGAATTTGATGAGCTTTATGGGCAGCAGGACCAAGATAAGATGAAGGGAAAAAATGGGAGCACAGAGCTTTCTTTTGCACTCCCAATTTTAAATATCAAATTTTAATTTTCGAAAGTCGATTTTCTATTACCGAATTTCTTATTTAAGTTTTCAGTATCGTCTGTTTCGAATTCATCAACTAAAAGTTGGTACGCATCGAAATTATAAAGTTTAAAAACTTTTAAGAATTCTGTTTTTACGTTTGAAAGTTTCACGCGAGATTTTTTCTCATTTAAGATCTGTAGTGTTTCTACGAAAAATCCAATTCCCGAAGATCCAACGAAATCAAGAGCGTGCATATCAAGTGTGATTAAAGATGCTGGATTATTTGTATGAAGATCTTGAAGTTCTTTTCTAAGCGGAACACTGTTTTCAAAATCGAGACTTCCTTCCATATGTACCGTAATATTTCCGCTAGCTTCAGTTCTAATTTGTGCTTTCATGGCCATTTATCACTTCCTTGGTTAACATGGACTTGTAAATTAAATTATCATGAGTTCAGAAATTTTTCTTCAGGTGGAAAAAAGGATCTCTAAAAAGGATATGCAGTGATTGGGCAAATATTGTTAGTAAGTCTGCCAATTGGAAATATGGCGGATATTACAGAGCGGGCGAAAGATACTTTAGCTCGTGAGTCGGTTTTCTATGCAGAAGATACCAGAGTTTTTAAGGAACTTTTAGATCAGTTGGGAATTCGTTACAGCGAGAAAAATATTGATTCTTTTCACGATCATTCAAAAGGAAAAATTCCAAAAATAGAAGAGTATTTAAAAAATGGTAGCAATGTTGTTATCGTTTCCGATGCTGGTTCCCCTGTGATTTCAGACCCAGCTTACCCAGTTTTAAAATGGGCACGTGAAAATGGTGTTAGTGTCGATACGATTCCAGGGGTGAGTTCTGTCATTGTTGCTATTGAATTGTCATTATTTCCAACGATTCCTTTTAGTTTTTGGGGATTTTTACCACGTACAAATAGTGAGAAAAAATCATCTTTTGCAGAAGTTTTTAAGAACCCTGGTACCCATGTTTTTTTTGAATCACCGCATAGAGTTCTTGAAACATTAAAACTTTTAAGTTTGGATTTTCCAAATGTTGAAGTCGCAGTAATGAGAGAGCTGACTAAAAAATTTCAAAGTGTTTACCGCTTTCGCGCTAGCGACTTCAAAGAAGAAGATATCATGGTAAAAGGAGAGTTTGTATTAGTGATTCATGTTGAAAAAGATGAAAATAAAAAACTGGCCTTAATCGATGATGCGACAAGGGTCATGATTAATGAGTATCTAAATGGCAAGAAGAGCACGAAGGGGCTTTCGAAAATTTTCTCTAAAATTACAGGAGAAAATGTGTCGGACATTTATAAAAAACTAAGCAATGAACAAGATTAATTTAAACAATTAAAAAAATTTCCGATAAAATTTATAAAAGATAAGTAAAATATATGTCGAAGGATCAAGTATGCTGGTCAGAATTATCGGAGGTCACGGTGGAGTTTCACCTGGTTTTAAGGCCACTTCTTATTTAATTGACGGAAAACTTTTAATCGATGCGGGCTCTGTTGCTTCCGGAATTCAGATTGAAGAACAGGCAATGATTGATCATATCTTAATCAGTCATAGTCACTTAGATCATATTTCAGATTTAGCTTTTTTAAGCGATAATTGTTTTGGAATGAAAGGGAAACCTTTTGAAGTTTTTGCGAATCGTCCGGTTCACGAAGCGATCATGACCCATTTATTAAATGATATTATTTGGCCAGATTTTACAAAGCTTCCTACGAAAGATAATCCAACTTTACGCTTTAATAGTTTAGCACCTTTTGCTGAAACAAATATTGGCAATTATAAAGTGACAGCAATTCCAGTAAGCCACCAGGGTGGGGCATTTGGGTTTATCATTGAAAGGAAAAATTGTGCTGTCGTTTTTACTCAAGATACAGGGCCTACTGATAAAATTTGGGAATACGCTCATAAAGTAAAAAATTTAAAAGCGATTTTTACCGAAGTAAGTTTTCCGAATAAGCTGACTAAAGTTGCTAATGATAGTCTTCATCACACGCCGGCCACGATGAAAGAAGAAATAAAAAAAATGCCGTCAGATGTTCCAATTTTTTTAGGTCATTTAAAACCTAATTTTCAGACTGAACTTTTTCATGAGATCGAGGAATTAAGGGACGAGCGGATCACTATTTTAGGGTCTGGTGATACAAGTTTCGTTTTTTAATTCTATCTTTGACCTGGAAGTACTCCGCCAGAAGACGTTGGAACCTGGAGAAGCTGAGGTCCGCCATAGGGTATACCTGGTTCATTCGAAAGTGTGCGAGGAAGACGAGCAGGTTTCTTGTCACCCTCTTTTAGCGGTTTTTTCACATTTGTATTCTCACATTGCTGTTTGTCTTTGTTCCATGCATAAATTGGACGGTCTTCAGGGTCCAAGTCTTCAGATTCGTCTTCAGAAATTGCGCTTGCACTACAACAAGCATTATCATTTGAAGTACAAACACATTTATTCTCGTTCATTGACCAAGATAAGTTGTTGTAGCCTTTTTTATCTTTAAAGAAGCTGTCTTCACATTTTGTCATTTTGTCTTTGTCGGTACAGCTATCAGCTTTTTCAGATTTTCCTTTATCGTGTTTTTCTTTGTCACAATCTTTATCGAAGTCAAATTTTTTTTTCACTTCACATTTAATTTTTGATTTGTTTTCATCATATTCTTCAGCTGGGATGCAGTCTCTCTTAAAATCAAATTTAACATCATTTATTTTGCAAGTTTTATTATCAGTATCTAAAATAATGTTCCAGATATTATTTTCATCTACTTTGCAAACACAGCGTTTTAATTCTTTTGATCTTCCAATGTTCAAATATTCATTATTTGTACAAGCTTTGGTAGGGTCAAATTCATCATCTTTCTGAGTACATTTTTCTTCGGTATTTGACTTTTCTTCGTCGAACTTATCTTTAGGAGTACATTCTTTATCAAAATTAAATAGAGGTTTTTTCTTTTCAACACATTTTTTTGTTTTAGGATCTAGTTCACTATTATCTTTTAAACAAACACAAGCACCAGACTTAGAATTAGTCAGATCAACAAGGGCCACATTTCCACAATCAAATTGTTCTTCTTTTAACTCTAATTTTTTAGTTAATAGATCAATAATATTCAAGCTAAGATCCGTCTCTGCCTTAGGTGAAATTCCACGATGTTTTTGATTTGCATTGATGTAGTGGAGGATTGACTCAATATCTTTAAATTGATCATCTTTAAGTAGAATCGATTCCATGAATTTACGATAATTACATGTTTGAACTGAATTAAAGTTATCTTTTATTGGAAGCTTGTATAAATAAGCTTGGCATTCTTTGGATTGCTCTTTAAGCCAATTTCTTAAATCATGTAAATGATATTTAACAGCTTCGTGGATTGTTTTTTCTTCTCTTGAAAGCTCCGAAATCTGTAAACGCCTTTTTTGATCTTTAATTAAATCGGCACTTTTTCTCAGCGTTTCAAGCATTCTATTTAATGGCAAAAGCTTTGAATCTTCAACATACTTCTTTTCATCTAGCTTGATAAATTTCATTCGATTTGGATCGTAAGAGAATTCCACACGGCAAATTGTATCTTGAGCGTGAATAAGAAGGTTTTTTAATAAATAAAGATCGTGTTCATTAAGTTTATCTGCATAAGGAATATTTCCATTTTGTTTTGCTTTCTCTTTTAATTGGGACAAAAATCCATCAAAAAGATTAAACTCTTTTTGAAATTGGTAATTCGTACTTTTAGAGTCTATACTTTCGAAAAAATCAACAAGGTCTCTATGATTTTTGTATATATTGTCGCTTCTTTCTTTCGTTTTATGATAATCACCAAATATTAGAGCAACTTTACGAAGCGAGTTATGATATTCCTTTTTTAAAATTTCTTCAAATACTTTTCCTGGGTAATCTTTTGGGTCTAGTGAATTAAGTGTTACGTCAACTTTATCGCCAGTTTTTGTATTTGTGTAAGGCAGCTTATTACTATGCTCTTTTAAAACAAGTTTTCCATCTTTAAACTCAGCATCTTTGGCTTCGTAATTAAGATACTTTTGAATCAGAAAATATTTTTCCTTAAAAGCGTTAATGTCACAACCTTCTGACTTTGATCTTGCATTAGATAAAGCCTCTTCTGCTTCAGCTTTTGTTGCATAGAGAATTTCGGCGTGAACACTAAAATGAAAAAAGAGAATAATGAACATCATCACTAATTTTTCTAATGACAATAAAGCTGTTTTTAAAGTGGCAAAATTGGTTTTCATCTGTTCTTATTCTCGGGTGTTTCTGGCCCGCGACCAAATACTATAGTGTTCTTGTCGGCAAAAGAGAAAATTTCTTTAGATATTAAGTAATTCGGATATTTAAAATTAAAGGATCGATGCCAAAAATTATTGGCATTCATGCAGAAGGTAGAGCTAGATTGATGAAATAATGGTATTTTTGGATCAATGGAAGATGCAATTAAATCCCTTATTACAAACGAAGATGAGTTATTGACCTTGGTCCAAAAGACTTTTGGCCTTGAAGTCTTTACCCCCGGGCTTTTAAGATCGAAGCCTTTTTACGAGAAACTAATAAATGAACTTCAATCTCTAGGTGTATATATCGTGACGATTGCAGGAACAAATGGAAAAGGAGAAACTGCTCACGCGCTTTCTTATTTGCTGACCTCTATTGGAGTTGAAACTCATCTTTGGACTTCCCCACATATTTATTCACTCACCGAAAGATTTTGTTTTAATGGTCAAAACGTAAGTTTTACCGATTTGAAGGCCCAGGTGATAGAGGCTTTTTCTGAGGCAAAGAAACTAGAATATAAAATCTCATTTTATGAGTTTTTCTTTCTGGTATTTTTAAAATTATCACTTCAAAAATTTAAAGGAAATAAAGAGCAAAAGGTTCTTATTTTAGAAGTAGGCCTTGGCGGAAGGCTCGATGCCGTTAATCATCTTGATGCGAATCTAGCAATAATAACTTCAATTTCAAGAGATCATAAGGAGATTCTGGGGAATCGCTTTGATAAAATCCTCTATGAGAAAATGGGAATTATTAGAAAAGATTCCATGATTTTAACCGCGCTGCCATTGCAATATCTTAGAGAAAATTTTAAGTCATTTTTGGAAAAAGATTTTTGTGGAGGGTTTCAAGGAATTCATCGAGATCTTTTTGCAGAAAAAGAGTTATCCATGGAAGAGGATTATTCGATTCGTAATAAAAAATTGGCCTTTTGTGCATTCAAGATTATTGGAAATGATTTTTTAAAAGATGATAATGTCAAATTAATGACGTTTGAAAAAATTCAGTTTCCAACGTTTAAAGCTCGATCTGAAGAGATGACTTATAGAAGGAAAAAGTTTATCTTTATAGGAGCGCATAACTTAGAAGGAATGAGAGTTCTCGTTGCTAGACTTTTGAAAGAAAGTTTTAAAGGAATAATTCTAGCAAGTTTCTCTAAAAGAGATGAGAGCGAAAGTTTGGCGATGTTAAAAATGCTTGCTGATGTAAAAAAGGCAAGACTGCATCTGACTTCTTTTAATCATCCAAAGGCCATGGATCATGAGTCTTTGTCTCGTCTTCTGACTAAATTAAGTGATGGAACTTTTGAAGAATCATGGAAGAACTTTTTAAAAGATGAAACACGGACATTACAATCACAACAACCAGATGAACCAGAAGAAATTTTGGTCACTGGATCGTATTACTTCATTGGTGAAGTTCAGAAATTTCTTAATTCTTAATTTTATTCTTTTTATTTCTATTACTAGTTACGCCAAAGAAATTTTTGAAATTGGTGAAGGTCAAAAAGTTTCAATTCTTTCGGATAAAGCTTTTCGTACATCCAATGGTGATATTTTTGAAGCCATTGGAAATGTTGTGATCACCCATACTAATAGTTCAATTTATGGTGAAAAGGCCCAAGTTGATTTCCCTAAAGGGGAGACACATGTCGAGGGAAACGTTCGTTATATCTCGCCGACCATGAATATGTATGGTTCAAAATTAACCTATAATTTTAATAATCAAACAGTAGATTTATACAATGCCAGGATTCAAACAGATAGTTTTGCGGTGGTTGGAAAAAAAATTTCGAGGATTAGTAAAGACTTTGTTTATGCTGAAGACTCTGAGTATTCGACTTGTAGGGATTGTCCCGAATCTTGGAGTATATTCGGGAGAAAAGTTGAAATCACCGTTAACGAATATGTCAAACTTACGCACGCCTTCATTAAAGTAAACGGTGTTGTCGTCATGTACGTTCCTTATATTGTTTTTCCGATCAAAAAAGAAAGGGAGACAGGACTTTTATTTCCTAACTTCGGTCTTAATTATTCGGATGGAATTTTTTATCAACAACCTTTTTATTGGGCAATTTCAGAGACAAATGATTTAACAGTCACACCATCATTTTTTGGAAAAAGAGGATTTGGATCTGAGTTTCAATTTAGACAGGCGTTTGGAGTGAGATCCTACGCTGAATTAAATGGTTTACAGATTAATGATGAGATTTATCTTCCTTTTAAAAAAGATAGAACCAGAAGTAATACAAAAACCTATCGTGATTTTTTGGCCTATGAACACCATTTTGAAAAAGGAAAAAATTTCAATCATCATTTAAATTTTGATTATATGAAAGACTTAGATGTCATTCGAGATTTCGATTTTTATACTGGCAGTAAAGTTTTAAGTAGTGATGCTGGTGTTTCAAGTTTTTTTGAATTTCGCAACCAGTATATGGCCCTTTCGACAAAGGGAGAGTTTAAGCGAAATTTTTTCTATAGTGATCCAAATCAATTTGATGATTCTTATGTACAAGTTTTACCAAAAATTCAATTTGGAACAGTTCCGATTAATTTATTATCGACTGATTATTTTTTTCTTCGAAAGCTAAATCTTGTTTTTAATTCGGATTTTACGGTATTTAAAGAAAATAAAATTACTGATAACGATCAAGTAAGAAATGCGAACCGTCTAAACTTGAATCCTTACTTAGATTGGCAATTAGGAAGGTTAGGACCGGTAATATTCAGTCACAAAATGCAATTGGATGAACAGAGATATTGGTTGAAAGATTTAGGTAATACAACGGATGAAAAGCAGTTTAAGAAAAAAGGTATTGTCTATGAATCTGAGATAAAAGTTGAATTTGAAAAAATTTTTGGAATTTCCTATGAAGAAGAAGTTCCAGTAGATTCCCTAAATATCAAAAAACCAGATTTTAACTTAATTGGAAATATTTCAAGTGTAAGTAACGATGAGGAAGGGACGGCAAAAATAAAAGTTCCAGTGAATTCATATCGTCACTTTCAGCAATTAAAATTTAAGCACTATTATTTATCAGGCCAGCAAACGAGTGGAAATAAGCTTTTTAGAAACCAAATTGAAAAAGATGTTGGACAGTTTGATTATGTCGATGCGCTAAGGGAGAAAGAGTTTCAGAATAATCAAATCTCGGCCAGAGACTCATTGCCGCTATCAAATACTGTTGAATTTCAGTGGAACCACATACTTATTAAAAAAACACCGAAAAGTCTCAATCCGATTCAAGACGGAGAGTATTTAAAAGATCATTTCAGTTACAATAAAATTTCTTATTTGGATTTATCACAAGGGGTGGATCTTAATCGTAAAGATTCAACTTTCTTTGAACGGTTGACGAGACTTTATTTTAGGGCCGGACTTACATTAAATGATTATTCGACTGATATTCAAGAGTATTATTTTCATCAAACTTCAGAGCATAAATTAACATTGACTTTCTCAAAGTCCATGAATCATTTTAATCTTGGGACGACATTCAATTACAATTCATTCAATTCATCAACGACCCCGATCTTAAAAACTCTAGGGATTGTGACAGGTGTTAATTTAAGTGATCGATATACTTTGAAGATGATTCAAGACTATAATTTGCAAAAAAGAGTAGTGTCTCAAAGTAATTACAAGATGATCTATAGTCCGCTTAACAATTGTTGGAAATTAGAAGTCAATTACTTGACAAATTTAATTGATAAAAAAATTGGTTTTAATATCCTAATTAATTATAACGATAACTCTTTTACTGGAATCAGTCGAAATTAGGTGATCTCCTTAAACTAGCCAAATTTTCCGATTCAAGATAGATCTCTATTTTTTTGGCATAATAGGTTTATGACAACGTCTAAATTTGGCATTGATGGTATTTACGATATAAGAGTGATGAAAAAATTGACTACTCTTAATCTTAAAACTTTGGTTTTTGACTGTAATCCGAGAAGTCCGCAGTTTGTTCAAGGTTACGTCATCATCGATATTTTAAAAACACTAAATGTTTTTGATGGAAAAATCGTTTTAAAATTTGAAAAAGAAAAAGATTTTATGATTAACTCGCTTGTTCACAGTGTTTTAAAAGATGCTTCCATTGCCAGCGAAAATCTAGAGGTTTGGGTTTCATCTGAGTGTGATTGGATTAAGAACCCAACTGCGAATTTTAAAGTTCATTATTCGAGCTATATACGTGAAAAAGAATTTATTAAAAATGATTTATTTAAAGGGTTTAATTTTAATGCTAGCGATTTTGAAAATATCACAGGGGGTCGTACTTCGGGTGAGCAAAAACTTTTAGTAATTTTGCAGCTTTTAGGTGGTAAATCGTTTGAGCATAGTTTAACACTTGAACCTTTTGACTCGCTTCCATCAGCTCTTTGCGATTTTTTAGAGATTAGAGATTTTGTTTTAAAAATAAATTCAGATATTGAAGTATGTTACAGGAATGTAGATGTTGAAAAACTTACTCATTCCTTTGGGATGCTTAAAAAAAATGCAACTAGCGTAAGTTTTTAATAGGCGATTATGAATATTCTTCTTGTTAATGATGATGGCGTTCATGCACCAGGTATTAGAGAACTTTATCATGCACTCAAATCTAATCATAATGTTATTATTTTAGCACCAATTACAGAAAGATCGGCCACTGGTCACACGATTACTTTAGATAATCCATTAAGACTCACAAAGATTGAAGAAAGTATTTATGCCCTGTCGGGATATCCGGCCGATTGCAGTTTGATGGGAATTGCTCATTTACAAAATGCACTTAATGTTAAATTTGATTTAGTGGTTTCAGGGATTAATCGTGGTGCAAATTTAGGACAAGATATTTATTATTCGGGAACAGTTGCCGCCGCTCGAGAAGCTGCATTTAGAGGAATTCCTGCGATCGCGGTGAGCTCGTGTATCGATTTTTATTCTGATGATAAATTTCAAAATTATTATTCTAGTGCTTCAAATTTTATAAAAAAAATAATACAATTAGATGTTAGTGAATTAATTTCACCGCGATCAATTCTAAACATTAATGTTCCTTGGTGTGGAGAAGAGCTGATCAAAGGTGTAAAAGTAACGAAGCTGGGGTTTCGTCACTACAGCGAAGATATACTTGAGCGCACTGATTTTAGAGGTAGAAACTACTTTTGGATAGGTGGGGCTTACCAAGGATTCGAGCACCGAGAGTTTTCAGATTGTCAGGCAGTCGATGAAAAATTTATTTCGGTCTCACATTTAAAGTTTGATATGAATTCTTCCGAGAATCCTGACAGAGAATGGGATCGTATTGAAGATAAGTTACAAACTTTAGTAAAATACTAGGGAATGATTTGAAATTAAAGGCGATTAAAATAGTTCTGTATTTAGTGTTATCCCTTGGGATAGTTTGTTCGTGCTCATCGTTGAAAAGCGGTCAGTACGTCCAAGTCAATGGTCCTGATTCACTAGATCAGATTGCAAAAAATTATAATACATCAAAAGAGGCCATTGTTGCATCGAATGAAGGCAAATCAATGACTCCAGGTTCATGGATTTTTGTTCCACTTGATCGCGGGATTGTTGAGACAGCAAGAAAGGCCGCAAGTATAGAGAATGCTCCTGTTGCAACAGATCCCAAATCTTTATTTTCTGAAAGTGGTTTTTTATGGCCAGTGCCCTCTAGCACAAGTGTGACTTCAAACTTTGGCTGGAGGTGGGGACGTCCGCACGAAGGTGTTGATATTGGAGCGCGAGTGGGCTCTAATATTGTTGCTGCCCAAGATGGAGTCATCGTTTATTCTGGTGATGAAATTGGTGGCTATGGAAATATAACTGTGATTGCCCATAAAGGCGGCTATTTCACGGTATATGCTCATGCCTCGAAAAATTTCACACGTGAAGGACAACGTGTTTATCGCGGACAAGTAATCGCTCAAGTCGGGCTTACGGGTAGAACCTATGGGCCACACCTGCATTTTGAAGTTAGGAAAAATGGGGTGGCCATTGATCCTGAGAAATACTTGGCTTCATCAAACTAGTTTTTTTTTTCAAATGTATCTAAAAGCTTAAGATACATAAGCGCGGTATTTCGGGCATCTTCAAGAGCGGTATGTTTAACGTCACCCATGCCTAAAAAATTCATTAAGTAAGAGCCAGATGAGCATTCCTTCGGAATTATTTTTAAATCAATTAATGTGTTTGCTGTGCTTGATAGGTCAAGATTTCGATGATGGAAATGTTTGCGCATAAAGTTCCATCCTAAATCGCGATTTAGGAATGGAAGATCGATGGCCGACATTGATTTACCAAAAAGAATAATTTTTTCATTTTTGTCATTCTTAAAATAATTTTTTAATTCTTCCTGACTTAAATAATCTTCAATTTCACTTTTTAGTTTTTCAATAGTGATGCCCGTTTGATGGGAATTGCGAATGAGTGTTTCGTTATGTTCAACAACCCATGGATCAAGTCTTGGAAGCAGCTCTTCGAACGAGGGACATTTCACTGTATAATTTCTGGCAAGCGACTCTTGCACGATTTTGGTTTCAGTGCAAAATGGAATCATTCCAAATTCGATTATATAGTCATTTTCATTTAATCCTGTTGCTTCTAAGTCTATTGAGAGATATTTCATTTTAATTTCCTTTATAGGTAAGAAATGGTAATGGTATCAGTATTTAAGTTTAAAAAATCAAGCGTTTTAATTTGGCAGCTTATAACATCATTGTTTACAGCACATTTTTTACAAACTCCTTCGCCATTACAGCTGGAAGCAACTGTAACCTGGTTTTTTCTTAAAAAATCCATTAATGATAATGAATGATCAGAAGGTTGAAGGTCAATATCTTTAATAATCTTGCCAGATGCAAGACCAATCACTTTTACAGTTTCTACTGACATAAAATTTTTGCCCCACTTCGTTCGTCTAACACGAAGCTTGATTCCTTGTTTTTTTCAAAGGCACCAAAAAGAATTGACTCTCCGATTTTATCCATATGATAAAGGGGAAGATTCATGGAATAAAAAAATTGTAGCTGTTCTTCTTTTGTTTTATGTGATTCAAATAGTAACCGATCAGGGTTTTTTAAAAATAAGTGTCTTGAAAAAGTCATATGCCCTAATAGGTCAGTTGTGTTTTCCGATTCAAAAAAATCGTAATCAATGAAATGTGAGAGATGTTGGGCCGGATCACGTCCCTCTATAGAGCTAATAATTAGTGTTTTTTTATCGTCTTCATAAAAACATAATGGGATTGATTCCTCTGTGGGCTTTCCTTTAAAAAGATGTGCAATTGATGAGGTTTCGAGAGGAGAGTCGAAAGTTGTCGTTGCAATAACTAAATAGAACTGGTTTTTTCCGAATTCAGATCCAAAATAATAAGCGTTAGCAGATCCAGATTGAATCAGGGCACTGGTAAATGACTGAATTTTTCCTAAATCGAAATTACATTTAATTTCTGTATTTGAAGCAGGATAAGCTTGAAAACTTTCAATTCCAATGGGGGCAGGAGAAATATTTTTTGTGATAAGTGGCATCTTAGCTTTTGAAAAAGTTTTTCTTTTAAAAGTTTCAAACTGGACAAGGGCATCGTCACCACGCAGAAAAATTCCTTTCGCCACATCATCTTTTGCGATTTGCTTGATATGTCCTTTAATGAAATTTGAAAGTTCCAAAGAAACCGGCAATGATAAATCGAGCAAGTTTTCAGTTTCTAAAAGAATTTGTTCGAAACTTTTTTTATTTTTTTCAGTCTGTAGAAAAAGAGCAAGTGAATCATAAATGGTTAAAGAATTATGATCTGTTTTTGGTGTTTCAAAATAGCGAATGCCCTTATCATTTTTATAAATAATTTGCAGGCGAGTATGGTCAGAAAAATAATTAGGATTTGCCATCATCTCTTGTAGCGCATGGATGACAATTTTTGCTTGTAAATCTTCAGTGGGAAACTTTATTTTGTTAATGAAAATATTATTTTTAGAAAAAATGCTCTTAGATTTTTTTTTGCAGAATAATTCACTAATTGCTCTTGTGGTAGAGGGCTTTGAAGTTTTTTTTACATTCGTGTTCTTATCAGACTCAATGAGATATGAACAATTATTGAAAATTAATAAAAGCAGAAATAATAAAAAAAAATTAAATTTCATTTTCTTCTGTCTGATCATGGATCATATAGAATCCTTCGATCTCATGATTTTCTTTGGTTGTAATTTGTGATTCTTTTTCAAATTTATGTTGGAAGGAATTCCAATCATAATTATTAGCGACTTCAGTTGTCGGCCTAACTACGCACAAAACCCAAAGTCCTGAAAGAGCTCCGCTCGTGAGGGACTCTGCTTTCAATTCGACGAGCTCAAATCCCAGCTTCATGAACTCGGAGAATAGTTTATCGAACTGTTTTTCTCGGTATCCGGTAGATCTTGCCGGTGGAGCAGGGATGAAGTAGGTAAATGATTGAAGATTGTATTTTTTCTTCTTAAAAAGGAACATATTTCTCACCATCTTTTGAAATAATACTTAAGAAGATTGTAGCAAATAAAAGCTCAGTGTCTTAACGATTTTTTTTGCAAAGGAAAAAGTTTCCTTTAAAATTTTCTCTATGTGTAAATTTTTTTTTTAGTTATAATAGTAAATGTAAGGGATAGGATGTCTCTTACTATTAGGCAGGATGCCAAAATAGGAGCCTTTTGCAGGGGGCTCCTTTTTTTTCGCCTTTATTCACAAAAATTTCACTTTTATAACTAAATTTTACTTCACTTATGATGTGCAAAATCATTAGAATACTTCTTTCTCAAAAAACGAAGAGGTTTTTATGCGCGTCGAGTTACCAAAATCTCCAATTGATCTTGGACTATTTATCAATAATGAATTTACTAAAGGCGAAGGAAATAAAAAACAAATTTTTTCACCACACAATGGCGCTGAAATTGGTTTTTTTCATGAGGCAGGGGCAGCACAAATTAATAATGCTGTGACAAGCGCAGTTGCAGCTCAAAAAGAATGGGCGAACTTGCCTTTGAAAGAGCGATCAAAAGTCATGTTTGAGTTTAGAAATATTCTCATACGAGACATAGATAAAATTACACATATTAAATCAAGCGAGTCAGGTAAAATTTTTGCTGAAGGAAAAGCGGGACTTCTAAAAGGAATTGAGGTTTTAGAATTTGCACTTTCATTACAAAATTTAGATCTGGGTGGAAAGGTTGAAGTTTCTCGTGGAGTAATGTGTGAATATAGAAGAAAGCCATTAGGAGTTGTTTTAAATATAACGCCTTTTAACTTTCCCGCGATGGTTCCGATGTGGACAATTCCAATCGCATTAACTCTTGGGAACGCATATATCTGGAAGCCGTCAGATAAAACTCCACTGACTTCAAAATACATTGCAGAGGCCCTAAGAGAAGCTGGTCTTCCAAGCGGCTTGTTTCAAGTAATCCAAGGCGGACAAAAAGTTGTTGAAGATTTAATTGATCATAAAGATATTAAGGCCGTGGGTTTTGTTGGATCAAGTCCAGTGGCAAAACTAGTTTATCAACGAGCAACTAACTTAGGTAAGCGTGCGCTTGCTCTTGGTGGAGCGAAAAATCATATCGTACTTTTACCCGATGCAAATACTGATCTTGCAGGATTGGGAATAAGTGATTCGTTTACGGGATGCGCTGGTCAGCGATGTATGGCCGCTTCAGTTTTACTCGCTGTAGGAGATACTGATAAGCATATTGAAAAAATCGTTGCACGTGCTGGCTCACTAAAACTGGGAACTGATATGGGTGCCCTTATCACAAGTGCCCAAAAAGAATTCTTAGTGGGGGCAATTGATCGTGCTGTCGCTAATGGTGCAAAAATTATTTTAGACGGAAGAAAGGCACAAGCCCCAGCGGGATATGAAGGTGGAAATTGGCTAGGTCCAACTATTCTTGATTTTGTAAAACCAGGATCAGAAGCACACACAAAAGAATTATTTGGGCCAATTTTATCAATTATTAGATGTAAGGATTTAAGTGAAGCTATGCAAGTTCAGAATACTTCTGAATATGGAAATGCTTGTTCAGTATTTACTAATAATGGTGGTCTTGCAGAAAAAGTAATTCGTGAAGCGAATGCTGGAATGATTGGAGTAAACGTTGGTGTGCCAGTTCCAAGAGAGCCATTTTCATTTGGTGGAATTAATATTTCTAAGTTTGGACATGGGGATATTACTGGTGTTCACTCATTAGATTTTTGGTCGGATGTGAGAAAGATAACGACGAAGTGGGAGCAGCAGCACGACTCCACTTGGATGGGCTAAGGCTTGAAAAACTTCGAATTTCATCGTTAGACAAAATTTTTACTGCGGTCACTTACTTAGCGTAAGCTCCCTGATAAAAATTTTCTCTGCCTTGAACTTCTCGCTTTTGAAGCCTTAGAGAAAATAACTAGAAGAAAAACAGAAAAGATAGTTTGAGTAAAAAAGGAAAATATTATGATTTATGGAAATGAAAATTCAGATGCAGAAGGGCTTACCAAAGCGGCCCATATTATTTTAGCGTCACATTCAAATTTAATTTTTAAAGAAACATTACCTGTAAAATGGGGAGCAAAATCGGCACTTGAAAGGGGACCAGTTGTTGCCAGCCTTACGAATTTAAAAAGAAGAAATGCCATCGGAACGCATAGTGGGTCATATACGATTTACCGTGCCCTTTCGATTGCGCAGAAAAAATATAAGACAACTCATAAACCAGATTTAAATAATACAGAATCCCCTGTTGTCATTGGCCCATATGATTCATGGTTTGATCCAGATAAAATCGTAACCATCGATCCATGGGGATTAGATGTGAATATTCATTTTAAAAAATTATTAGATGAAGGACATGATATCAGACCAAGTGTTGCAGTTACTCAAGCACGCTTACAAATTCCAGAAATTTACGAAGCGATTCGATTGGGACGACTTAAGCCAGATGGTAAGGTTATTACTGAAGGTGGGGATATTAAGGTAACAAAAGTTGCCTTTGAGCCAGTTTGGTATTTACCGGGAATGGCCAAAAGATTAGGTGTTGATGAGGGGGAACTTCGAAAAATTTTATTCCAAGAAACGGGAGGAATTTTTCCAGATCTTGTCACTCGCCCAGATTTAAAAGTACTCCTTCCGCCGATTGGGTCAACGACAGTTTATATTTTTGGTGATCCAAAAGATTTAGCGAATCCTAGTATTGAACTTACTTGTCGCGTACATGACGAGTGTAATGGATCAGATGTTTTTGGTTCAGATATTTGTACTTGTCGTCCCTATTTAATTTACGGAATTGAAGATGCTGCCCGAACTGCTCAAAAAGGCGGAGTAGGAATTATTGCCTATTATAGAAAAGAAGGGCGTGCGCTGGGAGAAGTGACAAAATTCTTAGTTTACAATGCAAGAAAGAGACAAGTTGGTGGAGATTCTGCCTTAACTTACTTCCATCGCACAGAATGTGTGGCAGGTGTTGAAGACGCTCGTTTTCAAGAATTTATGCCAGATGTTCTGCAATTTTTTGGAATTAAGAAAATTCATAATTTGCACTCAATGAGTAATATGAAATACGATGCGATTGTTAAATCGGGAATTGAAGTTGTTAATCGTATTGAAATTCCAATGGATTTAATTCCACCAGATGCCCATGTTGAAATTGAAGCTAAAAAAGCAGCGGGATATAATACTAAAGGTGAAATTAAGTCAGGTGACGATCTAAAAAATATTAAAGGTCGTGATATTGAAGAAGGCGAAAAAAAATAGGACCCAAAATGCAAAATAATGATTTTTTAAATTATATTCTAAGTCCCCGTGCCATTCGTGAAAAAGCACGTATGATTTTTGAATTGTCTAAAATTGGAGAGTTGAATTTCTCTGTTGATGAATCAAAGCTTGATTTAGTAGTGGATTATGTTCACAAAACAATTCTTAAAAATTATCCAGATTTAAACATTCCTTTTCATTCTCGTTGGGGGCATTTTAGAGCGAATGGAGTTAATCGCGAACTTTGGTTAAATGAAAAAATTAAGGGCAACGATGTTTTAGAAATTGCCCGCATTAAGTTAGATTTAGTGATTACTTCAGTTCTACTTGATGCAGGGGCCGGTGATGTTTGGAAGTATTTTGAAAAAGAAACTAATGCAAATATTTCACGTTCAGAAGGTTTAGGTGTAGCAAGCTTTCATATGTTTATGGATGGAGCTTTTTCATCACTTGGAAAATTACAAGCTGATGCAGAAGGGTTGCAAAAAATTACTCGTGAAAAATTAGAAACGGCCTTTCAGGTAACGAGCGAAAATCCACTTTTAGGAGTAGAGGGAAGATTACATCTATTGCAAAATTTAGGAAAAGCGCTTTCGACAAATAAAATTATTTTTAAAGATGGCCGTCCGGGAAATATTTTAGATTATATGATTGCGACACATGGAATGAGCTTCAATGCTGTTGATTTAATGAAAGCAGTACTTATGGGGCTTGGTGAAATTTGGCCTGGAAGAATTAGTTTTGATGGTGTGAATCTAGGGGACGTTTGGTCACATTCAAAATTGGGAACAGGAGTTGATTCTTACGTTCCTTTTCATAAACTTTCTCAGTGGCTCACTTATAGTTTGATGGAGCCCATGATGGAAGCAGGAGTGAAGATTTCTGGAATCAATGATATGACAGGACTTCCTGAATATAGAAATGGTGGGCTCTTAATTGATCTAGGACTAATTACTCTTAAAGATCAGAGTAAATATAAAGAGCTTCATAAACCAGAGAGCGAAATCGTTATTGAATGGCGTGCGCTTACTGTTTATTTCTTAGATCTCATTGGGAAAAAATTACAAGTTAAGATGAATAAAACCCCAGATGAGTTTCCACTTTGCAAAGTTTTAGAAGGTGGAACTTGGTGGGCCGGAAGATATATCGCGAGGGAAAAGCGTCCAGGAGGACCGCCGCCGATGAACATTCTTAGCGATGGAACCGTCTTTTAACCAGAGGTCATATAAGCGTCGAATTTCGGTGTTAGATAAAATTTTTATGGCAGTCACTTACTTAATGTAAGCTCCTTTATAAAAATTTTCTCTTCCTTGAAATTCTCGCTTCTCTAACCTCTGGTGGATAATAAAAAGAGATTGAATAACGAAAAAGGAAAAATATATGTCAGGAAAATTGATTCACGTAGAACACCCACTTTTAAAGCATAAATTGGGATATTTAAGAGATAAAAACACTCAATCAAATGAGTTTCGTGATCTTATGCAAGAGATTTCAAAAATTTTGGCCTATGAAGTAATGAGAGATTGGAAAGATTTTGACCATGTGGAAGTTGAAACTCCAATTGCCAAAGCAAAAATTGAGAGAATCATTAATCCTCCCATTGTCGTTTCAATCATGAGAGCGGGAAATGGAATGCTAGAATCCGTATTATCGATGATTCCATTTGCTTCAGCAGGACACATAGGAATTTATCGCGATAAGTTTTTACACACAACAGTTGAATACTATTTCAAAATGCCGTCTCAGTCTAAAGGAAGATCTGTTATTGTCTGTGATCCTCTTTTAGCAACAGGAGATACAATTATTGCGGCCCTAGATCGCTTAAAAAATTATGAAGTAGGAAAGATCAAAATCATGTCGATTTTAGCTTCTAAAAAAGGCCTTGAGCGCGTTCATCATTTTCATCCTGATGTCGATATTTATTATGTGAACGTTGAAGCCGAATTAAATGAGCTGGGGTATCTTGTTCCAGGTCTTGGTGATGCTGGCGATAGACTTTATCAAACGAAGTAATCGTCATTATGATGATTTTGCGTCCAAATGAGTATAAGTATGAGCAATTGGTTTCTGCTAAAACTGCAGAAACCTATTCTCGCTCAGTTGTCATATCTTCCGCTCTCGAAATTCGCGATTTATTTATTCATCATGAAATTTTGGCCCCAGGAAAAAGAGCTTCGGCCCCACATTATCATTCAGAAATAGATGAATTTCTTTATCTTGTAAAAGGCAATCTTATCGCAGTCGAAGATGATACACAGATTGAGATTAGTGCAGGGGATTCGATTTGTTTTTCTGCTAATTCAAAAAAGCTTCATTATGTAGAAAATCGAGCAGAGAATGATGCGGAGTTTTTGGTTGTTTCAAAGAAAATCAGTCATAGTGATGTTCATTTTTAATAGGTTAAATTTGATAGGGTTATCTTAGGTGGTCGAGCATCTCTGACTTAGTCATGCCCAAGTCTTATTAGATGGTCATACCGATCAAAAAGTATCCAAAAGTAAAGAGTATTAATAAATTAAGTATTTTAGCCATACGAGAAGATAAATAATTTATTTAAAAATATGGCCCCAATGAATTATTTTCATAATTTAACATAGTTTTAGCGAGGAGTGGTATAACAGCAAAAAAAATAGCTAAACGTATCTATACAAAAAATTGTACTATTTCTTTGAGGTTAATTTGAAAAAAAAATATACAATTAATTTGTCCGTATCTCTTATTCTATTATGCTTAATTATTTCCTCATGTGGAGTAACTACAAAAGACGAAAAAGAACAAAATGGATCTAATCAAATCCAAAAAAATACGACAAGTGATCTTTCTGGTAATTATCAACTCGAACTGGATTCAGATTTTTCTGAAATTTCATTGCAAATAAATAATGAAAATGGGTTCTCAAATGTTCTTGGAATCATTGATAGAAATGATTTTACAGAAGAAGAAAAAGAAGCTTTTGCTAGACATAGCATCCCACTTAGCGAGGTTGAGAAATTTAAATCCCACTTTGAAATTGGTATCGGAGAACATAGAGATATTCTTGGCAAAGAAAATACTCCAGAAGATGCAGGCAATCGCTCAGTGCTTTACATTCAAACTGATCATAACGAAAGTATAAAGCTTAAAAACAAAACGGTAAAATATATCCTACGCGCAACCAAGTATCAAAATAGCAATATCTTGAAGGGAGTATTTACTCTTATTATTACTGACTCGTCGAATGAAGACCCACTTGATCTGCATGCAACGAGGGTCAAAATGCCTTTCAATAATAACCTAGATATATCTTTTCCAGATCAGCAATATTTTGGGATTTGGGGAGGAGATCTTAGGGGAGGTAGTGAGTATAAAGAATTGCTTAGCTCCTTAAAGAATATTTTGATTGAACAAGTTGATTCGCAAAACTTTACAGTTAGTAGTACCCGGCCAACTTTCATTTTAGGCAAAGAAAGTTTTCAGATGATTATCTCGAAAAGAAAAATGAAGGAACTTTCAAAAAAAGAATTTCCAGATATTACTTTAGAGTATTTAGGAAACAAGGGGAGTTATGTTTCAATAAAAGGAAAAATTAACTCTTTGGAAAAATTCACTGGAGCAATTTCACTAATTGATAGTAATGGAATTAGTAAAGAAGTCGGTTGGTTTAATTTTTTTAAAAAATAAGAAGTACCCTTAACCCAAATTCAAAAATGTTCAAATTTGTTATATACTAGTTTGCACTACGTCGAAATGAATATAAGCATGAGCAATTGGTTTCTTCAAAAACTGGAGAAGCCTTTTCTCGCAAAACTGTCATCTCTACCAACCTAGAAATTAGCGACTTATTCATTCATTATGAAATTTATGCCTCAAAAAAAAGAGCTTCAGTCCCAAGAATATTTTTTGAATCACTTTCAGTGTTTTTGTTTTTACTTAATTTTTAATGATTTCATTACCCCAAAGCTCTTCAAGGAATTCTTGCCAAGGATAAATTTCAACACCATCAATGATTGCTTTTTGCGAAATCTGACAAACTAGAATCATACGTTTGCATTTATTGTCACTTTTAAATTTTTTTAATCCCTGCAAGTATTCGCTCTTAAAATTTGAACTCGACTTTACTTCAATAATAACTTCACCTTTACCAAGAATAAAATCTACCTCATCTTTTCTTTGAGTCCTCCAAAATTCTAAATCCCAATCTGCTCTATTTAAAAGTTGATAAGCTTTTAATTCAAGAAAAATAAAATGCTCAAATAAATCCCCAAACTCTTTTGTTTTTTCAGATAAAGTTTTTCTTTTTACGAACGAATTTAAAACACCAGTATCAAAAAAATAAAATTTACTAGTGGAAACTTCTTTGCGATTTCCGTTTTTCCTATAAGGCTTTAGGTTGTACCCAATCATTGTTTCCTCTAGGAGGTTATAGTAATCCTTAATAGTCCTAGCTGGAATAAATGCATCATTTGCCAAAGATTCATAATTTAGCAAGTGCCCACTCGAATGAGCTGCAAATTCTAGAAATCGTGCATAGTTTTCAATTTTTCTTACAAAGGCGGTTGCTTGAATTTCTTCTCTTAAGTATGTTCCTGCATAATCTTTAAGTTCTTCCCACGGGTCACTAGAAAGATAAGTATCAGGTAAGCCGCCATAAAGAAGAAATTTTTTTAGTTCAAAATTATAATTCTTAACTTCGTTATAATTAAATGGAAGAAAGTTTAGTTGCCTCGCTCTTCCGGCCATTAACGATGTATGAGTCTTTTTTAAATTCTTTGCACTTGATCCTGTTAAGATGAAGCGCAATTTCTTATTACTCTCAATTAACGAATGTACTTCATCCATTAAGTTAGGAAGTTTTTGAATTTCATCTATGCATATGACCTTATGATTTTCAGTTAATTTTTTTTTTAGTAATCCTGGATCGTAGGCAAATTGCGAAAAAGTATCTACTTCAAGAAGATTGAAATAAATGTCTGGTTTAATCTGAGACTGTATAAATGAAGATTTACCTGTTCTTCTGGGACCGAGAAGAAGAACACTTTTTTGTTCAAGATGTTTCTGGATATCTAAATATCGTTTTATATACATAAATTAAGTATATGTGAAAATCCGTGGTGACACCACTGTTTTTCGCAATAAGTGGTAAGTTTTTGATATTATTGAAAATAAGTTGAGCATAACTAAGTTTTAAGAGTAATTTTTTGTGAAAATGCTATTTCGTTTAAAAGATCCTTCTAAGATTAAGCCTAAAGCAAATACATGAAGTTTTGTGGCATTTAAAGAAAGTTATGTATCTTTCGTGTTGCAATTTTCATTCGGTAGAGAAAACATTTCTACTAAGCAAATAAGACTGATCTGAAAAATTTTCAAATTTTTTTTTTAGCTTTTATAAGTGTGTTAAACAATGTCAAAAAAACAGGCCGAAGAAATTCGGCTTTTCTTCTTCTAAAGCACATTTTTTAATATAATTTACTCAACACAAGCGCCAATTATCTTGTGCTTATCCTTACATCAGCTTTACTAGTTCGATTGGTCGACCATTCTTTTTTAATTAATTTCTTTATTAGTTTTTTGGAAGATTTTTTTTTAGCTTCTTTGCCTAATTCTTTTTTCTCAAATTCAATAACACCGTTAAGCTCTCTATCAAGATGAGAATGACATGAGACATTTTTGGCTTCTAGAGAATAATACATTTTATAAAAATCACTCACTAAAAATCCCTTAAATTTTGGAAGTACTCCAATTGAATTAATTGCTTCCTTTTCTCGAGACGCATGAGCACTAATCAATGTTCGCTCATTGGTAGAAACTGTATGAAGATAATTTTCTTTTCCATTAACTTTCATTGGTGTTTCATCAGCATTCAGAACTTTACTATTGAGTAATGCTTTTTTACTTTCTTTTTCAAAGTTGTTCAGGCTTTCATGGATCCTGCTAAGTATGTTAAAAACTGTTCTTTCGGACATTGGAAGATTGAAGTAGTCATTCAAAAATCTTTGATTCTTTCTGATGGCAAAAGCTGATAGTGGCTTAAGTAACCTATAAAGCTTTGAACACTTGCTCCATACTGAGCAGGTGCTTTTAAGTATTAAGGAAATGAACTTAAGTGCTTTATTTCACAACTACAAAATCCAGATTCATATTAATGATTGGCGGCAATTTTCAATAAGCGATAATTTGAAATTCTAAAGTCACTAACATGAAAATATTATATGCAATATACAAAGCACTTTTTAACTATTTTACTTCATGCTTAATGCGTTATATAGAACGGAGAATATGATTTATCATTAATTTCTTTAAATCATGAGGATTACAAATATGAATAAAAAAATCATCATTTTACTGGCCATTATTATTTCATCGTGTGGAGACAAAAAATTGTCTTCAACAAATAAAGCAGATGGTAATAAAATTACAACTGAAGATGTTTTAAAAGTCCATGAAAATACAAATTATTCTCGTTTATCTGATACAAGGAGTGAAATCACCTACAACAAAATGAGCATAGAACAGAGGCAAACAATTATTTCAATGGCTAAAATAAACCTTGGAGAAATCTATTCTAACAGACTAACTAAAATTCAAGATTTTGGAACTCAAGTAGATCCACTTATTCAATTAAAAAATTTCGAAAGCAATTTTATGGATTCTCCTATTGAAGAATTTCATCGCGAACTGGCAAAAATATTTCATTCTCAAAGAGATTACCATGTCTGGTATCTTGCCCAAGGTCCAGCTTCTTGTTATGCTGCTTTTTTACCGTTTTCAGTTATTCATGCTAAAAAGAATGCAAGTAAAATTGTCGTTGTAAAAAGCATTAATACTAAAGGAAATGCGTTGAATATTGCTCCAGAGATAAATAAATTATCTGTGGGTGATGAGCTTATTTCATTTAACGATAATGATCTACAGACTGAGTTGAATAAACTTAATATATATAATCGTGGAGCAAATCCTGGAGCATTTCTAAGAGGTTCTACAAGCCTTTTAACTTATCGACCTCAAAGACATTTAGTCCCACTTCCTGAAGAAGACGTTATCAACTTAAAGTTTAAAAAACATAATGGCGAAATATATGATTTAAGTATTCCATGGCTGGTAAATTCAGATCTGAATTGTCTAAAAAATAATAAGAAAGAAGATGGTCATAAAGCGTTCATAGCCGAAAATACATTTATCATGGATTATGAGCAACTTTATAAAAACCCTGTAGTGAAAAGAAAAAAGTCAAATCCATTTATACTTGCAGATAGTAAAGTAAAATTTAACAAAGGCTTTATTCGTCATTCGGAAATTAATCAAACAAAAGATCCTTCAATTTCTTGGTGGTCATTTAACAATAATGGTAATCTTTATGGTGTTATAAAGTTAGATTCTTTTAACCCTAGTATAACATCAGATGAATCAAAGCAGATCGTTTCAAATATTTTATCTAATGAAATGGCCAATTTTGACGGGGTTATTTTTGACTTAAGAAATAATGGTGGAGGTATCATTCACTATGGCGAAAGTTTAGTTGAATTAGTTTCAAATAAAACTGTTGATCTATTAAAGTTTCAATTTTTAAATACTCCTGCCATGCGACACTTGGTCAATAATGCTTGGCCAAATTCTGAGTATGTATCAGCAATTCAAGATGCAGAAAAAAGAAATGCACTAATGACAGATCCTATTTATCTGGATGGAGTGACACCGGAATATTTATTTACGACTGGGCAAGTATTTTTTAAACCTACCGCTATATTCACCAACGGAAATTGTTATTCAACTTGTGACATTACAGCCGCTCTTTATCAAGATACAGGATTAGGTGAAATATGGTCAGAGGATGCACAAACTGGAGGTGGAGGAGCAAATAATTGGAATTTTGGAGAATTATTAAACGCACTTCCAAATGATAATTTAGGACCTTTTAAAGAACTGCCTACATCTATGGATATGGGATTTGCATTTAGACAAACTATTCGTAGTGGTAGTCACTTAGGTGAAATTATTGAAGATGTTGGTGTTGTCGCTGATCACGTTATTGAAGCCTCAGTAGAAGATATTATTACTAATGGTGATTCACAATTTAAAAAAATTGCTGATAGCTTAGAAAGTAAAAAATCTAAATATTTATCTGAAGTATCTTTTAATAAAAATTATGAAGACAAATCTTGGGAAAAGTTTCTAAACATCCAGATAGATTTTAAAGCTACTGATAAAATTCAAGTTTTTAATAATCGTCAATTAATTTATGAAAAATTTGTTAAATTTTCTCAAGATACTCAGACAGCAGTTCTTCCAATTGACATGGAACAATTTCATAAAAATACCGCGTTATTAGAAATTAAAGGAAGTTTAAACAGCAATCCAGTTTGGAGAAAAGTTACAAATGTGCGTAAAATTTCTAAACCAATTGCTATAGACAGTACTGATAAATTTGAAATTAAGTTAAATAGTGAAAATTCGCCCTTAAATATTTACAATTTTGTTAAAAATGAAATTGGAGGCTGGCATATTGAAGATGATACACTTAGAATTGGAAATGGAAATAATGATTACACTTCATTACTAAATTCTACCGCATCTCTATTTCTAAATATTAAAAATAGAGAAAAAGCAACGCTGAATTTCGATTTAGAATACCATACTGAAAAAGATTACGATTTTCTAAGTTTAATTATTAAAAGTAAACATAACTCCACAACAATTTATTTGCTGTCAGGTGATGCAGATACAAAAAAATATCAAATTGATCTTTCTCCATATTTAAATCAAGAATTTGAAATTCAATTCTCTTTTAAGTCAGATGAAACTATAACTTCAAAAGGTGTAAAGATTAAAAATATAAGTGTTGAATAATTTTAAATATTTTTTAGTTCTTAATTATTAACTTTCATAAGCATGAAATAAATTCATTAAGAAGAACGAAATGACAGCAAATGGTAAATAATCACGCCAATTGGTTTTTTTAAAGAAAGACATAAGGATCCTTTAAACCACTAGAAATTAAACCAAAAGATGATTCGATGACTATATTCAAAAAATACAGGCCGAAGAAATTCGGCTTTTCTTTTTCAACAGCGGATTTGTTAACATAATTCTATTCAACACAGGCGCCACTTATCTTGCGATTATCCTTACATCAGCTAAAGTTGTTACTAATTGTCGTCTTGATTTATTACGGAGACTGTCTTTAAGTAGCATAAAATGCATTATGTACTTTAAATAAAAGCCTAATTTTAAAAGTTAAACTTTAAATAAATAGAGTTTTATGTTGCAGTCTTCTTATGAGCAATTATCCACGTATTTTAAAATTAGAGACTATTCTTCTAAGAAAAAGCCTTTTTCTTTTTGGACCAAGACAAACAGGGAAATCAAGTTTTCTTAAATTAAATTATCCAGATGCAATGTATATTGATTTATTGTTGAATGATAACTTTTCTACTCTTTTAAAAAATCCTGAGTTGCTAAGAAAAAGAGTCGAGCTTTTTATTAGTAAGGAAATAAATAAAGAGCATGCAAAAGAAATAAAAATAGTGATCATTGATGAGATTCAAAAAATCCCCCAATTATTAAATGAAGTGCACGCGCTTATTGAAAAACATAAGTCGCTGCGGTTTATTTTGGCTGGAAGTTCTTCCAGAAAATTAAAAAAAGAAGGAGCTAATCTATTAGGTGGACGAGCTGCTAAGTCAGAACTTTTTCCCTTAACTTACTTTGAAATACAGTCAGAAAATAATACTTTTGATTTAGCAAAGTCACTTGCTTCAGGTTTTTTACCTGCAATTTACGATTCAAGTTATTCGTATGATGATTTATTGGATTATGCAGGATTGTATCTTAAAGACGAAATAAAATTGGAAGGATATGTTCGTCATTTAAATTCGTTCGCTGAGTTTTTACGGTTAGCAGCTTTGTCTAATACGCAGCAAATCAATTATTCAAGTTTTGCTAATGATTCGCAAGTATCTGTCGTCACAGTAAAAGAATATTTTCAAATTCTAGAAGATACACTTATTGGCACTCAGGTAATGCCTTTTAGGTTTACCGAAAAAAGAAAGGCCATGAGCGCTTGTAAATTTTATTTTTTTGATGTCGGAGTTGTTAATGGACTAGTTAGAAGAAAAGAGCTAGTTGAAGGAACGAGTGATTTTGGAGCGGCTTTTGAACAATTTATTTTTCAAGAAATTCGTGGCTATATTAGTTATTTTCGAAGAGATTATAAGTTAGAGTATTGGCGGGCAACTGATAAGACAGAAGTCGATTTTGTTATTTACGAAAATTTAAAATCGTTAATTGGTATAGAGGTGAAATCTTCTAAAAATCCAAGACCCAAAGATTACTCAGGTCTACTCAAGTTGGAAGAAGAATTTCCACTTAACAAAAAGATAGTTGTTTCATTATCGGGCCATAGCTTGATAGAGGATAATGGAGTGGAGGTTTATCATTACCATGATTTCTTGATGTTACTTTGGTCCCAAGAGATTTTTTAACCTAAAGATTGATTTATAGTGACAGATTTCATATAAGTGCAGCTCTTTTGTAGGAGGAGCTGTGCTTAAAACTAGTCTTATATTATTGGGCCTAATTTCACTTATTTCTTGTGGAAAAATCACAGAACAATCGTCATTTAAATTAACGAAAGCGGCTATCATTCATGGAGCTGTTGTAAAAAACGCTGACCCATTAAATGCCAGTGTTGTCGCTGTTTATAATTCAAATTCTAAATATCTTTGCACGGGTACTTTAATTTCAGCAAATGTTGTTTTAACTGCAGCACATTGCCTTCCAAGTAATCCAGCACAATTAAAAGTTATTTTTAATACCAATATTGATTTTGTTTTAAATAATCGAGATCTTTCAATTCAGCAGTCGTTAATGTTACCAGTAGTTGAAATGAAAGCATCTCCAGCTTGGGATCCTCGTAAATTTGAAATGAGCCAAAGTGATCCATTAAATACTGGAGATATTGCCGCTTTAAAAATTGCAGGGAAAATTCCAGCGAATTATATTCCAGCAACGATGCTCGCTGATTCATCAGCGCTTAAAATTGGTGCATCTTTGACAGTGGTAGGATTTGGTGTTGATTTTGTCGATTTTACTGAAGTTAATCCTAGGCAATTAAAAAACTTAGAACGCGACATTGCCCAAGGCCGTGCTTTTTGTGATGACGAT
>JACCDN010111761.1_pt1 | contig 31165 bp, 33 predicted proteins | sample 7441691 | NCBI WGS metagenome assembly JACCDN01 (sample SAMN15323439, study PRJNA562643) | freshwater metagenome | isolation source: river surface water | place: USA:Blue River Watershed | collected 2017-08-16 | reverse complement strand
GCGCCAATTAAAAATTGATTTGGCTTCTTATAATTTTGTAATACTTGGGCAATTTTTTCTGCAGATGGAGAGCCGATACTGGTCCTAATAACAGAGCCAAGGAATGGATACTCTGGTTTTATTATTTTAAAGATAATACTTTGTTGAATTAAATTTAAATATTTTCTTATTATTGTTTCGATAGTATTTATTGAAAAATTAGGGCAATAACGTGGGTATGTTCGTTCAATCCTTGGTTGGATTTGGGCACTGCAAGATAAAAGTGATACAAAATATTGGGAAGATCTCGCAAATATTTTGAGCGGTCTAAACTCATTGCACATATAAAAGACATTGAATCTCTTCCTCATTTTTTCACCAATCACTTTACGCAAAAAGTCATAAAATTATTAATAGAATGAATTACTATACATGCCCATAAGGAATTGGTTTTTTTGAACACAAAACCAAATAATAAGCTGAGCCATAAAATTGATAAGCTATGGGACAACATATCATAAGAAAAGTCATATTTTAGAACAAAAACCCAATAGGGAACATGCATCAAAATAAATAGCCCCGTTGTTGCAATATTTGCTGTCCAGAAACTTGATATTTCTTGAATTTTTTGCAAAAGATAGCCTCTGAAAACGACTTCCTCACTAAACCCCACAAAAATAATTACCGACCACCAAACATGTGGAGGGAGATCCAAATCAATCTCCACAGATCCTTTGAATAGATAAAGCCCGCCTGCCCTTAATAATAAAAGAGAAATGCCGATAAATAAACCAACCATCACACCTTTTAAAAAATTCTCATTAAGCTTTAAATAATCAAATGGATTTTTCAATAATAACAAAACGGGCAATGACCAAATCATCAAACGTTTCAAAACATCAAAAACCACGCTAAGAACTGTGTTTTCAATTTTAAAATAACCTTTACTACTTAGATATACATTAAATGCATCAACCAGATAAAGCGCACAATAAAACATCACTATAGCTTGTATTGAAGTCTTTTTATTCATAATTCCTCCTTAAAATTCTTTGCAAGTTTAACCTTAGTTTTTTCAATTTCCAACATACACCAAGTCTTACTATTGGACCCCCATCAAAGCATAATTCACTGCAGCCATCGCCTGCAAGTGAACGGGGTTGATAATTGGGAGGTGTGAATTTTGCTCGTTTAGAAGCAAAGGATATTCTGTACAGCCCAGAACAACGGCATCTACGCCTTGATATTTTTGGGTCAGGTTTTTAAAATAATCTTGCGACTCTTGGCGTATGTTGTTGTGCATTAATTCTGCGTGAATGATTTGCATTTCATGGTGTTCGCTCTCATTTGGAACAGTGACATGAATTCCGTTTTCTTCCAAAATTTTTGCAAAAAATCCATCTTCCATTGTAAACTTTGTTGCAAGAAATAATACTGATTTGGCGCTTTTTCTTTTTAAATCTTCTGCCACCAAATGAACAGCATGCATGACGGGGATATTTAAAATAAGATCTTGCCTGATCATGTCATAATATTTATGCAAGCTGTTGCAACAGATAATGATACAGTCAGGTTTCATGTCAATGAGACCTTGCAGTTCTGTTTTTAAAAGCTGAGCAACCTTGTGATGATTTTTTCCATAATTTATTTTAATATCATGATAATCAATACTTTTAAACAAAATTTTTGCGCTATGATACCCACCTAAACCCTTTTCCACAAATTCATTCAAAAGTTTATAATACCCTATTGTCGAAACCCATCTAGTCCCACCAAGCAAACCAATTGTTTTCATTTTACTCTCCATTTGTCATCATTTATTATAATAATATACAAAACGGTTTGAATTGTCAATATATTTTTTGCCAAAATGAAAAATAAATGTTACTTATTCCGTCAAAAGAGATTTTAATAAAGCTTTCTTATTATCACTTTTCTGCCAAGCTTTATAACTTAAACGCTTAACTTTATATCCAAACTCTTTAAGAAGCCTCTCTTGAAACACGGAGCTTCCATCATAAGTGCCGTCTGATAAGAAATGAAAAGGTCCATCAAATTGAAGGATGGTTTTTGTGGCCGAGTCATAGAAATCAACAATTGAAGCCACCTCAGGAATATACACAGATTGAGAGAAATTTTTATTAACTTTTCGCAACTCCATACACACATCTTGTTCGGCTTGAGACACATTGTTTGCTTGTGTGATATATTTTTTAATTTCAGGAACCCACGATTTCAAAAGTTCATCCTTTAAAAAAGATATTTTTTGCTTCTTTAAATGCTGAAGAAAAAGAAAGATTTGATGCTTGGCCTCTATTTTATAATAATCAATATTGTCTACTAATTTTTGCAATTCATCCAAATTATCTTGATTAGGAACATGCCCTAAAAGTGCTAAAGCATAAAGAATATTGCTGATTTCTTGAGCATTAAGTCCGCCACTCTTGGATAAAGCCGCAGCTAAAAATGAATCTATCAAGGTTTTGTTTGGCGCAATAATGCCCAAAGAAGCCATGGAACAAAGAACTATACTGCACCCTTGAGGCTCATTTTTAAAATTAAAAAGTTCGTTTTGAGCCTGTGTTAAAAAGGCTGTCATCCACTTTTTCTCAGGCTTCACTCTCAGATAAGAAAGAGAATGGATTGTTGCCCCCAGAGAACGCGCATTGAAATTTTCAAGAAATGGATATGTTTGCAAAAACCAATTAGATATCCATGTGGTCTGCTTTTTTATAGCAGAAGAATGAGATGCAACTATAGATATAGTTTTTTCTTTATAGTTATATTCAACCCCTTTGAAGCTATCAATTGTTCTTGAAAAATTATACCCTGAAGATTTCGCATCTTTTTTAAACCCCTTATAACAAGCCTCCATCGCATTCATCCACTGTTTGAGAAATTTTTCTGAAAATGCTTTTTCTTCGGGCAATTTAAACATTTCTTCTATTGAAAATTTATTCCACTGGGAAGGATACGAATACAAATCCAATTCTGCTGGTTGCACCATTAAAGGCTGCATTATCAATAATGGTATTACCATATACTTTAACATATCACTCATTTCCATATCTTTATTTAATTATCAAGGGTTCATTTAAATAAGATTTCTAAAAAATAGCAAGGAAAATCTTGATTCCATATTTCCATTGTAAGCCTTAAGAATAAAAAATGCGAAAAATTCACGGAACCATTTTAGACTATCCTAAATTATAAAACCCTCACATTCCCCTCCGTCAGACACTCTTTGACAAATCTATCTACCAAGTCTTTATGCCACATGCGTTCAGTTTCCCATTCACTTGAAATTTTATGGCGGGGCACGTATGGATTCTCATTTAAATATTTTTTTACAAAATTAATATAAGCCCACTCCACTTTTGGTGCACTTCCATATGTTTTTCTAAACTCATATTCTTTACTCCACATATCGGCAAATTCTTTATATGTAGGAGGATTGCCCTCCATCCAACGGCTTTCCAACCAATCAATACCAAAAGCTGTAAAATGAAAGTGCTGGCCTATAATTTCTTTGAAGAAAAGTCTAGTTTTTAGATCGTTTTTATAAGTGCCCTTAAACATTAATGCACCTAGTGTTGGATTATTTTGCCCCTTTGACATTGAAATTGCAGGATATCTAGACAAGTTAATTTTTTCACCCGTCTTAAGAAAGTGGAGAATTCTGTTAATAAGAACTATTTTTTTACCTTTTTCAGAAAGGTTCAAATTTTCACAGTTCATCTTTAACTCACTAACATGCAAATAATGTAAACTAGCGTGTAACTGATCAAGATCTATACTACAAAAACTCATACAATAGCTCCTACAAACCACTCAGATGCAATAGATAGGTTTTGTTGGCTTAAAAACTTACGTTTAGGATTGTCATACGCGCCACATACAACAAGGATTTGAATGGCGCCTTTAGCCTTGGCTGCAGCTTTTATTTTTTCAATTAACTTATGCCCAACAGATTGCCAAAGGTTCTCGGATTTCACACAAAAATCATCAATCATCAAGGTCAACCCACCTGGATTATAAACTTCTGGAGCAGACATGAGCTTGCCAATAATAAATCCCAGGATTTTTTGGGTGTCGCTTTCCTTGTCCACCGAAGCCTTGGCGCAGGCGGATGCAGTAAAAATCACATGATTTTTGTCCTCCAGCAGTTCTTTGAACCACTTTTCCTGTGCCTTATCGCCTTCTTCTCCAGCATATCGCCAAAATACGGCCTGCGCTTTTTCGTAAAGCTTACGCTTGGCTTTTGAGAGTGAAACCATGGCGTCGATATCAGAAAACTCAGATGTGCGTACGACAAACTGAGGAACTATATTTTGATTGATGCTATTTTGCGTATCAAATTCAAAGATAATTCTTCTAGGGGCTTGCTTATCATATGTAACTTCTTTGATTTGCTTATTAAAAGTCCCAGAGGTAAATGCACTAATTGCTTTTTCCCAAAATTTTAAGGCTGACTTATTATTGCCGGGATGCATATTCCAAATCTCTTGAGCAACACGAGTAGAAATGCCCACGCCTTGGAATTTAGCAATAATAAAAAACTCACCCATGTTCCAGTTGTTTGTAGAATTTTCAGTTGCTTGATTCAGCAGAACAAAGCCGGCTATCTCATCATAAACTTTAACTAAATAAGCTTTTCTGGATGGCTCTTCAAAGTAATTTTTAAAATCAAAACACTCATAAAGCCCATTTTCTGGAATAGCCCAATCAGATGAAATTGATCCGCAGTCTCTTGATAAATCATAAACATAAAAACGGGCCATGTTTTGAATGCGTGGATAATCATCTATTGTTGCTCTGACAATCGAAACCTTTGGATCAAATTTTTTGAGGAGCAAATGATGAACTTTGCCTGCACCACTTACATCACCTTCCATCATGAAATCACACACATGTTTGAAGCCTGCCTTCATATAAACATGCTTTGCCTTGGGGTTATCGCTAGCAGGGTCGATTATGAATGTATCTGCTTTGGGGTCAACAATTTCGCGGAAATAATCGATAAAATCAGATAAGGTTTGAGATCCATAGCCTTTGCCGAAAAACTTAGGGTTACCGATCATGTAATCGAGGCCATAGGTATGACCTGTTTTTGAAAGTCTTTTGAGTTTTTCTTGTCCTATATCTTCCTGGTATGTCTCCTGAATGGTCATCAACATTGCAAAAGGTTCATCTTCAAGATATGCAATCCAATAAAGATACCCGCCACCAGCATAAGACGATGGTGTTTTTCGCCCTTGCGCAAAACTGACAATGTCATTTTTATGCGCCTCTGTATTATCCCAGAACTCCATAATGTGGGGCTGAGGCAACCAGCTGAAAATGGTGTCTAAATGAGCTCCTGTTACTTTTTCAAAATGAATCTTCATCATTCCTATTCCAAATATAATTTCATACCTTCATGGCTGGTTTCAAAACCAAGTTTTTCATAAAAGTGTTTTGCTTTTGATCGCTTTTTGTTTGTGGTGAGTTGAATAATAGAAACATGATGTTCTTTTGCATAACTAATGGCTTGATCAAACATCCAAGATCCTATTTTCTGCCCTCTATATTTACCTGCGACCCTTACAGCTTCTATTTGCATACGGATGCTGCCGATGAAAGTGAGTGAGGGCATAATGGTGAGATGACAAGTGGCGATAATCTGATTGCCTCTTTCGACTACCATTAAATATTGGTTTGGATCGCTATCGATTTTGTGAAATGCTTTGATGTAGTTTTCGTGCACCACCACAGCTGATCTGGATTCTCTCGTCTGCCCAAGTTCATCTTCTAAGAGCAGCTCTATAAGATGTGGTAAATCAGCAATTCTTGCTTTTCTGTGGGTGAGATTGTTCATAAGTTATCCGTTAATTCGTTTCTTAATCTCTTTAAATCATGGTTACACTTGAGTTCTTTTAAAACTTAAATGCCGCATAATGATTAATACATATATTTTTATATCTCCTAACTAAGTATTTCAAGGGCAGCTCTAGCACAAGATTCATCTTGCTCTCCCGTGCCCCCGCCAATACCGATTCCGCCAATTAATTTTTCGTGAAAAAAGATAGGAATCCCACCAGGAATTGGGAGTAAATTTTCATTCTTTAAACTTTCTAGCTCTATTTGATGGCTTTTCAAAAAATCGGCAAACTGTCTAGTATTAAGGCCACTTCTTGCTGCTGTAAAAGCTTTCCCTTGGGATGTTCCTACCCCTATAAGGTTTGCATTATCCATGCGTGCAAAAGCAACTAAATTTCCAACGCTATCTACTATTGAAACTGAGATGGCTAAATTAATGAACTGCGCATGTTTGATAGATTCCTTTATTAACAACTCCGCAAGTTCATAGCTAATCACAGACTGTTCAACAATATGTTTCATTTTTTCCCCATCTCTTATCAAATTCTTATTTTCTGCATACTAAGACTCTATACTATTTAACATTTCAAAAGCTTTTGGCACAGGGTTATCATGCATAAACTTAAGTATCAGGCGCGCCGCTTCAAAGGAAGAAATAGAAGTTGTGTCAACTTTAAGATCATATAAGCTTAAGGCACCTTGATGAACTCTATCAATTTGATCGTTTGAGAGACCAATGCACCGATCACCTCTTAAAATTTCACGTTCTTGCATGACTGTCAAATCACAAAAAACTCCGATATAATAAACCGTATGATCCTTTAAATATTTTGCATAAGATTCCAGAGATCTTTCATTCAACAACACTTCATCAATAATCAGATTATTCCCTTGATCAACAAGCGTTTTCGCAAACTTAGGCATAGATCCAAATAAATTTCTGCCATTTTTTTGGACTTCAACCTGCATTAAAGGACCTCGTTCGTTTTGACCTGGGACACATTTGAAATACGATTCTTGCTTGCTTAATGGCATCATGTTGATAAATGTATCAACGCCAAAAGTCAACCAAAGATCATTACTCAAATAACCTATAGCCTTTGCAATTGAAGTCTTTCCCGCAGAGCCGCATCCATTTAAAAAGATTATTCGGCTCATGCTTTTTAATCTTGAGTCATAAGTGTCACATTTCCGCCGGCAGATGTTGTATCATAGGTGAATGTTCTTTCGGTTAAGAATTTAAGCAAGTAGTATGGGCCTCCTGCTTTAAACCCCGTTCCTGACATCCCTTCTCCTCCAAAAGGTTGAACGCCAACAACGGCCCCTGTCATATTTCGGTTCACATATAAGTTTCCTATCTTGGCAAGAGAGCGTACGGTAGATATGGTTTTATCAATTCTTGTATGAAGCCCCATGGTAAGACCGTATCCCAGTTGATTGACTTTTTCTACTGTTTGCTCAAGCTCTTTTCCTGAAAATTTGGTCATATGCAAAACAGGACCAAAAACTTCTTGCTCTAATTGATTAATATGATCAAGCTCAATAAGAGTCGGTTCTACATAAAAGCCATACTCTGGCACTTTTGTTTCTTGAAAAACCTTAAATCCTTCATGTTTTTTATTATGAATATAGGCACCAATATTACTTTTTGCATTTGCACTAATCACAGGACCAACATCCGTATCAAGATTCGAAGAATCACCCACTTTAAGCTCTTTCATGGCGCCTTTGATCATTGCAATCAGATCATCATAAATATCTTCTTGAACAACCAAAAGCCTGAGCGCTGAACATCTTTGCCCTGCACTTTTAAAAGCCGAACCAATTACATCCTTTGTCACTTGTTCAAGCAAAGCAGATGAATCTACAATCATTGCATTAAGCCCGCCAGTTTCTGCGATAAATGGAGAAATGGCCCCTTCTTTTGCAGCTAAAGACTTTTGAATAGTGTGTGCCGTTTGAGTTGATCCTGTGAATACAACACCTTGAATTCTTTTATCTTGCAATAATGTTTTGGATAAAAGAGTTCCAGATGCCGGAACAAGACTAATAGCTTGTCCAGGTATACCAATTTTATGTGCCAATTTTACAACAAATGACGCAATTAAACATGTGTTTGTTGCGGGCTTAAGTATAACCGTATTACCTGTCACAAGCGCCGCAATAGCTTGGCCTAAAAATATTGCAAGCGGAAAATTCCAGGGACTTATACATAAAAATACACCTCTTGGATGCAAAGATAACTGATTCAGCTCTCCTGTTGGCCCTTCTAAAGTTTCAGGGGTTTCTAGCAATTTTTTTGCTTGCCGTGCATAGTAATAACAAAAATCAACAGCTTCTCTGACTTCAGCAACCGCATCGCTTAGCGTTTTTCCTGACTCTTGAATCAATAGAGTATAAAGCGTCTCATGTTCTTCCTCAAGAGCATCCCCAAGAGCCATAACCAAATTTACCCTTTCTTCCAATGATGTACTGGACCATTTTGGAAAAAAAGAGTGAACAGCATCAAGGGCTTTAAGCAGTGTTTCCTCGTCAGATAAACAAATCTCACCAAGTATATTTTGGTTCTTTGATGGAGATGAAATCGATCGATGAGGAGATGTTTTTTTGATTTCCTCTCCCGCAACAATAGGTCCACAGAAAAATTTCTGGCATAAGATTTCTTCCATATTCATATAAAGTTGTTCAATTTTTTCGCGATCAGATAAATCAAACCCTTTCGAGTTTTTACGTGCATTATATAAAGAGGAAGGTGTTTTTGTCATTGGGTTTTCCTTGTATTTCTCAAATTTATATTGTGTGAATGGGTTTTGCGTGATGCTTTGATCAATGCCATCTTGTTTTAATACTTGGTTAACAAAAGATGTATTGGCTCCATTTTCAAGAAGTCTTCTAACCAAATACGCTAGAAGATCTTTGTGTCCTCCAACGGGTGCATAAATTCTTTGTTGAGCATTTGGTGCATACCGTTTAGAGCTTTCGAATAAAGATTCCCCCATACCATGCAGACGTTGCATTTCAACATTACCTTTTTTGATCCAAGGTAAAAGCAAAGAAAATGTGAATGCATTATGAGTGGCCAATTGCACATAAAAATTCTTATCATTTTCCATAAGCTTAATTGCACATGCAAGATAGGAAAGATCAGTATTGTTTTTACGTGTGAAAACGGGAAAAGAAGCCAGACCACGTTCTTGTGCTCGCTTAATTTCAGTATCCCAATAAGCTCCCTTAACAAGCCTTATGTATATTTTTTTATGATAAACTGATGAAAGTTCTTGCGCCCAATCAATGACTTTAAAAGCACGTTTTTGATAAGCCTGAAGGGCAAAACCAAGACCTTCCCAATCTTTTAAATCTGGATGAGAAAATAAAAACTCGATGGCGTCTAAGGATGTTTCCAAACGATCCGCCTCTTCAGCATCAATTGTCAGTAAGACTTTTTTTTCTTTTGCAAGGTTTGCAAGTTCTAAAATCCGGGGGTAAAGGGTTTCTTGAATATGTCTTGTGTGCGTGTCCTCATATCTTGAAAAAAGAGCTGACAACTTGATTGAAACTCCAGGAAAATCAAAAGGATTCAATCCTGCTCCCTCTGAGGAAGAGGCTTTCAAAATTGCATCTTTGTAGGATTGAAAATACCTTGAAGCATCTAATTCCGTCATGGCAGCTTCACCAAGCATATCATAAGAAAACCTACATCCTGCTTTTGCAAATGTTTTTCCTTTTGAAAGGGCTTTTTCAATTGTTTCCCCTAAGATAAACTGACTTCCAATGAATTTCATGGAAAATTTCGTCCCCCAACGAATTGAAGGGGTCGTCACGCTGCTCAATAAATTTTCTATCGGATTTTTATCTTCATCGGTGCGATCAAGTAAAGACTTGGTCACATGAAGCCCCCAGGTTGCAAAATTGATCAATTTATGCGCACTTTTACCCATAAACTCATCCCAACTTTGACAGCCCAACTTATCTTCTAAAATTTTTGTACGGGTATACGCATCTGGGATACGCAAATAACTTTCAGACAACATCATCAATCCAAGCCCTTGGGGGGATTTTAAAGGATATGTCTGAAGCAATGCCTCAATACCCAATTTTTTCTTTGAAAAATCTTTTATATCGATGATAATTTCATTTGCATCTTTTTGCGCCTGAGAAATATCAATATTTTTTTCTTCCAAATATTTTATTATTTGAGCAAGCGCCACTTCTTCATCTTTTAAAAAAAAGCTTCTCAAATCCTTTCTTGATAAGACTTTTAACATATTTTTTTTCTCCGAAATTACCTGGTTTTTATCTAATTGAAGAACTACTATAACATATTTTTTTAATTTTGCATAAAATAACTACTTGCAAAATTCTTACAGAGATCATACCCTCTGGTACAAATGTGAAAAATTTAACAAAAGGAGTGAGTGAGTTTATGGTGCCTGTCATTACACGTAGTATTGGTATTGTAACAATCGTTTTATTTATCGCTTATTTTTCCGGCATTTTTTCACCAAACAAGCCTGGACAGTCTGCTTCAAGAAAAGGTATTGAACTATCTATGACTTGTGGAGGCAAAGGGAAACAATTTGAAGAATGCCTTAAAGGCGTGCGACAATGGGAAGAACAAACTGGAAATAAAGTTAACCTTGTCTCTGTCCCCACAGAAGCAAATGAAAAACTCGCTCTTTATCAACAATTTTTCGCAGCAAAATCAAAAAATTTAGATATTTTCTTAATTGACGTAGCATGGCCTTCTATATTTTCAAATCACCTTGAAAATCTATCCCCTTCTGTTCCAGATGAAGAAAAAATGGAGCACTTTGATCATTTAATTAAAAATAATACCATCAATGGCGCTTTGGTTGCTCTGCCTTTTTACAATGAAATTGGTGTTTTATATTACCGAAAAGATTTGCTTGAAAAACACAACCTTCCCGTCCCCCAAACCTGGGAAGAACTAACACAAACCGCATTGAAAATTCAAAACTCAGAGCGAGAAGGCATGTCCAAAAAAATGTGGGGATACATCTTTCAAGGAAAAGCCGCTGAAGCGTTAACAGTTAACGGTTTGGAATGGATCAGTAGTTATGGAGGAGATCTCATATTAAACGATCAAGAAAAAGTTTCCGTAAACACTCCATATGCAAAAACAGCGCTCAAACTAGCATCCAGCTGGATTGGAAAAATTTCTCCTGAAGGAGTTTTAAACTACAGCGAGGAAGATGGAAGAGGTGTTTTTCAATCTGGAAATGCGGTATTTTTACGTAGTTGGTCTTATGTTTGGGGGTTAGTCAATGCTGGAGATAGCCAAATCAAAGATAAAGTTGGCATTGCAAGACTTCCCAAAGGTGGAAATGATGGGAAACACATAAGCGCTCTTGGAGGACAACAACTGGCTGTATCTAAGTATTCTATGCATAAAGTAGAGGCCATAAGCTTAATACGCCATTTAACAAGCGCCAAAGAACAAAAAAGACGTGCTATATCTTCCAGCTACCTTCCAACGATTCCCGCCTTATATAAAGACCCTGGAGTGCTGTCTAAACACCCGCATTTTCAAGAAATTTATCCTTTTTTTGAAACATCAATTCTAAGACCTACCCGTCAAACAGGATTAAAATACTCACAAGTAAGCAAAGAGTTTTTCATGACAATACATGAAATCTTAGCCCGAAAAGGGGATAAAATTGATCAAAGACTAGAAAACCTACAAGAGAAACTCTCAAAAATCTTGGCTCCGGTTGTCAAATAGGAGCTATATATGAATAAAAAAAAATCAGCTTTGCAGTCGCAAAGACAAAAATCGGCTTTTTTATTTGTAACCCCGATTATTATTGCTTTGGCAATTGTAGCCGGCTGGCCTTTACTGACCACTCTTTATTACGCCTTGACGGATGCACACTTGTCCGATCTTTCTCAAGCCAAGTTCATAGGTCTTGAAAATTATAAAAAAATACTTTCGGATCCAAATTGGTGGAAAGCTGTTAAAAATACATTTTTCTTTACATTTTGCTCGGTTGCCTTAGAAACCATTCTTGGGCTAATTATAGCACTGGCTCTTCATAAGAATTTCAAGGGACGTGGTTTGGTTAGGGCCGTTGTATTGATTCCTTGGGCCATTCCAACAATTGTTTCAGCAAGACTTTGGGGATGGATGTATCATGATGTTTATGGTGTTTTAAATGAAATCATCAGATTTTTTGGAATTGTCGATCATTCTCTTGCCTGGACAGCATCTCCTAAGCTCGTCATGTTATCTGTTGTGATTGTAGACGTTTGGAAGACAACGCCGTTAATGTCATTAATGATCCTAGCGGGCCTCCAACTCATTCCTCAAGAATGCTATGAAGCAGCAAAAATTGATGGCGTGAACCCTATTCGTGTGTTTTTCAAAGTCACCCTCCCCTTGCTTAAATCCACACTTTTAGTCGCTATCATACTAAGAACACTCGATGCATTGAGGGTGTTTGATTTGATTTACGTTTTAACACCCAACAATTCAAAAACAATTTCAATGTCCGTATATGCACATCAACATTTATTTACATTTCAAGAAACAGGCATTGGCTCTGCTGCCGCAAGCTTACTATTCATGATTGTTTTGATCATGACGCTTTTTTACTTACTGATTGGGAAAAAGGTGGACGCTTATGAAACACACTAATCTTTCTTCTTACAAGATTCGCAAAAATATCAGCAAAATTGCCTTTTTTCTTTTATTGGCCTTAATCGTTACCTGCGCTGTTTTTCCTTTTGTATGGGCAATCATAACATCTTTAAAATCTGGCTCTGACCTTTTCTCTTCAGATATTGGATTTTCAAAATTCACACTAAATAACTATAAATCCATTCTTTTTGAGCAACCTTTTGGCAGAAACATTGTAAATTCTTTATTTGTCTCAGTCAGCACTGTTTTAATCGCGTTATCCCTTGCTTTCACAGCCGCTTTTGCAATAGGAAGAATTGAATTTCGCGGAAGAAAAAGACTCCTGCTCATGATTTTAGCAGTATCCATGTTCCCTCAAATTGCAATTTTATCTGGCATGTTTGAACTCATTCGCAGTATTGGTTTTTATGATCAGTTGTACGGATTAATTTTTTCATACCTTGTGCTAGTTTTACCTTATACTACTTGGATTCTAACCACCTTTATGCGACAAATTCCAAAGGAAATTGAAGAGGCTGCGATTATGGATGGTGCTTCATCTTTTCAAATTATCACTAAAATTTTCATGCCACTTTTGGGCCCGGCTTTAATTACAACAGGGCTTTTATCTTTTGTTACCGCATGGAATGAATTTTTGTTCGCATTAACATTGACTTTATCTTCAAATATGCGCACAGTCCCTGTTGCGATTGCTTTAATTAGCGGCTCAAGTGAATTTGAACTTCCATGGGGGAATATTATGGCAGCATCAGTACTTGTAACCTTGCCTTTGGTGATTTTGATGCTTGTTTTTCAACGAAAAATTATCTCTGGCATTACATCCGGGGCAGTGAAAGGATAAAAAATGGCAAAACTTTCAATTAAAAACTTAAGTAAAGATTTTGGCTCTAATGAAATTTTACGCAATATCAATCTTGAAATTAATGACAATGAATTCGTTGTTTTCGTCGGACCATCAGGATGTGGAAAATCAACTCTTTTAAGATTGATCTCGGGGCTTGAGGATCAATCTGATGGAGAAATCTTGATTGATGATGTTTTAGTCACAAATCTGCCCCCTTCACAACGCGGGATTGCAATGGTATTTCAATCATACGCACTATACCCGCATATGAACGCTTACGAAAATATGGCTTTTGGTCTTAAGATTTCAAAAAATACAAAACAAGAAATTGATGAGAAAGTAAAAAAAGCTGCAGCTATTCTTCAAATTGAAAATCTACTTGAGAGAAAACCAAAAGAACTCTCAGGAGGTCAGCGTCAACGCGTTGCAATTGGGCGTGCAATTGTGCGAAATCCAAAAGTATTCTTATTCGATGAACCACTTTCCAACCTTGATGCAAGCCTTCGCATTCAAATGCGTATGGAAATTGCAAAACTGAAAGAAACGCTCAAAACAACCATGATCTATGTAACTCATGATCAAACTGAAGCTATGACATTAGCAGATAAAATAGTAGTCCTACGTCAAGGCGTAATTGAACAAGTCGGATCACCTTTAGAGCTTTATCATAATCCAAGAAATGTCTTTGTGGCAGGATTTATCGGGTCTCCTTCTATGAATTTTATTAAATCAAAAGTTAAAACAACAGCTCCAGATTTCATAGAAATTGATTTTTGTGGAAAACTAGATTTTTCACAATATGGAGCATCCGCAGGAGATTTGATAACTCTTGGAATAAGGCCTGAACATTGCTTTATCTCAAATTCTGATACTTCTTTTAAAGGAAAAGTTGCTTTAGTTGAACAATTAGGCAGTGATACATATGTTTACATTAAGATCAAATCTCAAGACCCTGTCTTAGTACGATGTGATGGGAATCAAAAATTTCGTATCGGCGATTCAATTTCATTTGATATTGATAAATCCCAATGCCATTTATTTGATAAACACGGTATATCTTTCAACCGAAACCGTCGCACTTAAAGACAAGAAATATGTTAAATATTCAAGATACAATACTTTATCGTGATGGATTGATCTTAATCATTAATAAACCATCAGGCATCCCTGTACACAAAGGATCAGGAGGTGGAGCTGTTTTGGAAGATTATTTTAGTGATTTGAAATTTGGATTACCCAATCCCCCCACATTAGCACACAGATTAGATAAAGACACTAGTGGTTGCCTAGTTTTAGCACGAAACAAAGCCGGAGCCGTACGCATGGGAAAACTATTTGAAAGTGACCATATCGAAAAACAATATTTGGCAGTCGTACATGGAATTGTAAGCTTAGATGAGGGCATAATTGACTTGCCACTTGGAAAACAATCTGAGCGAAAAAATTTATGGTGGATGAAAGTAGACCATGAAAATGGCAAGCCTGCCACAACTTATTATCAAGTCTTGAAACGATACAATGATTCCACATTGCTATACTTAACTCCAAAAACAGGCAGAACACATCAATTACGAGTTCATTGCGCCGCAATTGGCCACCCTATTCTAAATGATAGAATTTATGGGAAAGAAACATCTGAAGAAAACCCCTTCCTTCACTTACACGCACATAAAATTCAAATCCCATTCAATCCAAAAAAGCCAATTATTATTATAAAAGCCCCAATTCCTGATGAATGGGGAATTTTTAAAATTAATTTTCCTGTTTTGTAGAAAAGATATTGACACTTTTTGGAAATATTGATAAACTACATAATATTAAAAAATTATATAAGGTTTTAAGAAAAAATGAAAAACTTAATTTTATTAGCATCAGTTTCTTCAATGTTGTCAGGATGTTTTACAGACTCTATTTCGGGTCTTGTCCGACATACATTTGAAAGAACCGTCACAAAAAGAGAGGGTGATACTGTCACTATTATAGACACTTATACCCTCACTTCTAAAAATGATCAATTCAAAGCAAAAACAATCATCAATGATAATAAAATATTTGATATTGGCAATGGCGGTGTTATTGAAGGAAATTTCATCAATAAAAGCGAAAAAATATCAGGCCCCGGTCTTAGAGCATACGAAGGAACTCTGATGAACACAGGATCAAAAATCCAAGGAGACGCCATTAATGAAAAAGGTGTTTTTGCTATGGAAAATGGTCAAATCACAGGCAAGGTCACCAACCAAGAAGAACGCGAAAATCGTGGCTTTATCATCAATGGAGGAGCAATCGATGGCGACTTCCAAAATGATGGTCGTTTTGTTTATTATGGAGAAAACGGAGCATCTATCGGGGGAAAATTTGAAAACACCAAAACATTCACCTTATATACGTCTGCAAAGCCATTAGCCATAAAGCAAAATTTAACATTTAAAACAGGCTCTTCCATTGTTTTAATAATAAACTCCAGCGGCTTTAAAGACTCTTTAGACAAACTTCAATCTATTGTTAAAACACCAAATTTAATTGATTTTAATAACGCAGCCATCACGATTGCTTCAACCGCAGGATCGTTTAACAAAGATAGCGTATGTTCTTTATTTGAGGGAGGTGAAATCCAAAATTTTACCGCTTTTTCAACTGATGACTTCTCAATTTTACAAAATGATAAAAGAATCATCATCAAAGCGAAAAAGGACATTAATAAAGCATTGCCATACAAATCCATGGTTTCTTCATTTGATCTATCGGCTCCTTTTCAAAAAACTTCCTTTAACTCTTTATTTGTTGCTAGCGAAGAAAACGCCATGGGCGTAAGATACAACATTAATAAACACATCTCAAGCCAAGTTATATATCGTACTCATCAAAAACAAGATAATCCTTTTTGCAAGCACTTTAAGACGCTCAGCGCGCACATGAAAGCACAAAAAGCACTTCCCATCACAACATTCAAATTATCCCCTTATCTTTTTACAGGATATGGCATCATGTTTGACATGGATACCACTTTAAAAAACAACTCTATCGTCATTCAAGATAATGCTGCTTTCTTTGGAGCAGGCATTGGTTTAGAAAAAAAATTAGGTATATTTAATTTCATGGTGGATGGAAAAATCTCAAAAGAATTCTCTCCTCGTGAAATTAAAATTGGATCCAGAAACATAGAATATGTTGATATCTTCACTTCGTCCTTAATACTTGGTATAAGTTCGAATATAAACGAAAACACAACATTAGAAGCATCTGGAAATATTGAAAAAAACCACGCAGGTCTAGACCATAGATTCCAAATCAATTTAAATTACAGGTTTTAAAAATGAATCACGCAAAATACAAAAAATTCTCTCATATAATTTTTATTAAAATCGTATTTTTATTTTCGATTTTAAACAATGGTTTCATACAAGCAGAAAACAATCAAATCGCTACTTTAAGACAAGAATATACTGATTCTCATTACCAAACTTATAGAACATCAAGAGAAATAAAGACTATTCAGGAATCTCTTGATATGAATGAATACCCACTTCTGCCTTTATCTCATCTTTGGAAATTTGATGATGATGGAAATTTGATGATGATGCACCATGGAAAATCTCCTTTCAAAGTAAGGCTATATACTTTTGGGAAAAGTGAAATTGGAAAAATGTCTTATCTTGTTGAAGAAAAGAGAATAGCAGACGGCAGTTTTCACACTATGTATAGCTATACAAATACAAGACAAGACGTATTTACTGGAGCCCGGTCTCAAAAACCTTTCAAAACAAAAGATGGGGCCACATACGATGCTGGTCATTGCATAGACCACGCAGATACTCCAGATGAGGAATTAAATTTTTATGGCAAACAATCTACCCATTCCCATCCAAACTGGCTATCAGAACCTGCCAATGGATGGGGGATTAAGATAAGACCTCATCTAGTAAACGATATCAGAAAAGGCGAGGGATCATATTCACAGCTTGCATATTACCCAAGACTTGAAAAACGTCAATACACTCTAAAACCATTCAAATCAGAAATTCCAGAAGGTGTTTTATTTTTCGATCATAACAATCTGGGACAAATTGTCCAAGGATGGCAGATCCCCTGGAATGACAGGTACATTAATTATGAAGCCGCCGGAAAAGGTCCTCGCGTTAAATTACGTGGATATGAGGCTAAAAGCGCCCAGCAAGAGCCAATTTTCAGCGGAGTCAATGGGTGTTTCCCTCAAAAACTTTCTTACATTCATGATTATTTAGATCCAAATTTTTCTTATCGCTTAGACTTACCCCAAGATGGCTTGATGGATCCATTAACGCAATATAGAGTTGAAGTTTTGGCGGATGCTGAAATGATTCCTTTTTATATTCCGTATTTAACACAAAGCTATTTTAAACATAAAGATACGGAAAGAGGAACTTATTGGGCAAACCGAATGATAGAGCAAGCAAGATTATTATTTGATAATGATGTCGATGCTGAACTTTCAGTAAGCTCCCGCAACATTATAAATGTTCTTAAAGCCAGTGATCCTGACCATGATCTTATTGACGAATTTAAAAGCATTATAAGAGATTCTCATGGCACAGAAAACTCACCTTCTGTTATTGTCAAGGTTGAACCTGAGTCCCCTAAAAAAGACATTCAACAATCAAAACCTACCCCAGTCATCATTCGACAAAAAGGAAATGTATCCCCTCCAGATTTTAAAACTTCAATGGGAGAATCAAGGGAGCTGACTATAGAATTTATTCATCCAGAACCAAAAGTCACTGGCGGTGGAAAATCTGCCATTACAAAATATGTAAACAGTCTTCTTTCTAGCAATATGGCTTACATACAATCAACTGAATTTAATCCTAAATATATAGAACTCAGAGGAAATCCCAACATGCTTAGTCCTACTTTATTGGAAAATATCAAAAAAATATTTTCAAAACATCCAATACGCATTTTTGAACTTCCAAAACCAAGAAGGCTTGAATTTTAAAATGAATCATAAAAAACAAGAAATTAAACCAAAATCAAAAGATAAAATAGATCAGCTTGCAAAAAATTTAAAAGCAAATTTGACAAGACGTAAACAACAAGATAGAAAACGACAAGAAACCACTCAACAACAAGGAGACGAAAAATGATTATGTCAGATAAATGGATACGCGAAATGGCTTTAAAAGAAGGTATGATTCAGCCTTTCGTTGAAAAACAACAAGGAGAAGGCGTTGTTTCTTACGGTCTTTCTTCATATGGATATGATGCTAGAATGGCTGATGAATTCAAAATTTTCACAAATGTGAACAATGCAATTGTGGATCCAAAAAACTTTTCATCTGACAGCTTTATCGATCGCCAATCAGATGTTTGCATTATTCCACCTAACAGTTTTGCCCTTGCAAGAACAGTTGAATATTTTAAAATTCCACGCGATGTTTTGGTGATTTGTCTTGGAAAATCAACCTATGCACGTTGCGGGATTATCGTTAATGTTACTCCGATTGAACCAGAATGGGAAGGTCACGTAACCTTAGAATTCTCAAACACAACCCCACTTCCTGCAAAAATTTATGCAAATGAAGGCGTATGTCAGTTCTTATTCTTCAAAGGTGATCAACCTTGTGAAACATCTTATAAAGATAAATCAGGAAAATACATGGGGCAAACAGGAGTAACATTACCCAAGATTATGGGCAAAGCTTAAAACACGTCCTATCCCGTTTAGATCTTTTTTTGTGTGAAGATGGGTGAATCCTTGTAATTGAAAAATATGAATTACATCTTGGGTTTGCCCAAATCCAATCTCAACAATTACCAAACCATTTGGATTGAGAAAATCTTTTGATAGCTTTGAGATTTCAATATAAGGAATAAGTCCATTTTCTCCTCCATCTAATGCCAAATGAGGATCATAATTTTTAACGTTTTCATCTAAATTTGGAATATCTTCTGATTTAATATAAGGCGGGTTCGAGACAATTAAATCATATTTTCCGTCAACCTTATCAAACCATGAAGATTGTATGAGATTCAAACGCTTCATATTATGTAAATTCTTATTTTGCACAGCAACAGATAAAGCCTCTTGAGAAACATCCACCCCTACCCCTTGTGCATAAGTATATTCATTTAAAAGTGAAATAATAATACACCCAGTTCCAACACCAAGCTCTAAGAAAGTATAAGTCTTATCCTTAGGCAATAACTCTAACACATGATCTATCAGAGTTTCTGTATCTGGCCTTGGATCAAGAGTATCTTTTGTAGTAATAAAATCAAGGTTCCAGAATTCACGCTTTCCTATGATTTTAGATAAAGGTTCATTTTGTAAATACCTTTCAACCGCATCAAAAAGTATTTTTTCTTGTTCTTGCGTTAAAGAGTCATCAGCGCAGCGAAGATAGTCTTCTTTAGAGATATTTAAAACACCACAAATCAAAGTTTTTGCATGTGCCCCGTTTCCAATAGATTTATATATGTCCTGATACGCTTTTCTTAAGATCATTCTTGGAAATCAGCAAGCTTTTGAGCTGTATCATGCGCAATCATAGGCTCAATGATTTCATCCAAAGCATATCCATCCATCACCAAATCAATTTTATAAAGTGTAACGTTAATTCTGTGATCCGTTACCCGGCCTTGTGGAAAGTTATATGTACGAATACGTTCTGATCGATCTCCGCTCCCAACTTGGCTTTTTCTGTTTGCTGCACGCTCTGAATCAATTTTGGATCTTTCAAAATCATACAGCCTTGACCTTAAAACACGCAAAGCTTTAGCCTTATTTTTATGTTGTGATTTTTCGTCTTGTTGTTGTACGACAAGACCTGTTGGAATATGCGTAATTCTAACAGCGCTGTCTGTTGTGTTAACAGATTGTCCGCCAGGTCCACTTGAGCGAAAAACATCAATCCTAATATCTTTTTCTTCAATTTGAATATCAACTTCTTCAGCCTCAGGAAGGACCGCAATTGTTGCAGCAGAAGTATGCACACGCCCGCTTGATTCTGTCTCTGGGACACGTTGAACTCTATGCACACCTGATTCAAACTTAAGCCTTGCAAACGCGCCTTTCCCCGTAATAGAAGCTGTTGCTTCTTTGATACCACCAAGTTCAGTTGAATTTTCTGAAAGAAGCTCAAATTTCCACATACGAAGTTCGGCATATCTTTGATACATACGAAGCAAGCTTGCTCCAAAAAGGGCCGCTTCTTCACCGCCTGTCCCTGCTCTTACTTCCAAAATAACATTCTTTTCATCAGCTGCATCTTTAGGCAATAGTGCGACTTGAATCTCTTGATACAAACGTTCTATGGCTTCATTAAGCTCACCTAGTTCCAGATAAGCCATATCTTTCATTTCAGGGTCATTCAACAAAGGCTCTGTTTCTTCCCTTTGTATTTTAGAACTATGCAGTTGCGTAATCAATTCTGCAATGGGAGTTAATTCCGAATACTCCTTAGATAGTTTTACAAAACTTGCAGGATCAGATGTAATTCCTTGGGCTAAAATATCTTTTAAAGAATTGTGTCTATCTAAAATTGTTGAAAGCCTTGCTTCAAATGCGTCGTTTATATTCATTTTCTCTTACTTTAAATAATTAGTGAGTTGCGTCAAAAGAACAAGCGTTTGTTCTCCAGAGTCCATATTTTTCACAGTGACTTGATTTTGAACCAAATCTTCGCTACTGACAATTATACAATAAAGCGCATCATTTTTGGAAGCTTTTTTCATACGCTTTGAAAGATTTCCAGAATACCCCATGTCTGTGATAATACCATTTTTACGTAAATCAAAAGTTAGATTCCAAGCTGCTTCTTCATCTTGCTGCGCAACAGGAATAATCACAACCGGGCGATTAAATTTTGGTTTTTCTCTTAAAAGAAGAGCCAACCTCTCTACTCCGCCGCCAAAACCCACGCCTGGAATATCTTGCCCACCCATGACTTTAACCAACCCATCATAACGCCCACCTGAAATCACCGCACTTTGGGCGCCTAAGTCATCCGTTATAAACTCAAATACTGTATGCGTATAATAGTCCAGGCCCCTGACAAGTTTTTGATTAATTGTATACTCTATTTTCTGTGATTCTAAAACACCTCGTAATCCGTCAAAAAAAGTCTCAGATTCTATATTTAAAGAATCATGCAGCAATGGTGCGGTTTCAAGTATTTTCTGATCTGTTTCATTTTTCGAATCTAAAATACGCAAAGGATTCTTTTTAAGCCTTATTTGACTGTCTTGTGAAAGCTCTGATTCATATTTTTCTAAGTATTCAACTAATTTTGATCGATATATATGACGACTTTCCAAGTCACCAATTGTATTCAAGCAAAGCTTGACCCTATCTTCAATTCGAAATTCTTTAAATATTTCAAGAGCCATTGAAATAATCTCAGCATCTGCATAAAATGAGGCTACTCCAAACAATTCTGCGCCAATTTGGTGAAACTGTCTTTGCCTTCCTTTTTGAGGACGTTCATATCTAAAACAAGGGACAGCATAACACAATTTCAATGGCATTTCTTGTTGTAATCCATTTGAAATCATCATACGCACAACCCCGGCAGTCCCTTCAGGCCGTAACGCCAAAATTTCCCCGCCTTTATCATTAATCGTATACATTTCTTTGCTGACAATATCAGATGCATCTCCAAGAGGTCTGCTAAACACCTCTAAAAATTCAAAAATAGGTGTATCTACTCCATGAAATCCAAATCTTTCCATAATTTCAAAAGATTTGTGTTTGATATAAGTATGGGCTAAAAAATCTTCTGGTAGAAGATCGTGCGTTCCTCGTGGTGGTTGTATTATCATAATTTTTATTCCTTCAAGTTTTTTGATCCTACAATCACTCTATCATCAAACAAAAAGTTTGTCAATAAAAAAATGTCGAAATAGAACATTGTTGCCAAATTTAAAAAATGATAAATTAAGGATTTGTTAATAAACTAAGAGTATAAGTAAAAGTAATGCAGTAGAAAAAATAGAATTGAGCTGGGTTTATGAATGATCTGATTGTAACGTTTTGGGGCCCAAGAGGCACACTTTCGTGCAGCGGTCCTGACTATCAAGAATTTGGCGGACATACTGTTTGCGTAAGCGCCTTATGGAAAGATCATCTGGTAATTTTTGATACAGGGTCTGGGATTTACAACCTTGGTCAATGGGTTTTCGCACAAGATCGAATTTTAAAAATTTCCATTTTTGTAACGCACTATCATATGGACCATATCGTTGGTTATCCCTTTTTTGGGCCAGCATGGAATAAAAATTACACAATTGATGTCCACGGTGGAAATCTTGAAAATTTAGGCGGAGTTGAAAACTTCTTCACAAAAACCATATGCCATCCGATTTTCCCAATCTCTTTAAAAATTATGGCAGCAGATATGCGTTACCATGATATTACTGCAGGACAGAAAATTGATCTTGAAGATGATTTAAGCGTAACTTCTCTTGCTATGAATCATCCAGGCGGATCTCTTGGGTATAAGTTAATTAGCCCAAAGGGTGAAATTTGCTATATCACGGATCACGAACATAAAATCGGAGAAACAAATCAAGCATTGATTGACTTTACACATAAATCTAAACTTACTATTTATGATTCCACATATGATGATGATACCTTTTCTCCAAAAATAGGATGGGGTCATTCTACTTGGCAAGAAGGATTGCGTCTTCAAAAGGCAGCCGAAATTGAACAGATGGCTATTTTCCATCATGATCCATCTTCCACGGATACATATTTAAACGACTTAAATAAAAAAATTTCAAAAGATGCTCAAGCTTTTGTTGCAAAACAGGGGCAAGTTTTGCTATTTTAAGCTTCAGAGGTAATAATAAACATGCATTCAAAAGTTCTTATCATAGGTTCAGGCCCTGCTGGTTACACAGCAGCAATTTACACAGCGCGCGCAAATCTTGCTCCAACCCTTGTTTCTGGGTGGCAACAAGGAGGCCAGCTTACAATCACAACTGATGTTGAAAATTATCCAGGTTTTAAAGATGTTATCCAAGGACCCTGGTTAATGGAGCAAATGTCACTTCAAGCTCAGCATGTGGGGACAAACATTATCCAAGATCAAATAGAATCGGTCGATCTTTCATCACGTCCATTTACCATTCACAGTGAAACAGGTCAAAAATACACGGCCGACAGCATTATTATTGCAACAGGAGCCAGCGCAAAGTGGCTTGGAATCGAATCAGAAGAAAAATTTCGTGGATTTGGCGTTTCTGGCTGCGCAACTTGTGATGGGTTCTTTTTTAAGAATAAAACAGTCGCTGTTATTGGCGGTGGAAATTCTGCTGTTGAAGAAGCACTTTATCTGACCAATCATGCCAGCCATGTCACACTTATCCACAGACGCGACAAACTGAAATGTGAAAAAATTCTTGAAAATAGACTTCTCTCCCATCCTAAAATTTCAATTATGTGGAATCATGCTGTGGAAGAATTTATAGGTCAAGATAAGCCAAAATCGCTAACGTCTCTCAAACTAAAAAACACACAAACCCAAGAAATTTCAAATTTAGATGTTGATGGAGCGTTCGTTGCCATTGGCCATGTGCCATCAAGTCAAATTTTCAAAGACTTCATAGACACGGACGATCAAGGGTATATCCTAACGCGCACAAATTCAACAAAAACAAGCCTAGAAGGAGTTTTTGCGGCAGGAGACGTTCAGGATAAAATTTTCCGTCAAGCAGTAACAGCTGCAGGCCAAGGATGTATGGCCGCTCTTGAGGTTGAAAAATTCTTAAATCAAAACGCTCCTTGGTAGCCCGTGGTTCATATTTATCTTGCATTTTTACACAAAGCCCATATATAAAACCATCATATAGACAAATTAAATAGATGTGATAAATGAAGATTGTTTTTTTAGGCGATATAGTTGGAAGATCAGGTAGAGACGCCGTTTTTAAGTATTTACCCATAATAAAGTCTCACTTGAATCCAGATTTTATTTTCATCAATGGTGAAAATGCCGCAGCTGGTTTTGGAATTACAAAAAAAATAGCCCAAGAATTTTTTGATGCGGGCATTGATGGAATTACTCTTGGAAACCACGTCTTTGATCAAAAAGAGCTGGTTTCATACCTTTCTCAGACTTCTCAAATGATTCGTCCTTTAAATTTTCCAGCAACAACCCCGGGACAAGGCGCTACTATTTTAACCTCTTCAAGTGGCTTAAAAGTGTTGCTCATCAATATGATTGCACGACTTTTTATGGAAATGTCCGATAACCCATTTTTCATTATTCAAGATTTTTTAAAACCTTATATTTTGGGAAAAAATATCAATGCGATTATAATTGATTTTCATGGTGAGGCAACATCGGAAAAAGCTTCTTTTGCAAATTTCTTGGATGGCCGCGTCTCTGCAGTAGTAGGAACTCACTCTCACGTCCCAACAGCAGATCATAGAATTTTACCAAAAGGCACGGCATTTCAAACAGATTTGGGGATGTGTGGAAATTATGATTCTGTCATTGGCATGGTCAAAGAGCTTGCAATTGCCAAATTTTTACACAAAGCACCAACTGAAAAATTAAGACCTCAAGAAGGAGATGGTATGCTCAGCGGTGCGTTTATACACATTGACCCGTCTTCTGGGCTTGCAACAAGAATTCAACCTCTTCGTTTAGGCACCGGAATTGAAGAAACTCCGATAGAAAGGATTATTTTATGAATTGGATTACAAACTTTGTACGCCCAAAAATCAAAGCATTTATGGAAAAATCTGACATCCCAGATAATTTATGGTACAAGTGCTCATCTTGCGAACAAATGCTTTTCTCCAAAGATCTGGCAGAAAATCTTCATGTATGCAGGCATTGTGGTCATCATAAAAGACTTAGCGGTCAACAACGCCTTGAATCTTTGCTGGATAAAGGATCCATTACACGTTTCCCTCTACCTAAGGTTCCTCTTGACCCCTTAAAATTCAAAGACTCAAAAAAATACGTAGACAGGCTTAAAGATTCTAAACAAAAAACCGGAAATGAAGATGCGTTAATTGTTGCACAAGGAAAAATTTGCGATGTACCAGTTATGGTTGCTATCTTTGATTTTGATTTCATGGGCGGATCAATGGGCCCTTCTGTTGGGGAAGGGTTTGTTTTAGCCGCGCGTCTTGCAAAACAAAAGAAGGTCCCCTTTATTTGCGTTTCAGCATCAGGTGGAGCGCGCATGCAAGAAGGAATTTTATCACTCATGCAAATGGCAAAAACAACAGCTGCCATTTGCGAACTCAAAGAAGAAAGAATCCCATATCTTGTATTGTTAGCTGATCCCACAACAGGAGGCGTGTCAGCTTCTCTTGCAATGCTTGGTGATATTGCCATAGCCGAGCCTGGAGCGGAAATCTGCTTTACTGGCGCAAGGGTTATTCAAGAAACAATCCGCGGGACCTTGCCAGAAGGCTTCCAAAGAGCCGAATATTTACTCGAACATGGAATGATTGATCGCATTGTTCCACGACACGAACTTAAAAGTGAGATTTCAACAATTTTGAAACTACTTCACTCAAGATAAGGATTGTATTTAAAGCTTTTTTTGGATAATATCTAACCCATGGAGAGATGCCAGAGCGGTTGAATGGGGCGGTCTCGAAAACCGTTGTGCGCTTCACGCGTACCCAGGGTTCGAATCCCTGTCTCTCCGCCAGTTTACAGCGCTTGAACTTTTTGGGCGTGAATTTCTAAATGATCAAATCCCCTCTGAACCCCAGTATTCATAGGCTTTAGAGCCTTTTAGTCGCCCGACACATGCGTACTTAGAGAATCACAAAATCATCAATTTTACCCCAAAATCTCCCTTTTTACTCTCCGTTTCTCCGTTACATGCGAACGTCCGACCCGAAGGTACGCATGTCCATAACCATTGATTTTACTGGGTTTTTTCAAAACCGGTCTTGAGGTTTGTTATTGGGGCGGAGAATAGGTGCATGTACCCGCAGAGCGAGAATTTTACTGTGACATGGTCAGTTTTTCTTTGCAATCTTATAGGTATAATTATATAGTCTGTATAAGAAGCTAGGGTAAATTCTACGTTTAATGCATTTGATTTCTAGTATAGTTTTCTATTTGACATCAGTGATGTACCCAAACTAATTAGCTTTAAGTAATTTTAATAAAAATTAATTTAATATTTGGGTGTTCATGAAAACTATCACAGCTTCGGAATTAAAGAAAAGACTGGACCAAGATGAGGTTCTCCTGATCGATGTCAGGGAGCCTGCCGAGCATAGGAGTGAATGCATCCATGGAGCTTGCCTTATACCTCTTGGTGAAATCAGTATTGAAAAATTACCATCAACCAAAAGGCCTATCGTTATTCATTGCAGATCCAGCAAAAGAAGCGCTGACGCTTGTGCAAAACTTTTAGCCATCAACCCTTCTTTAGATGTTGCCTCCCTTGAAGGCGGTATTGTTGCTTGGAGCCACGCGGGTTTTAATGTTAAAAAATCAGGTTCCGCTATTTTACCTCTTGATCGTCAAACCCAAATTGCTGTCGGATTTATCGCGTTTTCCGGAATAATTCTTGGCGCCTTAATCGATCCTGGTTTCTATATACTGCCAGGCTTTATAGGCGCAGGACTAATGTTTGCTGGGTTAACAGGTTGGTGCGGCATGGCAAAGTTACTGGCAAAAATGCCATGGAATAGATAAATATGGCGTTGCTCGGTTACATCGCCTTAGCTGCTATGGGCATTACGTTAGGCCTTGTGGGTGCAGGCGGGTCTATTTTAACGATCCCTATTTTGGTTTATTTACTTAACGTTCCCATCATTCTTGCAACGAGCTATTCTTTGATTGTGGTTGGATCTACAGCATTTATGGGACTGCTGCGTTATCGTCATCATATTCTTTTTAAAAAAGCTATCGTGTTCTTGATCCCTTCTGTTTTGGGGGTATTTACAGCACGCCACTTTATGATTCCCGCTTTACCGCATACTATCGGGTCTCTTCCCATTGATAAGTCTCTTGTTATTTTACTCCTTATTTTTATGAGTGCTGCCGGCTACTTCATGATAAAAAATTCTTCCCTTGATGTTCAAAATCATCTACCCAAAAATCAAAATATTAAAGTTATTCTGATTGGGTTAGCCTTAGGAACAGTGATGGGGCTTCTTGGGGCAGGAGGAGGTTTTTTGATTATTCCAACGCTTGTACTTCTTATGGGCTTTACCATGCAAGAGGCTGTTCCCACGTCACTTTTTATTATTACCGTTAATTCAGTGATAGGTTTTTCTGCCGATCAACATCAGTTCATAGCAAATGATTGGAGCCATTTAGCGAAGTATTTAGCACCAGCCTTCTTTGGGATGCTCATAGGGCTCTATATTGCAAAATTTATTCAAGGAGAGAGTTTAAAAAAAGCATTTGGATATTTCGTATGGGTTATTGGAATAGTAATCCTTATAAAGGAATTTATTTTATAAAAAAGGGAGGCATTTATGACAATTAACATCAAAACTTTTTTTGATCCTGATACGGCAACTTTTACACATATTGTAAGCGATCCAAGCACACAAAAGTGTGCCATTATTGATTCTGTGCTTGATTATGATCAATATTCCGGCAGAACTAAAACCAAGTCTGCAGATCAAGTCATGAACCATATCAACGAAGAAAAATTATCTGTTGAATGGATTTTAGACACCCATATTCATGCAGATCACATTACAGCATCCCACTATTTAAAAGAAAAACTGGGAGGAAAAATCGGGATTAGTGCAAAAATCAAGGATGTCCTTGCCCTATGGGTTCCCATTTTTAACACAAACAAAGATACTAACCTCGATGCCTCTCAATTTGATCATCTCTTTGAAGATGCGGAAGTTTTTAAACTTGGGAATGTTGATGTAAAAGTTTTTCATACACCTGGCCATACACCAGCATGTTCCAGTTACCTTATTGAGGATGCAATTTTTGTAGGTGATACTATTTTTATGCCTGATATTGGAACGGCGCGCACTGATTTTCCTGGTGGCAGCGCGGGAGCGCTCTATGATTCTGTAAAAAAAATACTAAGCCTCCCGGATGAAACACGCATCTTCATGTGCCATGATTATCCACCTCAAGGACGAGATGTGGCATGGCTTGCAACCGTTAAGGAGCAAAAGGGAAAGAATGTCTTGCTTCATGACGGCATATCAAAAGAAGAGTACGTTGCTGCGCGCAATAAACGCGATGAAGGAAAATCCGTTCCCAAATTACTACTTCCTTCTATACAAGCAAATTTAAGGGCCGGTACTTTTGGTGAGCCAGAAGATAATAACGTAAAGTATATTAAAATCCCAGTGGATAAAATATAAAGCGCTGAAAGACCACATTGAATCTGAGGATTAGCTGCACATATTTGGCTGTCTTGCGAAACGTAAGAATCTGAGATACGTAAGTAAAATTTTAAAAATACCGCTCTTGAGGTTCGTTATTGGGGCGGAGAATGGCACATGTACCCGTGAGCGAGAATTTTCTGCTAATCCGTAATCTTTTTCACAAACTCGGATTTCAGACCCATGGGGCCGATGCCAGGGACTTTACAATCAATGTTGTGATCGCTATCAACCAGGCGGATATTCTTGACCTTGGTGCCAACCTTAATGACATCCGAAGAATTTTTCAGCTTCAAATCTTTGATAAGCGTGACAGTATCGCCGTCCTTCAATACCGTTCCATTGGCATCGCGAACGACAAAGCCACCATCTGCATCATTTTCGTCCGCGCAAGCCGCATCTTTCGACCATTCATAGGCACATTCCGGGCAAACCAGCAAACCGCTATCCTCGTAAACATAGGATGACTGGCATTTGGGACAAGATGGCATTTTGTTCATGGTTGAAACCTTTTTTATTTAACGGTTGATCTGTATGGTTTTGTCACGGCTGATAACCCTTCAACAATCAAGTTTTAATCTGACATATATTCTTTTAAAGCATTCAACTGTCAGTTAATTTACGACTATCAGATATGCTATTAATATACATGCAGTAATTATTTTTTTCAACAGCAATGTATTTGCTATCTAAGAAAATTTCCTTTGGGATTTTAGCATCGAAATATTTACCTAAATGCAGTCCATCTGGATTGTATTGATTTAACTAAATATCTACATCTAGCCCATTGCAATAGCAAATGTATCACTTAAAAAATGGGGAATATAAGGACGTGAGAAAAGCAATCTATCCCCCCCTTTAATACCATCAAAAATCAAGACTATCTAGGATCTGTTGATATTTATTTTATTGTCACTTAAATTTAACCTTTTCAGAGAGCATATTTCTAGAAGCTTTTCAGATATAGAATCAATACAATTATTCTATAAACTTAACACTTCGAGATCTTTAATTCCAAAAGCATCCCCCGGAACCGCCACAAGCCCTCTATTTTCGTGATAATACGCTTTAAAGTTTATTTTCGCAGCCATTTCATCAATTCCTCATCAAAATTATCAGACTCTTCAAGTTGTGGCGTATGGCCGCTCTTCTCAAAAATACGAACAGTAAAATCAGATACAAAAGAGAGATGTTCTTCCCAAAAACACGAAGGATTAAAATAATCATATCGCCCAAGCACAAGAACTATTCTACTTCAATATCTTGAACGATTTTATCAATTCTAAAATCATTTTCTTTATGTTGGTCAGACACAAGAACGAAAACATGCATATCAACACAAATACGCTGCAGTTCTGATTTTACTCACTCAGAAAATGTATGCGGGTAGAAAAATCTTGAAAATCTTAGATAAAAATTATCTCTATCAATGCCATTCATCATAAAAAAATCAAACCTTTCCAAAAGATGGATGTTTCTTTCTATGAGCTTTAATCTTAACTTCGTCAATGAATTCGAACCCAAAATATGAGTGAATGCTTGTTTTTATTTGATGAACATGATAGCTAAGCTCAACAGTATTCACCCCTTTTGCGGCCATCACATGAAGGCGTATTTTAGAACCTGCATGCGTTGTTTCAACAGTTTCGATCTTATCCACCGAAAAAATCTGACTATATTCCTCTCCAACGATTTCTTTCCAGTAAAAATATAAAGAAATTTCTTCAGGGCGCATGCCTTGGCTTTTCAAAACATCTTCAACAATTGCCTTTGCATGCGAGAAAACAGAAACTAATTTTTCCATAAAATTTTATCCTTATAATGGAATTATATTATCTTGTTTTTCAATATAAAACAACTATTTTTCAATTGACGCTTATATTGAAAATATGGTAAATTTCATAAATATTTTAATTAAAAGAAAGGCTTACCAATGATTGTTTTTTTTAATAGAATGAGGTTTTTTTGTGCTTTAATGATGGTTTCATCTTTTTTACACGCATCAAGCAATTGCTTCATCGCCAAAGAAAATGGTATCATTATAAAACAAATTGGCATGTGCGAAACTCGCCACCCTCCTTTTTCTACATTTAAAATCCCGTTATCCATTATGGCATTTGATTCTGGCATTTTTAACGATGCCCAAAAAGATGTTGTCCCCTTCACCCCAGAAATAGAAAAGAAATATATCACTTTTTATGATCCAGAAAAATACCCAACTATGAGGTTTTGGAAAAAAGATCACACTCCCAAAACATGGATGCGCGATTCTGTCGTATGGTTTTCAATATATATCACACACAACCTTGGAATCGAAAAATTTCAAAATTATATTGAAAAATTTAATTACGGAAACAAAACAGTTCTTAGGCTCTGTTGAGAAATTTAATAAAGTATGATAGAATAAGAATAAAACGAGGATTTGATGATGTCATACAAACGATTAATAAAAGACACAGCTTGGGTAAAGATATATGAATATTTGAGGCAATTT
>JACCDN010695768.1_pt1 | contig 31188 bp, 30 predicted proteins | sample 7441691 | NCBI WGS metagenome assembly JACCDN01 (sample SAMN15323439, study PRJNA562643) | freshwater metagenome | isolation source: river surface water | place: USA:Blue River Watershed | collected 2017-08-16 | reverse complement strand
TTCGCCGCTTTCGACTTCAATAGTGCCATTGTGTAACTCCCGCGAGTTTGTAAAACGAAGGCAACGTCTTGCCCTCTAATTAGTAAGACACCGCTGGGGGCCAAATGTTGTGCCCATTTGAAAACTTTCTCTGGAAAGTTTTCTGGGTTGCGGTGGGTTGAGCGTAACTTGAGCGTGGATGGGGGAAGTTGGGGATAGAACGCAGGGCTTTCGCCGAATGGCAGCGAGAAACAAGCCTGCCTGAATCAGGTCTCTAGTCTACGGTATAGGCAAGGGTAAAGTGCGTATTGAGGGTTTGAGCGTGTCTACCAGTCCTTTTAGTCGCTGAGTTCTCGTGTACCTATACTGTCGATATGCCCTCCCAAACTTGGCTCATTACCGGCGGGGCTGGCTATATTGGATCTCACGTCGCTGATGCCTTCTTGGCAAGTGGCAGGGAAGTTGTCGTTTACGACTCCCTGAGGCAGGGTCTTGAAACTCGAATCGAATACCTAAAGGAAAAACACCAAAAGAGTGTCCCTTTGATAGTGGCAGATATTCGTGACACTCAGAAATTTGAAGAGGTTCTCAACATTTACAAGCCGTACGGCATCGTACATACAGCAGCGCTTAAATCAGTCGCTGAATCGGTTGCAAACCCCTTTGAGTACTTCGACGTTAATTTCGATGCGACAAAAAGTATTCTCGAACTATTGCAAAAACATAGTGTTAAAAATTTTATTTTTTCCTCTACCGCGGCGGTTTATGGCAATCCAGATCACTCAAATTCCGTCAAAGAATATGATGAGAAAAATCCTATCTCGCCCTACGGTGAATCAAAACTTGCTGCTGAACTTGAAGTCAATAAGTACCTTAATCAACCGGGAAATCGTGGTACCTCATTAAGGTTCTTTAACGCTGTTGGAGCTGGAGCGCCTGAACTCATTGATAACTCAATTGCAAATCTGGTTCCAATCGTGGTCAACAAGCTGAAAGCGTCTGAACCACCCATAATTTTTGGAACGGATTATCCGACACCTGATGGTACTTGTATCCGAGACTATGTTGACGTTCGAGATGTGGCACGTGCCCATTTAGTCGTCGCTGATTCCATAGTTTTATTGCCTCAAGCCTTAAATGTAGGCACCGGGCGGGGCGCTTCAGTAAAACAAGTGATTCAAATCATCTGCGATGTATTTGGGAAAAGCAGGGTGAAGACACTTGAAGCAGAGCGTCGCGAGGGAGATTCAGCATTTATGTGCGCGGACGTTTCAAAAATCATGAGTGTAACTGGCTTTGTTTCTAGGTATTCCCTCATTCAGAGTATTGAAAGTTTGCTTTAACTCTAACGGGCAACTTCTGCACAATTTCATTGGACCTTAAACCATTAATGGCGGGGGATAAACTGAATAAAACTCGTTAACTAAGACTGAACCACTATGCTCTGGCTTCGAACTTAGGTAAATGACAGGGTGCGCATTACTCCTCGAATTAAGGGCCTCCATGAAACTATACGGGTATGGATAACTTTAGTTGTGAAACGGCACCGTGCCTTGAAGTCGTTACCAGTGTTTAATGTTTCTAGAGAGAGCTTGACCATGAGAAAAGTGCTAGTCGTTGGAACTATTTCTAATGCTGAAAGGAACTTTAACAACGATCTTCTAGCTCTTAAGAAAGCATTGCGTGGTTTCCAATCTGTAAAATTCTTTTTGGTTGAATCTGACTCAAGAGATTCAACAGTTAAAATCTTGAATGAATGCAAATTTGAAGATGAAAACTTTGACTTTATAAGTCTAGGTATTTTGAAAAATTCTATCCCTGACAGAATCGAAAGAATTCGTTTTTGTCGAAATAAGTATGTGGAAGAAATCAGGCGAACCCAACGAACTCAAGACTGGGATTTTGTGATTGTTGCAGACATGGATGGGATGAACCGAGCAATCTCTGAATCGGCAATCCAAAAAACTCTCAATAGCAATAAGGATTGGGATGCGTGCTTTGCAAATCAAACTTTTGGTTACTACGACGTTTTTGCTCTTCGCGCCACTAACTGGTTAGAGGAGAATTGTTTTTCAACTTTAAATCGCCTGAAGTCAAACAAACCTTTTGTTTCGCGCTCTAACTCAGGGTATTTGTACTTCCTAGAGGCCTTCCAGCATTTCGATAAATTGAGGGTTGAGGCGATTTATTCCAAAATGAAGCGAATTAATCCCTCGGACGATTGGATAAGAGTGAATTCTGCTTTTGGTGGACTAGGTATTTACCGTCCACAATTGTTCTTAAATTTTGATTACAGTTTTCAGCAATTAGAGCCTGGTATCTACTCTGAGCATTTAGATTTTCACTTAAAGTGTGTTGCAAATGGTGCAAATTTTTTCATCAACCCAAAATTAATCAATGCCAGATTAAATGAATATAACTTGAATCGCCTAAAGCTAGTTCGATTTGCTCGAGAATTTAGGAAATTTCTTAGAAATGGAGTCTAAAGCCCCATCAATCCAGCTTGGTAATCAAAATCGGGAACTAAATCTCTTACGTCCTGGAAGCTCCCGCTAGCAACCAAGTTGCCGTTTTTAATGTAGACCAACAAATCTGCTTCGCGTACTGTCGAAAGTCTGTGTGCGATCAACACGACCGTAACTCCACCCTTAAGTTGCTGGATAGCATCCGAGACGCTGGCCTCTGTCTCGCCATCTAATGCGCTAGTCGCTTCATCCAAAACAAGCAATCGAGGTTTGGTGAATAAGGCTCTGGCAATGCCAAGCCTTTGTTTTTGCCCGCCACTGAGCCCACTCCCTCGGTCTCCCAAAACAGTGTCCAACCCTTGGGGGAGTTCCCTGACATGTTGTTCAAGTTGGGCAATCTTGAGTGCCTCCCAGACCAACTCATCATCGATGTTATCGGGTGGGTAACCCATTCCAACATTCTCTCGTATGGTTCCGTTGGTTATAACAACGTCTTGCGGGACGTACGCCAACGCCCCTGGCCACTTTGATTCGGCACTAACCGGGTCGAGACCAGAAATCTTTACTGATCCAAAATCTGGCGAAATAACTCCGAGCAACACATCGACAATTGTGGTCTTTCCAGCTCCAGAAGGACCTACCAACGCAACAACTTGGCCAGGGTTAATCTGCAAGCTGAAATTGCGTATTGCCGGGTTGTCCGATTCTGGATATTTCATAGTGATGTTATCAAGCTGAATTAATGGCTCAAAACCACTGTGAACGGTATCCACAAAATCAGATACTTCCTCGGTTGAGTCTGACCAAGCCATCTCTTCAATCATTTGCAAGGTGGACTCTGCCGCGCCCCAATTTCCCTTTATTCGAAGAGCTCCTTGTTGCAATCGTAGGACTGCGGGCGCTATACGAGTGCTTGTTGCTAGGAATACTCCTAATACCGCCACAGCGCGACTTGCGTCATGAGATATAAATTGGATAGCACCGATTATCAATGCGCCAACAATGATGGCCACTTCGATTACATACTTGCTCACATTTGGCATGAATGCCAATTCAGCAGTTGTGTTTGCCATACTAAATCGGATTTCGCCAATGCGTCTTGCGTAGTAGTTTCTTCGATTTGATACAACTGATTCTCTATAAGAATCTAACACCTCGAGAATTTTTTGACTCGACTCGATTGAAAGTTCTCCTTGTCTTGCGCCTAGCGAACTGGCTTTCTTATGCATTACCTTGTGCAACAGAAGCCCTAATCCGCCAAAGAACAAGAAGGTGGAAACTGCCATAGTTGTATCAACCATGAACAAGCCAATAGACAAAATCAGCAATAATGAAACGTCGGAAAGAATTGTTACGGCTGTATACAAAATTCCGATAGTTATGGCTTCTACTCCTGCAGTTAGAGAGTAGACAGTCTGTTGATGAGATCTCTTCTGTACAATTAAAAGAGATTTGGAAAGAAGTTTATCAATTAGGGTTGCTGAAATTCTGGCTCCTCTTCTGCTCAAAAAGAAAACAATTTTTCGAGAGAAAACCACAGTTACGATGGTCTTTCCAATCAACAGAAATGCAGCCGCTAAACCAATTACGGTTGCTTGAACTTGTAGTGGTTGGTTTTCTAATCCTAAAAAGCTAAGCGCATCACTCACGCGGTTTCCTGGCTGCTGTGACCCGATACCACTTATAGCCAATGCACCCAACAGTCCGATTGCTGCTATTCCCAAGAGGTCTAACAAGCCGAATAAAACTTGCAGAATCGCAACGGCAAGGACCTTCCGTCTTTCTGCTTTCGTGAGAAGTCTTGCAGATCTGCCGACGATGGTTGCTCGCCACCATACTTGCAGTTTGCTTTTCACGCCTAGAGTATAACTCAGCATGCAGAATTAAGAGGGCTTAAGGCAATAACTTGTAGTAACTTCTAACCATGCAAAAAGGCGTATGCACTGTAACCGGAATTTACACCCCTGATGCGGGAGGCCCTGCGCAATTTGCAGAAGCTTTTAGCCGTTGGCAAATCGAAAATAACATAATTCCTTTAGTAGTTACCCTCACTGACACGTCTTCTCACACTGAAGTTCTAGATAACATCGAAGTGAAAAAAATTACCCGTAAACAAGTTTTAGTGCTTAGGTATTTAAAAACAGCATTAGAAATCACTCGCGCGCGCTATCGAGGCTTCGCAATTTTGGCAAATGGTTGCTTTCTTGAGGCTCTACTTAGCTCGTTCTTTCCAAGAGTAAAATATTATGCCAAAGTTCCAGGAGACATAGTTTGGGAAAGAGCTAGAAACAATGGTTTAACGACTCTCAATATCAATGATTTTCAAAAGTCAAAGCTTGGCTTGCGCTACAAGATCTTTAGATATCTTTTCTCATTATCCTTAAGAAGAGCTGAATTAGTAATAGTCCCCTCTTTAGAACTAAAGCATCTGTGTATCTCATGGGGTGTTGATGAGAATAAAATTCAATTAATTTATAACTCTGTGTCACTCAGGAAGTTTTATCCGGACCCAAATTGCGAAAAGAAATTTCAAGTTTTGGCAGTTGGTAGATTAGTTGAATGGAAAGGCATTCGGGAACTAATCACGGTTTGCCACGAAATGAATTTACAACTAGCGCTAGCAGGAAGCGGTCCGGACTATAATCATTTGCTTGAGCTAGACAGCAAGCTAGGTTCTCGCACAATCTTTTTAGGCGATGTTTCAAAAGAAAACCTTCGCGATGTTTATAATTCAAGTCAATTTTTCGTCTTGAACAGTAGCTATGAAGGAACTTCCCATGCTTTGCTAGAAGCACGTGCATGTGGAACATTCTCTATTGCTCGTTCTGGAGTGGGCAGCAATGATGACGTAATCGTTAACCATGTTGATGGGTTGCTCGTTGATGAACAAAACTTAACTCTGAAAGGTGCGCTTGAGTTGGCTTTAAAGAACATTGACTTCGTAAACTCTGCGCAAAGGCTGGCTATCGCTAGAACTAAGGAGAATTTTGACTTTGAAAAAAACTTTGCTCAGATCTTCGATTTAGTTAGTGACAATTCCAAATGAAGAAAATTTACGGACCTGTTATGTACCTTCCCGACATCACGCGGGATGCTAATTCTGCTGAAGAACTATTTGCAAGGTTTGATTACTATGGTTCACAGATTGATGAGATTTCAAATGGTCAGTTTAAATGCCTTAATCTTGTCGTCGGTGGGTTTTTCAATTCAGCCACGGATTTCAACGCCAATCGATATCCCAACCTGATGTTTACCTTTTTACCAAGAAGCAAAATAGAAAGTTTCAAAATCCTAAGGATGCTTCTGAGCAAGAATCGAGAGACCATAACTATCTTAATTGCAGGTAACCCTTGGAATGCCTATTTAAATTGTATGATTTTGAATATAGGCTTACGTCTTCCAACTCAGGTCTCAATCCATGGAAATCCATTTCTCCATAATTCGAAGTTAGCCAGTTTTAACAATTTTCTAAAGCACTTTTGGCTGAAATTTTCTCTAAGATTTGCGTCATCAGTCAGGTTGGTATCGAAACACCAGGTCAATTATATTCAAAAATCTTATAAAGTTGATGCAAACAAAATTTCAATTTCTCCAATACCAATACGTATCCCAAGTCAATTTCGGGACAATAAGCCGTCCAAATTTACGATTGGCTTTGTTGGTCGACTTCATGAAGAAAGGGGACTAGATTTATGGGTTCAAATCGTTTCAAGTTACTTCTTGCTCAATAAGGACTTCCGCATAATTGTTATAGGTGACGGACCAGCTCGTCCGCATTTTGAACATGAATTAAAAGTTAACTGTCCTGGAATCGAGATGGATTTCCTAGGACGAATTCCAAATAAGGATATTGAAACTCTATGGGGTGAAATAACCCTTCTTTTAAGTACAGCAAAAGAGGAGAGCTTTGGGATTTCACTCAGAGAGGCGCAAATGTCAGGAACCAGAGTCATTGCATTCAAGAATTCTGGAACTTCCTTAAACAAGGAACTTTTCCCGGAAGGAATTGTTTTGTTCGAAGATTTGCCGTCTGCTGTCGATGCATTAAGTCAAGAGCATTCCAAGAATCAAATTCTATCCAGGAGTATTCAAAACAAATTTCGTAATTATCAGCAAGAGATTAACTTGAACTCGATCAACGTGATGGTAAGTAGTTGGTGCGTTACTAAACAGAACTAGATATCCAATCTTCTAAACTATTTCTAATTTTCGAGTTTTTTGCCCATTCAAATACGCTGGTCAAGCCTTCATCCAAAGTTGTTGTTGGAATAAATCCTATTAGCGAGCGAAGGTACTTTGGATCAGCTTCTGTGTTTTGAACATCGTTTAAATGTTTTCCAATTTTGATGATCTTTAAAGGTAAATCAGAATGTTTTGAAATAAGTGAAATCATTTCGTTCATAGATACGGGGTTTCCACCGCCGATGTTTACAATATCGTGAAATCCCAAGGGCTCTGAATCGAGTTGCTCAAGAAGTTTTGATACTGTCTTAGTCACATCGTCAATGTAGGTGAAATCACGCTTTACCGCTCCATCGCCGAACAAAGTAAATTCTGCACCACTAAGAGCAGAATTTATCAATCGAAAGTAAGCCATATCTGGTCGGCCCCACTCACCATAGACGGTGAAGAATCTTAATCCTCGAACTCTTGTGTTGGAATTCCTAGCAAGAGAGGCAGCAAGAAGTTCATTAGATAGTTTTGTGGCACCGTAAAAACTCAATGGACGCAAACTGAGATCGCTTTCAGAGTAAGGTAAATTGAGACTACTTCCGTAAACGCTGGATGAAGATGCGTAGAGAAATCTCGGAATTTGTTCCTTTATGCATTCAATAAGAATATTGCTGAAGCCTTGAAGGTTGCTCTGGACGTAACGGTTAGTTTGGCTAATTGGTAATCTGACACCTGCTTGAGCTGCAAGGTGTATTACGGAATCTGGCTTGACATCCCTGATCAGTTTGGCGACTTGGTAGGAGTCGGACAAGTCAATTTCCATCACTGGTACACCAAATTTTGACATTAAATTCTGTGTACGATTTCTCTTCAAGTCGACAGAATAGTAGTCGTTGAAATTATCTACCCCAATGACTTTTTTTCCAGAGTCAGATAGCTTTGCGATGAGATGGGATCCAATAAATCCTGCGGCTCCAGTAACTAAGACTGTCAACGGCTTTCCTTTCGATTCCTTGGCTTAACTGTTAAAAGTATAGTAATTTTCCGATAAACTGTGTTTAAATCCTCGTGAGGAGTTATCATTAAAAATCGAGAATTACTGATCATTAACTACGCGATGGATAGGTTTCACCCTCTTTTGGCCCATCAGTTTCAGGCTGTAAATTCCCTGTCGGAGAGATTCGATCACGTTACGGTAATAACTGGAGATCAGCGTGGAACCCTACTTAGGGGCAACGTGACCATTATCAACGCGGAATGGATCGCCGGACACAGAATACGCAGTTCATTCAGATTCTTGCGATTAGCTCTGAAAACAATAAGAAGTAGGCGTCCAAGCGTGGTTTTCTCACACATGACTGAAGTCCAATCATTTTTACTTTCACCATTCACTCGAGCCTTTGGCATAAAGCATTATCTGTGGTACGCACATGCACATCGATCGATTTATTTAAGAATTTGTGAGTTAATGTTGAACGGAATAATTTCATCCACTGAGGGATCATGTCCTGTCAAGCACTCTAAAAAATTCTTAATCGGGCAGGCAATAGATGCCAACGATTTTGTGTTTAAATCCAAAGAAGACTTATCATTAAACAAGCTAGTCCACGTAGGGCGTTTTGATCCTTCGAAAGATATTGGAGGTATTTTGGAGACTGTTGAAAAGCTTCGAATAGATTTTCCAGAAATACATTTTACTCAGATTGGTAACCCAACAACCGAAAAGGCAAGAAGTTATGCAACTTCACTGAAGTTTGCCTACGGCAAGCGATTTGATTTTTCGGAATCAGTTTCTAGATCTGAAATACCGAAGTTATTGGAAGATTATGATTGTTTTATCCATGCATATGTTGGTTCTTTAGATAAGTCATTGGTTGAAGCCACTATGTTGGGATTACCTGTTGTAACCCTAAACAGGGAATACCAAAGTATTTTTGGCACATGGAGTGATCGTTTGAACCCATCGCTGTATGATGAGTACATTGCGCTTAGAAATCTCAGATCAGATGGACTTCGCCAAAAATTGATTCTGCGAAGAAAGATCGCTGAGCAAGATCACTCTCTCAACAATTGGATAAATCAACTCACAAATATCCTTCAATCTTAAACAAGGTACTCCAATAATAGCGATACAGTATGCTCATGAAAATTCTCCTTACGGGTGGAGCTGGTTTTTTAGGCTCGCATTTAACGCGACGTTTACTTGCAGAAGGGCATTCGGTCGTTGGGCTAGATGATTTCTCTACCGGATCTTCCGAGAATATTAAGGAGTTTTTGAGTCACTCAAATTATAGTTTTCTTCGGCACGATGTCCGAGTTCCTTATGTCGATAACTTTGATGCGATTTTGAATTTTGCCTGTCCGGCTTCACCGATACATTACCAATCAGATCCCGTGCGAACCATCGAAACAAATTTTCTTGGAATAATAAATCTGCTTCATCTAGCTAAGGAAACTGGGGCCATAATTTTACAGGCATCAACAAGTGAGGTTTATGGTGACCCAGTGCTGTCCCCGCAACCTGAGAGCTACTGGGGAAATGTTAACCCTATTGGAATTCGCTCATGCTATGACGAAGGTAAACGGGCTGCTGAAACCTTGTGTTTTGATTACCATCGCCAATATGGTGTCGATTCCAGAGTCATTAGAATCTTCAACACATATGGGCCTAATATGGCAATTAATGACGGACGCGTGGTTAGCAACTTTATTGTCCAGGCATTGCGAGGTGAGCCAATAACCATTTATGGTGATGGATCGCAAACGCGTTCTTTTTGTTTTGTGACTGACTTGGTTGACGGAATTGTTAGAATGTTGATGCTAAAGTCACCACCTACGACACCTATTAATCTAGGAAATCCAAACGAATTCAATATGGTAGAGCTTGCAAATCTAGTCATTCAGGAGACGAAATCTAAGAGTCAAGTTGTATTTGAACCATTGCCATCAGATGACCCTAGACAACGCCGTCCGGATATCACTTTGGCGAAATCTATCTTGAAGTGGGCTCCCACTATAGAAATTGAAGAAGGCATTATGAAAACTACTCAATACTTTAAGAGCCTGGTTTGATCACAAAAACAATAGTCCATCTAATAACAACTATTGAGCGTGGAGGCGCAGAGAAACAGCTCGTAGTCTTGGTCAATGAGCAAATTCTATTGGGGTTCAAGGTCGAAATTGTTTATCTAAAGGGAAAACCCGAATTGCAATTCGAATTGGAGGATTTAGGAGCTACAGTTTCAAAAGTCATAGCAAATCAAAGTTTTCACAAACAAATACTCGGTTTTCATAAATTTTTGCGGAACAGAAGTAGACACTTAGTGCACGCACATTTGCCAAAATCTGAATTGTTAGCTGCCTTAGTATGTAAAAAGTCTCAATTTGTGGTTACACGACACAACACAGAACCGTTTTGGCCAAAAGGGCCTCGATTCCTTTCGACATTAGCATCTGTTTATGTTAGCTCCAAAGCGGCGGGAGTTATAGCGATATCTCAGGCAGTGTCAAGGTTCCTTCTAGACAATAATGAAATAATTTCAAAAAATAAGATTAGAGTAATTAAGTATGGTTTTGATCCAAGAAGCAGATTAGATGTATTCAATCCGCCAATTTTTTCACTTCCTAATTCGAAGATGTCTGAGAATATACGAATAGGTACCATTGGAAGGTTGGTCCCGCAAAAAGATTACCCCACATTACTGAAGGCATTTAGTGAATTACTCAAAATTGATAGCAGGCCTCACTTGTATATCATTGGTGAGGGCTATTTAGAAAGTGAGCTGAAGCAACTTTGCATTGACTTAAAAATAGATGAGAAAGTTTTTTTCTTAGGTAAAACAGAAAATGTTTTGGGGTTCTTAGATTCGATAGACATATTTTTGCTTGCTAGCAAATATGAGGGATTTGGATTGGTTTTACTGGAAGCTATGTCAAGAGAAAAACCTGTGATTGCGGCAAACAACTCAGCTATTCCCGAGGTCTTGGGGGATAGTTATTCTGGGCTTTTTCAAACATCAAATCAAGTTGAACTTACTCAGAAACTCATTTCATGCCTTGATTTAGAAAAACGGAATCAATTGAGTATGGAATTGATATACCGACTTGAGCAATTTACTCCACAAAGAATGGTTGCGAATATCCATGCTTTCTACAAAGAAAAATCATTACTTTAACATCTTTATGGCTGCAACTTTACTCTAAACACTTTTCCAAGAATCTTGAGCCGAGTACTTCTTGCGAAGCCACTTTTTGAAATCTGTGATGTCCTTCTCGACCAATTACATTAACTTCCGCAGTAGATTTAGAGAGCCTGAGTATTTCACTTGCTAGTTCATTTGCCGCTGGGATCTTCACCGCGGCACATTGTCTTACATTTGGGAGTAACTCAAGAATCGGCTTGGAAAGAAGAGTTAAGTAACATTTAGAAAAATAGAGTGCTTCGTATGCCTTATGAGGAATGGTTCTTTCAATTCTTGCGTTGTCCGACATCTGACCTAGACATAAATCAGACCTCGAGTAAATTCCAACCATTTCAGCTTCACTCAATCTATCAGTTAAGATTTGGACGTTTTTGGGCAAATTCTCGCTTTTTTCAAAATTGTCGGTAACCACTAAAAAGTTAATTGATTCATTCTTTAGAATCTCAGCTGCACTTAAAATACAGTCTAATCCTGCTTCCTCATTATTCTTTCCGCGAAAGAGAACCGTAAAGGTATTCTTCATTGATGCTGAATTTTTTGCATCATATTTCATTTTTGTCCATGTCGATTCAAAAAGTTTTTCATTAACCCCTGTGAACAATCTGAACAATTTCTTCTTTGAAACCATGAATCTTTTTGCAATGAAATTGATTTGCTCATCGCTTTCTAAAAATATCTTCTTTGAAAAGTGAAATGCAAACAAATCAATCAAATACGACTTTGGCACCTGAGAAAGAGCCCTAAAGCCCCTCGATCGAATTAGCGTGGACTCCGTTAGTGACCATCCAGCATCCAAAATGGGGCGCTTTCCAGTTAAAATCACAAAAAGGAATACCAAGCTATGACTCGGAGACATTACGACAACATTTTTGAAATTCTTTAGACGTTTGCGTTCCCCAAAAATCTCTTTAAAGCTCGATCTTAATCCCGTATCTATTTGCTTAAACTCGGGATTCCTATCTTGAATGACTGTAGAGTTTAAGTAAACTGAACTTCTTGAATAACTAGACTCCAAATAAGATAAGAAAAGGAATTCTCTCTCATGAAAAGGTCGATTATTTTTCACTAAAGTACCTTTTTCATAGTTTTGAATGGTTTAATTCGGACATGCAGGTTGTCATTTTAGCAGGCGGATATGGAACTCGATTGTCTGAGGAAACTGATTCAATTCCAAAGCCGATGGTTCGCATCGGTCCGGACCCGATTTTGGTTCATATAATGCGTTACTTTGCCGCGTTTGGACACTCAGACTTCATAATTGCTTCAGGTTATAAACACGAGTTAATTGAAGGTTTCTTTGCAGAGTTTGAGCACCGATGGAACGTAAATGTGGTGAATACGGGGCTTGATGTAGGAACAGGGGGACGTTTACTCAAATTAACTGAGTACCTTGATGATACTTTTCTATTGACTTATGGTGATGGATTAGGAAATGTTGACTTGACTGAATTACAGTCAATTTTTTCTCAAAATAACTTTCTCGTTGTGGTTACAGCCGTTAGGCCCCCCGCTCGATTTGGTTCCATAAAGTCGGATGGAAACTTGGTAACTTCCTTTCAAGAGAAAAATCCACATGATGAAGGTTGGATTAATGGAGGTTTTTTCATTTGCAATAAGCAGGCTTTGAGTCTTATTCCCAATCTAGAAGAACCTTGGGAAGGGGAACCAATGACTCAGCTCGTACAAGCGTCAGAGTTAGGGGTCATGCACCATACCGGATGGTGGCAAGCTATGGACACGCTTCGAGACAAACGCCAGTTGGAAGCGATTTGGCGTTCTGGTTCCGCCCCGTGGGTAATTACTGAGAATGAAAACCATGCTTGAGTTTCAGAACGGCAGCAGCCGTACCTGCAGAGGATGTCAAGGAGAAAATCTTTTCTTAGCGATTGACCTAGGCGAATTACCCATATCAAATGAACTGCATTTAGAAAAACAAGAGGATACAGAGCTATTCCCTTTAGCGCTTTACATTTGTACCGATTGCGCTTTGGGCCAAGTTCAAGATGTAGTAAACCCAGAACGGTTGTTTAGAGATTATCGATACCTGTCATCAATAAGCTCAACTTTTCTTGATCATGCCAAAATGTTTTGTGACTCTGCAATAAAAAATGGGCTGATCAATCCGGATGACTTTGTAGTAGAAATTGCGAGTAACGATGGCTACTTACTTCGAAATTTTCATAATCTAGGTATACGGGTTTTGGGGGTAGAGCCTGCGCAAAATATCAGTTCAATTTCAGCAGATCTAGGAATTCCGACTTTATCAGAATTTTTCACTTCAGAAATCGCAATGAAGATACGTGAAGAAAGCGGCGTGCCAAAATTGATTATTGCGAACAACGTTATGGCGCATGTTCCAAACATTAGAGACTTTGTCAAAGGTCTTTCAATACTTTGTGACCTCGAGACCGTAATTAGTATAGAGAACCCATCAATTGTCAATATTTTTGCGAGTAATCAATTTGATACTATTTATCACGAGCATTATTCATATCTATCTTGTCTCTCGGTAGAAAAACTTGCCTCGGATTTTGGATTGAAACTTTTTGATGTTGAATCTATCGAGACACATGGCGGCTCAAATCGATATTGGCTCTCGGCAAAACCACAGGAAAAAACTGCACGCTTAGTGAAAGCTCTCGAGTACGAAGCTTCTATAGGCTTATCCGACCCGAATAAATGGACTAATGTGCGAGAATTAACAGAAAATTCAATCCTTCAACTCCGCGAGTGGCTTCTTTCGATGCGAAAGGCTGGCCAATTAGTAGTTGGTTACGGTGCAGCAGCAAAAGCAAGCACTTTATTGAACGCGGCTCAAATACCTTGCGATTTGATACCTAGTATCTGTGATCGGAGTCCTGAAAAGGTGGGCAGATATATGCCTAAGAATAATTATAGGATTATTGATTTCGATGAATTCACCGAGATGAAACCAGACCATGTTTTAATTTTTCCTTGGAATATCGCAAGCGAAATTACTGAAAAGATTGCAGCCAAGTTACCATCTTCCCAAATTTGGGTAGCTATACCGAACCTGAGGCGAGTGAAGTAATTGAAGCGCAACATAAGTGAATTTCAGGAGGTGAAAATTCTAGAAGGTACTATCCATGCAGACCACCGTGGCTATCTCTACAAGCAATACTTGCCTTCCCAGAATTTGTTTTCAAATTTTCTTGTGTCTCACAATCCAACTCTTGGTACCGTTCGTGGGCTTCATTGTCAGCCACAGCGGCAAGCTGAATTCAAATTGATTACCTGCATTCGTGGAGCAGTTATTGATTTTCTTCTGGATCTACGTGAAGATTCAACTACATTCGGTGATTGGTGTGAATACAAGTTGTCAGAACAAGAAACAAAATCTCTATTTGTGCCACCGGGGATTGCACATGGGTTTCAAACAATTGAAAGTCAGACAAGCTTACTTTATCTAGTGTCTGGGGAGTATATTAAAGAGGATTCGATGACTATTAACATTCAGGACTCAAAAATCGGCATTAATCTTCCATTGAGTATTTCAGAAATTTCGTTAAACGATCAAAATGCACTCAGCTTTCAAGATAATTTGTTAAAGCTAAATAATCAGTTATGAAGATTCTTGTTGTGGGATCAAGAGGTTTTCTTGGTCGTGCCTTTATTGCACGATTGAATCTACTCGGACACGATGTTCAAGAACTTAATCGAACTAAAGAAAGTACTGGCTTCTTCGATTTTCCAAATGTCAAAACTACCTTGCAGAAGAACTACTTTGACTGTGTCATTTCATTTGCTTGGATTACAAGTTCTGTTGATTACAGAACTTCTGATGAAAACAAGAGATTTCGCGATGCCACAATAAACCTTGCGATCCAATCAAAGAACAATCTGGTCCCACATTTCGTTGGAATTGGATCTGCGGCAGAGTATGGAAATCAAAATTTACGTTGTGATTCCTCTACTTCACCCCTAATAAAGTCAGATGCGTATAGTTCAGCAAAAATCGAAACTTTCCAGGAATTAACTCAGATATTTGGTGAGCAAAAATTCACCTGGGCCCGTATCTTTCAACCTTATGGGGTTGGTCAAGATCACAACAGGTTTCTTCCTTATCTTGTTAATGCTCGACTATCAAAGCGTGAAGCCACAGTAAAGGATCCGAATTACGTCTGCGATTGGATTTCATCTGAAGATGTGGCAAGCGGATTGTGCCACCTGATATCGGACCGCTTATTCGGACCATTCGACATCGGAACTGGCATACCCACCACCAACTGGGAATTGGCCAAGATAGTCGGATTTGAGATGGCTGTGAATCTTGAATTCTCACGAAGTAGGGGTCTCGTAGTTTCGCCTAAATCGCCAATCTTCCAATCTGGATGGAAACCTGAGAAGAATTTAAGAAATGAAATCCAATCTATGCTAACCCTTGAGGGCGCATGAGATCCTTCCAAAACAAAATTTTTTATTGGTTCACCCCAACACTTTATGTACATTGTTGGGGTGGTTTGGGATCTCAACTATTCGCATTGGCAGTTGTTGAACAAGTTTTAATTGAGAAACCAAATCGTAGGGTCGCTTTGGTCTTGCATACCTCTGGAGTAACTCAACGTACTTCAGAATTGAGTTCGCTCGCTCAATTTGTCAAGATAGTTCAGGTAAGTGATTTCAAATCTGATGAATTTTCCCCGAATTCTGCTCGAAAAGTCGGTCTCAAAAGTTACATACGAAAGTTTGCACTTTTTGTACTTAGTAAGTTGAGGTTCATCATAAATCACGAAGATATAGAGAAAATGAAGCCCTGGACATTTCAATTAAGGAGTCATTACTCCAGAAGATTTATATCACCTTATGTTTGTATGAGTATGTTTAATCGGCTGGTTGGAATAAAACTACTAGAGAAAAGTTCAAAAGATGTCGAGATTGTCCTAGGTATTCACTATCGTCTCGGAGATTTGTTAACACTCGAAAACAAAAACTTTATTTCACCAGAAAGACTTTTGGCTGCGATTGACGAGCTTATCTCACAAAACAAGCTAGATGATTTTTTAATCAAAATACACTCCGATTCACCTGAGGTGGCAAATCAAAAGCTTTCAGCTCTTCGCGATGACTTTGTAGTCGAGTTATCTGAGTCCAACCCATGGGGCACCCTGTCAGCATTGGTTCAACATGATTATCTGGTTGTTACAAATTCAAAAATTGGTATCTGGGCCATAGTCTTCAAAGTCAGATTAAGGTTACCGCACATTGTTTTAGCCCCATGCGACATGAAGCCTGATTTGGCATTGATTCTAGGCGAGGACATAAAATTTTTGCGTATTGAGTACTACTGAGAGTTATCAAAAGCACGAACTTGATTAATAATCCGTTGATCGATGCTTTCATTATCCAGATTTAAGTACCACTCGACAGTTTTTTGTACACTTTCTTCAAAACTAAACTTCTCTGCCCATAACAACTCACGTCTTGCTTTCTTTGAATCAATCAATAACAAGTTTTGCTCCCTACTTGTAACAACCTCTGCTAGTCTCCATTCGGTATTTGTATTTGTGATTCGCAAAACTTCTTCCGCGAGTTCCCTGACTGTCCTAACTACTCCCTCAGATGGCCCAAAATTCCAAATACTTGATTTCTGATCTAATAACAATCTATCCACAAGCTTCAAATAGCCATTTAGACAATCTAAAACATGCTGCCAAGGTCTGATGCTATTTGGATTTCTCAAATCAGGTACTTGGTTGCTTTGAATGCAATTGATCAGGTGAGGAATGATTCTGTTTGGTAGGCAATCGCCACCCCCAATCACATTTCCAGCCCTAGCAATTCCTATCGGTTTGTCTGGGTAAAGTGAAAACCATGATTGTGTCAACAAGTCAGCCATTGATTTCGATGCGCTGTACGGGTCTGTTCCACCGAGCGGATCTTCTTCGGTGTAACTATGAAATGAATCTAGATTCTTATACACCTTGTCCGTGGTAACAATGACAGCTGCTTTGATTGAATCAACTTTTTGAATGCAATTCAATACATTCAATGTACCAACTACATTTGTTTCAAATGTCTCTACAGGAATTAAATAAGATTCAAGCACTTCAGACTGGGCTGCGAGGTGAATCACGACGTCGGGTTGGGCTATTCTTATTGCTGCCTCAACCTGTGAGTCATTCCTTATGTCTATTCGAAAATCAAACTGTAAAAGCTCCTTTAGTTTGGAGTTGTTGAAAATAGACTTTTCCAGAGGGTTCAACCCGATTCCAGAAACTAAATGTCCTCGTTCGGCTAAGAGCGCGATAAGCCAACTGCCCTTGAAACCTGTGTGACCAGTGATTAAAAAGTGCACACTTCTCCCTGTATTTAAGATCTTGCGGGAAGAATACCCTAGGATTCAAACATGAACTTTTGGACCCGCGTCAGTATCAAGCTTAGACTTCTAACTCCTCGCTTTTTCTTCGGACCGCGATTCTCTGACTTTCTGCTAGACCATATCAAGCCCTACATCTATTTTGACCGGTGGCATATACAACCATTCAATGGTCAGGCTCTACGAATGTCTACGATTTCTACGATTTGCAGAGAATTCTCCCCCCATGTAGGGATTGAGACCGGGACTTATTTAGGGTCATCAACGCCCTATTTAGCCGCGATGGTCTCCGAGGCAATGCACACGATCGAAATAGATCCTGCAGCTGGCGCACTTGCAAATGAGAGATTCAAAAAGAACCACTCAGAATCGAAGATTCATCTGCGAATGGGGGATTCTGTCTCAGAAATTGTAAAGATTCTACAAAACGTTGACCCAACATCAAAGAAGGTGATTGCTTACTTGGATGCTCATTGGTACGAAGCAGTACCAACAACCAAAGAAATTCAAGCCTTAATTAATTGGGGTGGGTCATGGATTGCAATCATCGATGACTTCAAGGTGGATTCAGACCCACTATATAAGTACGATGTCTATGGAAAAATAGAAATTGGACCCACTATTCTTCCAACAACTTCGGAAATATCTTTATACGTAACCAATCAGCCTGCCATGAACGAAACAGGTCGAAGAAAGGGCACTGGGTACGTTTGCATGATTAGAGATGAATCGATTCTTGCCAAACTCCCCGAACTAGTCAAAGTACCTAGAAATTTTTAGTTCGTTAAGTTCGAACGCTTCGCTCTAACGCGCGCCTACTGGCTTTACGGTGGTATACGCATCGAGCAATACATTTACTTTGCAGAATGAGTATCAAGAAATCAAAACAGCTCCGAAATTTGAGACCACGGCGGCTCCATCCACATCAGTTTTTTCGAGACGATTTTTTAGGTCAATATCGGGGGGCTTCTTTGAGTTGTTGACAAATTGAGCTTCAATTTCCCCAGAAAAATGATTGACTTTTCTCAAGAAAATTCATTTACCAATAGAAACAGAAATTTACTCGTCACTAGGTATTTTAATGAGTCTTCCAATCCGGTCACTTTAAAAAATATGGATTTATTAAGGAACTATGTATTCAGGCAAAACAAGGAAATGAAAAAATTTATTCAGAAATCTCTTTTTACCCATGTAACTCTTGTTTATCTTTTTGTTGTTTGGAGATTGCCTATATGCAATAGGCGTCGTTGGAAATCCAATTCAACTTTGTTGATTGCTGATTACCTTAGTTCTAGAGCGAGATCTACCAATTCAGAGAATTAAAAAAGGTATTGAAAATCGTGGCTTTTGATAAGAATTGACTTAGAAACTAATTCCCTAATTGGAAAAATTTTAGTTAATAAGTTCCCTTGTTAAATATCAAAGGGTCTTCATATTTGTTTTGGTTTAACAGAATTGCTGCTGCTGATCCATTGGCGATTGAGCACACCAAAGTTTTTGCTTCGCTGAGGAGTACTACTTCTATTAGGTACCCAAGGGCAATCACAACCTGGGGGGAGGGAGCTGTTTTGTTTGAAATAAATCTCTTTAAAGTATTCTCTTCTCTAAAGTTTGCATACACTCTCTCCTTGAATGAATCACTTAAAGTTTTTCTTGCTTGTTGATCTTCGGTTGAAATCATAATTCTCGCAGAGGGGTGTTTCAACACTTTGCCCATCAAACTCTTACTCAGTTCTGTTAACTCAGGCTGTCGTGCATGACCCCCGACTTTTAACTCCAAATAGTCTGTGCCCCGATAGGAGACACCCACTGTCTCGGGACTCCATCCAATAAACTCTTTAACATCGTCAACTATCTTGAGAGTACTCGAGTTCATTCTTAGGTAATTCTGATACATAGACCCATAGAAATCAACTAAGTTCGAATCTAAAACAAAAGCCAATGACCTGTCTGCCAACGCACTTAGACTACTTATTCTGTCGCCTTTTGAATAGCGCACACGTGAGAAAGATTCTAGGTTACCAAGATCTACATTGGAAACAGGACAAAAAAAGTATTCCCATGCGTTAGGTGAACCATGGAACTTTCTCCTCTGAGAATAAGAGGTCCAGTAATTTTGCATATCCACAACTGGAATAAGTTTGTGGTTGATGGAGTATTCAATTCCTTGCATTACATGGTTCACATTCGAAAAAAGACCTCCGCCTGGTGGTCTTCTTCGGATAACATATACTTCCTTATCAATCATTGCATTAGGATTGTGGTGTACTTGCTCTGAGTAAATTTTCCCTCTGATCCCCTGTACGGGCTGAGCAAGACCATTCCATATATTTGTCGGAACTACAGACTTTAACAAGTATTTCTGATTGTTCAATGAGAACATCAAGATTTCCATCCTTCTTCACCGATCGCTTGATATCTACGCTGGCCGCCAAGTCTTGATAGTAGCGAAAGACCTACACTGGAATTAAACTCAAATTGATTCAATTGATTCATCAGATTTCGCTTTCTCCTCAAGAATTTCGTTAGCTTCTTTCCGGATGGTTTGGATCCAAAAAATGCTCTTTATGCTTAAGCGCTAAGACCTCAAAAATCCCTGCCGTCATTTTCTGTTCAAAATTGAATTTAGATAATCACCGTAAGGGCTATTGGCATACATTCTTGCCGACTTGTTGAGTTCCGAATCGCTGATCCAACCGTTATTGTAAGCAATTTCTTCAGGCACATTTATCTTGTAACCTTGCCGCGACTGGGTAACTTTGATTAACTGGCTTGCCGTGAACAAATCATCTAATGTACCGGCATCGAGCCAGCTAGTTCCTCTATTAGCGATCTCAACATTTAACATATCTTTAGCGCGATAAGCATTTAGAAGATCCACAATCTCAAGTTCCCCTCTTTTTGATGGTTTTAGTTCCCTTACCATTTCAGGAGCGCTAGAATCAAAAAAATAGAATCCTGGGATTGCAAGGTTTGATTTAGGAATCTGCGGCTTTTCTTCGATTGATATCACTTTTCCAGTAGAGTCCAATTCAATCACACCATAGCTTTCAGGCTTTTCAACGTGGTATGCAAAAATTGAGGCACCCTCGTTGACTTGTTTAGTCTGCAAACTTCTGCCAAAACCCGGACCAAAAAGCAGATTATCTCCTAAGATCAGAGAAGAATTTTCTCCACAAAGAAATTTTTCCGTTAGGGTCAGTGCTTCCGGAATACCGTTTGGTTGTTCTTGGGCAAAATAGCTTACTTCGATCCCTAGTCTTGAACCATCTCCTACAAGCCTCATAATTGGTTCAATATCAGACGGATTTGTCACAATCGCAATTTGCCTATGTCCAGATAACATTAACGTGGAAAGTGGGTAGTAAATCATGGGTTTGTCATAAATTGGCAACAAGTGCTTATTCACACTAATTGACATAGGTGCGAGTCTCGTTCCTCGACCCCCAGCTAATAATATTCCTTTGGCGCTTTTCACCATTTTTGTATCTCTATTTCTTCTTCCCAATTGGGATTTGCGATATACCACTCTATAGTTGCTCTAAGACCCTCTTCGAAACCAATTTCAGGTTCCCAATTTAATTCTTCTTTGATTTTTCTACTGTCTATCGCATACCGGAAGTCGTGACCTAAACGATCTCCGACAAAAGATATTTGAGAATAATCAAGAGAAAAGTAGTCCAAAACTAACTTTGCAACGTCAAGATTTTTTTTGAATTCTCCACTTGAAACATTATAGAATTGACCCGAAATACCTTTGAGTAAAACTTCTATGATTGCTCTAGAAGAGTCCGATACATGTATCCATTCACGAACGTTACTTCCATCGCCATATATCGGTAATTTCTCTCGAAGCATAGTTTTTTTAATGAGCGTTGGAATCAATTTTTCAGAGTTTTGGAATTGACCATAATTGTTGGAGCACCTTACGCCGACGATATCTAGTTTGAATGTTTGAATGTAAGCGTTAACAAACATTTCCGCTGAAGCTTTTGATGCACTGTAGGGAGAAGAGGGCGAGAATCGGGAGGTTTCCGGGTACAAACCATCTGGTATGGACCCATAAACTTCATCAGTTGAAACGTGCAATAATCTGAAATTGTGTTTACGGCACTCCTCTAGAATGTTGAAGGCTCCTACTGTATTTGTCTCAATAAAAACTCGGGGATCACTGATCGAGTTATCCACGTGAGTTTCCGCGGCAAAGTTAATGACCGAATCAAAAGTATGTTCTGAAAAGAAATCACTTAAGTTTTCAACGTCACGTATATCAATTTTACTGAAATCTACTTGTTTCTTGATCCCGTTAAGACTCTTTAGGTGACCGGCATAAGTTAGCCAATCCAAAATAGTCACTTGGTGGCCAAGATTAACAAGTTGTCTAGCCGTTTCAGAGCCAATGAACCCAGCACCTCCAGTGATGAGGATTTTCATAAATCATCACAGTAAACGGAATTGTGGCTAATCATTTTATACTCCGAGTCATCGAAAGAACCTGCGTAAGGTGATTAATTTGTTGCTCGGTGTAATCATGGTGGGCTCCAATCAGAAAACAATTTTTTGCAACCCAATTTGCGTTGTCTAAAGAGACATCACTGACATATCCCGATAGTTTTTTCATCACTGGCTGGTCAAGAAAGTTTCCAGTAAGTACGGGTCTAGTCTCTACACCATTATCTTCTAGAAAATCTTGAACTTTCTCCTTCGAAATTACATCTGCATTAACACAAATTGGTATCATCATCCATGAATGATTCTCTGAATTTAAGTTTTTGGTAATTTTTTTATCGACTACTAAAGTTAATGGTGTATTTTTTATTGAATTCGAGACTCTTGCAACGAGGTTTTTTCTTTTTACGATAAACTCGTCTAGGTGTTTGATTTGACTTAACCCTATAGCTGCTTGAATTTCTGTAGGGCGCACATTATATCCTGTTGTTACAAACTGAAATTTGGATTCAGGTGCAGACAATTCTATGTCATTATTCATGGGTATAAGTCGATCACGAGACCAGCCATGAGAGCGCATTGATCGGAAATCATCGGCCATCTCTGAGTCATTTGTTGCAATGCCTCCTCCTTCCATTGTTGTGATGTGATGAGAGAAGTAAAAGCTAAATGAAGCAGCAATTCCAGACATACCTGCATGCAAGCCTCTATTCCAACTTCCTAAAGATTCACATACATCACTTACAAGAATCAATGAGTTTAAATGGGCAAAACTACTCAGCTTATCTTGATCAATTGCATAACCAAGTGGATGGATCGGAAAAATTGCCTTCACTGGAATTTTACTTTTGGCTATTGCATCAGATGCAGAATCTAAATCCAATCCAAAAGTATCTCGATCAACGTCTACAAATATTGGTACGAGTCCAAGCTGGATGATGGGCCAAATCGATGTTGGCCATGCAATTGCAGGGACCAAAACTCCATCGCCATTTTCTAGTCTTGGTGCCCCATTCAATGGACGCAATAGAGATTCGAAAATAAGTAGATTTGCTGATGAGCCTGAGTTGACCATAATAAAATGGTCAACATTCAAATAATCAGCCATGGCAATTTCGAACTCAGCGACTTTGTCACCCATCGTCAACTTTCCAGAACGCAAGACGCTTACAACGTTTTCGATATCAGATTCATTCAATCCGACAACAGCCAGTGGCACTCTCATTTGATAATCCTAATCCCGTATTATTTGTTTGATCATCTGTTTTGCCGGATTTCCAACTACTGTTGCACCAAAATCTACATTGCCAGTTACCACTGAGCCTGCTCCTATTGTTGACCCAGCTCTAACAACTAGAGGAGAACCACTCTTTCCGTTTTTCAAAATCGCACCCGAGCCAACGAAGGTGGAATCTTCAATCCAAACGTGTCCGTTCAATCTTGCACCTGGGCAAATTGTAGAGAAGTTCCCGATGATTCCATCATGTGCAACAGAAACAGAGTTGTTTATTAGTACAGACTTCCCCAATTTCACTTCTGGGCCTATAAATGAAAAATCACCTATAAAACTACCAACCCCAATGGTTGCAGTTGGGCTAATGGAAGCCGATTTAGAAATAATAGATACAATCTGGAAACTATTCTCTTCAAGATCTGATGTCAAGCGCGACCTATCCAATGGGTTACCAATTCCAAGATGGACCACCGTTTTTTCACGTTCGCAACTGAGCAAATCATCCCAGCTGATTACTTCATAGTTTCGAAATAAACTCTTCTTTGGGTGAGTTTCACAAAACTTGATGCTACTTGCTTTCAATTCAGACTTTAAAACAACATCTAAGGCCTCTGATGCCTGACCACCAGCTCCAAAGATTATTAAGTTCATTTCGCAAGCCTAATAAGGTACATTTATTGTATGAGTAAGACTCGCCGATGGATGTCCTCCGGATGACGGATTCCTCACAGAATTTGAATCTACCTCTTCCCGTGCTCATTCCTCAGGTGCCAAAACTTTCTGAATGGGTGGGTTACTTGGATCAGTCTTACGATTCAAATACCTTCACAAATGGTGGTCCACTCGCAAATTTAGCCGAACAAGCATTAAGCAACTACCTAGGTGGTGACGTTGAGGCCATGGTGTGTAGTAGTAACACTTCAGGACTAATCGCTTCACTTATTGCCATGGATTTACAAGGCAAGAAAGTAATTGTTTCGAACAATACTTTTGTTGCAACTCTGAATGCGGTTGTTTCAGCAGGGTGCATCCCAGTAATTGCCGAAGTTAATCCACTTACATGGGAAATAGATAGTGCGTCAGTTGCTTCTATTCTTGATGATCATGAAGTGGGGGCCCTACTATTTACTAGAGTACACGGGTTCAGAAGAGACATAAATTCATTAGCAAAAATGTGTGAAGATTTGTCAATCAAATTGCTAATTGATGCAGCTGCTGCATTTCCTGCACGTAGCAATGAATATAAAATTCCAATAAATTACCTTGAAGTTTTTTCGTTTCATGCTACTAAACCACTTGGCATAGGAGAAGGAGGGGCGGTTGTCGGGCCACCCAAATTGATAAGCGAGGTAAGGAAGGCCTCAAATTTTGGATTAAGCAAACCATCATCAAAATTTGGAGATGGAATAAACGCAAAACTAGATGAGTTCGCCTCAGCACGATTAATCGCAGGCTTGCTAAAGTTTCAAGATATCGCTATAAAACGTATCGAATTCGTTGAGTCGTTGTCTAGTTTATTCCACCAAAGAGGTTCAATTCAGACAGCACGGGATACTGGAAACACTAGCTGGGCTTTTTTCCCAATAGTATTTCCATCAGAAGAAGATCTATTGTCCTTTCAAAAAGATTCACAGCCAGTTTTTTATTCCCGTAGATATTACTATCCGAGTCTAGCAAGTGGCTACACAGGCCGAACCAAGTTCTACCATGCGAACAATTTGTCAATCTCTGAAAGTTTGACTGTCAGAACTTTGTGTTTGCCGGTTCTTCCCACTATTGATCCAATACTTAAGGGCGCTTATTTCGATCAAATTTCTAAATCACTTCGAGTCATCAATTGCAAAATCGAAAAACAGTGAGAGTTTTGAAACCAAAACATTCATCTAACAAAATTAAGCACGTTTATATTGCGGTAGACGATCTGCGAATTGGCGGCATCCAACGCTTAGCAATGGATGAGGCTTATGCCTTAGTTGACATTGGGATCAAAACAAGCATTATCTGCTTTGGCCCAAAACGACATGGTGATTCTATTCTAGAACTAGACAGAGTAAGTCTGGGGCAGCTCTCTGACCTGGGAATAGACATAACTTTTCTTGATCAAGGCACAAAGATCGCAAGAGTAATTCATCTCGCTCAGTTGATTAAGTCTAAGGATATGTGTTCGGTTGTTTGCCACTCACCATCGGCTGCGGTGATGTTCCGCATTGGAAGTTTGTTAGCCAAAAGGTCTCTGAAAATTAACTTGTGGATTCACCAGTTAATTTCATTGTCAGCACCAGTTCAAAAATCAAAGAGATTGCTCTATTCGCTTTGCGCAACAAAGATTTTTTTCAGTTCGAACCAGTTTAAAATGCAGTGGGAATTAGAACCGCTCGATAAAGCGCTGCGAAAAATTTTTTTCATCAAAACACAAAACCGCTATATTTGTAGGTTAGGTGTTCACTTGCCAAGGGTGTTGAATTCAACAGAGGCATACAGTTGTGCAAATGAGACTAATCACTTTATTTTTGCATCAAGAGTAACAGCATGGAAAGGTCTTGATACATTTTTTTTCCTATCGCAATTTCATGAAGATGTTCATCCCGTGCTTATGTCCGTGAACATTAGTAATGAATTACTCAGCAAATTTGAAGGAAAAAGCAACTCAAACCACGTTATCCAATCTCGACCACCCTCATTTCTGAGAAACCTTCCCAATGCAATTCACATTTATCCGACAAACTATGGTTCTAACACTGTTTATCCACAATCAATCGGTTTGAATGTTATTGAGTTTGCTGCCTTGGGAGTCCCGAGTCTTGTGTCGAAAGAGATAGTAACTTCATACCCAGAGTTGTTTGATTGCGGATTAGTTTCTTCAGTAGATTGGAATAACCACGCGGAGGTCGAGCAAAAAATCAAACTTATGCTCGCCATTAGCCCGAATATGAGGTTAGAAAAGGCACTTTGGGTCAGAAGATACTGCTCAATAGGTTTTCACATAGAGGTGTTGATCAATTCAAGTTAAGAAGTTTCAGATAAGATTTACCTATGATTTCGATTTTAACTCCGACTCGTGGCCGTCCCGAAAATGTGCGCAGATTGGTTTCTTCTGTACTTTCAACAGCTGAACAGCCATCGGATGTAGAACTATTGTTCTATGTCGATCTCGACGATGAAACTTTCCCAAAAGATGTTCTTTCAAACCGTGTGAGGGTGATCAGGGGGCCACGAATGTGGTTGTCTATACTTCAAAATGTTTTATACTCGAGTAGTAGCGGTGAAATCATTATGTATGCAGGTGACGATTTAGTTTTTAAGACTTTCGGATGGGATACAAAAGTTCGATCAATTTTTGAAAGTTCAGATGATAAACTTTTTTTAGTTTACCCAAATGATGATGCAACACATGGTGAAAGTATGGCGATCCATGGCTTTCTCCATCGAAATTGGATCGACACAATCGGTTGTTGGGTTGCGCCCGGAAGAGGGTCTCTCTACGATTTATGGCACACGGACGTCGCTCGAAAATTAGGAAGACTTAGGTATTTGGATGATGTGGTTATCGCACATGTCCATTATCGCCAGGGTTCTGGGCAAGCAGTTTTTGATGAAACTTACAGGGTTGTGTCAGCAGCAACCCGGTCTTGGGTTCCTATGGTGACATATCGAAAACTAAAGAGAGAAAGAAGAATCGATTACATTCTTTTAAGTGAGAAAATAAAGGACCCACTAAAAACAGATTATAACTATGTTATTGCTGAATGGCTATTAAAGAACAAAACTAAATTCGGACTTGGAAGTATAGATGACCGAAGAATCAGGACATTGGGAAATTTTGAAATCGTTCCTGTAATTGTTAAAAATGTTTTCAAGTTTGCAACTGGAAAAAGGTAGTTTGAAAGAAAACATCTTAGGGAAGAGATTAGACTTTAGAGGCTAGGGTGAAATGCCCAGCTGATATTTTGAAAAGGTGAGAAATGAAAATTGTCGTTGCAGGCGGAACTGGCTTAGTCGGATCTTCCGTAGCTCGAGAATTAACGAATGCAGGACATAATGTCGTGATTGCGAACAGATCTACTGTTGATTTGCTCAATAAATCTCAGACACTTGCTTTCATTCAGGCAGCAGCACCAGATGTAGTGATCGACGCTGCTGCCCAAGTTGGAGGTATTGGAGCCAACAGTTCTTATCCTGTGGAATTTTTAGTCAACAACTTGACGATCCAGAATAATCTCATGGGTGCAGCGCATGCTGCAAATGTGGAAAGGTTTGTGTTTTTAGGTTCTAGCTGTATTTATCCAAAATCGTGTGAGCAACCAATCAAGGAAGAATTTCTTCTCACTGGACATTTAGAGGAGACGAATTCAGCATATGCAATAGCAAAAATTGCCGGGATTGAATTGGTAAATTCTTACAGAAAAGAATACGGTAGAAAGTGGGTTTCTTTAATGCCTACCAACTTATATGGACCACGCGACAATTTTGAATTGCAAAATTCACATGTTCTTCCTGCCTTGATCCGACGTTTCATTGAAGCTTCTTCAGAGAAACGTGAAGTGGAAGTTCTTTGGGGGGATGGGAGTCCATTGAGAGAATTCCTTCACGTAGATGACCTTGCTAAAGCGATTTTGCACATCCTCGAAATAGACGAAATCCATTCGCACATTAATGTTGGTAGCGGAGTAGAAATTTCGATTAGAGACCTCGCATACATGATTGCTAATTTGACAGGTTTTGATGGCGAAATCAAGTGGGATAGTTCGAAGCCTAATGGAACGCCCCGAAAAATTCTTGATTCTTCAAGAATCAATCATCTTGGTTGGAAGCACCAGATATCTCTCAAAGATGGAATTGAATCCACAATTGGATGGTACAAAGAAGCAGACCTAAAAGGAGTAATTCGCAAATGAGCCGAAAAGTTGCACTAATTACAGGCATAACTGGCCAGGATGGCTCATACCTTGCTGAATTTCTTTTAGAAAAGGGATATGAAGTCCATGGATTGATTCGTAGATCGTCAACATTTAACACTTCGAGAATTGACCACATCTATCAGGATCCACATATAGAGAGTCCAAAATTACATCTTCATTACGGTGATTTGATTGATGGTGTAGGGCTAACTAATCTGATCAGGGAAATTGAACCAACCGAAGTTTACAATCTAGGTGCCCAATCTCACGTTCAGGTTTCATTTACGATGCCGCAGTACACTGGGCAGGTAGTTGCAGTGGGAGCAGTTGGTCTATTAGAGGCAATTCGATCGGCAGGCATCAACACTCGCTTCTATCAAGCAAGCACGTCTGAATTATTTGGATCAACCCCACCTCCTCAAAATGAGGAGAGCCTCTTTAGGCCTAGAAGTCCGTATGCAGCGGCAAAACTCATGGCTTATTGGTGCACCGTAAATTATCGAGAGGGTTACGGTATGCACGCGACAAATGGAATTTTGTTTAACCATGAATCACCTAGAAGAGGTGAAACCTTCGTAACTCGAAAAATTACTCGTGCTGTGGCTGAGATTGCAAATGGCTCAAAGGAAAAACTTTTCTTGGGAAACTTAGATGCAGTTAGAGATTGGGGTTATGCGAAAGAATATGTAGAATCGATGTGGATGATGTTGCAACAAGATAAACCATCCGATTATGTTGTCGCTACGGGAGTAGGTGCCACTGTACGTGATTTTGCTAAAGCCGCTTTCGAACGCGTAGGACTGGATTGGGAAAATCATGTCTCCTTTGATGAAAAATATATACGTCCAACAGAAGTAGATGCATTAATTGGCGACCCCTCAAAGGCAATTAAGCATCTAGGCTGGAGGGCCACTACTCACTGGAAAGAATTGGCTCATTTGATGGTTGATGCCGATATCTCAGGAAAAAAGTTCAAATAAATCTTTTGGTGATTTTTTTATTGCTAGTAGGTGAATTATCGCCTCAAGAACAAATTTCTCGATTTAGAAGTTTTTGAAAGCCAAAAATCAGCTACGTCTTCCAAGGGGACCTTAGCGATCTCCTCTGAATTCCAACCAACGCGTGAAAAGTCCACTAGTTTATCCAAGAATTCCTTAACGTGAGAAGCATCGATAAATGGCAGCGCCCAGACTTCAATTACGGCCGAATCAACCTTGTCCCAAACTGAGTTGGGAATTCTTGAAAGAATTAATGCATCGTAGCCCTGAGTATCACATTTAAGCACTATAGAATCATAAAGATTCATTTCAGCCCCAAAGAATTCTTGTGAATCATAAGTCTGAACGGTCTCCGTAATAATTTCAATTATAGGTACAACTTCTGCAATCAAAGAACTATTCCCACGGTTGCTCTCTTGTTTGTAAATTTCCGTTATACCGTTGCGATCACTAAGAGCAAATTCTTTCACTGAGAAGTTAAAAAGTGAATTTGAAAAATTACTTCTAATGGCAGCTGCATGGCTTCTTACTGGTTCTATGAGTATGCAATCGTTTTGAGTTTTTGATAGATTCATCGCCTGTAGAGTTACGAGACCAGTGTTAGCCCCTATATCGACTAGTGCTACTCTCTTTTTATTCCGACCAAGACACAACCTTTTGAGTTCATTGGCTAAAAATTCACTTTCTGCAAATTCCCACTTTCCGCGTAACTTTATAAACTCATAAATCATCTTATCCTTGGGTAAGTGGATGACGGTACCTTTTGCTCCTAAGGGATAACTCTTGTTCAAAACAAGTGTAGTTATGTCATCATGCAGAAAACCTGTTTCTCGACTCCCTGATAAACGAAGTTTTTGCCCAAGAACCCTCAATAAATGGACAGTTTTGCGAAGATTCTTTATCGCTCGAAATCTTTGCAGAAACAGATTTTTCATAATCATTTGAATCAATTTCCCCCCAAACACTTCAAAAATTTACGTAAACTAGCAATGTCTTCTGCCAATCTCTTATCCCCTGCTATGGTGAAAGCGTCACCAATTTCGTAAACTCTTGATGCTTTTGAAATTCTCATCTCTAGTATTCCTCCAAAAACGCTTGGCTCGCCCATCCATCTTGGCCGTTTACCTTTTGTATTTGAGGAGTGCATACTCTCGAAGCCTTCATTGTCTGAAATTCGATTAGTTGTCAATAGTGTCTTAAGTTCTCGACGGAAGAGTAAATATTGCATTTGGTAATCCCATGTATGTGGACTGTTATTAGCAACTTTCATGAATCTATAACACCACATTTTTTTCCGATATCTGCCAAGCGATCGCCATGTTCTCGATTGAGCCAAAACTACTGCAAAGTTGTCGGGAATTTGTAATTCATACTCCTTCCAAAGGTCTCTATTTGTTGCCCATCCCCAGGCAGGAAAATATTTTGAAGTTCTCCATTTATCCGTTATGGGATTGATCTTTGTACTTGTGAAACCTGAAAACCCTGCAACAGCTCCAATATTGTCATGGGCTTTCATGATAGATAAGCCATTCAACATGTTTTCTATAAAACTGCAGGACACGACAATGTCATCCTCGATAACAATCACTTGATCATATTCATTCAAAACCTCTGAAATTGCCAAAGTAACATGGTTGGCTAGTCCTAAATTTCTATCCCGAGATATTAAACTTATGTTCATCCATGGGTGCTCAATGAGGAATTCTTTCACAATTGTAGTCATGAGATTCTGGGTTGATTTATCTGAACCGTCTATTGAAACAATGAGTGGGATGTTCACATTTCTTGACAATTCAACTAAACGGTTTTGGATAAAATCAATTCTTTTGTAACCAATCAAAAGCGCTGCAGTAGTTGGGGTATCTTCACTCACTTACATCTCCAACCAATTTTAGTCGAGCCGGACCACGCCACTCGGTGTCGTTAAGTGCACAGCAACAATTCCGTATTCACCATCATTTGTCGATGGGTCAATAAATTCAATGTCTGCACCGTTCAATCCACCCAGAATCTCTGTCTTAAACCACGAATCAGCTAGGTGATCAGTGTCAGCGATCGTAATCTTCTCAATTGCGGCAACTGCTTTTCCGTCTTGTGAAGGATGATCAGCGGTTAACCATTGGATGAAGAAAGGAAGTTCGCGAGAGTCAGTAATTTCGTTAACTCCGATTTGTTTCCACTTAAGGTCACTGCCATCTGGGCGTGTGCGATGGCCTTCGATTGCACTGCGTCCAAACTTTGCTTCAACCTTAGAAATATCTTCGGTTGCAAAAACCCAAGTTAACCAACCGCCACCTTCTTGTGCTTTTTTACTGACAGCTTTACCCCAAGGGGTTTGCTCTGTTGCTGGGTGATCTAGTGGGCAGACAACTTCGATGTATTGGTCGTTTTGAAGAGGCATTGTGAAGTTGCGCGTGCCAAAGCGTGGGTGGACTCCCCCATCAACAAAGGTG
>JACCDN010306478.1_pt1 | contig 31190 bp, 27 predicted proteins | sample 7441691 | NCBI WGS metagenome assembly JACCDN01 (sample SAMN15323439, study PRJNA562643) | freshwater metagenome | isolation source: river surface water | place: USA:Blue River Watershed | collected 2017-08-16 | reverse complement strand
ATTCACTGAACTGTACTGCTATTCCCACGCCGCGTATCTTGGTCTCACTCATAGAAAATTTTCAACAGGCTGATGGCAGTATTGCTGTTCCCGCTGTTCTTCAAAAATATTTAGGGGGAGTAGAAAAGATTGGATAGAAAAGTAGAAAAAAGTAAATAAAATAAAAATTGGGTAAAAGAAAAGGCTCGTAGTTTTCGCTACAGGCCTTTTTTGATGGTAGTGGTCCAGCCTATTTTGCTGGAACGGTACCACCAAGCTGGATGGTCTGAGTTTTGCCCCCGCGGGCATGCTCGGTCTTTGTTTGGTCTGCGTGAGATCTTTTGACCCCACGCTTGTCGTTGCGGTAATCATCCCTCGAATATGAGGGGTTACCGAGCCCTATTTGGACGCGGTGTGCGTCCTTGTACGTCCAAGCTCCGCAGCCTGAACAAAAAAGAATTGCGATGATGAGGCCAACCGCAATTGTCCCCCACCATAGATAGGTTATGTGGCGCCCCCATTTTTTTGCTTTCATTTTTTTAGTGCATTAAAGTTCAAAAATACCATACACTAATTACCTATAAAAGTAAATAGTTAAAAAGTCTCAGTCGTCTGTCGTTTCGGCCTTGCTCCGCTCTAGCTACGAGAGGGCGAGCAAGCTCAACGACCATTGGATTTTCTGGTATGATCTAAATCAAATCGCCGAAAAGTGGCATTCATACTCTAATTTATTAGTGGCCACTTTTCGGCGATACAATGGTATTGTGGCACAACATCGAATGGTTGTCTGCCGGAGGCAGACCGAAGCAACAGAAGATCACTTTTGGGTGATAAGAATTGTACTGTGGCACAGAATTTGTTGGTTGTTTGCCGGAGGCAGATCGAAACAATAGAAGACGACGTTATTTTTAAAAAACCACTTTTTGCGGTACAGTAGAGGAATTGGTTTATGCAAGAACACAAAATATCAAAAGTCTCGAAAAGAGTTCAAAAGGAAAAGGTAAGTCGTTGGCGCACAGGACTCATGCAGTATGGGGTGCTTTGTATTGTGCTCTACATACTCGCCCTTGTGGTGTCCCATCGTATTGCATGGAGCGATATGCAGGTGAGTGTTGATATACCCAAAACCATTCAGTACGAGGAATTGCGCTTGGCTATTGATGAGTTACAAGAAAGATCGCGCCTCTTGTTTTTTATTCGTCGTGATAATGCACCCCTCTTTCCTAGGAAAAATATTACAGAAGATTTGCTGGAGACATTTCCGCGTATTGCATCGTTGGATATTAAAAAAAATTGGAAAGGAATTCATTATGGTCTCACCGAGCGAAATTCTGAATATATTGCATGTATCAAAGACACGGATCTTGGTCCATGCTGGTATATGGATAGGGCGGGGATTCTTTTTGATGAGGCGCCGGCATTTTCTCCTGGTGTGTATACGACATTTATACTGGACGCAAAACCAACAAGTTTGCCCGCACGTCCTTTCGAACCAGAATTATTAGAGCAGCTCCACGCCTTTAATGCTGGTTTTGAGGCGCACTATGAGGGGAGTATAGAGTCAGTAGAAATCACTGAACGGGATATCACGATCGATGTACTCCAGCTATTTCATCAGGCAGTGCCGAGCGGTTCACAAATAGTACTCGATAAGGTTGAGTTAACGACACAGGATGGCGCTGAGGATGTTTTTAAACGCTTGGCATTGGCACGGGACAAGGGGCCCTTTTTGGCAGAGTTGCGTGCTCGCCCTACTGATTTTCTGTATTTGGATATGCGTTTTCCTGATAAGTTTTATTTTAAATTTAATGAACACTAATACACCAACAATACAATCACACAAGGGTTTTTGGGAGAAACTGAGCCGACCGAGTATGTGTATGGCGCCCATGGCAGATGTGACGGACGCTGCGTTCCGTTCTATTTTTGCAAAATATGGCAAGCCAGATGTTACATGGACAGAGTTCGTGAGTGCCGATGGATTGTTTTTACGGCCCCTAGTTCCTGGGATATCAGATCAGCCAAGAAATACATTAGAGGAAATTGCCTTACGCCACGGCATCGGCACGGATCACCCCTTGTTAAAAGATCTGATCTATACTGATGCCGAGCGACCCATTGTCGCACAGTTTTTTAGTCGCGATCCAGAACGTATGCGTCGTGCCGCTGCCTTTGCGCGCGAACTAGGTTATGATGGTATTGATATTAATATGGGTTGCCCCGCTGACGTAATCTGTCAGCAGGGTGCGGGCGCAGCCATGATAAAGGATCCAGTACGTGCCAGAGAAATTATTCAGGCGACTATTTTAGGAGCAGGAGATTTGCCTGTTTCCGTAAAAACGCGTATTGGTTATAACACGGACGAGCTGGATACTTGGCTTCCTATGCTCCTCACTAGTGGCGTTGCTGTCATTACCCTCCATGCGCGTACCCGCAAAGAAATGTCCAAGGTTCCCGCCGACTGGTCAGCGATTACCCGTGCCGTTACTATGCGGAATAATCTCAATCCAGAGGTGTTGATTATTGGTAATGGTGATGTCAGTTCTCTGGCAGAAGGACACGCGCGCGTACAAAAAACCGGCTGCGATGGTGTGATGATTGGTAGGGGAATTTTTGGGAATCCATGGCTTTTTAATGAAAGGGTTAAGAAAGAAGATCTCCCCATAGCAACAGTTTTAGAAGTACTACAAGAACATACAAAGCTTTACGAAGAAATCTTGGGTACAACAAAAAGCTTTGCCCTCATGAAAAAGCATTTTAAATCATATCTGAGTATTTTTCCCGAAACCAAAGAGCTCCGTACAGAACTCATAGAAAACGGCAATTCATATACAGCAGTGCAAGAAATTATTGCGCGGTATCGTTTTTAGAGTAAGGCTCTGTATAGATAAACTTTTCATAACCATTTTCCTCGACCTCTACTTTCCACTCCTCGACAAACCATTCTGGCCCATCGCGATAGGTGCTATACACCGTTTGTGTTTTTGTGTCTGTGGTGGGATTGGAAACAAAAGAAAGTTCCTCAATGGCTTCATACTGCGCGATCATAACATCCAGATCTCGTGCAAGTACGGGGCTACAGCGATAGTACGTGTAGTACATATTAACGCCACTATATCCAACCCCCGCAAGGAGTCCGATATCAGGACACCCATCAAAGGTAACATCTTCAAAAAGGAGGACATTTTCTCGGGAAAGTATAGGACCTACAGAGCTTTCTAAAAATCCATTACTTGTAGGTATGGATTCGCGCAGCATCTGGGCAATGTCTTCGTTGAAATATAATTCTTGTCGTGAGCCGCCTTCGTTAGTTTGTGTGTTATAAAAATAGGGCACGACACTGTCTGCATAGACCTCGAAAACAACGTTATGCTCGGGCACGTCATATGAAAATAAAAATTCATGGGGATTTCTGGCAAGGGGTTCTGTTTCTGTAGGAGGGTTTTCTTGTATGGTTGGTTGCGTTGATCGAGCAACTTTTTTGAGTATAAAGAGTGCGATTGATAAAATTATGATAATAAAAATAAGAACGTAGTTTATAAAGAGGGCAATATCCTTTTGTGATGGATTCATATGCGGTTAAGTATAGGATACGTGGCGTCCCATCAAAACTATGTACTTTTCTATTTTTATGGTATAATAGTAATATTAGTAATTTACACAGCTATTGTAGCTATATTTTATATGTCTTCATTTGAATTTGAAAAGTCTTTGGGAAGAGTAAAGAAAGCTGTTGTCGGGGCTGCCCTTATTGCAGGTCTTACTGGTACTGCTGAGAGTGTGGAGGCGCAGACAACAGGAAATATTACTGAAACTCATATGGGGGCGGATAGTTTAATGCATAAAACACAGTATGAAAAAAATAAAAAAGATATCGAATCATTGGTTGAATCCTTAAAAGAATTTGCATATAATCATAATAAATTTTTTTCTGAGATACATAAACTAGAGGGTTTACTTTATAGTTTAGAGCAAAGACCACACACCGACGAAGAAATAATAAAGGTGAGTGAAGATCTTCGAGAGGCAAAACGTAACACTAGGAGTATGATTCAAAATGAAGTTGATGATATTAATGCAAAATTTCAAGCCATTGATCCAGATTTACAAAAGTACCTGCCCACTAAATGGTTGAGTACAAATCCAGCTGACCCCGAAAATCCCAATGATTATGATGCAAGTGCAATAACATTTGATGTCATACCTCAAGTTCGGGAAGCTGTTAGACATGCGCATGATAATTATAAAAAAGGTTTAAGCAATATGGGTAAGAATTTTACTAATACTAATACGACTGTTGCAGACAGTGCTCAATTAAATATAGAACAGGCTAAGCTGCGCGTCGATAGTAATGCGACTAATACACTTGTTTTGGACGGTACACATTTTATTAAAAATATCGAACCCGAAAAACATGACGCAGAGCTGCAAAAAGCTAAAGTTATTTGGGCAGGTGGATACGAAGGAAGCTATAGAAATGAAAATTACTCTAAACTGCTTGAATTTTTGAATAAGTACAAAGAGGAACCTAAATATATTAAGCATGGTATAGAGCGTTTGCAAAGCGAAGAAGGGCTTTCTAGAGATATAAAAGATAAAGAAAGCCTAAAGGAACACTTGGAAGGAAAAGTAAGAGAAGCTCAGACAGAAAAACTAACAACACTTATTGAGGATGCACTAAATACAAAGGATATTATGAAAAAAAGAGAATATAGAAAGACTATACTTCCATTGCTTAATAATTATCACGATGGAAAACCCATATCGGAAGAAGCTTTAGAAAAGATAGTTCCTCTTAAACGTATCAAAAGTGAACTTGATAAAGATGGTTTAAATATTAATCTTGATAAGAGAACAGGTTATTGGGCGGCAATATAAAAAGTTAACCAATGTGCTCCTTTCTGCTATACTATCTCCATGTCTCGTGATGTAGAAAAAAGCGAAGCCATTCAAAAATCATATATCGCTCTATACCGTAAATATCGTCCACGGAGCTTTGATGAGGTTGTCGGACAGGATCATGTGGTATCCGTACTTCGTGGTGCACTGAATAAAAAAGAACTCGGTCATGCCTATTTATTCTACGGATCTCGTGGTATTGGTAAAACCAGCATCGCACGTATTTTTGCCCGTGAAATAGGATGTAGTCCCGAAGATATCTATGAAATTGACGGCGCAAGTAATCGCAAGATAGAGGATGTACGCGCGCTCCGTGAAGCGGTACAGACCTTGCCCTTTACCTCGCCCTATAAAGTCTACATCATTGACGAGGTACACATGCTCACCAAGGACGCATTCAATGCGTTGCTTAAAACATTGGAAGAGCCACCAGCGCATGTGATATTTATGTTAGCGACCACAGAAAAAGAAAAATTACCCGATACGATTATTTCACGTTGTCAGGTGTTTACTTTGCGCAAGCCCAGCATGAAATCCCTCATGCAGGTAATCGAACATGTCGCACAGGTAGAAAAAGTTACCATTGCCCCTGAATCTGTGGAGCTTATTGCCCTTTTGGGTGACGGATCATTTCGCGATACGCTAGGAATTTTACAAAAAGTCATAAGTGTTTCTACTGACACCGTACTTGCCCATAGTGAGGTAGAGCGTGTAACAGGCGCCCCATCCTCAGCCATGATTCATGATTTTATTACAGCACTTGCAACAGGGGATAGTGAAACAGCATTGCAACAGGTGTATGCGTGCAGTGCCTCGTCAATAGAAATGCCGGTATTTATCACGCGCGTACTACATACGTTGCGCAATATTTTGCTTGCACGATTTAATACGCACAAGCGCAAAGAGCTCTCAGAGTCGCTCTCAGAGGGTGAATGGCAGTTTGTTTCAGCCATGATTGGTCCAGCCGGCGTACACTTGAATGCAGAGCTCCTTTCCTTATTATTAGGGGTTTCTTTGCAGACACGACAGGCAACGATTCCGGAATTACCACTGGAACTTGCACTCATGAGGTTTTTGAGCCAGAATAGGGGAGAAGAGGTAAAAAAATAGTTTTTTAAACGGTAGTTAAAAGTTAATTATTTGCCAGATCGTCTAATGGTAGGACTCCAGGTTTTGGTCCTGGGTATCTAGGTTCGAATCCTAGTCTGGCAACAAACAAGAGCGTAGTTCGTGCGCTCGAGTCACGTAGAATAGAGTAGATTTAGGATCAGAAGAGAATTCTGGGGTATTTTGAATATGTGCCTGAAAAAGATATACTGATCTAATGAAAAGAATAAGATTGACAGCAGATTGCCCTGGGTATTTGAAGGTTTGGGAGATAGAAGAAGAACTTCTAGACTTCTCTACGATTTTGAGCGATAAATACGGTTCGATTGACTTCGAATTTTGGTTTTGTTTTAGAGTATTGAAAAATGATGCAATAGCCTCTGGTTGGAAATCAAAAGTGGCATATTATAAAAAGGACGAGGCGCTTTCCTTCGATGTCGTTATGCCCGAATCCGAGTTTGCTTTATATAAAAAAGAAAAAAATAAACAAAAACAAATTATTGGCAAATATTTCTTTCCATATTTTGAAGAAAGTATAAGGAGATATTCTAAGAGGCTGCCTTCACTACAAAATCTTTCTGATAGTTTGATAGAGGACATGAGGCTGTTTCTGGTTGAGAGGAAATGGTTGTAAGATTTATGATTTAGGAAATTTTCGTGACACTTTGTTCACGGGTTTCTCGAGAAAGATATCTGGCAACAAACAAGAGCGTAGTTCGTGCGCTCGAGTCACGTAGAATAGAGTAGATTTAGGATCAGAAGAGAATTCTGGGGTATTTTCAGTATGTAGACAAAAAAGCTATACTCACCCGCATCAAACTCTTTCTCTCATCACTATCTATATCAGAAGAACAAAAAGCAGATTTTCTGAACTTGGTCGGTAAACCTCTTCATGAAATATCTTTTGTATTGATAGAAAATGCTGCTGTGTTATTTCATAGTAAAGTGTTCCAAATCGTCCATCATCTTTGCTCTAATTTCTGATGGTTTACCTGTTGTATTCCATGTTAACAATTGAGCGACTATTTCAAGTCGTTTCATTGCATTTAATGCCATTCTTTTTAATTCGTTATCAATGTGCCCTGTTATTTTGATCTGCGCAAAAGCGGTCGCATAAGTTACCATATCACTTTGAATTAGGTTCATTTCATCTGTTTTGAGCAACTCTTCAATGTTGTGAAGAGAAATATCATTTGCGGGAATATAGGTCATATCCCAATATTCTTCTATAAGTTTTTTAGGAAAAGTTATAAAGTCAAATTTTTTACCTTTTCGCAAATCTTCTTCTATTTGAGCCAGGGTATCTGAACCCTCATCACTTCCAAAAGGGGCTTCTTCATCTCCGCAGTCAAAATAAAAATCATTAGTAAAGTTCTCACGAAATCTTGGATGCGATGTTAACGCATGAAGTCCAATTTCTTGATCATCAAAATAAAAGCAATTATTTGCTTCAAAATCTGGGAAAAGGCAGTACCCTTTTTTTGTTTTAGAGCTAATAAGCTTATCGGCTTCTTTTTCACATTCTTTGGTACTATCGAATTCTTTGATTTGAAACTTACCAATCGTGCCAGTTTTCCCATAATTAACAAGAAGATTGGATTCTATATATTCAATCCGCCAAAATTTATCACTTTTGTTGTCATTGTAACGATATTCTTTCATATTTAACTTTCCCAGCTTAAGCCGTCTAAATTTCCGTTTTCGTCTGTATTTACTACTACTAACTGGTCAGTCAAATCTTTATTAATTGAATAATCGAAAACCGCGAAACAAGAAGTATCATGTTTGTCGTCTGGATAAAGTCCAACTCTAGTCAAGTGCAGTTTTGCCAAAAGAGCATGTTCTTTGTCAGTATTGTCGGTTGAAATGCCGATTTGTTCCAAAAATTCCTCACCTTCTTCAATATGAAATGTTATGTATTCTTTTACTGTATCTCCATTTTCATCGTTAAAGTCACTTTTAATATAGCCTTGGTTTTGTTTATCAAAATTCTCTATATTTTCAATAAAGTTTTTTATTTTATCGAATATTACTATATCGACTGATTTGTTTTCAAAATTTAGGTCGATTTGAATTTTTTTTCCGTTAAGTTCAACATCGATACAATAATACTCGTCTAGATTTTCAGTTTGTAATTTTCCGAAATGGGGTAATGTGTATTCTGTCATTTTTTTAGTGTTAGTTGATAATTTGGTTGCGCTTGTCTAAAATGACGCACAACACTTGGATTGTCGAAAAGTTCGACCTAACCAAGCTCTCTAGAAAAAATTTAATGTTTTATTTTATGATCGTTCATATATATTATACACAAGAAGTTATTTTACAAAAGCGGATAATCTTAATTTGTTTTTGAAGGATTATCACTTTTTGTAAGTGCACGAGTCTCGTCCCTATCGTATGATAGGGAATAGCTAAACGAGCTTTATGGGGTAATGAACCCTACGGTTCGAGCACGAGTATCTCAACAAACAAGAGCGTAGTTCGTGCGCTTGGGTCACATACAAATAGATATCTTTTGTGATATAATGCAGTGACTATTATTCTAAACAAAAAATCTGCTATAATTATTACATTATGAAAAAAATCATTTCCGCTCTTGCTATTATAGGTTTCTTAATGTGTGTGCTGGCTGTTTACAGTGTGTCTGCTGATAGTGTTGTTACTACTATTCTCGTTGGAGACAGTCCTTATGGTGAACTGATCGTTAATGATGAGCTTTATGTAACGAATCTGGGTGATGACACAGTATCTGTGATTGATACATCAACGCATACTATTACTGATGTAATACCAGTAGGAGATGTTCCATATTCAATGGTCTACGTTCATAATAAAATCTACACGATCAATTTTTTTGGTGACAGTGTGTCGGTTATTAATCCAACAACTAAGACAGTTATCGCGACCATTAGTGCAGGGAATGCACCCTATGTAATTGGTACTGATGGATTAGATCAGGTCATAATTCTCAATTATTTTGATGATGTTATTACTATTATTGACCCTGTTACAGATACGGTTACAGATACCGTAAGTGTTGGAGCCAATCCCTATGCTTTTACGAGTATTGGTACATATATCTATGTTGCAAATGAGGGCGATAGTACGGTAACGGTGATCGACAGCACAACAAATACTATTGTCGATACTGTTCCTGTGGGCGTATATCCTCGCAGTGCTATTGCTGTGGGTGATAAGGTATATATAGGAAATAGTGCTGATGATACGGTATCTGTTATTGATACAGCGAATTCGAATTCAGTCACAACAATTTCCGTTGGCGATTTTCCTTTCTATTTTATTGCTAATGACGATCTTCTGTATGTACTCGACTTCAATACGGGGATGGTTTCTGTGATTGATACTGGTACCGATACGGTGATTGAAACTCTTTCTGTTGGCTCAGCTCCTCAGATGGGCATGGCATATGATGATAAAATATATGTTCTCAATCGTGATGATGACACTGTTTCTGTGATTGATACTCGTAATAATAATGCAATAGAGACAATTTCCGTTGGCGATTTTCCTTTTGGAATTGTAGAGCATAATGGATCTATCTATATCAATAATATGTTTTCCAATACTATTTCTGTTATAGAGTCCAATCGTATAAGTGAGACTACTTCGAGAAGAAGTTCTTCAGTGGGGCGATCGCGTGTTTTTCTTATCTGTCAACTTTCTTCTCTCATGATGAAACCTAGTTTTTGTATACAATAGAGAGTAGTTAATAATAGTTTTTATATTTTTTACAACGTATATCTATACCAAAGGACTATCACTTTTTGAAGCACACGAGTCTCGTCGCTATGATATGATAGAGAATAGCTAAATGGAACCTTACCCAGTAATGAACCCAACGGTTCCAGTACGAGTATCTCAACAAAAATAAGTATCCCGACGCGATGAGTGTTGGGATACTTATTTTTGTAGACTACAGACAGGATGAGAAGGGCGGAGGTGGTATACAAGACGAGCGAAGCGAGTGATTGTCGCCGAGCCGGGGTCGCGGGTCGAAAGTATAACGGAGCGTAGCGAAGTATATATTTTCAGAACGTGTGACCGAATCCTAGTCTGGCAACAAGTTAGAAAAGCATCGAAGTACCTAGAGGTGTCATATTAAACTTTCTCGGCAACGATTCCATTAAGACGGGGCTTTTGTTTTTACAAAACCCATATTTAATGTTTTTATATATTATTTACCTTGTGGGTAAATAATATTTGCGATATCATACTGGCAATGCTATTATGAAATTGAGCTACAAAAATGACAAAGAAGAGGCTCTATATCGAACTGAGAAATCCCTTTCTGTTGTTTATGGAGCTCAAAGGGCTAGGAAGATTATTCAGCGGTTAGGAGAAATTGAGGCCGCTGATAATCCTCAAAAACTCCCCAAAAGCGCCAGATTCCACGAGCACACAGGAAGGAGAAAGGGTTTATTCTCAGTCGATGTTGGTCAGCCCCATAGGCTTATATTCCTACCAACCTGCGAATATACAAGTTGGGTCGAAATCACAAGTGTTCAAGTTTTCGAGGTCGTGGATCCTCATTAAAATATTATGGTTACAAAACTTTCATACAATCCAGACATCGCAATACACCCAGGAGAGTCACTCAAGGATGAACTTGGTTTTTTAAATTTAACACAAGTTGATCTTGCCAAAAGAACTGGTTTAAGCGAGAAGCACATAAGCCAAATTATTAATGGTCAGGATCCTATTACACCTGATACTGCCCTTAAGCTTGAGAGAGCTATTGGAACTCCGGCTGAGTTTTGGAATAACCTTCAAAAAAACTACGAACTAAACTGTGCGCGTATTTCAGTTGAAGATAAAATGGCTGCTGAAATTGAAGAAGCAAAAAAATTCAATTGTTATTCAGAGCTTGTTTCAATTGGATGTATTGAGAAAGTAACAGATTGGAAAACTAAGGCTGAAAATTTACTAAAGTTTTTTGGAGTTGATTCACTTCTGTATGTTCAAAGAACAGAAGAAATTGCCTTTAGACAAACCCCTGGAAAATTTGATGAACGCTCACTTGCAGCTTGGCTTAGATGTGGAGAGCTTGAAGCCAACAATATTCAAACCGAAACATTTGATAAGAAAAGAGTAAAAGAAATAATTCCTGAAATCAGAAAATTAACTACTAGTCCAGTTGGATTTGGTAAAAAATTACAAGAATTATGCGCATCAGCTGGTATTGCTGTTGTCTACACTCCCTATTTCAAGAATACAAAAGTTAGTGGATCAGCAAGATGGATTGGGGGCAAAGCGGTTGTACAACTCAATACAAAGGGCTCTTACGGCGATATATTCTGGTTTACGTTCTTTCACGAATTAGGTCATATTTTATTGCACGGAGTTAAAGAAAGATTTGTTGATTACACAGGTAAGACAATTAACGATAAAGAAAAAGAAGCAAATGAATTTTCTGCAAACACATTAATTCCTCCAACGGATTATCAAGTTTTTCTCAAGAATCGTCCAGTAACTAAAGCTGGGGTTATTTCGTTCGCTCAGTCGATCGAGGTTGATCCTGGTATTGTGTTTGGTCGTTTAGGCCACGACAATATTGCGCAGTGGAGACAGATTGCTGGCGCAAGAGGAAGGCTGATGATCAAGCCGTAATATGAAATTTAAATCATTCCAAATTAAAAATTATAAATCAATTATCGATACCGGGGAGGTTGCTCTTTCTGGTCACGATAATATTACCGTCTTCGCTGGTCAGAATGAGTCAGGAAAGAGTTCTATATTAGAAGCTCTGAATTCATTTGAGACGGGTAATTTTGATGTGGATTCAAAGCCTTTCACCACTACAGGTAAGCTTATGCAGAGTGTGAGTTGTACATTTCAAGTTGATGACAGTAAATTGTTGCTCGAGCAACTGACTCAGGGAATGAGGTACGAATATGAACCAGAGATTGACGAAGGAGATCCAATCTTTGATGATAACATGATAAAGACTATCAAGGAATTCAAATTAACTCGCATTTATCCAAATACTGCTGGAGAATCAGAACTTAAAATAACAGCAGATGTTTTTGAAATTGTGAAAGCTGCTATTCTCGAACAGGAAGTCGAAGAAAATATAACTAAAGATGATGGAACGATTGAGAAAAAGATCAATAAAGAAAAGGTTATTGATCTTGGAGATGATAATGCCAATTTAGCGTCTATTTTCTGGGCTAACGTTGCGCCGAAGATAATACTCTTTAATGACTTCTGCGATCTTTTACCAGATCGAATAACTCTCGCCGATCTTAAGACAAAGAAGACTGATGTGAAGGGTTATCGAGCCGTAAAAAATCTTGAGGAGATACTCAAGTTAAACTTTGTCGATTTGTATGAAAAAGATGATCTAGAGCGTGAGGCTATTCGTGACGAGCATAACAATACAATTTCCGTTGATTTTCAAAAGGCATGGGGACAAAAAATACATAACGATAACAAGATCGAAGTTAAATACGATTTTGAAAAAAGAGATACTGACGATACTTCATATGTTAACTTCTATACTGAAACTCGCGATCGTCAGAAGCTTAAACCTCATCAGAGAAGTAAGGGGCTGATTTGGTTTCTTTCATTTTGGATAGAATTAAATGCTCAAAATTCGAATGATCAACAACTTATTCTTCTCGCGGATGAACCTGGATTATATCTGCATGTAAAAGCCCAAGCGGACATTCTTAAATTATTTAAAAAGTTATCTGGAGAAGGTCACCAAATCCTTTACACCACACATTCTCCAAATCTTATTGAATCTGAAAAACTTAATCGGATCAAGTTAGTCCTAAACGATCCTAGGGAAGGGACCATACTTGAATCTGTAACGACTTCTAAAATTGATACACAGAATAAGCGAGACGCTCTTCAGCCAGTTGCGAATGCGATTGGATTTTCGGTGAGTGATTTTGCTTTATCAAGCCCTAAGAATGTAATACTGGAAGGTGTGTCTGACCATTTCTATTATCTAGGAATGAGAAAAATTCTCGGACGAAAAGAAGGATACGCGTTTGTTCCTGGTATAGGGGTAAGAAAGCAGAATGCCCTTGTTTCATTCTGTGTTGGATATGGCATAGATTGGGTTGCTGTCTTCGATGATGATTCAACTAGAGGGTCTGACTCACAAAAGACTTTTGCCGATATAAAAGAAAATTTATTCGATGGTGATAATATTACCGCTGAATTGAAAATGCACATAACCGTAGGCGTCTCAAGTGTAGAGAACATGTTTACTATTGATGATATGAAGCTTATAGACGATAAGATTGCAGTAAAAACAGATGCTTCGAAATTAGTTGGTGATAAACGAAAGATTGTATTTGCTAAATCTTTTTATGAAAAGGTTGAAAGTAATCAAATCACTAAGAAAAAGCTGAATACAAAAACTATTGATAACTTTAATAAAGTGTTTGATTGGATAGAGACAAATCTAGGTTTATAGTGTTTTAGAAAAACACCCTCTTTTCTTTTAATAAAATTTTGCCCTTCAAACACGTCAGCAAATTTTCCTCTTTGTTTTCATAGTTATATGAACAACACGGTAATCTATTTATTATCTCCACGAGAGGTTTTGATTGGCGTTTATTTTGATCTACAACGACTACTAAACAGTACGTGCCAAGTGTGCTATAATTATGGGTAGATGTATTTTTATGATAAATGAATTCAAACAATTTTTACTACGTGGGAATGTTGTCGATCTTGCTGTTGGTGTAGTAGTGGGCGCTGCCTTTGGCACTATCGTGAGTGCGCTGGTGTCAGATTTTCTTACCCCCTTTATTGCAGCGATTGTAAAGGTGCCAGATTTTAGCGGGCTTATGTTCACGGTTAATGGTAGTCAGTTTATGTACGGTCATTTTATTAATGCGCTGATTTCATTTATTCTCGTTGCGGGGTCAGTATTTTTCTTTGTAGTGAAACCTATGAATATATTAATCGCGCGTACGAAAAAATCCGAAACTGCGGCTGACCCGATAACCAAAAAGTGTGGTGAATGTTGCAGCGAAATTCCCCTTGCGGCTAAACGTTGCGCATATTGTGCGCAAATTGCTGTATAATCTTTTTAATAAGCATACTATATTATGACAAATACACTTATTGCTTGTATCGCGGGTATGATCATTGTCGGGCTTTGGACTGCTTGGGGATTTTTTGGTTCTCGTGTTGAGCACACAGATTATACTGTAGTGAAAAAAATGAATGGATATGAAATACGAGAGTATCCAGCGCATATTGTCGCACAGACGACCCTAGAGGGTTCTCTGAGTGAGTCGATGAATAGCGGTTTTAGTATTGTTGCGAGATATATTTTTGGTGGGAACACTAAAAAAGAAAGTATAGCAATGACGGCTCCTGTCGTCGCACAGAGTAATGCCCATGAAAAAGTATCAGAACCCATAACAATGACGGCTCCTGTCGTGGCAACAACTGAGGGTGGTTCGCACACGATATCTTTTGGTATGCCTCGATCATATACACTGGAAACATTACCAACTCCAAATGATCCCAGAGTACGCATTGTTATGATTCCCACAAAGAACTATGCAGCACTACGATTTTCTGGGTATCGATCAGATGCGCGGATAAAAAAGATGCAGGAAAGATTAAACACCCTGCTCGCCCGTGATGGCGTAGCAACAGAAGAGGGGACTGCATACGCTGGATATAATGCACCGGGAACTCCGCCGTGGATGAACCGTAATGAAGTCTTAAGGGCAATAACTTTATGAATTATTTTCTCATACTCGGCGTAGTACTCTTTGTATACATGAACATGTGGTTCATGCTTTCTTTAATCAAAAAAAGAAATGACGTCGCCGATGTTGCGTGGGGGTTGGGATTTGTCCTTATGACATGGGCCTCTTTTCTTCTTTCTGAAAATTTTAGTGTGCGAGGAATATTGGTAGGAGTATTGGTAAGTATCTGGGGTGTGCGCTTGGCGTTACATATTCATGCAAGAAATAAAGGCAAGACAGAAGACTACCGCTATCTCGCATGGAGGAAGGAGTGGGGCAAGTGGTTCTATATCCGTTCATATGTTCAGGTGTATCTTCTACAGGGCGCGTTTTTGTTTTTGATTGTTTTGCCGGTATTGCTTATCAATAAAAATTCAGAAATAGGCTTTCGGCTACTGGATCTGTTGGGTATAGCGGTCTGGCTCGTTGGATTTTATTTCGAGGCCGTGGGCGATGCACAGCTTGCACGATTTATTAAAAATCCAGAGAACAAGGGAAAGATAATGCAGAGTGGGTTATGGGCATATACGCGACATCCAAATTATTTTGGTGAAGTAGTGCAGTGGTGGGGCATCTGGCTAATCGCCCTGTCTGTTTCAGGTGGGTGGGTCGGCATTGTTGGATCTATTACGATTACTTTTTTAATTTTAAAAGTTTCTGGTATCCCCATGCTCGAAAAGAAAATGGCAGAGAATCCAGATTTTGCTGAGTATAAAAAGAAAACAAGTATGTTTATTCCAATGCCCAGAAAGTAAAGTTTTTGTCAGTAATTCAGATATGTTCGGAGCCTCTATGTAAGTCCCTTAATAAAAACTGACTAGTGAGAAGGCCCCCTCCTTCGGAGGGGGCGAACTACCGCAGGTAGTTGGGGGAGGTCTTTTTAATCATAAAAAAATCAGTATTCAAATAAATCTTTGTTGAAGAAAACCACAAAGTACGCTATGGTAGAAATATATGCAGTACACTACTTCAAAGATATCTACTCGGGTGATTTTTTCTCTTGTCGTTTTTTTATTCATGTTTAGTATGATTCGCATACCTACGGCGCAGGCTTGTTTGTGTAATCCACCAGGTAGTCCGAGAATTGAAATAAAAAAATCAGATGCCGTATTTACTGGAAAGGTTAAAAGTATAGAAACAAATACTGTAGAAAGTGAACTATGGGGAGAAATTGCTATTAAAAGCGTTGTATTTGAAGTTGAAAGATCGTGGAAAAATATTTCATCACGCGAAGTAACTATTACAACTCCAAAAGATGATGCTGTGTGTGGTTATAATTTTTTGGTTGATGAAAGCTATCTAGTTTATGCGTTCAAAAGTAATGAAGACGGTACTCTGATTGCAAGTTTGTGCAGCCGGACCAACTTCTTGGCAGGTGCGCAAGAAGATATTAATAAGCTTGGTGATGGAGTACTTATTACATATACAGGTTTGGTGCAAGAAAAATCATCGCAAAACAGTGCAATACTATTTACAGCGCTTGGGATAGTTATTGCGAGTGGGGTTTTCATGATTATGAGGAAGAGAGTGAAAAATAAAAATTTCAAAGTAAAATAGAATGCCACTTTTCGGCGATATAATTTTACTGCGCCACATAATCCAACGGTTGCTGAGCTTGTCGAAGCAACAGTAGAAGTCCCCTTTTTGGGAGGGGACGCGCCGATAGGCGAGGGGAGGTCTTTAAAATAAAAAAAGAACCCCCACAGTGTATCGCGGGGGTCTGGTGTCGTTGGGGGGGTTTTTCAGAACCCAAACCGAATAAAAAGGATGATAATGCGCCGGAGACTTAAAAATATACATCAAAATATTTCGCTATAAAAGTCAATATAACCACCAACTCGCAAAAACACTATACTTTCCCCATGCAAAAGTTTAAACTCACTTCATCATATGAACCCTCAGGTGATCAACCCGAGGCTATTAAAAAATTACTGGAAGGCATTGATAAGGGTTACGATTTTCAAACACTCCTCGGTGTAACAGGGTCGGGGAAGACCTTCACGGCGGCAAATATTATTCAGGCATTACAGAAACCAACACTCGTCATCGCCCACAACAAAACACTCGCGGCACAGCTTGCCCAAGAGTATCAAGATTTCTTTCCCGATGCTGCGGTGCATTACTTTGTTTCATATTACGATTACTACCAACCCGAGGCATATATGCCCGTAACAGATACGTATATAGAAAAAGACGCACAGATTAACGAGGAAATTGATAGACTCCGCCATGCTTCGACGCAGGCATTGCTTACCCGTTCTGACGTCATTATTGTTGCGTCGGTTTCGTGTATTTATGGACTGGGATCGCCGCAGGAATATCGCGACATGCATATGATTATGCGGGTAGGCGAGCGCGCATCAAAGCGTGAGCTGTTGGAAAAACTCATCAGCATACATTACGAACGCACGAATGCCGATCTGAAGCCAGGAACCTTTCGTTCGATTGGGAATAAAATAGAAATCATGCCCATATCAGAAAAAACTATTTTTGCGGTGTCTCTGATGGGTTCATCTATTACACAGATTTTACATATTAATCCTATTACCTCTCATATTGTTGATGAGCCAGCGGAGGTGTTTCTTTTCCCTGCGAAGCACTTTATTACTGATATACACAAAAAAGAAAAAGCATTAAAAGCAATAGAAGAAGAGCTAGAACAGCAACTCGCTCTATTCGATACAGAAGGAAAGTTATTAGAGGCAGAGCGTTTGAAGCGTCGCACCCGTTATGATCTCGCCATGATTCGTGAAATGGGATATTGCAATGGTATAGAAAATTATTCACGACACTTGTCTCAAAAGCTCTCAGGCGAGCCACCGGAAACACTGCTTTCTTATTTTCCAAAAACGGCTGAGGGCAAGCCTGATTTCTTGACTATTATTGATGAATCGCATGTGACGGTACCCCAAATTGGGGGCATGTATAATGGAGATCAGGCACGTAAAAGTACGCTGGTAGAGCATGGTTTTCGGTTACCCAGCGCCAAGGATAATCGACCGCTTCGCTTTGAAGAATTTATACAGCGCATTGGTCAGACTATTTTTACTACCGCGACGCCATCAAAATATGAGCATGCACAGAGTAAACAAATAGTAGAGCAAATTATACGTCCCACAGGACTGGTCGATCCAGAAATTACCGTGTTGCCGGTTACGGCGGAGAGTTCTAATACCAAACCCCTCAGTCCTTCGGACAGCTCCCCTTTAAAAAAGGTGAGCACCAAAACTTTAATTGTGGAGTCCCCCTCTATGGGAGGGGGTAGGGGCCTTGCTCCGCTGAAGCTACGCGAAGGCGAGGGAGGCTTAGAAGACCAACTCATCAGCATATCCCAAATTCCTGGTTATCCAGGACAAATTCAACACTTCATTAGTGACGCTATCGAAGAAATTAAAAAGGGTGGGCGTGTTCTCGCCACAACTCTTACCAAAAAGATGGCAGAAGATCTCACTAGTTATTTAAAAGATCGTGATATGCGTGTGGAGTATGTACACAGCGATGTTGATACACTTGATCGTATTAAAATTTTGACAAGTTTGCGTAAGGGGGAGTTCGATTGTTTGGTAGGGGTGAACTTGCTCCGTGAAGGACTCGATCTTCCGGAGGTGCGCTTGGTTGCAGTGTTAGATGCTGATAAAGAAGGGTTTTTGCGTTCTGACACAGCGCTGATACAAACCATCGGGCGCGCAGCGCGTAATGTGGATGGGCGCGTAACGCTCTATGCTGACAGAATTACAGGCTCTATGCAGCGAGCAATACAGGAAACCAATCGTCGTCGGGCCAAGCAACTTGCCTATAATGCAGAGCACGGTATTACCCCTCAGTCTATTCAGAAGTCTATAAAAGATATTACCGAGCAATTACAATCAGAGCATGAACGCGCCGTGGGCAAAGAAATACAGCTCGATATGGATGCTTTTGGAGGTGATATAAAAAAAGTGTTACAGTATAAAAAAGAGCAAATGCATGAGGCAGTAAAAACACTTGATTTTGAAACGGCAGCCTTGATTCGCGATGAGATGAAGTTTTTGGAGGAGAAGCTTGGCGAGGGTGGGGTTGGGATAAAGAAGAAAAAGAAAAAATAATTTTTTATATTTTTGTTGTATACTGCAGGGATGAATTTCTATGAAAAAAACCACACCTACAAATAAAAAGTCAGCAGGAGAGCATTTTCACGTTGGTACTGAAAAAATATTGGTAAAGGGTGCGCGCACGCATAACTTGAAAAATATCAGTGTAGAAATGCCACGCAACACCATGATTGCTATCACGGGGCTTTCGGGTTCGGGTAAGTCATCGCTTGCCTTCGATACTATCTTTGCCGAGGGACAACGACGCTATGTTGAATCCCTTTCTGCCTATGCGCGACAGTTCCTTTCCCAAATGCCTAAACCCGATGTTGATGAAATTACAGGACTCTCACCTGCAATTTCTATTGATCAGAAATCTGGGTCACGCAATCCGCGTTCTACGATTGCTACAATGACCGAAATTTATGATTATTTGCGTGTGTTGTATGCCCGTGTTGGTCGTCCCTACAGTCCTATTTCTGGTGCAGAAATTAAAAAAATGACCAATGATCAGATTATGAGTTTTGTGCAGGATAAGATACAAGAGTTTTCACGCAAACAGGAAAAAACAAACACACAAAAAGAAGTCATGGGGGTTCATTGGAATGAGGCGATGATACAGGTATATGCGCCAGTGGTGCGAGGGCGGAAGGGCGAATATTATCAAATGTTGTACGACGCCCTCACTGCTGGTTACACTTATGCACGTATTGATGGCGTGATAAAAAATTTGCGCGATCAAGTGGTTCTCGTAAAAAATAAAAAACACGACATTGATTTATTAGTAGACGAATTTTCGGTACATGAATTTTATGATAATGCGACTGATTTTACGATGCGTTTGTCCGAGGCGGTGGAACGCGCTGTTGCAGAATCAGAGGGTCTCATTCGTGTGGTTTTTGGTGGTACCGCTGCAACGAATTCTAGTCCTGCTAAGAAAAAAGCCAGCTCATCTGATGCGGTAGATACAGAAGAATTTCTGTTGTCAGCAAAGCTCGTATCACCCGAGGATGGTTTTGCGTTTCCTGAAATTGAACCACGCATGTTCTCGTTTAACAGTCCCTATGGGGCGTGTGACGCATGTAAGGGTCTCGGTACCAAGCATCTTTTTGGTAATGAACGCGACGATCAATGTACGGTATGTCAGGGATCACGTTTACGACGCGAGGCGGGTTTCGTGCTCTTGGGTGATGAAAAACTTGCTACTGCTTTTGCAGAAAAAATAGAAAATATTTCCACTTCTGTTCCCAGTGATTTTCTTGACGGTAATGGGATTCTAAAAAAGAATTCTGAATTTACACGCAAGGGGTTAAATATTTATGAGTTTGTACAGATGTCTATTGCTGATGCGCATGACTTCATCATGTCACTTGACTTAACAAAATCAGAAATGGAAGTAGCGGGTATTTTATTGAATGAAATAGAATCGCGTTTGCAGTTTATGTTAAATGTTGGTTTGAAGTACCTTACGTTGAATCGTCGCGCAAATACGATTAGTGGTGGCGAGGCGCAACGTATACGTCTGGCTTCTCAGCTGGGTTCAAAGTTGGTAGGCGCATTGTACGTATTGGATGAACCAACTATTGGTTTGCATGAGCGGGATAATGAACGACTCATTAAAACTCTGCTCGAACTGCGCAATTTAGGGAATACTATTATCGTAGTAGAACATGACGAGGAGGTGATTCATGCGTCTGATTATATTATCGATATTGGTCCGGGTGCGGGGCGCCACGGAGGCGAGGTAATGGTTGCTGATTATTTACAGCCCCTACTTGATGCAAAGAAAAATAGTTCAGGATCGCTGACATTGGATTATTTGCGTGGAGATGCAGGGATTCCTGTGCCAGAATTTCGTCGCCAAAAGGATCGCGGAACGATTACGATTGCAGGAGGTAAAATTCACAACATAGAAAACCTAGCACTTGAAATACCTTTGGGGAGGTTTCTGGTTATTTCTGGAGTGTCGGGATCGGGTAAGTCATCGTTTATGTATGATATTTTGTATGCCAATTTGCAAGCTAAATACGAACGTAAATATCGCAGTGCTAAAGTTTTTAACGCTACGCGCTTTGAAACCAGCGAAAATGTGAGTCGCGTGATTTTGGTGGATCAATCGCCTATTGGTCGCACGCCAAGATCAAATCCAGCAACCTATACGGGTGCATGGGGCTTTATTCGCGAGCTTTTATCAGAAACACACGAGGCACGATTGCGTGGATGGGGACCAGGGCGTTTTTCATTTAATGTGAAGGGTGGGCGCTGTGAAAATTGTCAGGGTCGTGGCGAAATTGCCGTTGAGATGCACTTCTTGCCAACGGTATATGTTATTTGTGATATATGTAACGGCAAGCGTTTTGATAAAGAAACACTAAGTGTAAAGTTTAAAAACAAAAATGCCTATGAAATTTTAGAGATGACGATCGAGGAGGCTACAGAATTTTATAAAGATATTCCTGCGGTAACCGATCGCTTGGGTGCGATGATGGATGTGGGGTTGGGTTATTTGAAATTAGGACAACCCGCAAATACTCTTTCAGGGGGCGAGTCGCAACGCGTAAAAATTTCTTCAGAACTCTATCGACCTGTAGTACAAAAAACTGTGTATCTTTTAGATGAGCCAACCGTCGGCTTGCACTTTGAAGATGTAAAAAGACTGATAGAAATTTTAAACAAGCTGGTTGATCGGGGTAATTCAGTGGTCATTATAGAGCACAATATGGAGGTCATTAAATCAGCTGATTATATTATTGATTTTGGTCCTGAAGGGGGTAGTGCAGGGGGGCGTGTTATTGCCAAGGGAACACCTGAAGAAGTTGCTAATAATCCAGCCTCAGCAACCGGACAATACTTGAAAAAAGCATTACGGAGCTCGAGAAAGTAACCTATACACATCTGTGTATTGACAAGTAAGTTTATTCTGATACAATAGTATGCATATTAAGCAATGGGGATTTGCATAGTGTCAAATATATGATACGATGCAGAACATAACGTTTTTGAGTTGAGTCTCAGCAAGAAAAAAGAGATTTTACGCATATTATTAAATTTATTTTATTAGAATTACTATGGCTACTACTATAAAACTTGATTTCAAACCAAAGGCAGTAACAAAAAAGTTGCTTGCCAATCTTAAGGATCGTGCACGTGATGTTATTATCAAGCGTTACGGGCTTGATGAAGAGGAAAGTCAAACCTTGCAATCAATTGGGAATATGTACGGCATTACTCGTGAGCGTGTGCGCCAGATAGAAAACTTTGCTATTAAGGCAATACGGAATTCCACTTCTTTTGGTGAGGCGCGTGAAATATTTGATGAATTAAAGCGCGCTATTAATGAATTGGGAGGTGTTGTACACGAGGATCATTTGTTGGAAAAACTTGCAAAAGATAAAGTAACTCAAAATCATATGCAACTCTATTTGGTGTTGGGCGATGAATTTACTCTCCACAAAGAAGATGAAAATTTTAAAGCACGTTGGTCAGTAGATAATGCTGCGGCTGAAAAAATACATAAAATTTTGGATGCTATACATGATTCTCTTACTGACAATAATCTTCGTGAAGAGGATGATGTTGTCAATGAATTTTTGAACCATGCTGAGAAACAAGGACTGGATGAAAGTAATCGTCGCGATGACGTTGCACGTCGCCTTCTATGGATGTCAAAGAGAATAGGGCGCAACGTCCTCGGTAACTGGGGGGTGGCATCATCACCAAATGTAAAGACACGTGGTGTACGGGATCTTGCTTATTTGATTATGTTGAAACATGGTTCACCTATGCATTTTCGTGAAGTAGCAAAATCAATTGTTGAGACCTTTAATCGCCCAGCACATACGGCCACAATTCATAATGAGTTGATCAAAGATCCGCGCTTTGTATTGATTGGACGAGGTATGTATGCTCTGGAAGAGTGGGGATATCGTACGGGAACAGCTCGACAGGTCATTGCTGAAATTATCAAAGATGAAGGGCGTCCTATGTCTCGTGATGAAATAATTAAACGCGTTGAAACAGAACGATATCTAAAACGCAATACTATTTTGGTAAATCTACAAAATCCTAAGTTTTTCAAAAAAGATGCAAATGGTTTATATAGTATTATATAAATTCTAAAAAATAACTCTCAAAAAACAAAAACAACAAAAACAACAAAAACCCTGCCCATAAGCTGGGTTTTTGTGTATAATAGAACTTGGTATGATAGAAAGCATATTGGGATACATAGGTATATTTTTTGCTAAGACAGCGTTCATATGGATTGCCATAGTAGTGGCAATGATCTTTGTGCGTGTGTGGATGAAATATGTGCAAAATGAATTTATTGCAGCCATGAAATGGTCGCTTCTTGAAATTAAAGTTCCTCGTGACGTGCATAAATCTCCTGCGGCCATGGAAATAGTCCTTTTGGCTTTGCACGATACGGGGGGTACGGGACATTGGTACAAGCGCTGGTGGAAGGGTTCAGTGACTGCATGGTCATCACTTGAACTTATTTCTGTAGAGGGGAGTATTTATTTCTTCGTACGTGTACAAAGTAAATATAAAGATTTTATCAGATCTCAAATTTATTCTCAGTATCCGCAGTCTGAAATTAGAGAAGTAGATGATTATGCGCGCTATGTGCCACCCTACGTTAGTAGTAATGATTGGAATATGTTCGGCGCAGAACTTACTCTTACTCAACCGGATGGGTATCCTATCAAAACGTATATTGATTATGGCATGGACAAGGATCTAGGCATGGATGTTGAGCAACGCATTGATCCTATGACGCCTCTGTTGGAATTCCTCTCAACCATGACCTCGGGCGAGCAAGTCTGGATTCAAATTATGATACGCGCAGCAACGAAAAAGGGCGCCACAGGATTGTTCAAAGAACTTTTTGAATTTACGGGCAAAAATTGGGTAGATGAAACAAAAGACATTATCAAAGAATTTCTTGCAAAAAATGCTGTAAAAGTTAAAAAAGACGCAGAGGGTAAAAAATCAGAAGAGATTGATCTGGCCTTACTTACCCCAGGAAAAAAAGATATTCTTACGGCACTCGAGCGCAGTATTACCAAGTATGGTTTTGAAACGGGCATACGTATTATTTATTTAGCTCAAAAAGATAAATTTAGAGGAACAAATATTGGTGCGTTGTTGGGATTGTGGCGTCAGTACAGTTCTCCGCACTTGAACGGTTTTAAAGCAGTGGGTTCAACCATTACTGATTTTGATGCGCCGTATTATGATATTGGTGGGCGACGCGTAGAAAAAAGAAAAGAAAATATGTTTGATGCCTATGTGCGCCGTGCCTATTTTTATGGAACACATAAAAGCTTTAGTGAAAAATTTGTTGCTGATGTAGAGCGCGTGCCCTTTATTTTAAATACAGAAGAACTCGCTACTATTTTCCACTTCCCAAGTCGTACCGCAGAAACACCATCATTCGAACGTATCGAATCAAAGAAATCCGAGCCGCCTATGAACTTGCCTATATAATCGTATATGGATATTGATGCATTTTTAAAACAAAAACATGATCGAGTAGTAGAGAGCAATCCAGATCTGCTTATCCCCATCATTTCCCGACGCGAACGTCGTTGGAGTGTGGTGATACTGTTTGGTATGCTGAGTGTGAGTATACTAGTAGGTGTTTTTTTGTTGATAGTGCCAACAAAAAAATTTCCCCAGAATCAATTTATTTCTATTAAAAAGGGTGCGGCACTTTCTACAATTGCTACTCAATTGAAAAATGAAGAGGTTATACGTTCACGACAAGTTTTTCAGCTTTTGGTAATGGTTTCTGGTGGTGCAGATTTAGTAAAGGCGGGGGAATATGTTTTTAAACATCCCCTAGGTACCTTGGGTGTTGCGCGTCGCATGATTCGAGGGGAGTACGGTCAGAATGTTGTGCGATTGACTATTTTGGAAAGTTCGTCACTACAAGATATCGCAGGGGTTGCGGCGCGCGTGTTACGAGATTTTAACACGGATTATTTTATCGAACAGGCAGTACCCTATAATGGATACTTGTTCCCTGATACGTATTTTTTGCGGCCCACTACCAGTGAGGATGAACTCATTCAGATTATGCGTGATGAATTTGCAAAGAAAATCCATGATATTACGGGACAGGAATTAATAAATATGAGTCCAGAAACCTTGCGTGAAAAAGTAATTATGGCCTCTATTGTAGAGCGCGAGGCTGCAGGGGTTGATGATTCTGCACTGATTGCGGGTATTTTGTACAAGCGCATGAAACTCGGCATGCCTCTACAGGTTGATGCATCGTTTGCCTATTTATTTGATAAAGAAAGTAGCGAACTTACTCGTGCTGATTTGAAGTTTGATTCGCCGTATAACACATATCTTTATAAGGGCTTGCCCCCAGGGCCGTTGGGCAATCCAGGAAAGGGGGCATTGCAGGCGGCATTCTATCCCGCAGATTCGCCATATCTTTATTATTTGCACAGCGCAGATGGAACGGCTCACTTTGGTAAAAACTTTCAAGAACATATTAACAACAAAAAGAAATATTTAAATTAAATCTTTATGCCAGCTATTCAAACAAAAAAGTTTGCCTTCATTGACGTTGAAACAACCGGTTTTTATGCGGACAAGCATGAAATCGTAGAATTAGGTTGCGTGGTGGTCATGCAGCAGCCGGATGCATCGTGGCGCGTTATTCACGAACTTGATATAAAAGTAAAACCAGAACGTATCGAGGACGCTGATCCAGGAGCCTTGCGGGTGAATGGCTATGATCCAGAACAGTGGCTGTTTGCCCATAGTCTGAAACAAGCTATGGAAGAATTAGCAAATAAGGCAAAAGACGCTGTTATGATTGCGCACAATATCGCATTTGATTACAGTTTTATTAGTAAGGCATTTCAAGTAACGGGTGTTGAAAATACTCTGCAGTATCAAAAATTCGACACCATTTCTATAGCCTTTGCTAAATTACACAAAAACCCTGATGTGCGTAACTGGTCCCTGCGCGCGCTGTGCGATTATTTTGGTATTGTAAATGAACATGCGCATACTGCCCTTGCCGATGCGCGTGCCACGTTTGAGGTGTTTAAAGAGTTAATGAAACTCTAGGATCAAAATAAACTAAATCAAAGAAAACATCTCGTTGTTTTATATGCAAATGAGGTACGGCAATAATTCTGTATATGTTTTTACAAAAAGTTACAACAAAAAAGAAAATATTTGTTGGGGTGTCGGGTGGCGTTGATAGCTCGGTCTCGCTCGCACTCCTCCAAGAACAGGGACATGAGGTGTGGGGTGTTTTTATACGCACATGGCAACCCGAATGGATGGTCTGCACATGGCGCGAGGAGCGTCGCGACGCTCTGCGGGTATGCGCGCACTTGAACGTACCCTTTTTAGAATGTGATTTGACGGAGGAATATAAAACAGGTGTTGCCGAGTATATGATTCGTGAATATCGAGAGGGCAGAACGCCCAATCCCGATGTTATGTGTAACAAGGTAGTAAAATTCGGCGCTTTTTATCATTGGGCACGGGCACATGGTGCTGATGCTATTGCGACAGGACACTATGCACAAAGTGATAAGGGCACGTTACTGCGAGGTAGAGATGAGGGTAAAGACCAGTCATATTTTCTTTGGACGTTAACGCAGGATCAACTCGCACATATTATTTTTCCTGTGGGAAATTTAGAAAAAAAGGACGTGCGTGTATTAGCAGAAAAGTACCAACTGCCGACGGCACAAAAAAAAGATTCACAGGGTATTTGCTTTATTGGTGATATTTCTATGAAAGAATTTTTGAGTCATTACATTGCAGAAAATCAGGGTAATGTTCTGAATGAATCGGGACAGGTAATAGGCCATCATCCAGGGGCATTATTTTTTACTCTGGGCGAACGCCATGGTTTTGTTATTACAGAAAAGGGAACTGATGACAGGGCGTTATATGTTGTGGGAAAGGATGTTGCGAAGAATATTTTGGTGGTTGGAACATTAAACTCGAATGAGGACGCCCCCTCCTTGGATGAGGAGGGGGTAGGGGGTGGTGTGATCAAAGACCTCCCCCAACTACCTGCGGTAGTTCGCCCCCTCCAAAGGAGAGGGGCTTCTCTTCGCTCAAGTTCTGAAGAAAGTTTATTTGCGGAGCCCCCCTCTATGGGAGGGGGGTTGGGGGGAGGCCTTATTTCCCTCCATTCCACCAACGACATCGCCTGCATTTTTTCTGCCGGCTATACCTGCCAGTGTCAAATTCGCTATCATGGCGAAATAAAGACATGTGAAATTATCGATTATAATCCTGAAAAAAATACCATGATGTTGAAATTAACACAGTCTGATCGCACCCTTGCCTCAGGTCAATCCATTGTTCTCTATGATGGGGAGATGTGCTTGGGGGGAGGTATTATTGATTAGTTTTTTTGTAAAAAAAAGAGTGCCTTGGCAATAGGCACCCCCCCCTCTTGTCTTGTTTATTCCTACTTCGGATTTTTTGCAAAATAAAAATTGCCACCATTCTTTTTTCTACGCACTACTACATTACCAAGCCAAAGATCATTCTCGCCATCTTTTGGCAAAATGAGAATATTGAGATAAATAAATTCTTCAACTATATTTCCCATTGTAGAATTAGAGATATAGATTGTCGCCCCATTTTTTATTACCTCATTTTTTTCAACAGCTTTTTTTGATAAAAAACCAAAAAGTTGATATTTCGTCTGTTGATAGCAAAAGGATATGGTGACCCCCCTATTTTTCTTGTGATTACCTTTGTTACGGTCGGTTTTTTTGGTAAGTTCGGCAAGTTCTATTGAGATTATTTCCAAGTCTTCCATGTTCATGTATATTAGAGTTCAAATAAGATTATTCATATAATAAGTATATTGTCAATATCCCATGATGTAACATTAACCTCTATAATAAGTAATTATGACCTCATCCCAAATCCGACAAAAATTCCTCGATTTCTTTGAAGCACGTGGCCACGCGATTTTGCCGAGTGCTTCCTTGGTGCCTGAAAATGATCCCTCGGTGCTTTTCAATACTGCGGGTATGCAACCGCTGGTGCCGTACTTGATGGGGCAAAAACATCCCTCGGGTAATCGCTTGGCGAGTTGTCAAAAATGTGTACGTACGGGTGATCTCGACGATATTGGCGACAACAGACATTTTTCTTTTTTTGAAATGTTGGGTAATTGGTCATTGGGGGATTATTTTAAAAAAGAAGCTATCGCTTGGAGTTATGAATTTTTAATAAGTAACAAAGAAGAAGGTTTGGGCTTGGAAAAAGAGCGACTATACGTAACAGTATTTGAGGGTGATGAAAATGCTCCACGTGATACAGAGTCTCTAGAAATTTGGAAAAGTTTAGGTATTCCCGAAAACAGAATTTATTTTTTAGGCGCAGATGATAACTGGTGGAGCCCAGGAGATAATGGTCCCTGTGGGCCCGATTCTGAAATGTTTTATGATATGACTGATGGTGGGTTAGGAAATCTCAGTAAAGAAGAATTTTTGCAAGCACAAGAGCGGGAAGACATCATTGAAATATGGAATGATGTATTTATGGAGTATGAGAAAAAAGATGGTAGGGTCATTGGGAAACTTGCTCAGCAAAATGTGGATACGGGTGCTGGACTCGAACGCCTGACTGCCGTCATGCAGGGCAAGAAAACAGCATATGAGACGGATATATTTACTGACGTGATAGAGATATTAAAGAATTATAGTCATAAAAGTGATGATTCATCTATGCGTATAGTTTCAGACCATATTCGTACTGCAACTTTTATGGTGGGAGATGGAGTGGTGCCAGATAGTAAAGATCGGGGTTATGTTTTAAGAAAACTTATCCGTCGCGCCACCATGAGCTTTAGGCGTTTAAATAGTCACGACTCCTTTATTTTAGTTTTTGATTTGCTTGTAAAAGTTTTTGTTGATAAATATGAAAATGAATATAATAATTTAAATTATGAAAGTATTGTTAAGGTTATTCGAGAGGAAATTATTAAGTTCGAAGAAACAATACAAAAAGGAAAGATTGAAGCCGAAAAGGTTTTCAATAAATTTATGCAAAACATAAACAAGTCTCCTTTAGAGGCACATTTTGTAAAAACAGGACAAAACATTCCAATAAGTAAGCCATTTATTTCTGCGAGGGATGTTTTCCCGCTTTACGAAACTCATGGCATTCCTAAAGATCTTATTCTTGAATTGATAAAAGAAAAAAATTTTATTATTTTAGATCAGCAAAAATTTGATCAAGAATTCGATGAACTTTTTATTAAACACCAAAATCTTTCTCGCGCAGGGGCAGAACAGAAATTTAAGGGTGGACTTGCTGACCATAGTGATGCAACAGTGAAATTACATACTGCCCATCACTTGCTTTTGGCGGCGTTACAAAAACATGTTTCGCCGGATATTCACCAACGGGGAAGTAACATTACTGCCGAGCGTTTGCGTATGGATTTTAATTTCGAGAGAAAACTGACCGATGAAGAAAAGAAAAAAGTAGAAGATCAAGTAAACGAATGGATCGAACAAAAATTACCCGTAGAGCGTCGCGAAATGGCACGAAGTGAGGCCGAGGCATTGGGTGCTGAAATGGAATTCGGTGCGAAATATCCTGATGTGGTTTCCGTGTATGTTATCGAGGCGCCTGATCATACTTTTATTAGTAAAGAGTTCTGCGGCGGCCCTCATATTACAAATACAGGCGAACTGGGTCACTTTGTTTTACAAAAAGAAGAGGCAAGTAGTGCAGGGGTGAGGAGAGTAAAAGGTATTTTTGCAGTTTGACATATATTTTTCACACCCAACCCAATCAGTGATATACTAGTAGACATGAAAACAGAGGGAAAAATTACTCAATCAGCGACGGGACACGGGGTGCAGTTCTTTATCAGTAGTTCTGCCATTGTTGCTGTATCGCATAAAACGCCAGAGCGTGTGCATATTGCCCTTCCTATATCTTTACAAAAAGAAAAGCACGCTGATGGAGATATTGCTACATTATTGCATACATTCAAAAAAGCAGTTCATGAAGCGCGGGGAGTATTTGGCAACGTCGAATACGCAACTATTATATGTTCTGTGCCGTGGTGCATATCTGAAACGGCAACCTTAGATTATACCCGTATGAGCGAGTTTGTAGTCAGTCAGGATATTCTCGAGGGTATCATACAGACAGAGCTTGCTCGACGTGAACACAAAAACAAGAAGAAGGGTCAAAATATGCGTATTCTAGAAATACAACCAACACAGGTGAAATTAAATGGCTACAGTACTACGCGACCTCTCGGGCAACGAGCGCGTCGTATTGCTATAGAGGTAGTAATAAGTTCTCTAGGGGCAAACGTATATAAAGAATTGCTACACGATATAGTGAGTACTTTTCATATTCCAGAAAGCAAGATTAATATTCAGGCAATGCTTGATGGGTATCGTAAATTTTTACATGATGCGCAAACCCCAATTACTACAGGGATTGGTGTTAATTATGATGGTGAATATACACAGATTTTTCTTATGCGCGAGGGTGGTGTACAGATGACTAGTGTCATACCCATTGGGTTTCACGACTTGTTGCGTTCGCTGGCCGCTGCGGTTGGTGCTGATATCGTAACGGCGCGTTCTCTACTTGGCATGTATAATCAAAAAGTATTACGTGAGAGTGATCAGGCGATAGTAGTGCATATAATAAAAAAACATAAAGATGAATTTTTAAGACAATTAGCTTACGTGCTTTCTCAAATAGACCATGGCGAATATTCAGTACCTATGCCTCTGCTGTATATTCAGGATCTAATGTGGGGTAATGAATGTGTGCCCACAGGAGAGGAGAGCATCCTTCTCCAGGACTTTTCCGGTGCACAGTTGTCTGGGGTAGTAGCAATTAATCGTACAGATATATATAATTATATGTATTAAGAATTAAGTGAGACTTTTTATTAAATAAATTATTTTTTTGTATTATGAAGAAACTTTATTCATCAGATTCGAACAGGGAACAGCCCAAGCAATATTTACATGATATTACCAAGCCAGCCCCTACAATTCTTGATCGATCACCAAAGAAAAAAGAAACAATGAACACTGCCGCTGATTCAAGCATGTTTTTGGGCAAGCGTCCGTACATTGCTCATCATGATGAATTACCACCTCTTGCCCGTAATAAAAGCATCACACCACTATTGAAGTATGTTGGTGTTGTGGTTGGTTTAGTAGTGATGATGGTCTTGATTACCTCGTATGTTTTTGGGCGCGCACAGGTTATGATTACGCCATATATTGTAGATGGTAATGTTGATATGGTATTGAGCGCTCATGAATCAGCAACAGAATCAGGGGTGCATTTTGAAACAATGGCTCTCGATCGCACCCTTGCTCGAACAGTTTCTGCAGATGGT